>Ga0214542_1000108_pt1 | contig 111391 bp, 49 predicted proteins | sample CNSS1metaG_FD_160096 | JGI IMG/M metagenome (GOLD analysis project Ga0214542, IMG submission 160096) | Root nodule microbial communities from cowpea collected in UCLA plant growth center, Los Angeles, California, USA - CNSS1 | ecosystem: Host-associated > Plants > Roots > Nodule | place: USA... | reverse complement strand
TAACTCCACAGGATGCTCTATCTACACATAGAAACATCACAAGAACGATCAGGACATACCGTTATGATCACTGATCAGCAGAGACTCATACTGATGATTAAAACGTCGCATGCAAGCGGAAGAGGGCCTGCATGCAACAAAAAACAGAAAAAGACTAAAATAAAGAGCGAAAACTCAACTTACGCGAACTGAGAAACTGATCGGTCCAATTTGAAGAGCTCGCCGAGAGGATCAATCCTATGGTCTCGGTTCTTCAATCAGACGACCAGAGAGACAGAACATCTAGAGAGAAGTCAGAGAACTCTAGAAAAGTGGTTTCTAGAGAGATGGTGTGTTTTAAAATAATGAAACTCGTTTATAACAATTCTATTTATACTAAAACCTTTTAATATTAAAATACTCCAGTCTCACTATTTTTAAACCACTATCACTTTTAAAACGCCATTTTCTAGAGTCTTACAATTATCAATTTTATTTTTAATAAATTTTCAAAAAGTTTATTACTCTTAATAGTGATTTTAGTATCTTTCTTATTTCATTTTATTCACGTTTTTTAAACTGTCAGTTTAATATTTGAGCAAACAATGTTTGCAAAGATGAACGTGAGGAAAAAAGAATGAATTTGAGAGAATATACAAGAAAAAATAAAGTTGTTTTTTTTAAGGATGAAAAAGGAAAATCAAAGAGATTTAAAGATAAAATTCGTAAATGATATAATGTCCGTTATACATAACAAAAATGTTTAAATAGATATAATGGTTAGATTTCAATTTTATCCTATAATTAAAATTAATATAAAAAAATTTGTAATTATTATTATTATTACTAGTGTAAAGACAGACGTGTATATACATTTGTTGAATATGCATGATATTATATTAATAGTTGATGATATTGTAATGTTATTAAGTTAATAAACAAAATAAAATTAGATTTATCAAAAGTAAAGTGAAATGTACGGAGAAAATATGAGAAAATAACTATTAATGAATAGGAGAGAAAAAAAAAAGAAAAGAGATAAATAAATAATTTTATAAAAACTTGTAAAAGTAACAATTAATTTTTAAAAATTTAATAAATAATTGATAAAATTGGAATTATGAAATGTGAATAAAAAAAGAAAATTTCTTTATAGTTATAGATAATATAATAATAATAATTATTATTAATTACCATAACGTTTAATTATAATTTTTATTATTATCATTACTTTTTTTAATAGTTTTAATTTCACAATAATATTATTACTATTAAAATTTTAAAAAAGAATTTTGTACTGAAGTAAAAATATAGATGCCAAACTATTTTCTCTCCTCATCTCTTCATGTATAGAAAGACGAGAATATTCAATTTTCTCTCAAATCCTTTAGCACAGATAATTTCTACTTCGTGAAAGTAAAAGAGTTAGTCTATCCTCGTGCCAAAAGCAAACATAAGAGCATAAATAACTTTTCTATTTTATTTTATTATTAGCTAAAATAGTTTATGTAATTATAAATTAACATTTTAGTAATATTTTTCGATTCTAAACTAAAACCTATACATAACTATACTTATTTAACTAAATTATTTTATTAGAAATTACATGAAAAACATGTTTCAAGGATTTTTTTTTTCTTTTCAAAAGAACAAAATATCGATTAAACAAAATAAAATAAAATGTGCAATTTGTTCTTGCGCAGGAATACACCCACCAAAAACGAAGTTCCCCTGTTCCCGCGTGTAACAGAGCATAGCAGGAGCAGAGGCAGAAGAGACCACTGAAGAAGCGAACGAACTTGACCCTTTAATGGCGCGAGGGAAGGCTAAGAAGAAGGAAGAAGAAGACACTGAAGTCATAAACCCAGAAACGTTGGAGCGCAAGAAGCTCAAATCCTTGGCCTTTTCCAACAACATTCTCTCGGAGACCCCTGCTAGCAGTTCCGTTCTACTCAAACCTTCCTCCGTCGTGGCCAAGCACCACGGCAAAGACATCATCAAGAGGTCTCAGAGGAAGAGCAGCAGGTATCTCTTCTCTTTCCCGGGGCTAATTGCTCCCCTTGCTGGTGGCAAGATCGGTGACCTTAAGGATTTGGGAACCAAAAACCCTGTTCTCTACCTCGATTTCCCCCAGGTGGGTTTTTGATCTGGTGTTTGTGATTTTGAATACAAGTTGGGGTTTTGTGGGGTTGGCTTGGTTTTGCGTTTCAGGAACTGGGTTGAGGAATCTGGAATTGTTTTTTTACTTAATGTAATTTGGGTCTCGTTTAGTTTGATAGAATGTGTTTTATTTTGGGAAACAGTGAAGACAGGAAACAATAAAAAGTTTAAGCGAGGATCTTTTTTACTATTTGCCATATGAACATTTGGAAACAAAAATAAAGTGAAAGCTGAGTTGTATTTTTGTAATAAAAAGTGAAGATAGTAAATAAACGAAGTGAACATTTTCTCAAACTAAACATGATTGCAAGTGTAACTCTGGTTGTTTCAACTGTTGCTTTGGTATTCTCCTGGTCTTGATGGGCTTATTTGGAGAAATGTTAAGGAAGGGGATTTATCATGAACCTGTGAACATGAAGCTTATATGCTTGAATGACTGTTAGTCATAGTGGATTTGGTGTATGCGAATGGCAGCTCATAAGCAGAAGTTAAGGACAACCTTTAAAGAAAACCTTAGTAAAGTTTCAAGGGCTCTACCAATCATTGTTCTTGCTATTAGTGACTGTATCGACTGAAACCATAACATGATAATTCCGGGACTAATAACAGACGAATGTTATCAGACATAGAATACTCAACGATCTAAGGAAAAGTAGTAATAAGTAGAGTAGGAAGAATTTAAGAGAAAAGTTAGACAGAAGAGTGTATACTTTAGATACAAATTACCTCATCCCCTCCTTCCCTCTATCATCTCTTAATTCTCACCAAGACTCACCTCATGCATTCTCTTCACTTGGGTGTAGCTGCCTTGACCTACAAGTTCTTACCCGGCCCTAGTTTCTTGCCTCTCATATCTTATTGCATTGCATCTGACTAACTCAGCTGAACTTAAGTGGCTAGTTGTTGTAGTTCACAAGTCTGGTTCAGCATCATTATTATTGATAACCGGTTGGGTGAAAATCTTGTTGATGAGAGTGGAAATCAAGAGAGGAAGTGTCTTCTTTTATACATCTATCATTTTTTCTTTCAAATTTTGGAGCATTTTAAGACTTTTGATTTGGTACTGTGTTTTGTATTGGTAACTGACAAGATGCATTTTCACTTTCACTTTTCAGGGTCAAATGAAGCTATTTGGGACCATTGTATATCCAAAGAACAGATACTTGACTCTACAGTTCCCTAAAGGTGGAAAGAGTGTAATGTGTGAGGACTATTTTGATAACATGGTTGGTTTTTTTATCCTCCCTGGTTGCTTTTTTTTTTTTTTTTTTTTTTTTTTTTTTTTTATTTTTTTTTTTTTTTTTTTTTTTTAATTTTTTATTATTTTTTTTAAAAAATTTTTTTTTTTTTTTTTATTTTTTGTTTTTTTTTTATTTTCTTTTTTTTTTTTTTTTTTTTTTTTTTTTTTTTTGCTTTTTAGACATTGATTATTGTTTAATTACAAGGAAACTTATAAATGCTTAGTCAAAGAAGTTCCTTGTGCATACTGGTCTATCATACCCTTTTCATTTCATAATTTTATATTGGGTAATTGGGGTATAGTGAGCATACTTTCTTTCTTGTTACATTCTTGATATCTAAAGGCAGGGGCTCCAAAGAATTCATATTATGGATGATGGATGAAAAAATGCATTGACTTTTTAAAAACAAACTTGAGTTAGTGCTGTCATAATTCACATTTCATGCATAACGCAGTTTTAATTCCTGCATTTATGATATTAGAGTTAATGTTCATAGCGGATCCATTTCTCTTTTGAAATATAATTGTGTCTATATATCTATCAAAACATGTATTCTTCCCTTTTTGTGTCTTCTTTTGACTTCTTGTAGGTATAAGAATAAAAATTTTATGCATTTCCTTTTTCTTCTTCATTTACTAATTTGTATCTTCTAGAATTGCGCCTTTTGGGTACGTATGTTCCTCATCAGAAATATCTTGATTTTATTAGATTGTATTTTCGGATGCATGGTGGATTGGGAAGAAAGAGGAAAACCCTGAAGAAGCCAAACTGGATTTTCCTAAGGAATTCTATGAGGTTAGAAGTTGTTACAATAGAATAGTTGTCTGATCATAAGAAGCAACTCTTGTTTTCCTTGTTTGGCCTGAAGAGAAAATGGAGTCCGTTTTTGTTATCTACTCTGCAAATGATCTATTTCAGGGTCATCAAGCTGAATATGACTTTAAAGGGGGTGCCGGTGCAGGTGCAGCTTCTGTAGTCAATCAAGGGGTTCCTAGAACCAGGATTCAACATGCAGAACCAGAGTCACCAAAGACACCCTCTGAAAATGAATTGTCTGAGAGTGAAATAAATTTAGAAGATATAAAGGAATCAGGTCCATCCCGGCACTCAACAAGAACTGCAGGAAAATCATATAAGTATTAGCCTCTTCTATATTGATTTACGCAACCTGTGCAATTTCCAGCTACAAAGTTACAAGAAGCATTGCTGTGTTATGTTAAGCAAGCATTATTTGCCCAAAAATTCAGTTTCTGTTTTTGTTTGATCATTCTAATATCTGACACGAGTAAAACTTGTAGCAAATCTTGACTGAAATTTCTATTGATTTAGTTCTTTTGTTGGACCAGATTTGCTGAGATTTCGTCCGGTGATGATTCTGGTGAAAACAGCCCTGACCTTTCTGATCATGAAGAGAAAGTGGAAGAAGTTGATACTGCTGTAAACAATCATAATAGCTCAAATATCCTTATTCAGTCTAGTATACCCTTAAAATTGTGGGTGAAAAATCTTATGTGTTTTTTCAAGCAATTATATAAACCTCGTCCTTGTATTTTGATATCATCCAAGGCTATACCAAACTAGCCCATATGCTTTAATAGTTGGTTGGATGGTTGTGTTCAACTTTAGTTTTCCTTTTGATCACCTGGCCACCTGGAATTGGTAAGTCGATTGATCTTAATATATTTTATATTATCATTGAGTTTGTATTTTATATTCCTTAATTCACAGATACAGAAAAAAACTGTAGTTTTTGACCTTGATAATGAGGATGATGCACCGGTACATCCACTCAAACAGGAAAATAATGAGTCTGTGTCTCAATCTGCTTCAGTCAGTGCATCTACTAAAGTTAAGTCCAGTAATCGTGGCTCACTTGTCCAGGCTACTATATCCACATTATTCAAGAAAGTGGAAGAAAATGTAAGCTTTTGAAACTGTTTGAATCAGACCCAGCACTACTAGCTTCGAAGAACAATGTTAAATTGTTTGTTCATCCCTTATTCATTTTATAAATATATAATATTTGTATGCATGCATTAGTCCCCCAGTTAATAAATTCCTCTGTAGAAGGTCCGAAGGGGCTGAGTTAGAGAGACCCAACTCTGTTGTAACTTGCAATTGGAGTTTGTTCTGGGGATAGAGGTCTCTCAAATTTCCCTGAGTTGTATCTTATACTTTCCTCTGGAGGAATTCTTTCCAAGAGTGTCATAGCTAAGATTCACACTGTCTTACATTCTTTTTCTTTCTTCACCCACACCTAGTTAGCTGTACCAGTACCTTACAAGTCAATATTAGGTTCCTCTTATTTCATAATATAAACGTACTAAAATTATGGTAAAATAGCATATAAGATGTGTGATGATGCTTTGAAGTTGTATGTTTACTATCTATGGGATGGGTTATTTTGATCTCTTGCTAGTCATTAGGCTACGATACTATTTGATCTTGTATTGGAGGTTTAAACTGAAATCCTGCTTTTTACCATGGGGTCCAACATTCTTCAAATGCTTTCTCCTTTTGATATAGTTTTACTGTTATTTTTAAGAAGATTCAATGACGTACCTACTTACTATATTGGGGCATTGTAATTATTCTGGGTATAGATATCGGTGGGACTGAGATTAATATAAATGCATTCAATATGAACTGATGATTTTTTGATGCATTGCCAATATTTGATAAACCTTACACTCTGGATGAGGTGGTAGAAAGTTAGGGAGTGGAAAAGGATAAAATGGAAGAAAATTAGAAAGGAAAGTGAGATGATTTTATTTTTTATTAATAACATTTTTACTGCTTTTAATATTATTTATTATTATTATTATTATAATAGAAAAATGGAAAAAAAACCACACATGATTGATTATGTACACGAAAAAGACAACAAAATACATATTTTGTGCACATGATCGATTATGCAATCGATTATATGCATGCAAATCTTTACTCATTGGTGGGAAAAAGGATTTCATCTGGTCCCTTTTCTTTTTTTCTTCACAAATCAGCTGATCCAAACCACTAGAATCATCTCTAATCCACTTTATCTTCCATCTGTTGCTGCAGTAGAGGTTGAGTTGTGCTTAAAGTCCACTTCTTAAAATAGGATCAAAGTCATTTAGAGCATATCCTAATTAGGTTTATTGTTCTTTGGGCCTATAGCGTCCTCCACTATCATACCACCTCAAATATCTAGTTCCACGTCCGAGATTATATACTTCAACATGAGAAGATATTTTAGAGATCTCACATCAATGATATATGAGAGCAATTTGCAGTATATAACCAATAGGAATAAAATCTAAAGTTTCCTAAAATATTTCGACAATACTTACAATAATCATGATAAAATATAAAATTATTATATAAATAATGCTTTTTATTCAATATTTTTTATGTGGTTAGGTTGGGTCAAGTTCATCGAGTTTGAAATTCATGAACCTGTTACCTATCCCAATTCTAATTGGGTGTACTAAATAAAACCAACCTAAGTCACAAAAATGTAGTTGAGTTGGGCGGTTTCTCAGTCTGCTTACACCCCTGTTAATCATAACAAAAGAGCTAATAGTTAGATGTCTTTACTTTGGTCATATCACAATATCTCCCCCATTTTAATATGTTCAAGAATTATTAATATATTTTTCCAACACATGCTAGAATACCACAAAATATTAGTCCTGTTCAAATGAAGTATTGGATCTATATAATTGCTTAGTATTTGATATAGCCTTAAGGGTATAGAGGAAAAGATAGATCTAACATAATTTGATTCCTATTTAAAGTATTGGATTTGTATTCCAAATGTTTTAAATTTCTAAATACATAATGGAAAATTTGATGATAATCCTTGGATAGGAATGTCAAACATGCGTAAATTTATAAAATCATAGTAGGAAATTGGAGGATAATGGTTGGGTATGATAGGAATCTAGGAATGTCAAACATTTATCGGTACAAACTGGTACTTTTCCATTTTTGGAATATCTGGCCTCACAGCTTATGTTGCAATATATATACATATCAGTGCGCAGTGCTTCAAAGTGGGAATGGGTGGGGTTGGTTTCCTGCTTATTTGTTTTAAGTAAAGTCTGAACAGAATGTTAGTTTGTTTGTGAAGCCAACACGTGGTCAGTTATGGTTAGCCGAGTTCAAGATTGGGTCCACTTTGGACTGGCCAAAACCTGTCAATAATAACTGGTTGAACTCGCTGATTTACACAATCTGGTTTGCTTTTAGATTTTCTTGGATAAAAGAGCTGTTTGCTCTGCATTCAAGATGTGCTAGATGGAAGTATTTAAAAAGAATGAACTTTGAGTGGCTAAACCATCCAATACACACGCACATACGTTGTTGCATGAGGATTGTTTCTATGGCTCTTCATCCAGTTCAACCAAGCAATTTAAATGGTTGAACCAGAACCAGAAGTATTGCCAGTCCACTGTCTGGCATGGTTTATAAATGCTGCTTTTAATAATCTCTTGTAAACTTTGAAACTTAAATTAAGAGCTTGGGTTGAGCCACTGGCATTTTGCAACTTATGTTGCTTTGGGAATCTTCCCATTCTGTCCCAAATTTGTTAAACAACACCTGTTATCAAATGGCTGTGATTATGCAAAATAATAACTTTCGCATCATTGACTGAGCTATTGTTATTTATGTGATCTCTTTGATTAAACCTTTCTAAGAATAGAAAAATGGTTCATGGTTATCTAAATCTACGAAGTACTTCTTCATGACTTAGGAGACCCTAATTTTAAATGATTTTACCTTTTTAATATAAACTGTTCTGAATCATATATATCATGCCTGGTATGGCTAAACACTGGTCAAATTGATTCTTACAAAAATCTTATATTTTTCAGAAGACTACAAGAAATTCAAGGAAATCTCCATCATCAAAAGGTTTTACTTTCCTAGTTTCTTTTACATTATCACAGGCAATATTATGATAATTGAATAACAAAAATTATTGGTGTTTTTCAGCTTCTGTCCAAAAGTTGCAGCCTGCTGGTTCAAAACGAAAGATTGATCTGGTTGAATTTTCTTTTTTCTGAATTTATTGAGTCCCTTTCTCCTCCTCAACTGGCAATAAGAATCTTCCTTAATTGGTTATAATCATTTCATATTGAAATAGGATACATGCTGAGTTATTGCCTATTGTTGTAGGATGAAGGACCCAAGAAAAGGGGAAGAAAGGCCAAGGACAAAACTACTGGTGAGTATTCTTCCTTTTTACTCCATGTCTTCTAATGATAACTCATTAAATTTATCAGCTGTTAGAGACATCATTTGATTACATTAAATAGGAAGGTATGATTTGATAGAAAAATCTTTCCATTATTACATATTGATTTTGTTCCTTATTGTTGTATCTTTTCTTCATTATAAATTATAATACTCGTGTTAATACAACACATCAAATTTATCATGTTCTTCTCAGTTTTTCTCTTCTCAACATGGTACAAGAGTCTTATCATTTTCTATAACCTATTTTTGTCACTAATCCTTTCAACATGGTATCAAGAGCCTAATGAGAAGGGAACCAAAATTTGTGTTTTCCTTGTGAGGTGTAAAGCTTTTAAAAACCATGTGTGTTGTTCTGTTTCTGTTTTTTTCTTCTTAAACTGTTCATGACGGATACACTGTTCACTGTCTGCAACTTTTTTCTGGCTAGCTTTTTCTAGGTGGCATAATTGTTCATCATAGATGTTTTCTCGGCGAGTATTTTTAGTGTGCTTGCTTGTTCTGGCAGGAATATGCCACCACTAGTATTGCCTTGCTTTGTGATAACTGTTTTTGTTCTCCAACCGTCATCATGCCCTCTGAGCATTGTTTGCTCCCTAGCAGTCAGTCATCGCATTTTGTTTTTTGGTAGCTACTGTGTCCTCCGAGCATTCTCTTGCTTTCCCGCAGTTGTCGTGTCCTTTGAGCATTTTTGTTTTCTGGTAGTTGTCGTGCCCTCCGATAATTTTACTTTTTAGCAGCCGTGATGTCTTCTAAGTAGTTTTTGTTTTCCGGCATTTGTTGTGATTTGTGACTATTTTTAACAGGCTCGTTTCATACAGTACATATGCTCCGATTCGAGGAAGAGTATTAGAGATATAATTTGATTATGTTAAAGATATGATTTGATTACATTGAATCGGGAGATACAATATGATTTCATAGAAAAATATTTATAAAATCAAATCATATCTTCCTATTTAATGTAATCAATCATATTTCTAACATAATCAAATCATATCTTTGACCCTCTTCTCAGGTTGGAAGTTATGTACAATATGAGACAAACTTGTTACAAGTGTCATCAATAAAAGAACTCTTGAAAGACTTAATTAACATGTCAACAACTAGTAGGTTGCTGGAGGTGCCAAAGTAAATAATGGTAAAGCTAGAATATACTTTCCGGAATTGACTTTCTCTATGCCAAAGTGACCCATCAATCTTTAATATGCTTCGTCCAATCAAATCATATATTTAACATAGGCAATATTGAAGGTTGGATTTGTCCAAGGAAGAGATTTTGGTTCCAAAGAGAGGCTAAAAGAATTGGCAATCTTTTCAATTTGCATTTGTTTGGTTGGAAAGAAATGTTACAAATTCCCCAGTCTATTGTCACCTTTGGAACAGAGTTCTCCAAAGGTCTTTTTAAGAGGTTGTCTTTGGCAGGTCTTTCAATGTGATTATTGTTGTATTGTAATACGTGTTTCACGTGCTTAGTCACTTGCTATCTTCTTTCTCAGTAAATTCTTTGTTCAACAAAAATAATCAATTTGTTAGCAATATAATGATCGAGTAATGATAAGTTCTAGATTAATATTTTAAATAATCATTGATTTAAGACTTTGTATTGTAGTTAGAGTTTCATTTTGACGTGGGCCCGGTTGATGCTGTCGAACTGATATATCATTACGCTTGCTTTGTGATGGGATTCTGCCAGCATATAATGAAATCAATGGAGGAAACGAAGGATTATTTCATGATTTTCTAATTGTTGTAGTGTCTGTCTAAATGTTGTAGATAATTTATATCCAGCTACATTCTTTTTCATATAACTACCAATATCCATTTAAAGCTGGTCTTAAAAAGAAGCTGTTGCATAACTAGAACTTCGGCAAACTTACCATGCATGTTAATTTTCCAGGTAAGAATATCAAGGCGAAAACAAAGCAATCCGATGTAAGGTTTTTTTTTTTTTTTTTAATCTCATTCTTGAAACTCCATAGCTTTTAGTGATTGAATCTTCTTTAACCCGGCTACTGATTGGGAAGTAATTTTCCAACCCTTTATCCATTTTTTCAAGGGATCAGCTTTGCTTTCAAAATTGGTAGCACTAATTTGTCTTCTCACTGTTTATTTGCAATTGCTTTCACTATTTAAACTTATGTACTTCAATATAGGCTTCTAGGATCACTCCTGGTCTGATTTGTACAAATATTGAAGTCAATATCATTGTTCAATTTCACCCCCTGATAATTCTATACTTCCGTTTTATTTATTTTTTCCTTTTTCACGTATCATTGGTTTCACCAGAGATATTCCAATTTTAGACTGGCATTGGTTTGTGCCATAAGCGTATAAGTATCCATATAGTTCCATTGATATTTTCATCTGGTATCTCTGAAATTTGAATGGGCATCAATCACCCCAATATGATCACTTGATGCTCTGAAATATCTTAACAAATAGGAAACTTGGCATCAGTTTTACAGATCTCTTTGAACCACTAGTTTCATATTTACATGATAATGTAGGATGAAGATGATGATGACATTGAAGAATTTTCAAATGCTTCACAGGTATTTTCCTAACCTTACACATGCCTCTACTCACACGGATGCATGTACCTGCACAATCTTATAGTTTCATAAAAGGCATGGGCCTATCTATATAACTTTTGTGCTTATAATATTCTTTTTTTAGGATAATGGAAGTGATGAAGACTGGACTGCTTGACCATAATCTAAGTTGCGGTTGCCAGGCACAAGAAATGACAAGGCAAGGTCATGCAAGTGATGTGATGATACCCTTTATTTCTGTCACTAAGAGCGTGACAACTTGGATTTGCCTACCATATGGTTTTGATAGAATTATGAGAATAGGTATAATACCAATACCATGAGGTTATGAGGAAGAGAGAATAAAATATGTTTAATGTATAACTGTTGAAAGTGATGTCATTTAACTCTTTATCTCAGTTGGGAGTCATTTGATATATTCCAATCAATTTTAAAGTGATGTCATTAGTAGTAGATTTTGACAAATTATTTTTTGTCATTAGTAAATTCACATAATTATTTTAACGTGATTAGGGAGAATCTATGTAAAATCAAACTCACATGTTTTATTGACTTTTGAAAGGAACTTGATGGGAATAAAAAAATGAATGAGTGAACCAGGTTGGTTCCCTGTTCTTGACTTGAATTAAGAAATGATTTTAGAATTGATGACTGACCTCAGTTTGTACACAATTTTCTCACTTCATAACCCTTGTTTCTTTTTTTTCCATCAAGAATCAATTAAGAATAAACTTTTGAAAAATTATGAGTAAAATTTGTTAAAATGCGAATATTTTTTAGAAAGTTGTTAAACACAAATATATTGATTTCAATGTTAAAGAAAATAAAATATGTTGTATTAATATAATTATTTCTGCTAGTATCACATGTATGTTTACTTTTATTTTAATGTCATGTTCATGAAAAAATGAATTTATCATGGTGCTTTGCTCTATCTTTTGCCCAAATCATTGAAGAGTTAACTATAATTGTCCACAAAGAGTTAAAAATTTGAAAAAAAATGGAGATGGACTCTTTTATTCAAATGTCATTTTGAAAGCTTCATATAATAATTTAATAATATGGTCACTTCCTCAGTAAGCCAAAGTTTAATAAACAGTGTCTTACCTAAATCAGAAACCCATCAATTTTTAGCATTGTTCTTATATGGCATCACAATAAATTATTCTCAATTAGGGAAAGGATCCAGAAGTCAAGTTTGTCTGCATAGTTCATCTTCAAAAAAGGTGTTGCATCGCGGTTCATGGCCACGTCTTTTAGTCAAATAAAAACAAAACTTGATAAGGTTTATTTGAGTCAAATTAAACTCAGGTAATTGGAACTCAACAATCCATGAATTTTCCTATTCTTCTATCATCCATAGTAAAGGAATTAATTAAGTCAGTTTGGTCATATTCTGATCATCCCAAATTATCAATAATGTACATTTAATTCCTTTAAAATAACAAATTCTGCAAAATGTTAAAATATCATTTATTAAAAACTTTTTTTTTGTTGCAAATCTGTCATATTGAAAGCAGGGTTTCAATGAAAATTAATTATTGACTAGTTGGTTAATACTTTGCACAACAAAGTATTTTTCCACTAATTTTCTTATAAAAGTTTTGAAGTTTGAGTATTTTATATATGAAAATTTAAGGATTTCATGAAATCATGCAGTGGAGGTTTCTTTCCATAGAAGATGCTAGTTGTGATAAACCAAAACTCAGTCAAGATTGCAATCATTTCACACTAATGATCTTTTGAGTTATTGTTAATTAGTTATTAGTTGAAAGAACAAAAACTCATCAAGTGGAAAGACCACTTAGCACTTAGAAGGAGAGGAAAGTTATCCACGTAACACTAAGTAATAGGCAAACTTTTAAAAGATAATCAACAATAGTTATTTTTGATAAAAATCTCTTTATTAATGATATTATTTTATGTATAACCTAATCTTAAGATTTTTAGAGTCTCTGCCACATTTGTCAGCAGTTTTCTGCAACACTAAACATGTCAATGACACTGCAACTGTAACACCAATTTAAAACTTTGGTGATACATAACAAAAAACATGGCATGCTCAGAGGAAGCATATTCGAAATGGACATGTTTTGGGAGCTTCATATTAAACAAATGCAATCTAAACATATACTCTTTCTTTCTGACATTTAAATACACCCTACTTTTTCCTTCTACTGTTGTTTTGATCAACTATATGGCTGCAAAAGTTTAAAACCACAATGTTTCACAGATTTACAAACCAGACACTTTTCACAAGACACCAACCAAGTCCAATTCAAACAAGACCTTAACTCCCTAAGAAAGTGTCAACCTTGGAATTTGTTGCTCTGGACAAGAACCTCATACAAATTGGTGGTTTAACTCCTGCAAGGGCAAGTATTGAAGCAGGAAGAGTCCATATTCCATCCCCACATATCAAACCAGAAGCCACAGCTGGTGCAAATGCATCTGCTTTAGCCTTGTTAATCCTCTCCCACACATACAATATAAGACTTCCAACACACATGTCAATGGCAAAGTATGGCCCTATGTAGAAGGGTATTGCCATGGCCATTGGAAGTGGAACAAACTTCCCTTTCTTGCCAAGAAAATCTTTGAACAAGTTTATCACAACTGCTGCAGCAAAGAATATGCAACAAAGCAAGAGGCAGTTTTTTGGTAGAGAGCCAAATCCTTGCACCCCCAATATGGCCATATTACGGTATATGATTGCATATGGGGCAGGATATTCACTTGTAGGCTTCCCAAGATCAGGAAAAGCTTTGTAGAAAATCCAAAACACAGAAGGAGAAATCACACAACCCATTGTTGTGCCGATTAGTTGGCTCACAAACATGGAGCGTGGTGAAGCCAGTGTAAGGTAGCCGGTCTTAAAATCCTGCATCAGGTCTGAGGCTGTGGCAACGATGTTCATCATCACTCCACAGGCGGCTAGGCCGGCGAGAACTCCACCTCGTGTGGCGCCGGCCCACGCTCCGATCGTGAAGATGGCCAGCTTTCCATAAGTGGATGCAAGGGACCAGTCAGTTAGTCCACAACCATAAGCATTGCAAAATGCTAAGGTGGGAGCAACCAGATAGATAACAATTATGTAGTACCATTTTAGCTGGTGGAAGATGTGTGGCAGTGTGGCTGTTGAGATGGCAGCAATAGCAACATAACCTGCAATTGCAAACCATGTGGGAATTTGATCTTTAAGGAAAAGTTGGGTGCGGCGGCGATCATCATAAGATAACTCAGGATTTGAGGGGGAATCTTGATCTGCAACTGGAAGTACATTCTCCCGTTGTCTCTCTCGGATTTGATGATACAACCCCCAGAGGGTATGAGTTATCACTTTTACAAAGTTATATAAACCATCTCCTAAGATCAAGGCAATGGCTATAAATACCTGAATTCAAGGTACAAGGTAAATTTGTTTAACTGATAGACATTGGAAAGAATGTAAGGGATTGTGGTGCTTTATATCAATGAACTTACCCTATAACCTTGGATGCCATGAAGATTGCCTTCACCAAGGCCTTTGTCATACCAATGACCCTCTTTGGTTTTTATGATAGGCCACATTATTCCCCAAGAAAGAATTCCCCCAAGAAGCACTGATATATTTATGATATAAGGGCAAATCATTCCAACTCCAACATAGATTGCAGAAAAATCAAAATAAAACCTACAAATAAGTTGAGATGTGATTAGCCATTCTGGATTAGAACAAAATTTGAAGTATCTTGCTTTTAGAATGAAGATCTAACAGCATACCTGTTTTCATATGCTTTAAGCCCCAATGAAGGGAAGGCTTGAAATCCACACTGGTCAGTAGCTGTATAAAACCATTGAAAAAAGCCCCACAAAAAACTCATACTGAAGAATTTTCCCAACATTTTCACTTGCTTCCTGGAAGAGTACAAAAGAAAGAGTAAATTAGTTTGGATGTCTAACATCTTATGCAGTAACTTCTAGTAACATTGATTCAAAGACAGTGCCTACTTTGCAAGTTTGGCTCCTTGAGGAGTGTGGAAGCTGTTGATGAGATGTGCAGTTGCAGTACCACTTGGATATGTCAATTTGAAGTCAATGATCATAATCTAACACAGATAACAGAAGCATAGCTTAGCCATAACTTAATTGCAAACGCAATAAAGTGATAAGGATTGAAAAAATGAAACCGAGCAGGTTTTCTAAATTAAAGTTTTGTATGGAAGTTACTCACTGAGATTCATTTTCAAATTTTTATTAGGAATGAAATGGAACATTAATGAACAATGCAATCAATATTTCAAGAATGTGCCAGTGGCATACCTTTCGGAGAGGTACAACAGAGAAAAGGCCGAGAAAGCTAACAACAAAGAGAAAAGCTATAATCCACCCTAAACTTGGGTCCTTAAAATCACTTGTATCAGTGGATTGATCAGCTATTTCTTCACTCATTCCAAAGAGGTAACTTCCGAAACCTCCTGTTCATAAAAATCAATCACAGAGTGAAAATTTTCATTTAACTGAGCTAATCATGATATCTATGAAAAACAAGTGTTCCTAGATTACAAAAACTTAGTTCTATGTAGATAAATTCTTCATAAACATTTATAAAAAAAGTTAAGAAAGGGAAAGAAATAAACTTCTCACACAAGGTAAAACTAGTTTATATATAAACTAATAAATAAAAGTTCATTTTGTTTTAGCTTCTCCAAAAGAGAAGTTTATTTTATTTAATCTTCTCATATAAGTAATTTTGAAGAAATTTAGCTTGATGGGACCTAAGATTCCTTTCACATGTATTGTATAACATCAACATCTCACTCTAGAGTTTCGGTATGTTCTGAAGTCCAATTTTCCTAGAAACCTAACACAACATTTAAACCAGATTTGACAGTTTGCTATGCTTCATTTCAAAATATGATGCAATCCATTTAATGATACGAGATTGATAATTTCTTTTTTTAAAGAATGATGGAAGATGAGAAAAAGTGAGTAAGAATTTCTGCTTATATTCGGTAGAAAATGGTAGAAGGATAGACTTATTCAATCACATTAACTAGGTTTCCAAATTTATTGTCATAAGCTGAATTTCAAAACAAAGAAAAAGTATCTTTCAAAGCATGGACAAATTTGATGCCTTTGTCGGTCATCCATGGCTTTTCCACAGTTAGCATATTCTAGAAGGTCATGTCTGACAGGGAAAAGTATACTTTTCACAGTCAGATTGTGACTGTGAAAAGATTGTGACTGGGGGAGGGAGGACTAATGATATCATTCTGGAAAAAAAGTTTCTTCAGATTTATTAAAATAGTGGAACAGATGGAGTTGACTCTGAAGTTAGGAAATCTAAAAAAAAAAAAAGAACAAAGAACACAGTTGATTCTATACTGATTCAATTAGCCACAGAAGTGATTACTACTAAGATTTTCTCCTTTGAAAACTTATCAGGAAATGATTTAATTTAACACTGAGAAAGTAATTCCGTTTTCTGTCAGAGGAATCAGATTACAGACTAGATCAACATGAGAAATTAACCAAATCCAAATCCCCACACAAATTAGCACACTGTTGAATCTGAAAAGGCACCAAAAATCTAACTGTTTGATAAATTTATAGTGAATTTCCAAAAGAAAAAAACCCTTTCCACCCCATGGAACAGAAAGGGTCAAAACCCACAACAATTAACCATTTAAAAAACAATAGATATCAACACCATGGCAACAGTAAACAAATCCACAAAAGGCATAGTGAAAAGAAGAAGGTACCGCTAAAGGCTATGCCAGAAGAAGCCACAACACAGGTTTGGATGACAGTGTTCTCTTGTCTTGTGAAGGGTTGTCTCAACATGCCAGATTTTTCCAAGAACTTGGTCCAAGTCTTGACAAAGAAGAACCCCAGAAGGCCAGCAGAGACATTCAGAGAAGGAATAATACCAGTGGTGAGGTTGAGCTTCATCACAATGAAACTGAACAATATGCTGAGTAAAAAGCTGACCCCAAAGGCTCTCCGAGTCAATTGGTTCCTCCATGATGGCACCAGAAGATGCTGGAACACCCTCTCCACAGAAACCTCTTCCTCTTTGAGTTTGAAGCTACCCTTTTGGCTCAGTCCATGATCATGTTCATCTACATGCTCCACTGACTCAAAACCATTATCCACCACTCTATCCCCACTTCCATTTTGAGCCATGATTTGTGGATTCTCCTTCGAAAGTGGTTCAAATCCCAAAACTTTTTTTTTTTTCTGGGAGTTCGGAATCTCTAAGGATGGTGAAACTTCCTAGATACTACTACCCTCCTCTTGTCTTAGGTTAAAGTCTGTGTTTCACCTTTATTCAAAGGTTGAGTTGGAATGTGCATGGTGGTTTACTTACTGGCATTTATTGATGGACTCATAGACATCAATATCAGCAGCTAGTGGATGACAGAGAGAGAGAAAGAGAAAGAGAGAGAGAAAATGTGAATGTGATAACTAAGAAGTTTGAAGACAAAAATTATGTAAAGCTACAACTTTGATAGATGTCTGTGTTAGATGGTGGAATAGACCAGCACACAACATCCTTGGATTTTTGAGACGTATAATCCTAAACCTTCTATTTTTATTTTCTTTTTATGTTCTTTTTTTCTTAACTAGGACTTTCGTAATTCTCTGATATAACCTCTAACAATAACTTTTTCTGCATTTTCTGTTTTTATTTTTAGAGGTTTTGTTAATCAAGTTAAGGAATTCAAAAACAAGGGTTTTTAAAGAAATTTAAAGTGCATAGTAAACAACTATAAAAAGAATACATTTTACACATTCCAATAAGTTTCTTATAATATTTTTTTAGCCAGTAACTTAATAACACTAATTAGATTTTCCTTTTTCCGATAAAAATTAGTTCTGTTTATTTTTTATATTTTTCTTCATTTCATTACATTATTATTTTTCTAAGATGGATATGAATTTCTCTTATTTTCTCTTTCTATAATTATTCTGTCGGTAGTAGTTAGATTAGGGTTGAATTAAGTGTATAGTAAAAAGTATAAATCAAAAAGTAAGAAATTATTTGATACGTTTGTTTTTTTGAATAATTGGGAAGCATTGATCATGAATTGTTAAAATAAAAATTAATATTTAATAATTCTGAATAAAAAATAATAATTTTAATTTTTTTTTGACTAGTTGAAATTTGTTTATCATTCTGAGATATAATCTTTCAGTAAGTACTAGGATTGCTTAAATCGATGGAAAGTTTGAAATAAGCTGTGTTTTTAAATAAGTTTCTTTAAAGTTTTAAATTTATTTCATGAATAATTAAATTAATATATAGATAGAGCTTTATATATTTAATTTTTTTTTTTTTGAGAAAATGAAGAAAGAGAGTCAAAGCTTAAGTTTGAAAAACTCGTTCATAAGCCTTAAAGCTAAACTTGAAAAATCCGTTTATATACGTTTACGTTTATTCCCACCATCTTTATTGCCATTAAATGGTTTTTCAGACACAAAAAGTAACGAATAAAATCCTAGTAAAAAAATAGTCGTTAAAGAATCCTAATTACTCATTTAATATGAAAATTGTGAACACCTTTTTAGATACCATTCTCCCATTAATATTAATTTAAAATTTTCTAGAAATATGCATGATCTGATTCGTGTCAACCTATGTTAGTTATCTAAAAAATTTTAGTCCTTTTTCACAAATATTGTCTTGTATATTATTTTTCTATTAAAGTATCATTAAATATTTTATGAAAATTCAAGAACAGAAGAGCTTAATTTAAAAAGTCAAGACTTCAATATTTCTTTAACTACATATTTAGATTGGATTTAACTTATGATTCCAATTTCAAACAATAGTTATTTTTCAGTTTTTGTATATAATTCTAAAGATTCAAATCAATTCATCACAAATTTGCTAATATAATATTGTTAAAATAAATTACTATAATTTTAGTATTATCTATTATAATTTTATATCAACTTTTTTTACTAAATTAAAATAAAATATATATAAATAATTCTTGAATCTAACTTTTAAATAATGAACTTTTAATTTATGAAATATAATTAAATTAGTTCTCCATAAAATAAATCATAATCTCACATAGTTTAACAATTAAAACTCATGTCAGTGGGATTATACATGATATTTTTTACTGATAAAAAAAAAAATCTTTGGGATGCATATAATATGCTTCTTGTTATATTTTTGTCATCTATACATTATATAGTATGAACAATGAATGTGGAAAATAATAGTGAGTTGGTCAACTTTTGTGTGAATGAATGTGCAGAATTGGTGTATTGGTAATAATTGGTAGTATTTTAATGTTTCTTCTTTTTCCATCCATGGTTGTTTTTTTTTTCCACCAAATGGATATACATTTTCTGCAAAAATGGTGTCAGAACATAACCCTATCTTCATTCACTGCTACACTTTATCAAATTGTCTCTTTACACTACTTCACACACATCACATTCCCATACCATTATTCTCCACGTTCTTGTATTATGCTAAATTATCTAAAATTAAATTAAATATTAATCTATGAAAATTTAGATAAAATATTTCAAAAACTGGTTTTCCAAGGCTAAAAATATACAAGTTTAAATTATTATGAATAGTTTAGATTGAACATATCATTTTAGGCTTAAGCTAGCTTGATAAACTTTATAGAGGAAGAATTGCTTTGATGGAGAGAACCTAATAACCATACATATCATTGATTAATCCAATAACTAATAGTTGTGACGAATTTGATTTCACAATTCCATTTCATTATATAAATTTTTTGTACGGTTAAGTAACAAATTTAGTATATATATATATATATATATATATATATATATATATATATATATATATATATATATATATATATATATATATATATATATTTGTTATATCTGATCACTTTGAGACATGTTTTTATATTTGTGTTATGGAAAATTGTATTTTTTTATGTTAAATTAATTTAGATAAATTATTATAACTTGACTAATTGACCTACTTAAAGTTTTGAATTAACATTTTGTAAAAGTTGTTATTTTTTAATTAAGTTAATATTTAAAATTGTAATTGAATTTTTTTTTTTCAAAATCTTGATACAAGTGACTTAATTCAAGTGAACTTGTTGAATAGTAGATTGGATTGGATTTAATTTAATTTAAGAAAAAAAAAAGGTAAAACCCAACTTAAACCAACCAAATACGTTTTTAGTGGGTTAGATAATCCGTTTGCCAAATCCTATACTTAACTTAACTACTTAACTCAATTTGGAAACACCCTTTAACCTATGATGCACCTTATTCTAACAAAGTTTTCTTTCCAAAATATCATTTTCTTTTTAGTCTTAATAAAAATTCACTTTATTGAGTGACTTTTGAAACAATTTATATTATTATCACAATATATATATATATATATATATATATATATATATATATATATATATATATATATATATATATATATTTTGTCTACCGTATATACAGTTGATGGAACAATAGGAATGAAATTCGAAGTTAATATTTTTTTATGGACATTTTGATCTCTCTATTTGGTTCAAAACGCAATTTCTGATCCTATTTTAAAATAGAGATGTTTCTATCATCATATTTTAGTCTATAGTTTTGTCCAATCCTTAATTTTGTGTACATTTATTTCTTTAACTTCTTATATATAATGTCTAGGATTCAATCTCAAAGTGAAAAAAAAAAAAGAATTTTTGAGGGTTTGAACCAAAACTACAGGTTTTTAAAACTATGAATTAAACGTCTCTATTTTAAAATGGAAGAACACAATTACACACCGATTAGAATAGAAATACAAAATATATTTAATTAAAATTTTTATAAAAAGATAATATTTCAAAAATTAAAAACACATTTAAAACAAAATTTTATGATAACTTATAAGAGAAACTCATTTTTTTTTTCGTAATAAAAACATCAATTCAAACATAAAGAACAGTAATTTAAAATCAATTCTGATAAAAACAAAATGTTCTGGAAAGTCAACACTATTTTGCCCATTCCAAAGATATAAAGCCAAAAAGGTCCACAAAATTGGTTGGTAGATGGGTGATTCCTTAAACATGCGAACATAAATTCGATTTCTTGCATGAAAAAACTTTGTTAAGAGAGGTAAAAAAAGTACTTTATGATCTTCACATTTTAGGATATATATATTAATCCTTTGACTTTGAACTATAAAATTATCTTGCTCTCAAAAGAAAATAATAATAATAATAATAATAATAATAATAATAATAATTTTATTTAAAATTCATTGTATCACTCATCCAAATAAGTAATGTTGGATTATATATATTTTTTTATATATGGTTATGATTATAGTTATTGAGAAATTGTGGTTTTATATGATTATATGATATTAGTTTTATACATGTAAGATACCAGTTTTACACTAAAATTTTAAGACAATGATATTATGGATCTTTATGAGTAATAGAAAAATTTTGTTTTCCTTATGTTGTCCGAAAGATTTAGTATTTTTTGCAATAAAATACAATGATGAAGTGTGGTGAAGTAGGTTCCGAATCCATAAACTTTACAAGTTTCACGTGAAAACCAGCTGGCTTATTGTTGGTAATGGTGATCTTTGCATTTATTTGTTTTTACTTTCTTTTTCTTCCATGTCTCAATCTTCATTCATTTTTGCATAATAATAATTGGACCCATAAACAATCTCATAAACCCTCTTTCATTTGCTACTTTTTCTTGGTAGATCACACATAGTTGACAAAAAATATAATTAGAATTCACAATAGTTCTCGCCAACTTTTTCTTCTTTATATAAATAACATATTCTTTTAGATCACATCGATGTCATCATGATCTTCTAATATAAGAAAATAATATATCTTTGTTAATCTATAAACAAATAGGTTCCGAACCAATAATGCATATTATAAAAATACCAGATTTCTTCATAAACAACTGTTGAATGAGAAAGATGACATTAGTGGTCATCAAATGCAAATCAGTTAAAATATTGATTCATTCAGAGATACTTGAAATCATGTTGTACTATATTATAATATTTAAGGTTTGGTTATTAGACATAAAAGACTCTGATAGCTTAAGTAATGAAATCTGATGTTTAAGTTTTAAATAGGATTAAATATGTTTTTTTTTTTCTCTTATCTTTCGTTCCAATCTAGTCATCAAACATTTAAAAATGTGTAGATTTATTAATTTTAATCAAATTTTGTTGATTTTATTTGATATTTTAAAACGTGTTTAATAATAACATTTGAGTTGTTTATACTGTTTGACATATTTTTTTTTTAATGTTATTTATAAAAACACGTTTAAAATATCAAATAAACTTAACAAATTTTGGTTAAAAAAACTAAATTCATAAATTTCTAAAGTTAGAGGACTAGATTGGGTCAAAATTTCAAAGATAAACTAATTATATTTTTTATTGAAAGTTAATGGATAAAAAATATATTTAATCCTTTTAAACTATATAGTTGTTTTGGAGAAAAACTTTTCAAGTGTTATTATTTTTTATTATATAATCTAAATTAAAAAATATATATATTACTATGTCCTTTTCTAGATGTGAAAGTATACACAAAGTATATTATATTAAAGAGATGGTCTCATTGCTCTTCTAACATGATTTTGACTTGTTTTGTTTTTGTACTCACACCTTATATTTCGTAGTGTTTGTAAACATGGACTATGCTTTTGTCTCTAATATATGGTTTTATATATACAGTCAATCATGTCGTGCATCTTAATTCTTCATTAACACGTCATGATTAATTTAAACTTATTTTATTTACGTGATTTCCGTCGCAATTATGGAATTCATAATAATAATATTTAATTTAAACATGATTCTCTTATATTTGTAATCTGTTACAAAACGGGGAGAAAAAGAAATTACATGCTTTCGATTGTTTTGAGTGTAGTTAAATAAAAAAAAAAATTATTTCATATTCAAACTAATCTCTATTAAAAATAGTTTATTTTGAGATATAGTTAGTTTTCATTTATTCTTTTTCCAGAAATAAATTTTTAGTGTCAATGCATAAATGATAGTGTGTGGACTTTAAAAAAATTAAGTAAAGTTACAGTGTTTTCATATTAATTTATTTAATAAATTTGTTTGTTTAATAAAATATGCGCTTTATTTAAGAGAGAAAAGTATGACCATTGTTATATTGTCAAATTGTAAAATAGAGTAAAATAGATTGATCTAAGCCAAAATTTTAGTAAGGATGTGTATGATTTAGAAAATTAATTTTACTTAAATCAATTTTCCAAAATAGAAGTACAAATTAATTGTTTTTTATTCAACATGAATTTTTATCTTTTAATTAATTATGAAAATTAAACACATACTAATTCTTCATTAAAGTCAATTTTAATCAATTTTATATCGCAGAATCAAAACACACTAACTAGTTCAATTTTTGTTAAAGATCAAACATTTTCTTTTTCAGATTCTCAGATTCTGAAAGAATCTTGTTCACCCTGAATAATATAATAAAACCCATTTGTAACAGTGTTTATTTTAAATTAGTTATTGAACATAGAATATGAATTGTTATATTTAAAAAGATATTGGTGGCACTGAAAAAGGAAAATATTTTGTTACTTATCCAAAAGAGGTATTTATGTTATCTCACCGTCTTCAAATTAAAGGTATTTAAATGCAGTTAAATTGAGACATGCGAAAACAAATTGATCTTATTGCTTTTATTTTTTTATTTTAGGCTTAAATACTTTTTTTTGTCCTCATATTTTCGTAGTGTTTGCGGATGGTCCTCATCTTGACAGAATGTTTAAAATGATCCTCATTTTTACCAAATATTTACAATGGTCCTCATTTTCCTAATTCGTGTTTTATTTGGTCCTTTTCTGTAACGTCGTTTAAATCGTTAAGGAGCATTGTACAGGTGGCACGGTTTGTATTAGGGTGTGTTATGTGTACTGTACATGTGTGGTAATTAGAGATTTGAGGTTAAATAAGTGAGCTAGGGTTTTGGTAAGGAATGTTTGGGCAGTTGGTGAGTTTTGACAATCTTGTTCCTCCATTCCCAATTGGTGTTGCTGCAATCTTCTTCTTCCTGCAATCCTATTATATAGGTATGTTACAATCCCAAACTTCTTTCTTTACCTCTGGTTGTAATTGTTGGAGGCAACCGTGTTGTATCACTTCGTGCACTGTTGGTGGTTCAACGAGAAATAGATTAACCCCGATTTGTAGCTGCAGAGAGATGACAGCTTTGAGGATAGCAAAAACTCCAAAGAATATTGGTAGAAAATTTTGGGTACAATTTGTTTTTATGTTTGTGTTAATAATAAATTGGTTTTAATTTTTGGTTTATTGATTTACATAGTAATGGTTCCAATAATGTGGGCTGCAACTTTTTCAAATGAATGAGATAGATTAATGATTTGGAGAAGTCATTGAAGGTTTCCGAGAAGAGGCTGCAATTAGTAATAGGGTTAACTTGTATTGTTATTGTATTATTCGTACTGTTATTGTGTGTAATCTTTTAAAGTTCAATCTGTTTTGTACTATTGTTAAATGAAGAAATGAATTAGTTTGATTATGTTGATATTAGTTCCAACATGGTCAAAATGACATCTTAATCTGAGCATTGAAGTAAGTGATATTGATCTAAGCTTGGGAGAAATTAAATTGATTTAAGTCTGGAAGAAGTTAAATTCATAATATTAATTCATACTCATCAAAATGCACTACATCAATGTTTGGCAAAAGCGAAATTGAACGAAGTTTAAGGAAAGTCAAAATGCAGTACATCAATAATGAATTTTACATCAGAAATTCCAAAAAATAACTAAGACGTTTGTAGCTGCTATCATGACCTCCTTCTAATCTATAGTTGGTGCATTCTCAACAATTGGTGCATTCTCAGCAGTTTGGGCATCTGGTGCAGTCTCAGCAGGTGTGGCAGTCTGCTCATCCACAGGCTTATCTGGACAATTGTTACTGTTATATCCAATCTGACGACATATGCTACATTTTTTTCTATGACCTCATTTGCTGATTTGTGTGTTATCCTTTCTCAACTCCCACTCTTCCAACCTTCTTTTTTGTCTTGGGACAACAACATCGAACCTATCATCACTCATTGCCCTAAAGTAAATTAAACAGATAAAAAAGATGTATTATTAAGCCTACTTTAACGCAATGGGGGACCACTGCTACAATCAATTACAAATAAAAATAATGAGGACCATTACACCAACACCGACAACCAACAAACAAACCAACTAAAATAATACCCCATTGAACCCCACCTACAGACACAAACTACACAAAATCATGGAAGTAATTTAGAAACCATGCAGATCATCACAACAATCGAAAGACAAACAAATCCCAAAATAGAATTACGAAAACCCTAACCCACGAGCAAACACAACCCAGAAAACCTTAAACCCACTTACCTCGTTGATGATGATTAACTGGAAAATTGAAATGAAGAGCGCAATTGCAATCCAATGATGAAATGACAAGTATTAGCTGCTTCTTCTGCAAATCCGAGCTCAAGAAAGACGAAGATGAAGAAATTTTCCTAATTGCAAAATTTCCCCTAAATTGAAAAATTAACGTTAATTAGCCATATGTACAGTACACGTAACACACCCTAATACAAACCGTGCCACCTGTATAATGCTCCGTTAATGATTTAAACGACGTTACAGCAAATGACCAAATAAAACACGAATTGCGAAAATGAGGACCATTTTAAACATTCGGTAAAAATGAGAACCATTGTAAACATTCTGTTAAAATGAGAACCATCCGCAACAAACACTACGAAAATGAGGACTAAAAAGGTATTTAAATCTTTATTTTATAACTAATTGAATGAAATGAATCGATAATTTGGTTTTCTATTTAGTCCAATCTCTAATTTTGGTTTAATTTTCAGTCCTGTCAATATTTGTTTCATAAATTTCAATTAACTGAATACATTAGATTTCAGATTTAATTTGATTAAAATGAATAAAACATACGTGAAAATTAAACACTGTGCAAAATTATGAGTTTTTAAAAATAAAAAGACCAAATACTTTTAAAATATGTGAGCCATGTGAATTGAAAAAGAAAAGGCAGAAAAAAAAAAATTGTGTGAAAGAGTTGAAACGTGGTAGACACAAACATGGACCATAATAGTGATAAAGAATCCTGAATTTGGCTTGGAATTTGATCCTTACATATGCATGCGCAAATCTTTCAGCCTGCCATTGATTTCAAATTTGTGTTCATACTTCTTTTTTCGATTTAGAGGTTAGATCACTCTCACACCTACTGTATTAAAAAATAAATAATATTACGATTTCTATACTTTTAACTTACATCTCGACATGACTTAATATAAATTATTAATTTTTAAAAATATATATATATATATATATATATATATATATATATATATATATATATATATATATATATATATTAATAGTCAGAAAATAAAGAATATACAATCACAAAATGAAAATCATAATATTATTTTTTACTGAAAATGAGTTTTGAAGTTCAACAAACGAATTATTTGGCCATAAATTAAGAGAGTGAAAATTAAAAAACACTTTAAAAAAAATAATTTTTATAATCAATTAACTAATTTTCTATTTTTTGTTTAAACTTTTTAATAATAAGTGTAAACTAGTTCTGCTCTCGAATATTTTCTAGATATTTATATTTTTGGAAGGATATATATATATATATAATTATAAAAATACTAGGGACTAACGAAATGGATAAGGGTTCTCATCCCACCACATTCCATTTTTCAGAATGAGAGATAGATAACTACATAATCTTATTTGTTTACATATATAATAAGCTCATGAAATTTTTTATTTATTTAATATTATATAAGTAAATCATATTAATTGAAGTCACAAGTCGAATAGATCCACTATACTTTTGAGAAGTAAAAATATTAATAATATATAGTTCCAACCTATTTTTTATTACTAGATCACTGGACAAAATACACTCAACGTGAATGCAACGAAACGAATTGTCATAGTCTCAACTCAATAAATTTCTTTAATTCTTCACAAATATGTGTCGCATAAGTTATGCAAGCATTCAAAGTATCTTGAATTTATCCATAGAATACTCTCAAGTAAATAAAAAAAAAATATAGGTGTCATTGTTTTTAGTTTTTTAAATGCTAAATGAAAAGTGAAAAGTCACATCGTAAATTTATTAAAAAAAAAATAAAATCATCCAATTCAGTAACGTGAAAGTTTGATAATGTCATGGAAGAAATTTTAGGTGATGGCGTGCATGAATGTTTATTATTATTTTAAGGACTGTTTAACTTTTGGATAACGACGATTCCATGCGTTAAGCTTGCATCATATGTTTTAACTTTACCTAAAACTCCACATTTCTTGGATTTTAATTATTTTAACATAACGTAATATACTGAATTGATTATGATAAACATACATAACAAAAAATATAGAAGTTTGAATAAAGAATATCTCGTAAACTTAAGTTTCGCAAAAAAAGAGAGTTTATTATGATATGAGTAAAAATGTTGATATTAATAATGCATTTTTAGTTGATATTACTATTTAATCAGTATTACTAGCCAAAAATTAATTAAAAATAATAATCAATATGGTGCTTCATATTCAAATATTGGAAGGGTCGGTGAGAAAAAAGAACTAGATATATGCTTGGGTTGGAAAACTACTTAAAAATAGTTTCGAGAGTTAAATGTGGTTTTAAGAGAATACTTTTGTATTTTTTATTACGATATATAAGCTTTTGTTTTTTTATCCGAAATTACTTTTAAAAAAGTTTGAAAGATAATTTAATTTACTATATAACTTTTTTATTAAACTTCTTCAACCGAGTATGTCTTAAACTGGTTCTCAAATGATATTTAAGAAAATTTAAAATCATTTTTTTTTCATAAACAAAACTTAGTTTGTATGAACTTATTATAAAAGCGTAATTTATAGAACATCTTTTTATTTAATTTTTCAACTTCTTTTATGTTTTATGTAGGCTGATTTTAACCTATAAACAATTTTTTTTTTTCTTTCCAAAAATTCTAATAAAAATAACTCATAAAACATATAGTAACTTGTTAATGTACATTGAATTTGAAATAATTGTTTTCAAACACCGATTGAAGATATGCGAGCTAAAATCCAAACGTTAACAGAAAAGTGATGAAATCCCACGAGTCCAGTTATTATGATATTAAATAGAAAGGTTTTAGAGATTTCTTTTAAACTTTTTGAAGTGTTTCTTTAAACAATGTAATAAATAATATTTACAGTAATTATTCTTTTTAAGTAAATACAAAAAACTATACGAAAATAAGATTTGAAAACAAATTGATCGATTATTTTTGATTTTTTGTTGTTTCTGAAACAGAATATGAATAATCTATTATACCACCATTTAATTGATTAAATATAAATCGCAGAGGTAAGATAATTAATTGTTTACCAAATAATTGATTAAATATGAATGTATGTTTAGAAAAACGATAAGATAACAGATTATTGCTAAAAATAATTAATTGCTTATGTAAACTGATAATTAATTAATATGTTTTAAAAACCAATGTATTGACATGATAATACAATGAAATGATTACATTTTTTTTATTAATTATTAGATATTAATTAAATTTATGGACTAAAACTACATAAAAAAAATAGTAAATGAAAAATAAAAATGAATACCGATAAAATAGAATTGGTGGCAGTGTACGTGTGCATTTCTGTAGTGAAGGGCTGGGTAGGCCCAATTAATTGGTTTGGGCCTAACTAGTGATCCAATTTGTTCCGGGATATAGTAAATAGCAACAATAACAAGAAATTTTATTTCATTTTATTTTTTTAAATTAAATATATTTTTGATTTCTATATTTATATATAAAACTAAATTTTTTCACTCTTTAATAGTTTATATAAAATTCATCTTTATAATTCTGAAATGTGTGAAATGTATTCTGTTTTGAACGGAGTTAATATTTTTATAAGTTATGTAACAGAAGAAATAACTGGATTAGAAAGTGTGCTGGACGTCACGTCTAACTTAAAAAAAAATCAGTTTTTCTCTTTTCTTTTAAAAATGTCGTCTAATAAAACAATTTTTTTTATTAAATGAATCTAATTGAGACGTTTTTTTGAGACTCAAATAACATTTTATTAAAAGCGGATAATAGATATCAAAGTGAAACATTCAACTTGATTAATTAAATCTTTTAAAAGTAATTTTATTTATGTTTTTTGATAAATAAATTTTATTGAATTCTTAAATATGTGATTTTTTTTAAAATTATTTATTTCAAAAACGCTCATTTTAAATTTGAATAAGTGGGTCCAACATGGTGTTTAACTGGAACAATTCGATTTAGGATTTATTTATTTCTTTTCTAAAACCTTGATGGGATTGAACAAGATAATATTTATTTTACAATTAATATGCAGTGTTTACCTGGTCCTGCAAAGGATGAATTTTTTTTCTATAATTTAAACATTTGTTGTGAAACCCCTTAAAATCTAAATTTACCTTCTCACTCTCAAAAACCATCAGAAAACACCACTCTCATTCTTCCTCTCTGCTTCCAAGTTCTCCTTCTGTTTTCACCAATTACTCAATTCCCTCACCAGTTCCTTTAATCTTGTGATCAGATTCTGGAGGATCAGACTCAGCTGGACCCTCTGGTGTATCAACCCTCAGCTCTCACCCTTCTCTGTAGGTTCAAATTCTCCATTTTGGTTCAATTTCCACTAGAGTTCATCTGCTCATTCCTGAATTCGAAATTAATTATAAGTTTCCATCTTTTCTATGTCTTGCTACTGAATCTCTAGGTTAAATTGAGATCTCTGCCCACCTTGGTGCCTTTTTCAAACTCCACCAAACTCAATCTTAGCAAAAGAGGTAAGGGAAGCTAACTTCGATCAATTTTCGAGTAATTAGACTTCTTGTGTGTTTGGATGAGACGATTCTTAGTTTAATTCTCCTTTATGAACTGTATTGGTTTGCAATTGGATTGTGGTTTGGATTTCGTAACCTTGCATGTGAAGAACAGTGCAGAAAACCTGATAATTTCGCCTAGGCGAGTGGCTCTCGCCTAAGCGAAAGTATCAGGAGGATGCCTCTGGGTGTTGCGCGAGATCTCGCTTGGGCGAGCTGAGGTCGCCTGAGCGAGACATCTTCTCGCCTAGGCGAGCCAGCCTGGCCTGAGCGAGAGCTCGCTCTGTCATTTGAGTTGTCCACTGTAATGGGTCTCGCCCAGGCGAGGGTAGTTCGCCTAAGCGAGACTACTTCCTAGCCTAGGCGAGATTCGCTAGCTTAGGCGAGTTCCACTGCAGGGTTATACTTCCTTATCTGTTTTGAATGAATGATGGTTGTATTAATGTAAAAGAAATGATGTTTGCTTTTAGTATGTGGAATGATGATGAGATGTAGTATATCTATTTATATATTGGTATGAGGAAAGTTGATAAAATGAGAATTGTGAAGAGATGGGATGAGCTAGGATTTCATGGGAATTCCTAGAAAAAGTACATAGTGTGTGTAAACATTTAAGGACTCAGTTTTGGTTAGCATCCTAACGCTCCAATAATCCATTGAGACTCATGTAGAGTGTGATGGGTTATGTCGTGAGGAGTAGCAGGAGGTCCTAGTCTATGGACCCGATCAGTCATAGACGCGAAGGGGACTTACCTTGGGAGTGGTTGGGTGATAACCCCTTGAGCCTAAACTCTGCAGAGTTTAGGAACCTTCACAGGTGCAAGCTACCAAGAGCTCCAATTTGTTTACATAATCCGGATATTGAGTTAGAGTCGGGTACTTGTGTGTTTTGAAATAGTGATTTGCTTTCAATCTATGATGTGTGTAAAATTGTTTGTAATTATATTTATGAAAATTTACTTCTTACTATATGAGCTGTTAGCTTACCCTTCTTACCTGCCATGTTTGCCCTTGAATTTCTTCTTTTGCTATGATCACTTGCCGTTGGGTGTGAGCAGAAAAGAATTTAGGTGAAGGAACTCCTCCTTTGGACCGGACCTGATCTGTGGCTTCTGATGTTCCCTTACTTTCTAATCTGTGTTGTTAAGGAAAGCATTTTGGAATGTATAACGTTTATTCTCCTTTAGTGCGTTTTAGAAAATAGTACAATAGTAGAACAGGTTCTTTTGGGATGAATGACTGTACTATACTCCTGAGTGGCTTTTCTGACTATCTGCTTACTTTATCATAATATGATATTTTGTTTAGTAGTTTGACAAACTATTAAATGGGATGTTACATTTGTCTTGTGTTATTCTTTTTATATTGTTTCACAGTATATGTCGAGTTTTTTTATTGTTTTTTATTAAACATTAAAAATACACTGTTTTAATATTTTAAAGATAATTTAATTATATTTTAAAAATTCAAAATTAATGATTATCTATTTTAAAGAAAAAAAAAAAATAGAAAAAGAACCAATAGAGAATCTAAATTCAGCATATATCAAACACACTTTTATAATAAATAGCAACTTATTATTGGCTACATATAATATTATTAATCAATTGAAAAGTATTTACAGTTATTGCATAAATAAATAAATTCACTATCAATAACAAATGTAATTACATAATAATATATGAAAAATTTACACTATCAATACATTACAATTAAATTTATTTACTAGGTACATAGCAGCACAATATAACTTGTTAAAAGCAATAACAAAATACTCAAATTAGAAAGCCGACAAACTTAAAGACAGTTTCATTTCAATATTTTTTTTGAAGTTAAAGTGAATTTATTATTTTATATTATTTTAATAATTACTTGACAATTTATCACTTTTAGAATAGAATACTAGCATAGAAAATTTATAACAAATCCATAAATTGTTAGAATTTATTATTGAAGTATTAAAACTGCTAAACTATATTATATTTCTATTTAATCATAGTATTGTTTGCGGCATAACTCAACGATACAGAGTACTGCAAACATCTCTCACATAATCGATACAACTGTTTCTTGCACTCTCTGACAAGAACCACAATCGAAAGTGAGGAGACAAAAATGGTACTGCACAAACCTATGTATGTACAAGCGAACTTATGTTGAGGAACAAGGACATAGAAGACTCATGCAACACCATCAGCAATACTCAGATCCTATTTGAAGTAATATCCTATGAGATGAATGTAGCCAAAATCATTTGTAAGTTGTAACTAGCTGGTCTACTACTCATGATTATTTTTGGAGAAAACTGAGATGTCAATACCGTCTCCTAGACAAGAAAAACTCGTAATCAGGATGTCTGTTTGTGCATGTTAGGTTTCCCTTGTTGACCACAGCTCTTGCCATCAGAGATGCTGTTTCCTCAAGTGTCTTCAAACGTTCTCTCAGGACTAAAGAAGGGTCTAAGCCCACCATTTGTGCTGCTTCTGCAGAGTGCTTCAGCTTGAACCAGCACTCTCCCTGTTCATATCACACATCAAGCTCTGATTTTGAATGCATGGAAGAATAAGATGGAAGATAATTCATACCAGGACATTGTAGCTTTGAAGACCGACAGCTGGAGATACTATGGAAGAAGCTGATGGTGGCAAATCTGAAGCTGTTCTTCTACGAACCAAATGTCCAAGTGAATGGTAAGTCAAAAAAGATGCACGAAAGTTGCCATCCGGTATGCGGTAAATAGGATACCATGCAACTGAGAACCTGCAAATGAGGTGTTCTTAGTGCTACCATTTCAAACATCACTTCAAATTAAGTCAAGAAAAAAATAAACTTGGGGTTATCTGATATGGAAGATGCAATCACATTTTCCTTAGTATAATTGACATGAGGATCACTTACCAAGAGCATGGGTGAAGATCTCGCAGCTTTATTGAATCCAGTTTTGTTGGGTCCCCATATGTTGAAGATTGGATTGGTATATTTCCTCTAACCAGTTCTTGTATTCTGAAAGAAGATCGAAATCAAATTAAAAATGCAACAGAGAAAGAAGATCAAAGTCTATTGTGATCTTATTAATATTAGTCAGTATAATATAATCTGTCAAGGAACACACGAAATGCCAGGGATCATCTATTTCAGAAAACATAAGACAGATAGGTAGACTGAAAACCCTTATGTCTGATGACAAAGGAAAAAATCTTACTTCTCATAAAGAGGCTGTCTTTGTTGAGGTTGTTCAAATTCAAAATATTCAAAAAGAAGTTCTAAATCACCAGAGCACATTGAGTTGATACACGGAATAGATCCATTACTGATAGAAGCATTCTCCTTTGGTGTTTCAATGCTTGCATCCTGATCACGAGGCTGAGGAAAGAGAACAGAAAATATTGAATGTTCAGTGGCAGTAGATGAGTTTTCTGAAGTATCAAACATTTGACATGCCTCTGAAACCTCACAATCTGAAAGCTTGTCACTGCTATATACACATTGATTTTCATGGTTCTTAAACAGCTGAACTGCTGATAAAGAAGGGACAAAATACGCGCGGAATGGAAAATCACCATCACCAACTTGTCTCTTTGGATTCTCATGATCCAGAGCACTTATCTCTAATCCATAGCTACCATGTTTCTCATACCACTGCCACAGGCATCCCAAAGACAGGTTAGGAATCTCGTGTCTGCACAGTGAGACACCACCAGCATGGTTGCGTGAGCAGGTTGAACAACTGAATGAATCAACTGAACTACAAATCACAGGACTACCATAATGAAGTAGTCTTTCAAACTCTGCAACTGGGCCACCTGTAGCCACATGCACCGCTTCACAAGCTAGTTGTGCCCTACATGCATCATTCACAGCTTGGAATATTCTGTAAGAATCCTTTTCTAACATTTCTTGTTTTATGCTTTCGTTAAACATGTGATTAGAAACTTCTTGCTTGACCCTGTGCTGTGTCAATGTAAATGCAACCTGGTCACCCAATTTTTGGTTCTCACCCTCACCTACAATGGACACATTGTTGTAAATCTCGCCATTTGATGTTCTGCTTGCATTTAGTGAAGAATCCTTACTTTCAGAAGAGGCCACTTCTGGTTCAACACTGCTTTCACGGTTAATATTGCTCATAGAGGATGCATCAGAATAATCTGGTGGTGAAATATTAGATTCTGATTTTTCAAACCCTGTATCTTTTTTCCCAACTGGTATCCATTTCCAGAGGGTGGTTCCAGAGTACTGGTTTTGTGCATTGTAGTCTGCAGAAGAAACTTCTTTCTCTGTTTGACCAACCTCATCACCTTCAAGATTGCAAGAATCTGGAGACAGCTCCACAGACATATTTGATTGATTCACATTCTCACTTGGCATTACTAATGAGCTATCCTCACTATCTATACTTTCCTTGTTTGTGTTTGCAACAGTATGGCAGGCACTATTTTTTGGATCTGACTCTTCCAGATGAAATTCTGCACTGTGAATTTTTTCAGATGTTACATGTTCAACCCCATTGGTCTTGACCCCGTCCATCAAGCAGTGAACATCTGAATTATATCCAGAGTCATTGTTCAGTCCATGCTGATCAATTTCCTGAGTTGAGATATGCAACACATCATTCTGTTCAGCACCAACCTTCCCCTGATCATTTGACAAAGACCTGTTAAATTGCAAAGTCTTCCTGGAATAATTGCTCTGTCCCTTTTTTGATACCAAGTCCATTTTAACTTTAGATTTCTTACCAATTTTACTTTTCATTTGTTTCTTATCCTCAGTTTTTGATACACAGTTCACACCAACAGGATTACATTCTTTGATAACCGATGGATCCTTTTCCACAGTAGAAGCAAGTTGTGACAATGTAGTGTTTACTTTCTTTAAATCACCGCCACATTCATCAGAACTATTCTTCTGAACTTTTTGCCACACAGAATGACTGTTTTCCTTCCCTTTTCGACCGTGCAACATTCCAACACCCCCATATTTGTTTAAACCTGAACTGTTCGACATAGCTCTCTTCTGCTTAACTCTCTTATCATTACTGATGCAACTTTTACCACTGTTCATAATCCCATCAATATGTTCACTGTTATTGTGAATACCATTCGTCAAGTTTTGACAAAAATAATATCCGTCTCCAGAATCTGAAGTGGTTGTGCAATTTGACTTGTTGGACTGTTTTCCTATATCATCTGTGTTTATACTTCCATCACTTCTGGAACCAACTGAAACCGAATCTAGCACTAAAGAGTCTTGTATATCATTAAAACTGCATGGCTGAGCATGCTGAATGTTCTTAATTTCTCTATCAATGACTTGCTCAGAACCCCTACCTTTGAGCCGATTCTTGGATTCAAACGTGACACATTCTCCTGCAGAACTTGGAATAATATCTGCAGAATCTTTTGACATTGCTTCCTGATCAAGATAAGAGTTACTACTGTTAGGTGCTTCCATAACTTTGATATTCTCATTCATCTCAATTCTGTCACAATCAGATTTTATCAATCTATCATCAGAAGTTAAAAACTCTGCCACGCCCTCCTTATCCCCAACATTGCTGCTGCAGGTTTCAGAAGTCAAACTTGGACATACAAATTCCTCAGTAAGAACATCACGTTCGGTAGAGCCACTGTCACTTGACTTCTTCTTACTCCTCCTAAATTTCTTTCTGGCACGTTTTCTTGAGTTTTTCTTCAAAGACTTGTCGTCTTCCTTGGAATTACTTGCGTAGTTATCAGAGGAATTAACTTCTGCAGAAGTATCTGGGAACAAACCGGGGCTGCATACCAATGAGCTTTGAGAACTGGAATTGTTAGGGAGTTCGTTGAGGTTAGAAGCTCTTGTAGCAATCTTGTTTTGACATCGACGATGCACATTTGAAGTAGTAAAGGCTTTTTTTGTACATGGTTTAGCTGAATAAGCATAGGAAGGAAGAGGCACTCTAGGGCCCTTGCATTGATCGATCTTCAACCTATTAAGCGGAGGAGAGACAAGGAGTTGCACACCATCCATATTTACACCAGCAGCTAAGTTAATGTAACTGAGACACTGCCCTGGTAGGGCAACAATTCTCCAGGTTCCATCAGGCTCAAAGTTGAACGAAATGATGGCACACCTGATCAATGATTGGAACAACTTAACCATCAATCACTTCCAAGAAGGTGCCTTTGGAACACAAAAGTACATGATAACAAATACGGTGAAATATATTTTTAGTTCCTAAACTTAGACGTAAAATCAGAATCCGTTCATATTCAAACTTTGATACATTTTAGTTTTTAAACTTTAAATGAATGAAAATAGTTTTTTTTAATCATGTTAAAATTTATTGACATGTTAAACACTCATGTTGACGTTTGCTGTTTACACTCTTGATACGCTTCAGATCAAATAGTCTGGAATACCATTTAACAAGCCTAAAAAAATTAATGTCATTAGATAAAAAATATATCAAAATTTGGAACGCAAACGAACTCCAAGTTAAGGTCCAAGTTTAGCGACTATTTTATCAGGGATGTATCAATAGTGTAAAGAGATCAAACGCCAATCTGAGTGTTTGATATGTCAGAAAAATTTAACATAACTGGATTTAAGAAACTATTTTCATTGATTTTTAAAGTTTAAAGATTAAGATATATCAAAATTTGGGACACAGATGAATTGCAATCCAACGTTCATCTTTAGACTAAAAACATATTTAATTTTAAAAATATTTTACCTACTATAAGAGTTAATCCTTGAAAGAGAAGATTCTTGACAACCCTGAATGAAAGGATTACATTTAAAGAGGAAACAAAATAGACGTAAGGATCAACTGCCTCGTCAAACTCAACTAAAAAATGGTGGAAAAATAGGGCTGAAATTTATTTTCACCTCTAAATATGTGAATTTATGTTGTTGATATATTGTTGATACGGAATCCTTTCTTGGTTCTGAAACTTTTGGACTATCATTACCTATCTCTTGAGGGGCACAATGCATCTTCCTCGCCTGTGCATATTAGAATCACAGGCCAAAAATAAAAGGGAAACAATGAGAAGAAAGAAATTGCAATTTTCAAAAAGGTATAACTCTAGATAATTGATGCTTAAATATTTCTACTTTTTGCATTATGAACTTGTAATAGCGAAAGAAACAGAGACAAAAAATGGCAATATTTGAATTGCTAACCTTGTTTTCGCAATATTTGAATGCACCTTCTTGATTCTAACATAATAACAGACGGCATCAAAACCCAAGAAATTGAACTTGTAGCTGATCCAATCTCTGCAAGCACATTCAATTAAACACAAAAGACAACGAAGCCTTTGTTCCCTCTAGCTGGTGATAGATATTCTATAGGACATGCATGCAAACTTGAAACTCCTCCACTTTTCCTGGTTTTCATGAACAAATGAAGTTGACGTCTACAGAGAACAAATCAAAAATAAAAAAAAAAAAAAAATGAACAAAGAATGCAATTCCACACACACAATAGATATGTGCAGGAAAGGAGAAACCTCAACTTGGGTTTCTCCAAATTGAAACCAGGAAACGATTAAATTAACCCAAAGGGAGTTGAGTTTTATCTACCAGTCAAAACAAAGATTACCCTTTTCTAATTTAACCAAAACCTCACTAAAGCCTATACAAAGCCAATCTCAATAACTCAAAACTGCATAAATAAGAAAACCAAGAGGAACAAACAAAAAACAAAGAAAATCAAAGCTTGAAAGCATGGCTTATTTGAACCATCCACACAAAATCTACAAGTAAAATTTTACTGAACCACAAATCCCCTACCTAAAATATCAAAAACAAAGACTACCGCATCCTTTGCCATCAAACTCGCCCTCATATTTAGGCCAAAGTTTCAGATTATAGATACGCACAACAACACCCAAATTAGTCAAACATTTTCCAAAATTAGATTCCTTAAAGCGATTCAAATTGACCTTAGATTATATTCTTATAGACAACGTTGTTGTTGACTCATATGATGATATATTATATAACTAAGTATAGTCCACATGTATTGCATTTAATGGTATACTACCATAAGTTGATCTAAGTACTTGGACACAATTTGATGCCTTACATAATCATACTTTTCAACATGACTTCATGTATGTTTTGAGGCAAACTCCTATAGTCTTTTTTTTTTTTTTTTAAGGTGACATCGAAGGTAAGCGTCTATAACATGAAAATTACTATTCTGATGAAATATGCTTTTATTTTTATTGACAAACAAGTCTCTCTGGATAAACATTCTCTATATTTAAATTTTTTGTGTTTTACAATGTGCATTACATGCACTATTTATATGTTCTTTAACTTCCCTTCAACCACATACATTAAATATAACTGCTACCAAACTACAATAAATAGATCTACCCAACTACTACCAAAATACTATTAATGAACTCCTAGTCTTAAAGCATTTTCTCAACTACCCACATTTAAGTTTACCAAACAATTTGATTATATGTAAAGTTATGTTATTGTTTGTATAATAATAACCATAAAAGTCTCTTATATACTACTTAAAAGCAATATCTTTATGTTAAAAGGAGTAGTTTCCAAAAATGCATAAATTTTGGCATATACAACTTAGTCATGATACATAAACAAGATACACATTTGTCACATGTATTTCCTAAGTGTGTCACTTTATCCATCTATATGTCTTAAGAAACTTTTCTTTATGTAGAATTACTTGTACGTTCTTCACATTTCAAAAGATAATAAGCAAACAACTTCGAAATGTTGAATACGTTCTTTGAATGTCTTACAACTTGGATAATTCATTACACCTCCCAGACATTTATCTCTTGCTCACAAGCCTCTACAAGATGCACTAACATTTTACTTTTTTTCTTTAACATTTTTTTTTATGTAAAACTAATATAAAAGGCTGCAAGCTTGAGAAAAGATAATGGTAATTTCATTTATCAAGGCAAGATTCGTGTCAATGACCAAAATTTGGGAGAGGACATCTACTCTTAGAAATAACCCTGAGTTATTTTCCCACTCAAATCCCAATAACATAAATACTATAGAGATAATCAATATTGTGGACATTATGTCAATAATCTCAAGTAAAGTAACCTTTACATAGGTTTGTATTGTTCATCTATCAAGTAACATTAAATGTATTAATTAATTTCTCTGAATTCAACTGTGTCTAGCCCTTAAGATCTCAGCAAAACTATTTCAGCGAATATATATAAATATATTTACATTTTTAGTACATTAAAATATATATAAATTTATTATTTTTATGATTAATTAATTAAAAATAAAAATTATACAATTTAATATCTCTCTCTCTCTCTCTCTCTCTCTCTCTATATATATATATATATATATATATATATATATAAAATTTTGTAAAAATAATATTAAAAAAATTATTTTAAAAAAAATAATTAGTTGGAATAAAATGAATTTATTTGTTTATTTGTTTTACTATATAAATAAATACATTTTTTAAAAATAATATTGAAAAGATTATGTATCTATTATTTAAAAAAATATTTAATCATTTTTTTATAAAATAAATTAATAAATTGTTTGTTATTTGTTAAAGTCTAATTTTTTTTTAAATAAAAGATGGGATCAAAAAGTGTATAATAGATAAAAATAAAGGGAAGTATCATTTTCAAAATTCAGGGTGTAGGTAGAAATTGTGGAATGAAAGAAACAAAAGCAGAAAAAAATGAATTTATTGGTACAGTACAAGGAGCCCAAAAGAGTATTTAAATATACCCTACTTCTTTTATTTGAATATAAGTATTCTTTAAAATATTATATGTTAAAACTATTTATTACTTTTAAAATATTTGCATATTATTATTTGATTGGATTTCAATATAGCAAAAAAAAAAAAAATAGTCGAGCATGATTTTTGTATTTGAATTTCATTACTATCATTTTATGAAAGTCATAATTTTTTTTAAAAATCTAATCTCCTGCTATTTTATTTGCACAATTTTAACATACGTAATAACTTCACATCCAATGTTTGATAGAAGTATCATCCTGATATTGCAAGATATTGCAGTAGAATGCGATCTGAAAATGATTTTATTGATATGATAATACAATAAAATGATTAATTTTTTTATTAATTTTTAGATATTAATTTAATATATGGACTAAAAATACATACAAAAGGATAAAAAACACAACCAAAAATGAATTCATATTGATATAAACAAGGTATTTGACACTACTTTTACCCAAAAATTTGAAGACAATGATGTTATAAGCATTTATCCTTATATAGTATTTAACTTTGTCTATTTTATGTAATGTAGGACTTTGACTCACACTTACTATTTCCAACACGAAAATCTCATCGACGAGTTATATATTTTTAGGAAACCCAACGTCAAATTGGTTTGTGATAGTTCTTTCATAGTTCGATGCAGTGCAGTATATTTGTATTGATTCGAACAATTATGAGTTCTTTAATTTTTTCTATTCTTTGTATTTGTACAAGGTTGAGGTTGAGTCTGTACACAAGATTAATCTACAACATAATGAGATGAAGCAAAGTCTACATATAATGACTCACACCTTTAAGGTGAATATGTATAAAAGACTTGTGAGGTATATATATGCCTAAATAAATATGCACCGTTTCAAATATCTGAAGAATACGATGGTGTGGAACATGTTGGGTTTGACGGTGAACATTATAGATGTGTTAAGGAGGACACATGATTTACACGTGCTTGTGCATTAGCCAAATATGACCCTGGTGTTATCCCTTTCAACTATGGTTGCACTAAAAAAGGTGGATTTAGGTATAGATTTTATTTGGAAGGTTGATGATGTATAGCTATAAAATATGTACAATTAATACACTAATAATTAAAAAAAAAAGAAGACCATTGGGTATTTGAAAATTCCAGTATAATTAATAATGAACAAATATTCGTAAGTGTATATAAAAGATAGTACAATTTCAAAAAAAAAATAAAAAATACAAGCTTGAATTTAAAAAACTTGTAAAAAAATCGAAAAAACATAAATGCTACGTTTTTTTTTTGCTAATAATATAGCTTCAATGAACATAATATACGAGCCAGGAAAAAGGTTAAATTGTATTAAGAAATGTTTAAAAGGAAATAAGATAATAGTTGAGAATTTTGTGAGGATAATACATGTTGATCAAAATACTTAAAATTTATTACAAAAAAGATGCAGAGTGGATTAAAATGATAAATAATTAATACAATAAAAGTAATACTGTATGGAAGCAAATATGGAAGAGAAATCACTAATTTGAAGCTATGAAAAACAAGAATCATGAACTGAACTATGGGGAAGAAAAATACAGAGTAACTGCAAACATCTCTCACAATCGATACAACTGTTTCTTGAACTCGATAACAAGAAGCAAAATCGAAAGCGAGGAGACAAAAATGGTACTGCACAAAGCTATGTATGTACAAGCGAACTTATGCTGAGGAACCAGGACATAGAAGACTCATGCAACACCATTATCAATACTGATATCCTAATTGAAGCAATACCTATGAGATGAATAAAGCCAAAATCATTTGTAAGTTGTAACTAGCTGGTCTACTACTCATGATTATTTTTGGAGAAAACTGAGATGTCAATACCGTCTCCTAGACAAGAAAAACTCATAATCAGGATGTCTGTTAGTACATGATAGCTTCCCCTTGTTGACCACAGCTCTTGCCATCAGAGATGCTGTTTCCTCAAGTGTCTTCAAACGTTCTCTCAGGACTAAAGAAGGGTCTAAGCCCATCATCTGTGGTGCTTCAGCAGAGTGCTTCAGCTTGAACCAGCATTCTCCCTGTTAGTATCACACATCAAGCTCTGATTTTGAACGCATGGAAGAATAAGATGGAAGATAATCCATACCTGGACATTGTAGCTTTGAAGACCCACAGGTGGACATACTATGGAAGAAGCTGATGGTGACAAATCTGAAGCTGTTCTTCTACGAACCAAATGTCCAAGTGAATGGTAAGTCAAAAAAGATGCACGAAAGTTGCCATCCGGTATGCGGTAAATAGGATACCATGCAACTGAGAACCTGCAAATGAGGTGGCCTTAGTGCTACCATTTCAAATATCACTTCAAATTAAGTCAAGAAAAAAACACTTGGGGTCATCTGATAAGGAAGATGCAATCACATTTTCTTTAATATAGTTGACATGAGGATCACTTACCAAGAACATGGGTGAAGATCTCGCAGCTTTATTGAATCCAGTTTTGTTGGGTCCCCATATGTTGAAGAATGGATTGGCATATTTCCTCTAACCAGTTCTTGTATTCTGAAAGAAGATCAAAATCAAATTAAGCAACTGTTGAACCAACAAACCTGCTTCTTATAGCAGCCAAACATCTACTACTCTATGGACAAGAAAAAGATGAAAAACTCCTGTTCCTAATTCCTATACGGTATAGTGCCATAAATTTTGTTGATGATCTTATTAAAATTACTCAGCATAATATAATCTGTACAGGAACGAAAAAAATGAGAAGGACCATATATTCCAGTAAACTTAAGACAGATAGATACGCTGAAAACCATTATGTTCTGATGATAAAGGAGAAAATCTTACTTCTCATAAAGAGGCTGCCTTTGTTGAGGTTGCTCAAATTCAAAATATTCAAAAAGAAGTTCTAAATCAACAGAGCACATTGAGTTGATAGACGGAATAGATCTATTAGTGATAGAATCCGTCTCATTTGGTGTTTCAATGCTTGCATCTTGATTACGAGGCCGAGGAAAGAGAACAGAAAATATTGAATGTTGACTGGCACTAGATGAGTTTTCTGAAATATCAATCATTTGACATGCATCGGAAACCTCACAATTTGAAAGCTTGTCACTGCTATTTACACATTGATTTTCATGGTTCTTAAACAGCTGAACTGCTGATAAAGAAGGGACAAAATACGCGCGGAATGGAAAATCAACAACACCTTCTTGTCTCTTTGGATTCTCATGATCCAGAGCACTTATCTCTAATCCATAGCTCCCATGTTTCTCATACCACTGCCACAGGCATCCCAAAGATAGGTTAGGGATCTCGTGTCTGCACAGGGAGACACCACCAGCATGGTTGCGTGAGCAGGTTGAACAACTGACTGAATCAACTGATCTACAAATCACAGGACTACCAAAATGAAGTAGTCTTTCAAACTCTGCAACTGGACCACCGGTAGCCATGTGCACCACTTCACAAGCTAGTTGTGCCCTACATGCATCGTTCACAGCTTGGGATATTCTGAAAGAATACTTTTCTAACATTTCTTGCTTTTTGCTTTCATTAAACATGTGATCAGAAACTTCTTGCTTGCCCCTGTGCCGTGTCAATGTAAATGCAACCTGCCCACCCAATTTTTGGTTCTCACCCTCACCTAGACAAGACACATTGTTGTAAATCTCGCCATTTGATGTTCTGCTTGCATTTAGTAAAGAATCCTTACTTTCAGAAGAGGCCACTTCTGGTTCAACACTGCTTTCATGGTTAAAATTGGTCCTAGAGGATGCATCAGAATAATCTGGTGGAGAAATATTAGATTCTGATTTTTCAAACCCTGTATCTTTTTTGCCAACTGGTATCCATTTCCAGAGGGTGGTTCCAGAGCACTGGTTTTGTGCATTGTAGTCTGCAGAAGAAACTTCTTTCACTGTTTGACCAACCTCATCCCCTTCAAGATTGCAAGAAGCTGGAGACAGCTCCACAGACATATTTGATTGATTGACAATCTCACCTGGCATTACTAATAAGCTATCCTCACTATCTATACTTTCCTTGTTTGTGTTTGCAACAGTATGGCAGGCACTATTTTGTGGATCTAACTCCTCCAGATGAAATTCTGCAGTGTGAATTTTTTCAGATGTTACCTGTTCAACCCCATTGGTCTGGACCCCGTCCATCAAGCAGTGAACATCAGAATTAAATCCAGAGTCATTGTTCAGTCCATGCTGATCAATTTCCTGAGTTGAGATATGCAACATATCATTCTGTTCAGCACCAACCTTCCCATGATCATTTGACAAAGACCTGTTAAGATGCAAACTCTTCCTGGAATAATTGCTCTGTCCCCTTTTTGATACTGAGTCCAATTTAACTTTAGATTTCTTACCATTTTTGATTTTCGTTTGTTTCTTATCCTCAGTTTTTGATACACAGTTCACACCAACGGAATTACATTCTTTGATAACCGAGGGATCCTTTTCCACAATAGAAGCAATTTGTGAAAAAGTAGTGTTTACTTTCTTCAAATCACCGCCACATTCATCAGAACTATTCTTCTGAACCTTTTGCCATACAGAATGACTGTTTTCCTTCCCTTTTCGACTGTGCGAAATTCCAACACCCCCAAATTTGTTTAAACCTGAACTGTTCGACATAGTTCTCTTTTGCTTAACTCTCTTATCATTACTGATGCAATTTTGACCAGTGTGCATAATCCCCTCAGTATGTTCACTGTTATTGTAAATGCCATTCGACAAGTTTTGACAAAAGAAATATCCGTCTCCAGAATCTGAAGTGGTTGTACAATTTGACTTGTTGGACTGTTTTGCTATATCATTTGTATTTATACCTCCATGACTTCTGGAACCAACTGAAACTGAATCTAGCACTAAAGAGTCTTGTATATCATTAAAACTGCATGGCTGAACATGCTGGATGTTCTTTATTTCTCTATCAATGACCACTGCCTCAGGGCCCCTTCCTTTGAGCTGATTCTTGCATTCAAATGTGGCACATTCTCCAGCAGAACTTGGAATAATAGGTGCAGAATCTTTTGACATCGCTTCCTGATCAAGATAAGAGTTACTATTGTTAGGTGCTTCCATAACTATGACGTTGTCATTCATCTCATTTCTGTCACAATCAGATTTTATTAATCTATCATCAGAAGTTAAAAATTCTGCCACGACCTCCTTATCCCCAACATTGCTGCTGCAGGTTTCAGAAGTCAAACTTGGACAGACAAATTCCTCAGTAAGAACTTCAAGTTCAGTAGACCTGTCACTTGGCTTCTTCTTACTCCGTTTAAATTTCTTTTTTGCACGTTTTTTTGAGTTTTTCTTCAAAGTCTTGTCGGCTTCTTTAGAATTACTTGCATACTTATCAGATGAATTAACTTCAGCCGAACTATCAGGGAACAAACCAGGGCTGCTTACTAATGAGGTTTGAGAACTCGAATTGTTAGGGAGTTCGCTGAGTCGGAGTTTAGAAGCTCTGCTAGCAATCTTGTTTTGACATCGACGATGCACATTTGAGGTAGTAAAGCTTTTTCTTGTACATGATTTAGTTGAATAAGCATAGGAAGGACGAGGCACTCTAGGGCCCTTACATTGATCAATCTTCAACCTATTAAGTGGAGGAGAGACAAGGAGTTGCACACCATCCATATTTACACCAGCAGCTAAGTTAATGTAATTGAGACATTGCCCTGGTAGGGCAACAATTCTCCAAGTTCCATCAGGCTCAAAGTTGAATGAAATGATGGCACACCTGATCAATGATTGGAAGAACTTAACCATGAATCACTTCCAAGAAAGTGCCTTTGGAACACAAAAATACATAATAAAAAATAAAAGAGTAAGGAGCTATACAACAATGGTAAAACTTTTTGAAAATGGAGTCATGTAGCCATTACTAGCCTTCAACTTTGTGAAGAAATTAAAAAAAATGTAATAGTCATCTAGGGAACAATTTTTTTCCAAACCCATTTTGTCTGTTGACAATATAAAAACATTGGGTAATTCAAGAATAATGCAAAAATCAAGGATCACAGCAAGATGTACAATAAAGGGAGCAACTCCTTTACATGAAGGCCAGACAAATGACATCATTATGACAATGCCAACATGGACTCAGGTTCCTTTACACCATGCATAGAATCAATACAATACCAACTTCTGGTATAAGCCATATAATCATTCTATAAATAATATATTTCAAAGGAATATCATAGAAGGCCAGGAGTACATTTTATATTAACAGGTCAACAACGTCAATCAGAGAAAATCAAAGAAATACGTAAATTAACCACAAAATCATATTACCATAAGAACAAAAGATAATGAAAGCAATGCTAGTCATAAAAAATATTTTACCTACTATCTGAGTTAATCCTTGAAAGAGAAGATTCTTGACTACCCTGAATAAAAGAATTACATTTAAAGAGAAAACAAAATAGACGTAAGGATCAACTGCGTTGCCAAACTCAACTAAAAAATGATGGAAAAATAGGGCTGAAATTTAGTGTCACCTCTAAAGATGTGAATTTATGTTGTTGTTGATATATTGTTGATACTGAATCCTTTCTTGCTTCTGAAACTTTTGGACTATCATTACCTATCTCTTGAGGGGCACAATGCATCTTCCTCGCCTGTCCATATTAGAATCATTGGCCAACAAGAAAAGGGAAACAATGAGAAGAAATAAATTACAATTTTCAAAACAAAGATAAACAAGGTATTACTCTAGATAATTGATGTTTAAATACTTCTACTCTTTACATTATCAACTTGTATGATTCTCAATAAACTGAAAATCATCTAGAGATCAGTTTCAGTTACAAAAACAGATCACGGTAACTTAAGAAACTTGCAAGCTAAAATAAGAACATGAGGAAATTAGTGAAAGAAACACAGCAATGATAATTCCAACACAGCACAACAATTTAAAAACAGTGACCGGCGTGACTAATAAAATCAGCAGCCACATTGCTGAAATACAATAAATTAACCCCACTCTTGTAATCCAAAGAAAAAATGGCACATAGAAATGGGACTTCTATCCAAGAAAAGATGCAATGATAATATTGATATCAAAATGGCCGAAACAGGACAGGAGTTATCAGCAATACAATGGCTAGAAAACAGAAATTCGACGCGACAAGTTAAAACTTATGACACCCTGAAGGATTATAAATTAATAGAACTGTCCTGGACTAATAACATCAGCAGCCACATTGCTGAAATACAATAAATTAACCCTACTCTTTTAATCTGAAGAAAAAATGGCCACATAGAAATGGGACTTCTATCCAAGAAAAGATGCAATGATAATATTGATATCAAAATGGCCGAAATAGGACAGGAGTTATCAGCAATACAATGGCTTGGAAACAGAAATTCGATGCGACAAATTAAAACTTGTGACACACTGAAGGATAATAAATTAATAGAACTGTCCTGGACTAAGCCAGAGTCCAAGTGGCATGCCAAACATACAAATAAGCCAATATAGAAAATAATTAACTTCTGTCAACAAATTTGATTGGAAAATTCCATGTCAAACAAGAAAATTCTTAACCTTGTTTTCGCAATATTTGAATGCACCTTCTTGATTCTAACATAATAATAGACAGCATCTAAACTCAACAAATTGAACTTGTAGCTGATCCAAATGCAAGCACATTCAATTAAACAAAAAAGACTGCCTTTGTTCCCCCTAGCTGCTGATAGCCTTTGGTTCATATACTATAGGACATGCATGCAAACTCGAAACCCCTCCACTTTTCCTGGTTTTCATGAACAAAATGAAGTTGACTACAGAGAACTATTCAAAATTAAAAAAACGAACAAAGAATGCAATTCCACACACACAATAGATATGTGCAGGAAAGGAGAAACCTCAACTTGGGTTTTTCCAAATTAAAACCAGGAAACGATTAAATTAACCCAAAGAGAGTTGAGTTTTATCTACCAGTAAAAACAAAGATTACCCTCTTCTAATTTAACCAAAGCCTCACTAAAGCCTATACAAAGCCCACCTCAATTACTCAAAACTACATAAATAAGAAAAACAAGAGGAACAAAGAAAAGAAAGAAAACCAAATATCATAGATACGCACAAGAACACCCAAATTAGTATAGATTCCACCCACCCCATAAGCCCGATCATCTATCCCCACATAAAAAAAATCAATTTTTTATTCAAAGAACCAAAGAACCGAGCATAAAGAATCCCACCCCAACATCACTCCCAATTTCAAAACCCAAAATTTTCAAACAATCTAATCACCCACACTCAAAGCTCAAACAGGGTCCTTCCCAAAAGCATAAAAAAAATAAAAAGAACCCAGACAGAAACATAGTAAAAGGTAAAGAAACGATAATCGGAACAAACCATGCTACAAGTTCCAAAGGGCCGGAACTGAATGGCTCTCTTCCAAGCCTCAACGGCTCTCTTTTTTCTCAAGTAATCACCCGTTTTGTCTTTTGGGTTGAAAAGCTCTCTCCCACTTTATCCCTCTCTCTCGCTTGTCACTTTCCGCAGAGAGAAAGCGACTTCGGTTTTCTTTTGAGAGTACAAAAACACACACAAAGAACACTGAGGTAGTTCAGTGACCACAAACATATACACACACAGAACAGACAGACAAGCTCTTGAAGAAAAAATGAGAACTCACAAAAGAAAAATGATTTTGATTTGACTGGAAACTCACATCATCAGGGGACAATATCGTCACATAAATGCCCTTTAATATGCTAATCGTTTTGGCAAACAAGGAAATTCATTTTCTCTCTGTGGGGTTTTTCTTTGTCAATTTCGAAGCTCTACACCAATGTGACTAAATTCATCACTGGTTGGTGTTGGTGTTGGTGTTGCCCTTTTGGAACACGTGCCACCAATAAACAAAATAAAAACAAAAATTAGCTAGCCAAGCGTGAAGCATGCAGCACTCTGAAAGAACACAAATCTTTTTTTCTGAGAAACCACAATACACTCTGAACCAGCCCATACAGTTTCTAAAATACAAAAAACGGAAACAAAATTGAAATAATTTATGTTAAAATTATATAGAAATAAGAAAAGTTTTTGTATACAAGCTAATTTTAATTTATAGAAAAATTAACTTCATTATTCTTGTTTAGATGTGTTTATTGGTATATATTTTAAAAGCCGACATTTTAGAAAAACAGAAAACAACTTTTTAATTTAAAAAAATTGCTAAAAAAATAACTAGAATATACATTTGCAAACAATTTAAAGTTATTTATTATAAATAAAAGTCAGCCATTTCATTATGTTTTTTGATTTAATTATAATATAAAAATTGCTACATCACAGGAAAAATTAATTAGCATTTATGCTACCCAATAAAATTAATTAATATAATTTAATTTTTTTAATCGCATTTAAAATATACTGTCTCTTTAAAGTTCCATCATTAAGGCACAACATAAAAATATATATATATATAATGAAGGCATTGAAAAATAAAAGACTTAAATTTAAGTCATCTTAAAAGATATTGTTACTTAAAAATCAAGGACACTCTTTTATGTGTAGTTTTTATAACTATTTGTAGTTAATTTTTAGTATTAAATATGAAAATATTAATATAAATAATTAAGATAATAAAAGTCTTTTAACTTAAGATATTGCATAATTTAATTAAATAATTTATTTATTATTTTCTATAAATAACTTAATCATTTAATTTTTATACCATCCGCTATAAATTTTATTTTTAAAATAATAAGGATTTTTATTATAAAATATTATTTAATAGAATTACTTAAAGACTACGTTACAAAAATGTAAAAGTAAACAAATTATTTTAATAGAACAAATATCAAATAAAACTATACTTATAGGACCAAAATTATCTTTAAACAAAAATAAAATATTAGTTAATTGAATATTATTTTTGGATGATAATGTTGCATTAAATAAAAATTAATTTATTTTTTATTTTGATCAATAAAATTTCAAGTGTGTGCACATATTAATGATGTAAAAAATCATATTATTATTATTATTATTATTATTATTCAATCATAATTCACAATTATTGGTAAGTTCTATAAAACTTTTTACACTAATGTCATATAGAAATAAAAAACGTTTTAAAATTATTAAAATTTATTTATTTACTTTTTAATTAATAGTTATAAACATCATTTTAGGAGAGAGTTTTTTTAAAACAGAGAACCTCTTGTTTAGGTAAACAAAGCAAAAACTTTCATAGTTTGTTTCCTGCTCACAAATATATTTCATTCTTCCCATTCCAAATAGGATATAGATCCAAAGAAAAGGAAACAAGATGAAGATAAGTGTAAAGAAAGAAAAAAAGGTTTCTAATTATATAATTAAAGGAGAAAAATAATGTATTTTTATGTTTATTAGATAGAAGAGATTATATTACATATTTTTACATTCTTTTAATATAAAAAGTTCTTACTTCTTACTATCAAAAAATTATTTTTTTTCTCAAATTTTTTCATCAAAGAAGGGAAATTTTAATTTGGGCATATGGTTCTCTTTCCTTTGTTATGTAGTATGCTGTATGACAAAAATTATTTTTTAACTTTACTTTTCTCTAGGTTTGTTTTTTACTCAACCAAAGGATAACAAGTACATGGTAATATAGAAACTGAGTAATGTTAATTTGCTTCCCTTGGTGTAGATAAAATAGTATTAAAATTAATACTTTGAATAAGTGGAGGTGTTGATTTTATAGATTAGAGTTTTGGAAGTAGTATAATAATATTTTGAGATTTTTTAACTTTGAGTTGAAAGTACTTAGGTGTTAAAGTTGCATTTTATTATAGCATGTTAATTATAGGTATGGGTAACGAACCTAAATTGTGGAACTAGTTGGTTTTTGTATTTCGGAAATTTGTTGAGTTTGGTGAAATGAAATTGATATTTTTGTGTATTTTTGGATATTGAATTGAGTAGTTAAGAGAATTGTGTGATTATGGTTATAAATGTGATTTTAGATATGCGAGTAGTCAAATCGGATAAATAAATTATTTTGAGAATGTTCTATAGGTCAAATTTCGATTGGGACCGACTTGACAGAATTTGGTCTAATTCAACCAAATTTTGTATAGGGTCACGCCATCTCAATCAAATACGACTAAATCTGGGCTAATCCGTCTCAACCTTTAGCCTAACCTAACCAAAAATATAAACTGAAAATTTGGATTGGATATTTAGGATTATCCATTTTAAAATTCTAGATTTAGAGTATGGATATACAATCCATAAAATATATAAAATGTAAATCAGATTGATATCCAAATCCAATAAAATGGATTGGATTTTTAATAAAATAAATATTAAATGGATTGGATCATAGCAAAAATGGATTGGATCATGAAAATTAAATTTTTTGCCCATCCTCAGTTTAACTTTTCAGATCATCCTCTGCTTCCTTATGCTCATTTAAGAGTTTAATAAATATAAATTATTGTTGTTATCCTCATAATTTTTATTTGTATGTGTTAAATAAACATTAATTATTACTTTTACCCTCATATTTTTATTCTTTCAATTTTATATGTATTTAATCTCTTTTAATTAATACATTTTCTTACAAGAGTATAATTTAAATTTGTTAGTACAAATTTATGGATACATTAACAATTCTTTTATTAAACTTCTAAAATTCTCAATTAAATTGTAAGCTTTAAAGTTTATGAAAATAAATTTTAAGGTTTAGTATTTACGGACGTCTCACGTCACACGTCTCACGTCGCACGTCTCACGTCTCACGTCGCACGTCTCACGTCGCACGTCTCACGTCTCACGTCGCACGTCTCTCACGTTCCACGTACCACGTCCCACGTTCCATGTCTTACGTCCACGTTCCACGTCTTACGTCTCACGTCTCACGTCCCCCACGTCCCACGTCTCACGTCTCACGTTCCATGTCCCACGTCCCACGTCTCACGTCTCACGTCTCACGTCTCATGTCTCACGTCTCACGTCTCATGTCTTACGTCCCACGTCTCACGTCCCCCACGTTCCACGTCCCACGTCCTACATCTCACGTCGCACGTCCCACGTCTCACGTCTCACGTTCCACGTTCCATGTCAGACGTCTCACGTCCCACGTCCCATATCTCACGTCGCACGTCGCACGTCTCTCACTTCTCTCTAGTCCCACGTCCCATGCCTCACGTCTCACGTTTTCACGTCTTACGTCCAACGTCTCATGTCTCACATGTCCCACGTCTCACGTCCCCCACGTCCCACGTCCTACGTCTCACGTCTCACGTTCCACGTTCCATGTCACACGTCTTACGTCCCACGTCCCACGTCCCACATCTCATATCTCAAGTCTCACGTCTCACATCCCACGTCTCACGTCTCTCGTCGCATGTCCCAAGTCCTTCGTCGCACGTCTAATGTCCCACGTCTCACGTCTCTCGTCTCACGTCTCACGTCTCACGTCCCACGTCTCACATCTCATGTCCCCTACATTCCTCACGTCTTGCGTCTCACGTCCCCCACTTCCCACGTCACGTCGTCTCACATCTCACGTCGTCCCACGTCTCACGTCTCATGTCCCACATTCCACGCCCCACGTTCCAAATTTAGTTGAGTTCACCCCAACCCAAATTTTACTGCATTGGCCTGAGTCGACCTAGACAAAAATTGACCGTATTCGGCCGAGACAACCGCGACCAAAATTTGGTTGTATTCAACCTAGTTGGCTCCAGTCAAAATTTGGTCAAATTCAATCGAATTGGCCCTGATTGAGATTTTGTTGACTCGGTCCTGACCCAAATTTGGTCATATTTGGATGAGACGGCCTAGGGTGAAATTTGGTCGTATTCAAATGAGTCGGTCACGATCGAAATTTGGTCGTATTCAACTGAGTCGGCCATGATCGAAATTCAGCGAATTCAGTCGAGTCGGCACCAGTCAAAATTCGATCGTGTTGGCCTCGACCAAAATTTGACCGAGTTGGTCCTGGCCTAAATTTGGTCGTATTCGGCAGAGTCGATCGCGACCGAAATTTGGTCATATTTAGGCGAGTCGGTCCTAACCTAAATTTGGCCAAATTCAGTCGAGTTGGTCATGACCAAAATTTTGTCAAGTCGGCACTTGCCCAAATTCAGCCGTATTCGGTCGACTAAGTCCCGAACGAAATTTGACTATATTCAACTTAGTCAGTTGTGATCGAAAATTAGCCATGTTCAGTCAAATCGATCCCGACCGACGAATTTAGTGGAGTCAACCCTGACCGAAATTTGACTGATCAAGACCTGACCCAAATGTGGCCATATTTGGCCAAGTTGGCTCTGGCCAAAATTTGGTCGTATTAGGAAAAATCGGCCCTAGCCGAAATACAGTCGAATCCAGTCAAGTCGGTCTCGACTGAAATTTTGTCGAGTCGACCTTAGCCCAAATTTGGTCACGTCGTCCCCGACCAAAATTCGTTCAAAAGTCATCAAAGTTCATCACATGCTGAAATTTGGCCTCGTTGGCCTCGACAAAAAAATATGCCAAATTCTATGATGTCAGCCCTATCGAAAATCTATCCATATCCATTTTGGATCCAAATAATGGATGTGGATCCAAATTTGTGTCCATAGGGCTGACACCAAAGAATTTGACAGATTTGGTCGAATACTTCCAAATTTTGTCCAAGACCAACTGGGTCAAATCTCGATCGGGACCGACTTGACAGAATTTGGCCTAATTCAGCCAAATTTTGTACAGGGTCACGCCAACTCAATCAAATACAACTAAATTTGGGCTAGTCCGTCTCAACCTTTAGCCTAACCTAACAAAAAATATAAAGTAAAAATTTGGATTGGATATTTTGGATTATCCATTTTGAAAATCCAGATTTCGAGAATGGATATCCAATCCATAAAATATATAAAATGTAGATTAGATTGATATCTAGATCCAATAAAATGGATTTTAAATGGATTGGATTTTTAATAGAATGGATCTTAAATGGATTGGATTATAGAAAAAATGGATTGGATCATAAAAATTGGATTTTTTGCCCACCCTTACCGTAGACTCGTCAAAAAAATGCAAGGCAGGTTGGGATATTTAGCCTGCTAACTTGCAGAAGCCTAACAAGCAAAAGGTCGACTCGCATAAAAAAAATTTGTATTTATGTATACCGATTACTTTTCTTCTAGACTTATGGACTTTTGCATGAACGTTCCAAATTCTTGTATGACTAGAAAAGACAAATATTATGTATTTTTGAATGTGCTAAAATTTGAAGAATACATCGTGTATGTCAAAGTACAAATATGAATATGATGAAAATGTTGAGTTATCAATTTATTATCCAACTCCCCAAAGTCTTTACTTAATTTTGTGAACTTGTTAAAGTTTTCCAATTTGTTAAACATTGAAAAATTTATCAATAATTTTTTTTTTGAATTTAGCACGTGATGAAAATACGGGACGACCAACCCGACCCGCATTTTGCGGGCCAAGTGCAGGCTGAGCCAAACCACATTGCCACCCTTGAGTACTATAACTTATGGCTTGATGTTAAAAGTCATATTACTCAAGTGATTGTATGACTTTTGAGTGATGAGAGTCATTGTTGAATTTTTTTTAGTGATTGGACATTCAAACACTTGCTTTTCGATGTTCAAATGAGGAAAAAGTCAAATAAATTATCTCTCCTCAGAAGCTATTATTGTTAAAGTGACTCAAATTTATTCAAGCAAACATTGGGTATTGCTCAACCAATGGATTATCAACTTGAGCGAAGAATCTTTCGTTGTTTAGTGAAAATATAGGTCACTTATGATATATCCCTAATTTCAATTATATATTTTTAAGTGAAAATTTTTATTTTTATGTATGTGAGGTTATGATTCTATATGTATGTAATGATATAGTTGATTCATGAACGAAAATATGTCATTAGAAATAATAAATTATATATAAAAAAATAAGAATAAGGTGTGATCAATTATGAAAATTGTATTAACTATTGAGATTATGGAAAGTTTTATGTTTGGTATTGAGTAATATGGATGGATTGAGTTGGTTATAAAGGGATTTATTGGATTGATATAATTGAAAAAATATTTAAGTGATAAATTGATGATGAAAGAATGATATAGTTTAATGATTGAGATATGTGATCCTTAATGGTCAAGTAAATATTGATGCCTAGAATGAAATCATGGATAAGTTATGGTTGTGTTATGAAGTACATGAATTTATTAAAAAGAGAAGATATTTTAACTTTATTGATAATCAATTTGATTAAGGTATCAATCAGTGAGAAACATCAAGAGATTCTTGTACTACTATTGAGTATACATTTTGTAGAAAAAAGTACCCTAATTTCATATAATTGAGGTAAGTATACTTGAAATATGTTAAATATAAGTCTTTGGTGTGACACACTCAATATGAATCTTTCAAAAAGATGTTGAGTTATATTGAAATACTTAGATGTTTGTAAGTCAAAAGTGTTTAGAATGAGTTAAGCATAATTTGTTGAATGATATCTATCATCTCTTGATTGAAAAATGATGGTAAAACAATGTTTTGTTGAATTAAATAACGTGTAAAATAAATCATGAATATTATGCATCAAATTGTTATCTTAGATTGATTTGTAATTTTATGATTTGTTTTCGGTGAGTAAAGATAATAATTTCCAATATATATATATATATATATATATATATATATATATATATATATATATATATATATATATATATATATATATATATATATATATATATATATTAAGTTTCACATGTGCAAGGAATTAATTACGACTAAGTTATTCCCTAAAATAACTTTGTAAGTTTTCTACATGTTATGCAATGTAATTTAAGTATAAAGTGCTTTGAAGAGTATTTCAATACTCAAATCAACATTGTTTTCCTAAATAAGTTAACATAGTATAGCATAGTATATGAATATTGATCGGGATAAACTTTAGTTGCGAATTTTAGTTCATTGGACTTAACTACAAAAGTCAAAACAATTTTAACACATTTGGGCTTGAGCCACAAAAGCCAACACAATTTTTCTCCAATGGGCTTGAGCCACGAAAGCCACAACAATTTTTAGCACATTTGGGCTTCAGCCACAAAAGTCATAACAACTTTTTGGTTCATTGGGCTTAAGCCAAAAAAGCCACAACATATTTTTGTTCCTTGGGCTTAAGCCCAAAAAACCCTACATCACACAAATTTAAGTTTTAAAAGAGATATCTAGTTGTGTGACCTATTGACAAGTGCACCAAGTCATTTGTAGAATAGTCGAATGGGGGTTATCATATCCAGATGGATTTAGCAAGTGTATTGATAATTAGTTTTTGGGTTTTTGGGTTTTTTAATAAAAAAGTACATATAAATATAGATAATAGTAATTATATAGATTGAGTGAAGTAGATGCTACGATTGGATTTCATCTCATCTTCTACTACTACGCCACTATTATCTTGTCTACTTAATATGCAAATCATTCAATGTTCTGGGAGTACTCTTTCTATGTAGATCTAGGCCCATGTTTGCAGCTTAGAACCTAAGGACTTCAAACCTAATGTGATTTCTCCACTCCTGGTTGAATGAATCCTTGTTTTATTATGCAAAACTATCTCCTCCAGATACAATAAAAGCATTTAATACATGTATGATGGTTTAATTGGACCTCACTTTGAGATCGGTCTTTCAACTCAACTCAACTCAAATCAAACCACAAACTATTGAATGAAAGCATAGATAAATATTCAAGAAATATTAGTACATAAAATTAGAATTGATTACATCAAACCTCAATACCATGGAGTTTAACTACTCGTAGAATGTTGCAATGCAATTCCAACAACATCTATACATATAGGATTTACAATAAGAGCATCTCTCTCGAGTCCCACAAACTTATTCCTAATCTACTACTACATTCCTAATTCTCCACTCAATGTTTCAAATGAGGACTTAAGGTATTTATTTATAGAAATTTTTTGGCGGTGCTCAGCCACGAAAGTTTCCTTCTTTGAAGGGTTTTCTTTTGTCTTTGTCGCTTATGTGGCTCAACACCACTTTCTTGTGGCTCAGTCATGCATTGCCTTTAGCGCTAAACATCATTCTCTTGTGACTCAATCGTGTATCACCTTAAGTGTTGAGCACCATTTTGTTGTGGCTTAGCTTCGAAAGTCACGTTCTAAATCCTTCCTTGATCGCCTTATTAGAGCTCAATCGTGGATTTTGGGACTCAACTGCATAATTTTTAATTCTTTGAGATATTATGGCAAAATCATCACAAACTCATCAATTTTTTATTTTTATTCTTTTTAGTACCTCATTCTGTAATTATAAACTAAAAGGAATTGTTTACTTACAAAATATAATCAATTAAAGCATGATAAGTGTCAAATTTATATGGAAATTTAATATATTCTAGACACTTATCAAAGATGAAGGGAAAAAAAGTTTTAAAATGAAGACATTTTTCAATATCAACTAATGTTTTAGTAAAAACATAATCTCTTTTATTTTTAATCATTTTGATTATTCTTGTTTTTGTGATTTCTATAGTCATTTATTTTACTACAATCGTTGAATATATTTATGTGGTTGTAATTGTTGAATATATAGATTTTTTTAGTTGTAATTTTAAAGTATGGTGAGTAAGACAAGTATTAAAACATGAAAGTTAGTCATGACTTCTAGTTTGGGTATAAAAAAATTAAATTCACACAAGGAAAATATGACAAGACCATTATTATGACTTTGGCAAGATTACTAAATCATACAAGTAATAAAATGAAATGGCCAAATCTTTTTCTTAATAGGCTTATACAATGTTAGTAGGGTAAACAATTTTTCACTATCCGCACTAATTGAACTATGTACTTTTGATATAAAGACGATAATGAGATATTTAATAGAAACTAATATACTAAAATATGAAAAATAAGTAAACTAACAAGTTGAGTTTGTACAAAAGAGCAAAATTCTCGGGGGTTAGACTTAATTGAACACTCGTCTCTTGTAATGTGATACTAAATCAAATATTTTGGCTTTCAACATTAACATCAATCATCAAATTTATCAAAAACCTTATTTTCTTAGTTGAAAAGAACCTATATTCCATTAATAAGCCTCGTTTTTTTTTACAACTCAAAGAAAATAATTTGTTTTAAACTTGATGATTAAAAGATGACTAATAAAACCATCGGTGTTTTACCTAAAGTCAAGATAATTAAAGTATTTTTAAATCACAAACAATGTTAATAAAGAGTTATGGGTGGTATCCACAACAAAATGAACTGATGTTAAAAAAACGATGATATATATATATATATATATATATATATATATATATATATATATAACAATTTCTTCAATTCTTTCTCTTTTTCTGCAAAAATAATTTAGATTGTTGGTAATACGTTCACGTAGGTAAAACATTAAACATACTATTATTTAATGGTTAATTAACATCAAATCTAATTGAAACAAAGTTTCACGTAAGAGACTTAAAAAGTAAATGTTCCAAATATAATTATATCATTTGGATACTTACTACATTACATTACATTCGTGTATAATTAACATGAGATATTATAACTCAAATTCTAGGTAATGGAATGTGGAGAAGTTACTTAAATATGAATTTATGAGAATCTTTTAACAATTAGGAATGCCTTTGAACAACTTGTGAGCGCTCATAAGGAAGCAATTACAAAGTTGAATCAAAATAATGATAACATAACTCATGGAGAAGAGTCTCAAGGTGTTTATAAAGATCATAGTGAAAGGGAGTTTTGTACAAGGAAACTTGGGATACAACTTACACGAAGAAGAAAAAGATGTTGGTGATATCACTTTACACTACTAGAAAAATGATAAATAATGACTGATTATAGTAGTCATTATCAATGACGGAAGTGACTAATTTTATTTTCTTCATTTTAGTGATCGATTTAGTAACCAAATTTTTAGTTGCTGAATTTGGTTACTAAATTAGTCACTAAAATAGTCATTAAGTAATTTCTGAATTTTTTATAAAAAAAATAATTAAAAAATAATTTAATTTTTTTCCCTCTCATTTTTTGTTCATTCCTTCCCTCCTCTCTTTTTGTACGCCCTAATTTCTCCTTACTCTCCCGCCACACTCAATCCTCGCATACCTCTTTGTCAACAATGCACAACACCTTACCACCCATTACGATCACCACCATTGCTGCATACATTATCCCTATTATACCTTGACCTTGTTCAGCTCTACCTGGAGCTCAACACGGGTGCCACACTTGAACCTCATCGTGGATCATTATACTTGTACCTCACCACACGTTGCCTCTCCTTCGACCCTTTTACACTTCAACACTGTTGAGGCTCACCAGAAACCCAAACCATCCACCCTCACCACAAGGCCTTATCCTAAACCCTCACTTCAGTGAGTCTCAAGCCTCACTTTCTTCCTGGGATACGCTTACACACTTTAATCCTATTAACATACATATCTTGTACCTCCCAAACTCTAACTTTTTTATTTCTCATTTTTTCTTATTTTTGTCGGCTAAAATCTTTTAATCTTGCTTTTATTGTGAGCCCTTTTCTTTTTTTGTAATTAGGTTTCCCATTTTTTGTTTTGTGCTTTGATTTGTGGATCTTAGTGGACATTCTTTGATTTCATGTCACTTACACACTCTAATCCTATTAACATACATATCTTGTACCTCCCAAACTCTAACTTTTTTATTTCTCGTTTTTTCTTATTTTTGTCGGCTAAAATCTTTTAATCTTGCTTTTATTGTGAGCCCTTTTATTTTTTTGTAATTAGTTTTCCCATTTTTTGTTTTGTGCTTTGATTTGTGGATCTTAGTGGACATTCTTTGATTTCATGTCACTTACTTTGTGTCAAAGTCTAAAATTGGGAAGTATCTTATAATGTTGAACTTGCATTGATGTCCATACCTTCTTATTCTTATTGAATTTGTTTGTTGTTGTGACAACCTTTCAAGTATTGTGAGGTAACAACATTGAGGTATTTGGAGACGCTATGTATCCATTGTAGGATGTCCAATCTCTTACGACCTATTCATTGTATTATATTTATTGATCATTTGAATAGATTTTTCTAGTTTCTTTCTTTAGATGAGTTTTATTGCCTTCAAAATATTGAAGTTTGTAGGCAGTCCTTCATTGTGTTATGTGTTCCATAATTTATTGAATTGTTGCAGGAAATAGGTACTTGTCTTTTGGAGAAAACTACCTTAAATGATGAAGAAAGTGTGGTGGGTAAACATTTGGTGACTGCCTTATCCAAGTTTCTTAGCCTATTTGCTAGTTGATTTAAACCGTGTATATAGTTTTGTTGCTATAGTTGTTATGAATTGTATGCAGGTAAAGTTTTGTGGATGCTTGGAAGTGTGCAGCTTGAACTTCATGAGTTTCTTAATAGTTGTAGCCTTTATTTGGATGTAACCTTTTTTATTTCTTTGCTTCTCCTTGAAGATTTCTCATTTACAAAAATGTTTATTATGATTCTATCCTTTTTGTTTCTCAGTGTTCTCACATTATACTAATAAACAAATTCATCGGAGTCTCTTCTTAACGAACTAAGAAATATTGAAGTATGTTTATGATCATTACTAACACACTTATCAATAAATTTCCTTTAATACAAAATCAACAAAAATAACAAATTTTACAATGCCACACCTATAAAACATAAGAAAGTAAATTTAACATTTTCAAACTTTTCCATTAGGAAAACATTCAACAAGCAACCGGATTAATATTGCCATATTAATTTCAAATAATTTATTAAAGGTCTAACATCTTTAAACTCAATGCATAATTAGTATGTACAAGATAAATAGCACTCCACACTTAAGTTGTTGAAATTCATAATCTCTCAATCTTATTTAGTTTAACCTAAGATTATAACATTCAAATACAATATCATAAACTAATAAGTTAAAATTGCATAAAATATTTTAATCAATATTAAACGTGAGACAAAACATTAGTGGATGATTCGGGTGAAACAATAATAAACCCAACAAAGTTTGATGGGATAGACTCTAATCATGATTCTCATATGATGTTAAGAAATGAAGTTTAAACCTAACTCAACCTAAAACTAACTTGTAAAGTGATGTTTTGCATCTACTTATATATTATATAAATTTACAATAATCTCTAATTGATGCGAAACTTTCAATTAAATCATATTATACAAATAATCTCAATGCTAAAGATTTGCATAAACCTAGTTTACATTTCCCAATTTCTTTCCTCTCTTATAAATTATAATTTCATCATCACAAACTTTTTATCAATAATTTATTTATATAATATTTTCTAATAGAAAGCGATCAATGGCATTCAACTTCATCATCATATATTTAGACTATTGTTTAGTACAACAAAATATTTCTTTTTCCATCATATCCTTCTGACTAAAATAAATTTAATTAATTCACTCGGCATCTCTTACCTTAGATTATGTGTTCTTGAGAAAGTTTGTTCAAAACTAATAAAGTCCTAACTCATTCTTAGAATATCCAATTTATCAACAAAACACATTACTATAATCTAGACTAATCAAAATGCATCTATTTGACTTGAATGTTACATGCATTTCCAAAAAAAAAGTTATGTATGCAAAACAATAAAAAAATATATTAAAAATTTGAGGAAAAAAAATATGTTCAAAATAAAATGTTGTTCCGTCTACATTTACTTTATTCTTCGTGAGAAGCACGATCTAATTATAAAAAAATATTTAGACTATTGTTTAGTACAACAAAATATTTCTTTTTCCATCATATCCTTCTGACTAAAATAAATTTAATTAATTCACTCGGCATCTCTTACCTTAGATTATGTGTTCTTGAGAAAGTTTGTTCAAAACTAATAAAGTCCTAACTCATTCTTAGAATATCCAATTTATCAACAAAACACATTACTATAATCTAGACTAATCAAAATGCATCTATTTGACTTGAATGTTACATGCATTTCCAAAAAAAAAGTTATGTATGCAAAACAATAAAAAAATATATTAAAAATTTGAGGAAAAAAAATATGTTCAAAATAAAATGTTGTTCCGTCTACATTTACTTTATTCTTCGTGAGAAGCACGATCTAATTATAAAAAAAAAAAATGAGAAATTGTTCAAAAGGAAGAAATAAATAAAAAAATTAATAAGAATTGTTGTTTTGAAGAAAAATAATAACCTGTTCTTCTTATTATATGCGTTTATAAATGTATGTCAAAATTGTTTAGGGTTTTTTTATATATCAATTTTACATGAGATGGCTTTTATTATTAAATAAAAGTTATCAAGCACTACTTCATTTTGTAGAGTAAGTGACACTAAAATAAAATTGATCTTGATTTTAAATTACGTCGTCACAAACAGAAATGGACTTTTCTCTTTTAGAAAAAAGAAAAAAAAAAACTGACTAATTGTAGAAGATAAAATAGTTTGACGGTAACATTTATTAAAAATCATCAAAGTGTTGAAATACTGATAATTATTTTTGTTAACAGGAAAAAAATTAATATTTAAAAATATGATTTTAGGGAGTTTTGATTTTAGTATTTTCAAAATGATTTTATATCTCTAAAATTTAAAAATACTATTGTTTATCCATAGTATTAACTATACTTATGTGTAGAATAAAATGTCATTCACCATATCTTATCTTCTGCAAAAATGAATATTAATTATCTATCTTAAAATAATATTAGAGACTAAAAAGAGTAATTTAATTTTTTTTAAGGAATTAAAGTCAAAGAATTTTTGTAGGGAATAAAACTGATTTTTTTTTTTTTGCACGCTATAAGAATTATAAACAACTTTTCAAATATTTTAAGATGCAAAGTAAATAATTTTTTTTATAAAGACTAAAATAAAAAAATCTAGCTAACATGAAAGAAAACAGATACTAGTGAAAAGTGTAGAGATGGACAACTAATACCCTAAAATTAAACACATATCATATTTATTCTTAAATTTAATAACAACGTCTATATTAATTTTATAATTAATTACCGTATTTACAAAAAAAATTTCCTATGTTTTACAAATGATATAGTAGTTATTACTTTGTTAATGTATAAATTTAATCATGAATATCATCATCTATTTTTAGTAGGATCTTTTAACTAATATAATGATAAAATTAATTAATTATTAATTATTAATTTATTTCATTTGATGATTATTTGATCTTTTAAGCATTATTATACTTATTAATTAACTTTAATTTTTTTCATTAATACTTTTTCAATCTCTTGAAAATTACTATACTCGTCTTTTAAATGACATAAGATTAATCATTTAATTAATTTATTTATTTATTTATCATTTTGCCATTAACATTTAATCGATCTTGAGAGTGTTACTACTTTTGAAGTCTTCAATTATGGGTTTAACATATTCATGCACTAATAATGTAAAATAGTTTACATTGTCAATTAATCACAATTCATCCTAATAATGTAATATGTGATTTAATAAAAAAATACGATTAGATTCTTCGTTCAATAAGGACAATATATTATTTTGATGATAATGACAAAAAAAAATGGTAAAAATAAACATTTAATTTTTAACTAAATCAAAAAACTAGGTTTGATACATCGATACACGTCTTCTTCTTGTTCCAATAAAGGAAAGAAAAACCTAAAATTCTATGATAGCTAAAACATCCTCAACAAGGTAAAGTACTTTATTTGGAGGCAACTTCCATCTGTTTATCCTTATCCACTTTATTTACATTCCCCATTAGCCATTAACTTCTCTATGGATATGTTAGAAAGTGATTCTTCATTTGCAAAAACAAAGACCTAATTTTCTTCAACTTTATCTTCATGCACATGCAAAGAAACATCACCCATCCCACCTATATTAAGCAGCTTAATAACTTCCTTTTTATCAGATTTTGAAAACCAAGATTTCTACAACGTTGAACCACTTTTCATGATGCTTTCAAAATTCTGAAAATAAAGGGATTACCTTTACCAACATGTTTTGAAAACCTGAACTTCCACATTCCCACAGCATCACCAACAACTACTCCTATTCCCATGTATTTAGTTATAAATATGATACCTGCATTCATTTAATTAAACTTTCACTTGAGACACATCATTGGGGACTACAATTGCACTCAATTCATACTTTTGAATTTTACATACATACCTTATAATTCCATAAAAAAATTGTAATATTCTATTGTACTATTTTTTACCTATATGATCTTCATCTCGAATTCAATGTAGTTTAAAACTTTATTATTTGTATAATAACTTGAAAACTTGAGAAATGAGAGTATTCATCTCAAGAAAAAACTTGAAAAAGAATTTTCTAAAAAAAATTGAGTAAAAATATGTTAAAAATAACTAGAAAGTCTTCCATGTAACATATAATTTTAAAAAAGTAGACTATAATATTTATTTTCTAACATAATCGTAAAGTAGAATATAAAATTTGTGATACCCGACACTTAAGTGAGAAGAGTCCTTGTGTCTTCATTCAAAGGAAAGAGTTTCAACTTAAGAGAGTAATATCATAAGTGATTTGTCTTATTTATTTGTTATCTTTGGGGAGTTATATCCAAGTGGGGTAAAATGACCCTTTCAAAGATTATCCAACCTTGAAGGAGGGTTGATGTAGGGTTTGACAATCGAGAGATTTACTTAATGTTAACATTTAATATATAGTTGGGTTGTTTAGATGTGTGGAGGATGTGGTAATTGAAGTATTTTGTGTATGGAAGTTTTTCTTTTCATACTTTTGCAATAGTGATTTTTGGAGTGACGTGAAGTATATGTGATATTAATGATGTTTTTTTTTTTGGGTTTGTTAATAGAAGTTTGATACATTGAAAAGATTGGTGCATAGTATTTTGAATCATCTTGTTATTGATTTATATGTAAAGTGAAAATGGGTTTAGTTATTTACTCTCTTTAAGAGTTATGAGATTCTCAGAAAATTTGAGAAATCTTTGTTATATTTTGAAGAACTTGTGCAGCACACTCTACATAAAGTTTTAGAAACAATGAATTTACATATCTCAAGAATCAAGATTTGTTCATGTTAATATTAGATTTTACAACAAATTTCATATGATATATGATATATGTTGTTAATTATATTGATATATATGATTAATGTGTGATATGCATGAAATATGTAGATTGACAATATGATATATAAGATGAATGTGTTTGTGATATTTCACACACACGTATGGGTATCTAGGGGAGAATATATGGGGTGATATTGATAAAGGATAAACTTGAAAAAAAATGTGTACACCAAAAAAATTGATAATTTTTATATAATAATATAATATTAATTTCGTTTTTCTTTTGGCAATAAACCCATTTCCAAAATAAATTAAAAATAAACTTGTGTAGTATTATTTACTAAAATAGACATATTGATTTTCAATGTCAAGGTTTCAATTATCATGAAATCGAATTCACAATGTGAAAAACATCATCAGTGTTGAAAATTTTATTAGGATTCGGTTTTTGGAAAAAATGAATTCTCAACTTTATACAGCGTTATCCGAGACCGAAAACTCATTTGAAATTTGGCTTCTAGAAGGACGAAGTTGTACCTTAAAAACTTCTCTAATTTTTTCAAAAAATAATAAAAAGGAGGATAATGAATTTATAACTCAAAAAAAAACAAAAATTCAGCTCCCCAAATCAAAATTCAACTTAATTTTTAACACTAGTGACACTATTTTAAATAACAAATTTAGTTTATATTAAAAAAATTCAATTCTCAAAACATGTAATAATATATAAAGAAGATATTTTCTTTTATGTTCATAATTCGATTTTTCAGTTTTATCTTTAATTATTATTTTTAAAATTAATTATTTTATAAATAGTTTACTTTTAATCATTATTTTAAAAAAAAAAAATTGTCTTTAATTGTTATTTATAAAATTATATATATATATATATATATATATATATATATATATATATATATTCAAATTTTACATTTAACAACTATTTTAAAAATTAATTATATATTTATTATTCCTTTTAATTCAAATTTTTAACAAAATTAAGAAAATATTAACATACAAGTACTATCGGTTTGTATTTTTGCTAGTAAAAAATAAAGAAATTTATTCTAGTGAATAATAGCGAAACAATATTATTTAGAAATCATTTGAAATAGGTGTATTATGGAAAAAATCATACAATTGGTTTTGATGATTTAATAACGTTGAAACAAAAGAAGGTATGGCCATAATAGGGTTACAACATTATCCATGTAGTCCCCATCATAAGGGAACTGTGTCCCACGAAACAAAAGAGGACAATGATTGAGGTAGAGTGCCTTCTTATTTATACAAGTTACCATTTATGACAAAATAAAACAAAAGAGACACACGAAAGTGAATACTTTGGTTTTACGTAACTGTTCATATAGGATATACCAGGAATATTTTCTTTTTCAAGTTCATTCAATGATAGATGATCTAATATGAATTTTACCCTACATCAAATATTTTCACAATATGTAAATGTAAAGTATTTATCTATTGTGTTACTTCATTAAATATGTGTAAGCTAGATTTTAACTATATATTTTACATAATTATTCATTGAATGAAGAGGAACAATAACAGATCTCTTATCATATTATATAAATATGTTTATCGATTAAAATTATGGATAAAGGTTATTAAATAAGAAATAAAATTTATACATTGGAAGTACCAATTATTTTCTTCCCTAACTTGAAATTTTGAATCTAACCTATGTGTTCTTAAATAATATAGCAACTTTAATATAAATTATTATTTCGTTTCATTAAAACTATAGAAAATATATATATTTGTTTTTCCCTCATTGACAAAGCTACACCCTAATCTTTCATATGGAAGAATATATATTGTCCCAATTACATGCTTCCTTTTTTTTCCTAACCCAATTAATTTTTCTCTTCATTTTAAACTTCTCCAAAAGTATCAAGATTTTTTTTTTTAAAGAATGAGTTATGGAGTAAATATAATTAGTACGGAAGTATCTTCCACTAGTGGCTGAATTTTCCCTAGCTAAACTTCGTAGATCAATCAATAAATAATAAGTCAACATTTTCTCATCAACCACTTATTATTGCAAATTCATAATGAATTCAATGACTACAAATTTGTAATTTGCAAATATTTAGTGATTAAAAATTAGTGACTAAAACCAAAAAAGTACCATTTAAGTGAGAAAAATAATAAAGAATTTAACAATCACTAATTCTGTGACTAAAAGTAGTGAGTGAATTTCTGATTAACAAAATATGTTAGTTAACTAATGAATTAAAGTGACATTGGCAAAATTAGTGACGGAACTAAGATTGAATAACTGATTTAATGCTAGTGATGCATTTGGTGACTACAATGAAAAAGAAAAGTTAATTGTTCTTTTGACTTCATTAGGTAACTACAATGAAAAAGAAAAGTTAATTGTTCTTTTGACTTCATTAGGTATGGGTGAAGTTAGTCGATTCTCAAATTAATTGTCAAATTAGTCTTTCGATCTTTAAATTAGTCGTTAATTTTAACTTTTTAAAAATTTTTGTAATTAAGAAAAAAAAAGTATATGATAATTAAGTTACGACTTTTATAACTTCACTTACTTAAGTATTAAGACCAAGTTGAAGAATCAAATTAAAATATCATAATATGATTTTCAAAAGTATTATAGTATATCAAAATATAGTGTTAATAACAAGTTTTGTTCAATGATGTGTGCACCTCTTATTGTAGGTTTCTCTTTTCATAGTTCATTATCTTAGTTTGATCATGAATCATTATCTAAGATAGTATAAGATAGTACTGAGCATATTTGTATTAAAAAAATGATTTTATGCTGTTTTTCAACAAAATAACCGATAATGTCAAAAAATAATTATGTTAAAAATTAATGGATTATGTTGGTCAAATTTGATTTTCACATATTTCACAAATAATTGATTATTTCATAAAATAACTGATTATGTTAAAAATACATCGAATTCGTAAATAATCAATTATGTTTAACCATAACTGTTGGTTCAAAATAGTTTTTGAATTATAAAAAAAAATATTATGTTTAACAATAACTGTTGGTTCAAAATAGTTTTTGAATTATAAAAAAAATATTCTGTTTAACAATAACTGTTGGTCCAAAATAGTTTTTGAATTATAAAAAAAAAAATTATTTGATTATATTTAAAAATAATGGATTATATTAGTAAGTTACTTCAAAATTTCTTTAAAAAGAAAGTTTTTACACTTTTCAAAATATACCTTCATATTTTTTCGAATCTAAAGAGTTTTATTGTGAAGTAGAAATATTTTTTAAAATACTTTTATATGTTTTATTTGTTTTGAAAGAAAGATAGGTCAAAATTCATCAAGGAAAGGTGATGATACTACATATTTTTTTATCGTATAGTCGGTCACAACGTAAGTGTTTCTTGTAATTGGATAATTTAATATTATAGTAAAAACTTCGATTCTGATTGTTTGAATTAAGTAGATGTAGATTTTGAAAAAATCAAAAGTATAAATATCTTTATGTGTTCTTGAATTTTATCATTGCTTATTTTGTTCAATCTTTATTATTTTTTGTGCATTAACTACTTCATTGAATTTTTTTTTTCTATTATCAACAATTTAAGTTCAGTTTTCTTTAAAACTTTTAGTTAACACTTTTACAATCAATTCACCACTTTCTTGATTTGTGAAGGAGTCATGACATATTAATTTGGTCAACATTGATGTCTTTTTATGTTTTTTTTTATTTAATAAGAAATTTGGATGTTTATGTGTGAATTAATGTGTGAATGGAAAGAACTTTCTAATCCTAATTAGAAGTTTGATGTATGATTGTTGGAATAAAAAGAGGTCGAATATGTGGATTTAGATCTTAGTCAACCTAAGCAATAGGAAAAACACCCATATCATCATTATACTTCATCATTTGTCCATTCCATAGAAATTGAACAATAATTTTTTTCTCAAGCAATTGAAATTGAGAGAGATAATTTTCATAATATATATAATTTTAATAATGAAAAAGAATTTAATAAATTCATCAAAAACAAAAACATAAACTTGTAACTAAGTATGAAGAAAATAAACTAATCTTCTCAAACATGGAGTTAAACATTTTTGTTTTACTTATCTAAATTTTACATTTTTATTAGTTTTCTAAGTTCATTGTCAGTCTTACTATAGGTATGTAAATATTTTAACAACAACACTTTGATTATTGTTTATTCTTCGTATATATATATATAACATTAATTTTGGAAAAGAAAATTAAAGTAATACTATTAGTAACTTAGTGATGAATAAGTGATATAATATAAAAATCAAATATGTAAATTTAAAAACAGAAAATAGAAAATAAAAAATATATTATATTTATTTTGTCATTACTTGTCATGTATCACGCATAATAATTTGTACATGTAAATGGATAACTTTCCATTAGTTGTTAACTAAGATGAAAACGTGTAGAATTTTAAAAGTTTGGATATACGAATGAAACAGTCTGGTGAATTTCTTTTACAAAATAGTAATAAATTTAAAAATAATTAAACTTTTTTTTTATCCCTTTGTTTTCGACCTATACAATTGATATTGATTTTGTGTATATAAATATTTAGGGTACATTCGTCTGTACATAATAAATTAACTCTAATTCATACATATTTTTAAAATTTTTTCGGATAAATATTTAAAAAAAATTATCCAAATTTATCCTAATCCTTGTTAATGGTGATTGAATTATTATGACCTTAACCAACCCCTTATCGACCTTAAAAAATATGAAAAACAAAATTTACTCTTTTTTTTTTTAACTTTTTACGTAAAAAACGAGACACAGTTCACTTCGACCAATTGGCTGATGCTATTCATTTTTATTTTATATTATTCTTGTAAGACAAGAATGTGGACAATGAACATTGTGAAACTACAAGAAAAAATTGAAAAGGATTATGACAACCACGATGTATATTCTTCAAATTTAATTACAATGACTTGTTATTATGCTTTTATACGTATATATCTTTGATAAAATCCATATATATATATATATATATATATACTATTTTTTTTTGTTATAAGTGTGAGATACCTAATAAGAAAATTGTAGATAAAAAAAATATTATAGAAAATATTAATTGTCCGATAACAGAAATCATGTGATTACGATAAAATCGTAACACTTAAACTTTTAAATTTTAAAATAAAAAATATTTGTGTCTTAATTAATAGTTATTGCTTCTAACCTAATAGCAAGTCCTGTATATACACTAAAGACTCTATATTTATTATCTTTCTTGAACCTTAGAACCTACAAAATGTCAAAACCGACCCTTACAATAATTAAACTTAAATTTTCATTAGCATGAACTAAAAGTTATAAAATTATCAAAGCGATTAAATACTTCACCCAATGCATCTAATCATATATCTATTTACAACAATAACTAATTATCAATATAATAATTTAGTAATGTATCTTCACAGTTAATCCAAAACACAACTCTTATACTTAAAAATATACTGGTTAATAAAAAAATATTTCTTTTAAATTATTTAAATTATGAATTAGTTCTTTTATCAATATTGCTTTAATCTACATCTTATATATTCTTGTGTCACATGAACAAAATTATAATATCATACAAAAGCTACTTAAATAAATTGTGGTTTTAAATAAAGTTACAATATTTATCGTAAAAGTATGAAATGGAAATGTCTAGAAAGAACATAATGTGTGAGAATATAATTAGATGAAATAAAATAATTTTTGGAAAGTGAAGTGGGGTATGTTCACATGTTGCTTTATGATAAATAAGAAAAGAAGTAACATAAAAAGAGTATCTTTAATGTGATTTGATTAAGTTGGTGAGTGAGTGGTCCAAAACCCTGCATTGCTCTCTCTTTCTCACAATTTCTCCAACTTGATGTTGCTATGGTCCACAATGGGACCATATTCTTAAAATATTATTTCTTTTTTCCACTTTATGTATTCAATGCCATCAAAAATTTATGTTATCTGATCATAGATACCGAATATTCTTCTGTACACGTTGGTTTCTTCCATAAAAATCATATTTTATTTTAAACAGAAGTGTTTATGTCTATTAATAATGTTTGTTGAGTTTATTCAATCCTTTTCGTTTTATAAAATAAAAAGTATATATTTTTTAATTATATTCTCAATCATCTTCAGTTTATTAAAGATACAGCCATATAGTGATATTTTTAGAATAATCTAACAATAGATATGGAGATCTTTTAACTAGAGTAAGTACTATGCTTTTATATATTTTTTGTCTTAATTTATTAGTTATATTAATTTAACAATTTTTCTTTTTTCTGATTACATGTATTAAGATTATATTGCCTTTCAAATTCTTCTTCAATAAGTTACCTTAATTTTTCAAGAAAAAAAAAACTAAATATTTTGTTTTTATTCTTCTGAATGTAATCCCAATTGTTTAAAATACGATTCCTTTGTCTACTATGTCAATGTTATCAAAAGTATAAATTATAAGCTTTTTCGTATGATCAATATTAAGATTTTAACAGAAAACGTTTTTACAATCTGTTTCTTTTTTATTAAATTTGATTTTGTATCTTATGGATCGGTGGCATAATTTTTAAAAGCATGAGATTTTAACCCTTTTTTATAAGTAAACTTCCCAATTTAGTGAAATCTTTTATCATAAAAAAGTTGAAAGAATAATTAAAATCACATATTTTTAAAGTTCGAGCACTAATTCATCCATTTCAAAGCATAAGATAAAAACATTGTTTTCCTTTTTTTAATGTACATCCTTTTATTTGTTTTTAAGTAACTGTGGTTTTTATTTTTAAAATTATAAATATCAATAGATAGTCAAAATCTTGTAAAATAATTATTCTACGAATGTGTGGTTTTTTAACATACGGAATATGGGTTTAAGCTATCGTTTCTCGTATAACCAGCGAAAATACATACATGTGTTCGCATTTTTTTTATATTTTATAAAAATTTGAGTTAAATTTAACTGTCATGCTAAAAGTAAAAAATATTAAAATATCTTTCATCGTTGAACCATACCATTGTGATTATTGCATTTTCACATCCGTCGTCATTGTCACTACACCTCCATTTTTCATTGTTGCTATAGTCCTTTTGAGAGGAAGCAATAAGAGAGAGTGTAAACTGGTAATACTTTGTGGGAAGTTTGTTCATATTCATTGCATTTACTTTGTCACGTGCTTGATGATAAAAGAAAAATTTTGTCATGTACTTCTTCATCTCTTTGATTTGATTATTTAGTTGTTGTCTGTTAAATGAATTTTTCAAAATGGTTTCTAAATTTTAGATCTTAACCCTTAATATTTTGCCACTTTAGAAGAGATTTGTAGTTACTTTAGCCAAAATTTAACATCTGCATTGGGATATAGATTAATATCTCTCGTAATAATAAACTTGATTACTTTTATTATAGCATGAAATTATGTGTACGTTCAATCATATAAAAATGTATCCTTAAAATGAATTATTAAGATAAATCAAGATTGTAAAAAGTTCAATTTGGACCTCTTGAAATAAAACCAAAAGTAGTGAATGGCTAAAAAATAATCAAGGAATTAAAAAAAAAAACAATAAAAGATATTAAAAGGAAGCATTTGTTGGTCTGAAAAAAAAAATTGATAAAATTGACTTGACCAATATAATAACGATAGGTCTCATGAATATCTTTGATATCTTTTTTACTTCTTACTTGTACGTTATTTCTGTTATGATTTTTTGTTTCTTCTATTTTCTCTTTTATAAATATTATTAATATTTTTTTGTATAAACTTTTATAAATATTATAAATACTTTTTTGTATAAAATTATTTAATCTTTTAGGGATGAACAAAATTAATCTAACTAAACTTAACTATAATTATTTGTATTATATTAAAGTAAAAAAATAAACTATTTATAATTAAAATTAAATATTAAAGTAAAAAAAATATTTATTTTTAAAAAATTGAACTTCTATCGATTAACTGTTCACTAATTGAATTATGTATTTTATTTTCTCCTTTTTCTTCGATGACCTCTTATCCTAAACACCGTGCATACTCCATTTTTAATTCAATCACTACCGTTGAGATAATGATCGTGAGTTTCTCATCCCCAACCCACTCAACTGATATGTCTTTTTTTTAACCTTAACCCTAACTAACATTTTATCCTTCTCTTATATGTCTTTTGCATTCTTCTCATTTTTTTATACTCAATGCTTCACTACTCCCATTTCACATTTTTTTCTCATCTTATAATATTTTTCTTAAATATTTAGGCTCTTACCAATTTCGAAACTCTATGTTCTCCACTTTGACAAAATAATTATTTGTGTGAAAGGTGAATACAAACCAATTCAAGTTTGTCCTTTGTATGTTTTTTTATTGAAATTATACACTTGTTATTGTTTATACACTTGCTATATTTAATTTGGGGGAAAACATTACATTTCAATTGTTTAAGAGGGACCTTACGATTGTGGTGTTGATGCTGAAAAAATTTTGGGTGTTATATTTTTTATGTACATTACAAAGCGACTTTCCTTTTGTTTTATATTAATTAATTATGAAAGCGTAAAATTTTCCTTTAAACTTTCTCCTCTTTTTTTCAAGGTGTTTTAAAGTTCAACACAATTGAAGAGTAGCTTGATTTGGTTCACTTCAATTCAGTTCAATTCAATTCAATTCAATTCGGTTCGGTTCGGTTTCGGTTCGATTTTGTTCGGTTCGGTTCAGTCCGATTCAGTTTAGTCCGATTCGGTTTAATCCGGTTTGGTCCGGTCTGATCCGGTTTAGTTTAGTTCAGTTTGGTCCAGTTCGATCCGGTCAAGTCCAATCCGGTCCAGTTTAGTTTGAATCGGTCCGGGGTTCGGTTTGGTCTGGTTCAGTCTGATTTGATCCGGTCTAATTCTATTCGATTCGGTCCAATGCGGTTCGGTCCGGTTCGGTTCAGTCTCGGGACCAATCCGGTCCAGTTCCATTCGATCTAGTCTGGTCCAGTTCGGTTCGGTCCGATTTGGTCTGGTTCAGTTCGGTCTGGTCTAATTCGGTTTGACTTGATTTCGTCACAGTTCGGTTGGGTCCAGTTTGATTCAGTTTAGTTTAGTTTGGTTTGGTCCAGTTCGATCTGATCAGGTCCAATCCGGTTCGGGGTTCGATTTGGTCTAGTTCGGTCCAATTTGATCCGATTTGATTTGGTCTGGTGCGGTCCGGTTCAGTTCAGTTCGATTCAGTTCGGTTTAGTTCGGTTCGATCCAGTCCAAGCCGGTCTTATTCAGTTCGGTCCGGTCCAATTGGTCCGATCCGATCCGGTCTGGTCCGGTTCGGATCAGTTCGGTTCAATTCGGTCTAGTTCGGCTCGGTCTGATTCAGTTCAATTTAGTTCGGTTCAGTCTGGTTCGATTTAGTGTGATTCAATACGGTTTGTTCTGGTTTGATTCGGTTCGGTCTGATTAAATTTGATTCAGTTTAGTTTAATAAAGAATATATAATGAATTTTGAAAATAGTTATTAAATATAAAATTAGTAAAATAAAATATGTATATAAGAAAAGTTTTTAAAACAATAGTTGAAAACGACAAAAAAATTTTAAGCTAATGGGTTAAAAGTAAACTATTTATTTTTAAGCTAACAGAAAAAATAATCTGTTTATATATGATTATAAATATTAAGTTCAAAGTTATATGAATACATGAAATGTCATTAACGTAGTTCCATATGGTTTTATTGCGAAGGTATAAGTTATATTTTACTGGCATGAAGGAAAATTTTGATTTTGTTCTGAGATATAAAGTATATTAAATTTATGAAATAAAAAAAGATTTATTGAATAGAAATTGAAATATGTATTATTCCATACATGATATTTGATAAACAAACGACAAAAGGTGAGGAATGAATTGAACAGCTCCATCTCTATTTTACTATTTCTATGGACTCCTAGAAAAAGAAAAACTATATATAGCCTTTTAGTAAATTGGTAATGATGGTGTAAAAAAAATTCTTCAGAACATACCAAATTATGTAAAAAATTATAGATAAGGTTCTGATGATTTCTTTATACTGTTTCTTTGATGAGTTTTAAAATTATTAATGCTGCTATATTAAATTTTTTAATATATATTAAAATATTAAAATTAATATATATTAATGTATTTTAAAGACAATCTGCAAGATAAATATCTGCTCATAGAATCAAATTCCAAAATCTCCAACAACAAACTTAATCAATTCTGCAAGTAAATGAGTCCATCTCATAATACTTTAACTAATTTAGGTAAAAATTAGACCAAACACATGGTCGTTTTTTAATGTGAAAGTCGTGACCGACTAATACAGAAGCGAAATTAACCATTCATTGACTAATATAAATATCATACTAACCATTTATTCTATCATTAGCTTTATTTTTAGGAACCATTAAATTATAAATATTTTTCTTACAAAAAGTAAATTTTATTAAAAAATACGTTGGCACATGATGTGTCAATTTTGGTTACAAAAAGTCATGCAAACTGCATAGTTACACTTTTATAATACCCTTAATCTTAAACCAAAATATTTGAAAATTGAATACATGGAATCCTTCAAACTGCAAGGAGGTTTTCCAAGAAGTTATGGTTTTCCCAAAGGTTTTTAATGAGGTTAGAACTATGAATAAAGATCACAGCATTAAATGAAAGCTACAATATCACATCTTCACTATGAGCTAAAGAGGCTTGATGATTCTAAAATTGAAAAGTTAAATATGTTTTTGTCCCTCAATTTTTAGTGAAAATTGAAATTAGTCCCTCATCAAAATTTTGGTCCAACTTAGTCCTCCAACTTCAGAACTACGTAAATTTAATCATTTCAACCAAATTTTGTTAAGTTTATTTCACGTTTCAAACGCATTTCATGATAATATTTGAGATGTTTACACTGTTTGACACATTTTTACTTCAATATTAACTAAGAAACTATCATGAAATGCATTTCAAATAAACTTAACAAAATATGATTAAAAGAACTAAATCCACACAATTTTGAAGTTAAAGAACTAAATTGGACCAAAATTTTGAAGAGGAACTAATTTCAATTTTTACTGAAAAATTGAGAAAAAAAAACATATTTAACAAAAATTGAAAGACCATGACTAAAGAGGCCCGACAACCCTAAAATTTAAGGCCCAGATTCTAAAGAGGCTCGACCAACCTAAAATTGAAAGCCTGTGTACTAAAATGGTCAATTAGGAAGATATAAATCAGCAAGATGAAAAGATGTGAATATGATAATTCACTATTGCTAAAATCAAAGTACAAAAAATGATAATTCACTAATCCGAAAAATAAGGTACTAGTTTTGGTCACACGAGTTTTACATATTTGCATAGTGTCTATTCTTAAGTAATAATTGCACCGTTCAATACAAATTTCCATGGATTTGCTGTCGAAAAGTCAATCGATGGGGCAATGACTCGGGCTTGCTCCAAGGCAGCTTGAAAACCATTTTGAAAGGACTTTGCTACTTCGGTCTTTAAGGTTACCTCGTAGTCTAGGAGTTCTTTCTTCTCTTCCTCCCAAGTGTTTAAGGCAGAAGCATACTCGTCTTTTGCAATGGTCATAGCCTCCTTTTCAGCTTGGATTTCCGCTTCAGCCTTTAGCAGTTTCTCATTAGCTTTAGCGTTAGCATCCTTGAGCTCAATGATTTCAGCCTTCAGACGCTCAAGTTCGCAATCAGTCTCTTTCTTTGACCTTTTGTTGGCTCGAGCTTCCTTTGCTTTCATCTCACTCATGTAGGCTAGAGCAGTGGCCTTATTAAGATAGTTTTGCAAACCAATGCTCAAGTCGACTGCGCTATATTTGCTTAGTTCTATAAGGTCAACATCAAGTAAATTGTGAGCTCGATTGTGGGTCGAATGGGAAAAAGTTGAATCCCAAAAGGACGCTCCTTTACCAAAAGCTTTGCCTTGGTTAGTTGAATCCCAATTATCACCCTTAGCAATGACTGGTGCGTGCTTGCCCAACCAAGAGTGTTCAGTACTTGCCTCTTTATGAGCTTCTTCATCCGAAAGAGAAATCGCATTCTTGCCCTCAAAACATTTCCTTTTCAAGGAAATTTCAACGGGTGTTTGCTCAGAGCCTGTTGGTTGGTCAACCATCGCCTCTGTATCAGGGGCACCTGTTTCAACGTCATCATCCTCTTTCTCACTCATCTCGTAAAGTAGTTGATACCTCGATCTACGTGAAACTCTCGGCTCTACACAAAAAATACTTTGTCAAAACAACTTTATACTTGTATTTTGACAATGTCAATAGTAACAGGTATCACCTATACAGACTTTTAGATCTACACCTCGGTATTCCAGTTTAAGGAGAATGGTTGTATAAAAGACAAATCATATCCTCTAACAATTGGCAGTATAGGGCTTCATCCCCATCTACGTCGACTAGTTCTCCAGGGTGTTGATCGATAGGATTTGGTGTCCAGTAAAGTGGAAATCCTTCTAATAAAAATAACAATCCAGTAGAAGGTCACACTTTAAAAAAGCACCTCTTGAATTTGTATGAAGAAAAGAAAAGGGATAACAACCCTCGTCTTGAGACTCCCTTTATTGAGGTCCATGAAGCCCTTTTGGTTGGGCGGATCTCAAAAATATAAAAACAAACATGTTTGCAGTAGGTTTGATGTATTGTATCGAGTACGGAATTGTTGAGAATATTACTTAATATCTTTTTTTTATTTAAATTAGTTTTTAGAAAATATTTCAGTTTTAGAAATATGTGTCAGTTTTAGAAATTTGTTATTATTTTAGATTAGGAGTGAGATATTCTAAATATTTTATACTTGATATTTGTTATATTTTGCTCTATATATAGAGTATATCAATAAAATACAAAAACATGTTCCTCCGTATAACATATCACATATATCTCTCATATATCTCATATCTCTCATATTTTCAAAAGCCCTAAAAATCCCAACAGGAATTTGGAAAACTAGTAAATGCCCAACTTGCTTAAAGGATGAATATTACTAAGTTTCTTGAGACTTTGGCTTATGTGTACTTGATGGTGTCAAAGATCAAGTCAGGCTTGGCACATGAATACAAATTTATGTAAGCCATTCTCCTAATAGTTAACCAAATTACAAGTCTAGCAATTTCAAAAAGGAGCCCTAATACAACCTATAAAAGGGTGAAATGCACGAAGAACACAAAGTAAAACCCAAAAACTCGAATGAAACCCAGAAACTTGAATAAAACCCAGAAACTTAAACAAAACCAAAAAACTCGAGTGAGAACCAAGAATTCAAACAATACCCAGAAACTCAAGTACGAACCCAAAAGACCCAGGTAGAACTAAGAGACTTAAACCTAGAAATGCAAAGAAAGATGATTTAAATATTGTGTTTAGGTTATAAACTCAAATATACGAGAAGTAACCAAAAATTCGATTAAAATAATTTAGTAAAGTAAGGTAGAATTGAAGTCACTAGGCCAAGTATGGATGAACTTAAAACGTGTCAAATGAACGTTCGCAAAAAATGATCTGCACAAACATTGCTAAGCTATCAGAGAACGGTGATAGTTTCAGTTCCTCATAGTAATGGGCAATGCAAGAGACAGAAGTTTTGGAGGCGAGAATGCAGTAACCCGGAATGCACCCTTTGAAGGTGTATTTGATAGAATGGACTAAAGTGCTATTAGAAGTTTCTTACAATGTCACCAACTGCCAATTCAAATGTCACGGTTCAAGTTTTTCCAGCTCAAATTAAGAAGTTTTGGTCGTCTTCCCTAACATACAAGGTCTTTATTCTAGGTTCTACTTATACCTTTGATAAACTCGAGCTATGGGGGCTTGTGTGTGGACTGTCGAGTATGTGACATAGGGTGATTGGTGAGAGTTGTTGTGCATGTGTCAATACTATGATCGATATGACCGAGACGGGTAAAAGGATAATTGTTTAATACATGTGGGAGCTATACCAACCCGGATAACTGGATATAGAATAAAGTCGTCAAATGAGTTCAGAATATTAGAAAATTGTCGTACACATAGAACCTCTTTTGCATAATATGGGAAAGAAGAGCGTAAAATCAAGAAAATGCTTATAATTTCGATTAGTTGAACACCAACTCCCTTAAAACAAGGGAGGTGGTTAATATTGTTGGGTTATGTTTCATATGTTATGGTTATGGTCATAGGTCATTGAGAGATTGTGGTTCTATATGGTTATATGACATTAGTCTTACACATATAAGACCTTAGACACCACTTTTATACCAAAACCTTAAGGCAATGTTGTTATGGGTCTTTATTCTTATATAGTGTTTAACTTTGTCTATTTTATCCAATGTTGGACTTTCACTCACACTTGGACTATGGGTGAGTCCCTTGTTTTTTTTTTTCATTTTTCTTTTATATGGTATATTTCCCTTCAGGTGTATGAGTGACCCCTTTGGTTATGGTTATGCGGTCAGTCACTTCGGTGACCCCTTTTTGGTTATGGTTATACGGTCAATCACTCCGAACCATCGACTTTGATACCACTATTGGGTTATATATTTCTTCATCATATGTTTTGGTTATATATGGATTATATTCATAGGCATCTTATAGTCATGGTTATTGAGAGATTGTGGTTCTATATGGTTATATGACATTAGTCTTACGCATATAAGACCTTAGACCTTTTACACCAAAACCTTAAGGCAATGTTGTTATGGATCTTTATTCTTATATAGTGTTTAACTTTGTCTATTTTATCCAATGTGGGACTTTGACTCACACTTAGACTATTCCCAACAAATATCATGGAGTCTATCCAGTCCTTTATAATGAGGATGACACATTAGACTAGAGACAGGTGAATACAACCTTTCAACAACCAAATTAAACAGTGAAGGCTCCTAGCATTAAGCTATTTGCACTTTTTGCTAGAACAATATGTAATGTTTTCCTACAATTACGATAACCATCCACCTCTAGATCGTATAAAGCTTTGTCATGTGTTAAAAGCTAGGCCTAAGGTACTATATATTTTAAATGCTAAAAGGGACACGGAATCATCTTTACGAGATGGTACTACACCATGAGATTTTGTGAGGAGACCAATTTACTGTTCTTAAAAACTATAGCTTAAGAGAGAGAACAACCAGCAGAAGTGAAAGAGTAAAAGGAAATTTTTAAAACCAGAATACATCTCATATACACTCCTTTTTTAAACCAAAATAAATTACACCCAAAAAAGCAAACATAAATGTTAATCTTCCTGACATCCAACTATACAAAAAGAATACTCAGTAAATAAGAGATCGGATATATGTTACCAAAAAGACAAATTTATACATTGCTAAACTTAAACCGATCACATTAATAGTCTGTTTTCTCTATGAATCCAAAAAATTGCATCAACTACTGCACACACACATATCAGCTTAATATGCAAAATCATATGAAAACCCAGAAATGTACAATTGAATAGCCTACAATTTGCAAAGCACCAACTAAATGGACTGTCAGTCTAGGTCTTCTACGAGTAATCCAGCTCATCATGCAGTACCGAAGAGATGAGAAAAATCTTAGGGTCTATCTAATACCCTTCTCCCTTTTTTTTTAAATATCAAATTTATAAAATAGTCCACACTAGACTACAATCAATTTCTCATAAAAAAAATCAATAAAGTTTGGAAAATTGTTTATAGAGCAAGTGTTTTAGAAATCCGAAATAAGAAAAAAAAAATCTGCTAACAGATATTTTCTCATCGTCTTTTCCCCCCCTTCAAATGCTCTATTCAAGTCCTCAAGGAACATACCTATAAAAAAGAATCACACTCAATTACAAACACTTCTACATGTACTCTGCGGCATACAAGTTTTCAAAAAACAAAAGACAGTTTTCAAAAAAACTAAACAAACAAGGACTTAGTCTGTACACTGTTACACAATTCTGAAGAAAAACTCAAAAAAGAGAGACTTGTTTTAAACCAACACTCATCTCTAACAAATTCCCTAACACATTATAAATAAGTGTAGAGAGAATTTCCAACGGTAACTATAACTACTGATTACTTCTATTATTTATTTTAATTATTATACACAAGTGAAGAAAACAAAAAGATAACTCAGCAGCCAGAACGAAACACAATGTATGTAGAATAGCGAGTTAATGAAATCGAAGCTTACTGCGATAAATGCGCTTCTTGTAAAGGATACGGTAACCGCACTCCCGGCACTGCATATCGTCACCAGGCTTCATCATATTCTCCATGCGACAATCTGAAGCATACACACACTTAAAATCACAATTCATCCTCAAAACCCTAAACACACACTTATATTTGCAGAAAAGGAAAATGAAAAATGCCATTAGGCCAAAGCGAGATAAGATTTGTGAAGAGACTTTTGCAGATATAGCTGACTGGTTCATGCCGAGGACGCATTGGTGATTCCGGCAAACTGTGAAAGAAGAAGGTTGAATAGGCTTTAGGTTTGCTTCGGAGCTGATGCACACGGAAGAAATTGGAAAAGATGAGTCTAAGCTTTCATAGGGAATGATGGTGCTTCATGTTCGTTTCTTGGGGCCCAAATATGGGTTACTTGCCCAATGCAGAGGTTTGAGTTTAGTATCTTACGAGAAAAAAAAATGACTTTGAAATTTTGCAATTGGATTATTGACTTGCTAATCTAAAAGTTATTTATCATATTTTGGATTGAATTATTAAAAAAACAAAATAAGGAAAATTATGTGGGTGAATGAAGTAAACTATAGAGGTGAATGAAGAAACTGCCAAAATCAGAAACTCTTATTTTCTTCAAATATGGATTACAGGTTTAGTGTATAGTTGTTGCAATAAAAAGAGGTTAAATATATGGACTTAAATCTTAGTCAACCGAAGCAATAGAAATTGAGAGAAATAATTTCCATAATAGAATCTTAAATAGTGAAAACGAATGTAACAAATTCGACAAAACAAAAACTGTTGTAACTACGTATGAAAAAAATAAACTTTCGATCTTCTTATATTTTTATTAGTTTTCTACGGTCAGTCTTACAAAGTATGTAAACACACACACATGCCAATAAAATAATTTGGTGAATTTCTTTCACAAAATAATAATAAATTTAAAAACATATTATTAAGCTTTCTTTTCTAATTTCAACCCTCTATTTTCGACCTATCTGGGGAATTTTAAAGTTCAAACATGATGTTTAGTAACAGTACGAGGATACAATTAATATTCATTGTGTATAAAAACATTTAGAAGACTAAAAGTAACATTTTGTACAAAATAAATTAAAAATATTTAGGAGACTAAAAGGTACCTTGATCATTTTTATTTTTTTCCGATAAACATTTAAAAACATTATCCAAATTTATCCTAATCCTCAAACTGCAAGGAGGCATACATACAGCAAGCATATATCCAAATTTATAGTATGGCCCTGCTTTCAAAAGCCACTTACAATCCAAAAACACAATCGACCTTAATCTGCAGAAAGCCATCATGCAACATCACATGTATCTTATCATTCTATATTTCACGTGTCTTTTGCTTCTACCAGTAATTTCATTCAGATTTACTTCATACGCTGCACAGAAGGCATATTAACTTATAAATGAATCGGTCATATGATTTAATAGTACTAAAAAATACTTCGTTGATATAATCAAGAACGTCCAACAAACATGATCTGCTTTGGAAAAATTCCCAAAAACAACCCCAAAAAGCATAAATAAAAAATAGCACCTTAAACAAACTATGATGATGGGTATTAAAACAAACATGTAAACGAGGACATGAGACGACTAACCAAACCAAACACCCAGTTGATCTATTAAGGAGCAAAAATAGTAAAAATATATTCACATTTAAAAGTTTTCTTTTCTCGTTTTCTAAAACTATCATCAAAAATGCAAACTGCAGAATTACTCAGATCATCGCTGTATTATAAGTAGTTCTTCAATATCACAGACCAAATACAACACATGGTACATATGCAGCACATTTTAATCATGGAAATGCCAATGCCGCAGCAGTTTTCTTCAGCGGGCCTCGTATTGGACAACTGCACAAAAAACACCATCTTAAGTACAGTACATAAAAATCATGCAGCTAAAATGTGCAAAGTTTATATTAGATATGATATTTTTATGCCAAGTCCAAGTAGTTCTTCCAATGGATATGCCCAAACTTGTGTCTAGCCATTAACAAATCATTCTCATGATGCTTCACACTCATAGACACTAGAACTGAGCGAAAAAGGTGAAGAAAAGAAATTTCACTTGGAGTTGGAATATGCTACGAAGTACTTCCAATTCTGAGATAGAATAAAATCATCTTTATAAAATAGTCCACACCACAATATACTATAATCAAACTCTCATAAAATAATCAATTAAGTTTTGAAAATTGTGTACAGAACAAGTGTTTTAGAAAAAAAACAAGGAAAAAATCCGCTAAAAGATGCTTTCTCAACTTCAAATGCTCTATCCAAGTGCTCAAAGAACAAACTTATAAAAAAGAATAACGCTCAATTACAAACACCTCTATATATGCTCTGCGGCATAAAAGTTTTCAAAAAGCAAAAAACAGATTTCAAAAGACTAGACAAATAAGGCCTTAGTTTGTACACTGTTACACAGGACTGAAGCGAAGAGCTAGAAACAGAGAAACTTGTTTTAAAGCAACACTCATCTCTAACAATTTCACTAACACGTTATAAATAACCATAAATGAAAGAGAGAATTTCTAACGGCAAAGATGACCACTGATTGGTTCTAGTATTTGAATTAATGAACGTAAGTGAAGAACAAAAACATAACTCAGCAACAACGAACGAAACATAATGTATATAGAATAGCACGTTAACGAAATTGAAGCTTACTGCGACGAGTGCGCTTCTTGTAAAGGATACGGTAACCGCACTCGCGGCACTGTATAACGTCACCAGGCTTCAGCGTATTCTCCATGCCACAATCTGAAGCATATACACACACGTAAAATCACTCTTCATTCTCAAAACCCTAAACACACATTTATATTTACGGAAAAGAAAAACAGGAAAACACGACTAGGTCAAAGTGAGAAGAGATTAGGGAATAAACCTCCGCAGATGTAGCTGACCGGCTCAGGCTGAGGATCCATCGGTGATTCCGGCAAACTGTAAAAGAAGAAGGTTCTAGGCTTTAGGTTTCGCTTCGGACCTGATGCACACCGAAAAAATTGAAGTGAGGCGCTTAGTCTAAGGTTTTATAAGAATGATTGGGCTTAATGTTTGTCTTGGGCCCAAAATTGCGGTCAATTGCACACTCTTTTTTTTTTCTTTTCATCTCCATATATATTTTTGTCAAACTTGAGTTTATTTTAAATAATTATATATTAATGGAATCAGTTTTCAAACTGTGTTTTAAAAATCCAGTGATGGCTCTTTTATAAACAAAAAATTGAAGAAGAAACTAAATTGATATATTTTTCAAATTTTGAGAACCAATATGCATGAATTTTTTTGGCCAAAAAAAAGTATAGAAACAAAAAATCACATTTTCCCTTAATTTTTTTTTATAAATTATACTTAGCAGAATTTATGTTTTATTGCATGCATAATTTAAGCCTATAAATTTTTAATTATTAAATTTGGCATGATTAAGATTAATTATAAAATCATGTAATCTTTAATAAACTTTTGATGTTACATACAGAATTGAATAGTTAAAATTGACTCATTTAATTAATACTAATTGCCAAAATTGAATATAATCACATTTCACTACTTGATTAATTTGCAACATGGAAAATTGAACTTTTTCTTCTTATATATTTCGAAATTAAATGAAGAAATAGTAGTTAATTCTAGAATAGTCAATGACGGCCACGCTTTGGTCAACTAACCATTAAATAGAAAATTAAATTCAAAAACCAGTGTACACCAGCTTTCTTTGACTTGGGAAAATTTTCGAATCCACTTGCATATTCGTCTTAAATCTCAACCTAGTTAATAGCCAGAAACAATGCCTATTCTGTGAAAATCAAGACAAGAATTTGTCCTATATATCAAATTGTATTTTGATTATAATAATTGCTACGAAACTTGTAATACAAAGCTTCCCTTAAACATACAATCTTTCAGCATATTTTGAAGCATTCTGTTTCGAGTATCGAATTTCTGAAATCACGATTATGAAGTCTTTTGATACCTCTCCGGGGAGATCCATTTCTTTTCCACATCTTGATGACAATTTACCACAAAATCAAGTTTCTGTTGATAGCTATTCTTTCAATAACAAAGGTAAAAACCAGCACTTTCTTTTTCTTCCTTGTTTTTATACTTTGTTCTCATCACACCAATACAGAAGACTAAACCAGTAACAGACTATAAAGGGAGTTCTTTTGTACCTTCTGCAGGTAAAGAGAATGACATGAAGAACACAGGAAAAAACAGCAGTTTTACATATAGGATTCATGACCATGGTAATTCAAAGTTGAGAATCACAAACATCAGAAAAAAGTGATCAATTCTACTGAACATTAGATTAACTCACTATGCGTTTTATGCATGCATGACTGCAGTGAAAATGGGTCCTAATCTGTCTGAGATTCTGAAGGGGAAGTTGAGTTTGGGGGCAAGGATTATACAAGAAGGAGGAAGAGGGAACATCTTCAAGAATGTTTTTGGGATGCAAGAAAAAGAGCAATTGTTGAAGGCCTCTCAGTGTTATGTATATACCACAGCTGGTCCTATTGCAGGAGTTCTCTTCATCTCAACCGAAAAGGTTGCATTTTGCAGTGAAAGGCCAATAACCTTCAGTTCTGTGACAGGAGAGTTAGCCAGAGCACCATACAAGGTAGTCTTTCATACGAAAGAACCTAACTTTAAACTCAAATTAGTTAGTTATATGCAAGGTTTTAAAAAGGACAGTGATGCAATTTCTGTCACAGCATCAAGTTTTTGAGGATGGCTATTTATTTATCCAAAATTTTGTGTAACATCAAGGACTAACTAAATTGTAACTGCAACTGCAATTTGGAATCTTGTGTATATGTTTTTCACCTACTGCATTCTTCTGAATTCTGATGTGAATGTGCTTTTTATCATGTATGCAGGTTTTGATTCCAATAGGTAGAATAAAAGAGGTCAATGAAAGCCAGAATGTGAATAATGTAGAACAGAAGTACATAGAGATAGTGACAGAGGATGATTCTGAATTTTGGTTTGTGGGATTCTTGCGGTACGAGAAAGCTCTTAAGAATCTCAACAAAGCCATTTCCATGTCCATTTATAACCGAAAGCAGTAAATGTCAAAACTTTCTATATTTTTGTGAAGTACTTAGTTTTATTTTTCTGTTGGGTAGTTAAGATTCATAATGTGAATGAGATTTCTAGCAATGCGGTGTTCAAGTTTATGCGTGTTGCCTGTTATCTTTTGGGGATGATTAACAGCTGATGATGACTAATTTGTATAGGTTAAGGTATAAAACAAGTATTAATCTTTACATAGGTTTAAGGTAGGTCTCAAAGCACTGAGGTCAAACTTTCACATTCATAATGTATGTCCCAATCCTAAATCAATTGAGCTGACTATTGTACCATGTGTATTCATGATTGTTATTGTTAAAAAGAGACTTCAAACAACCTAATTTAACCATACAAAATGGACTTACAAATTGAAATTTGCATGTGTTGAAAATTAATCTTACCTCTAATTAATTTGAGACTTTTAATACAATATCTCATGTTGAACATATATATCTAGCACACAAAGCTAGACATTAACCGTTGGTCTGATATAATTAATGGAACAATAAAATTTTTTACATAACAAATTTTATTAAGATAAACTTTAAAACATGATTATGATACTATATTAAAAAATAAACTTTAAATGTAATTTAATTTACAAAATTAGTTTTTAAAATATAATTTATACCTACCTATAAAATAACTTATTTCTAGTTGACAGTAAAATCTTCTATCTTTATTTTGTTTTCCAAGTTAACAGAGTTATCTAACCTTACTTACGACTTGGCACAAAAGATAAGTAAGATGATAAAGGGATTATGCATTATTGATCACCAAAACGTGAACCAAAGGAGTGCTTACACTTCCACAATAGCATATTACTTACTATATTCATATAATCATGACTTTCCCAAAAGAACCACCTAGTCTGATTTGACTAGTTTTATTCATTCTGGTCGGAAAATCAAGCCCTCTTGAACTTAACCTTGAAGGATGGAACCTGATCACTGAGTGACAAATGTTTGTTTCCATCATCACCATTAAACAACCCAAGTTCCCGACACAAAGTCTGGCATTTGCAGACCGAGGGACAGAAAGAAAGGACATAATCTTTGTCAGCCTTCTCAATCTTGAACCAATTAACAACAGTGTCAATCCCTGGATTGCCTTCAACACCACCAGTGCTCAAAAACCACACCCCAGTTAACACCTTGAGGAGCTTCCACACAGGGGGTTTGTCACAGGAGGTGGTTGTGCCATAGGACTTGATGTTGAGATCGGTTGAAGTTAGAATAACACCGGTTTTGGCATTGTAGGGTGTGAAAGTAACTGGGGTGCCATTCAAGACTTCAAGCTTCTCTTGCACCACAAAGAGAGGACACGTGTCGTTGCCACTGGTTGAAACAGTGAGGCCACCACCTTTTCCTCTCAGGACTGGGAGAATGTAGTACTTCACACCTGTTCTCAGTTTCTGGCCTGAGGTGTCAACCACTGGTTCAGGTGCTGCTACAGCAACACCAATGAAGAGAATGGAAAATGCTAAGAGTGAAGCCTTCATGTTTCTGTGTGTATTTCATGGATTGGGAAAGAGTAGCTTCTATTTATAGGGCTTGAAAGGGGACATGTCACATGATGAGTTTTGTGTGTTTTGGATCTATTATTCAATTTGCATAAGAATACTATTTTTGAGATGGAATGATTACTTTAAGGAGTGGGTTCTAGGTCATAGATAAAATCTTATATTAATGAAATTCCCTTTGATCGAAGTGAGAAGACGGTTCAAGAAAGGTATCAGCGTCAAAGTCTGTGTCTTCGTCGACAACATTATCTTTTGCTAACGTGACAATTGTTTTGCACATGTTTATCGTGGAAGAACTATAACCAGAGTCCAAAACCAAACTAGTTTTAAAAGTGATGCCAATTTGACAAGATGAGTCGGTGATTAATTAAAACTTTATTTTTATCTTTATTTCTATATAACAATTCTCCATCAAAAACGCATTGGTGTCATATCCTGATCTATGAAGATAGATTCTTCTAGTCGTGAATTCATTTTTTAATTTTATAGTTCTCAATGTTTGATTATAGTCTACACATTCAAAAATCGACAATTTCAATTCCCTTATTATTTTCTTTATCCGAAATTTAAAACTGCAAAGATTCAAATTACTTAAGCAACAAATGTTAAATTACAACTAAACCAATTCTTTTGAATTATATGTATACCGGTAGTTTGAATACTTTTTATTTTTAGACTTAAATATATTTTTAGTCTTCATTTTCGTAGTGTTTGCTGCGGATGGTCCTCATTTTGGCAGAATGTTTAAAATGATCCTCATTACCGAATGTTTAAAATGGTCCTCATTTTCGTAATTCGTGTTTTATTTGATCATTTTCTGTAATGTCGTTTAAATCATTAACGGAGCATTGTACAGGTGGCACGGGATTTGTATTAGGGTGTTATGTGTACTGTACATACAAACAGTGTCACCTGTACAATGCTCCGTTAATGATTTAAACAGCTTTACAGAAAATGACCAAATAAAACACGAATTACGAAAATGAGGACCATTTGAAACATTCGATAAGAATGAGGACCATTTTAAACATTCCGTCAAAATTAGGACTATCTGCAACAAACACTACGAAAATAACGACAAAAAGGTATTTAAGCCTTATTTTTATTTATATGTTACTTTTAAAGCTTAACGTGTTCTTTAAAGCTGGATTTTTTATGTAGAGCTAGATTTGGTCGATCTAAATTGCATGAATCCGTTTTTAAGCAAGTTAATTTGGTTTGAATCATGACAAAAAAATATGGGTTAATAAAAACTAATAAAAAAAAATTATTTAAAAATTCAATACAATCTGACTTGCTATTTGTGTCATGTTCAATGTATCAAACAATGCTAATTTTAACTATGTTGTATTTTCTATTTTTGATTTCTTATTTTCTGATTGAAAAGCACAGAGACACACATGGAAAAAGCTTTTGCAGCCACTGAATGGAATTTGGAAAGAAGTCACCCACTGAGTGCGTTTACATTTAGTGGCCGACATATAATTTTCGTTGACTACCTATTCTTTTCGATTTTTTTATAAGTTTAATAGTTTTTTCTCATGATTTTTTTCTTTAATTTTATTTCACTATTTTCAACTTAATCATATATATATATATATATATATATATATATATATATATATATATATCAATAATAAATAATAACAAACAGTACTCGTAGGAATTTACAACTAAAAAAATTAAAATATTTAATAATATATTTTAATCACAAATTTAAATAAAATGTAATACATAATATTTATAATTTTTCAAACAAAATTCAAATAACTTATTTAAATAGTGTTGAATGACAGCTTACAAAGGAAGGAAGATTGTATTTCAAAACCATTTGATAGAAATTAACTCATTCAAAATCAACGTGTTAATATTTTTATCATATTTTTTATTTTTTTTAATTTAAATTAGAGTGTAGTGTGTACGAATGTCTATGAATACAAATACTATAATACACGTAGTCGTCCCGTTAATATACGGGTATAAAAAATACTTGTACCCATTAACCATGGATATCCATTTACAATTTCTATCTCCTATTCCGTTGCGAGTTTTATCCCTGAGTACCCGCGATTGTTGATTTTTTTGACATCCCTTTTCCTTCATTTTTTAAAGGTTTAATTATTCTTTTGGTCCCGTTTTTTGTCTTAAAGTGTCAAATTGATCATCCCATTTTTTTAAGTTTCAATTTAGTCTTGAATTTTAAAGAATTGATGCAATTGGGTTCTTTTTGTTAAACTTCTTGAAACGAATCAATGAGTTTTTATCAAAATTGACAATATGATCGTGTTAATTATACCAATAAAGCAAATTATCATTATTAACAACTTCAATTTTGATGAGAAATTCTTGATCCATTTTAATAAATTTAACGAAAATGATCACATTGCATCAATCTTTTTAAAAATTTGAACTAAATTGAAACTTAAAAAAACTGAATGAACAATTTAAAACTTTTAAATAATATCAGGACCAAAAGAATAATTAAACATATTTAAAAAAAGTGTATGAAGTATTTTGATATAGAAATTCTTTAAGAACATAAAAACAAGAAATGTAATACTATTTTGCCTTAAGGCACTTTCTATATCTACTACATATTAAATTGAAAGAAATTGTTGATGTAACCTCCACTAAAACATTTTCTATTGTTTTTCTCGTAAAATAATGGGAGAGACTACCCAAAAAATAAAAAATCAATATTTAGCCAGAAGGACCACTATAAATTGCATTTTTTTTTGTTTTATTTTTGGTAACTTGGAATTTAAGAATTTGAATATTGAAGACCTTAATGTGTTGATCTATATATTGAATTTTTTGTTATTTTAAAAAATGAAGAATATAAGTCTCTGGTCATTTGATTTTTTTTAAATGATTATGATAAATAAAGCTTTTATGTATAGATAAATGAGATATGAGATCTATCGTTAGCGTATATATTATTCATTATTTTAATGTTAAGTTGAAATTTAACCTTTTAAGATTTTCCACACTGAATGTGCAAAACTATACTAAATTTAAATTGATATTATAACTAATAACACTTTTCATATTCAGTGGAAAAAAAAATCTGTTTGATTCATGAGTTTTTTTTTTTTTTTTTACAAAATTTGATTTATAAGATTATTATTCCCTTCTGGGATGCCAGCTATCACTGGCTCCACTTTCCGGTATCTACAACAATAAAAATAGAGGATTTTCAATTCAAACTCTTTTTGTCTCAATTAATGTGGTATTAATAATCTATTTGAAAAAATTATTTAATAATACTATTGATATAAATATTAAATGAAAATTTTCCCTGTACATATAGATAAGTCTAGCCATGTCACAAATTTGTTTGTGTACGAAAAAAAGTAAAACAATCCATCTGTACCCACTTCACAGAATATATATATATATAATGACAGATAAGAAGTTTAGATTCTTAAAAACTTCATAAAATATGAGTGATAATATATATGAACAAAAATAAAACTATGGACGCGTGAATCTATTGAACTCTGAGTTCTTAAATGGAAACACAATCACAATAAACTATGTTAGCCAACAATAATCATTGGTCAGAAAAATCTTTGACCAAAGATATATGCATGTTTTATACATCCACGGATAAGGAACATGAACATACAAGTATAATAGTGTTATAAATTGATGCTTCTTACTTTCCATTTCTTCCATTCATTACCGAAACACAAACGATGAAGATGAAGCACGTAGCATTTCTCCTCTTCTTTGGCTTGATCTCAGAAGCATTACTTGGAGCTGGTGAAGCTGTTCATGAGGCAGTGATTGATACAAAAGGCAAGAAACTGAGAGCTGATGCAAATTACCATATCATACCTGCTGTGCCCTTCACCATATGCGGCTTTGTTAGCTGTTTCACTGGTGGAGGCCTTGCACTTGGCAGCGTTGATGATGAATCATGTCCTCTTGATGTTGTAGTTGAGAAAGCCAATGAAGGTCTACCACTGAGGTTGTTACCTTTCGACACTAAAAAGGGTGTCATTCGTGTCTCCACTGAATTGAACATTTTTTTCTCCGATGCTGATGAAAGATGTCCGCACCATTCCACTGTGTGGAGGCTTGATGACTTTGATGCCTCTGTCGGTCAGACATATGTCACCACTGGTGGTGTTGTCGGAACCCCAAATCAGCACACGATTCTGAACTGGTTCAAGATTCTGAAGTACGAGGATGCTTATAAGCTTGTTTATTGTCCCAGTGTGTGCCCCTCTTGCCACCATCCGTGCAAAGATCTTGGAGTGTTTGTGGATGAGAATAATAGAATGCGTCTGGCACTCAGTGATTTTCCCTTCAAAGTTAAGTTCAATCAAAGCTCTTTCCATTGAAAATTCAGAGTGAATACTTGTGTTCATCATATAATGATCCATGAATTAGATTCCTTTCTGAAAAATAAATGAAGAGCACTATAAATTATTATCATCAAAGATATTATTATTTTATAAACTAGATATTTCCCTAATAAATATTAGTAAAATATTTTAAAATATTATATATGAATATACAAATACATAATACAAATTGAAATATGGATGCATCATATGATCGTAGCATCAAAATTAATAACTATCCACATTATTTGTCTATTTGAGAAACCATTGTGACAAACCTGAAACAAACTGAACAACGATAACATGCATGTGAATCTAATATGAAGAAACCTAATAAGTACTGAATGAACTTGAATGCTATAAAGAAACTAAACACATTTATTGTCTGTGATTTATTTACTGAGCTTAATTTGATTTTGCAAGCTGGAACTTAACTTTGAATGGAACATCGCTCAGAGCCAAACGCCTATTGCCATTCTCGTCCACAAACACACCAACATCCTCGCACAAGTGCTTGGAAGAAAGGCACACACTGGGACAATAAACAATTTTATAAGCACCATCACACTTCTCAATTTTGAACCAGTTGCGTATGGTTTTCCTACCAGGGTTCCCCTTAGAGCCACCGGTGGTCACAAACCACTCTCCTTTAGAGCCACCAAAGTGGTTCAATTTCCACACCAGAGAATACTCATCACAACTGGTACGATCAGTGGAGAAGATGATGTTCAAATCAGTGGACTCAAGAACAACACCTTCATTGGCGTCAAGGGGTGAAAATGACAGTGGCAAGCCCAGAGATCTTTGCACAACCACAACATCAAGAGGGCATGACTCACCAATGTTGGCAAGTGAAAGGCCTTCAGCGTTCAAACATTCGAACTTTCCACATCTTGTGAAGGTTCTCATAGCTGGAACAATGAAGTAACTCTCACCAACTTGGAGTTTCTTCCCTGACATGTCAACTACTGCCTCTGCTGGTGCATCAGTTGCTCTGAGTAGTGGAACTTGTAAGCTTAAGGCAAAGAGAAGAACAAAAGCTAGCACTGTGTTCTTCATTATGCAGCTACTTTGTATTTTGGTTACTGATTATAAGAACACGAGTGTGAATTTATAGATAGCTTTAATTAGTTAATCGCTAATTACTAGTTACTATCTTTGAATCATTAGTATGGTATATATAATATAATCTATATATGTTAGTATTTGAACAATACAATTGGCCATGTTAAATGAGTTTATCGGAACCAATGTTCTTTGTGGCGATGGGTATTTATTCTGTATCTATCAGGAGCCAATTTTGCATCTCTTTAGGTCATGATTCAACTCTTCATAGAAATAGGTTTTGAAGAATGATGTGTTTTTGTTGATTCTATGGTCTATTCTCTTATTCTATGGGTGGCAGAGTAGTGGAAAGGTGCTCTGAATAGTAAACTTTTGTACGTTTTTCTTCATAATGTACGTTATTTTTGTCTATATACGGAAAAGAATTCAGAATGATGGGGCTCCAACATTTTCAAAACAGAAGCCCAGCTCAGCAAGAAGTTCATAGATATTACGTAAATATAATATTTCACAGATATATATCACACAGATTTAGACACAGCAACAACTTTGATTTCATAACAACTAGTACTATTATTATAATATCTCCTAAAAATAATACGGCCAGAAAACATTTTCAAATGTTCTATTATGAATAGTTAACAAAGTTAAGTACAATTCTATAAGCAATCTTCTAGTCTTTAATAATTAAAATTTTAACAATCTTTAATTAATGCATAGCATGAATTTAGAATTTCAATTTAAAGTAGTACCAAAATCAATTATATATATATATATATATATATATATATATATATATATATATATTACTTTAGAAAAAAATGAAATTAGTCGATCAGTAATTACTCATATGTTTCGGTGAATCAAAATTATGGATGGTTTTCCGATTATCAAAATTTGCTGATAAAATGTTCGTGAAAAAAATTTACCGATAAGTAGGAAAATCCGTAAATAATTATCAATGTCCAAAGATTTGTCAATAATTATTGACAATCAAAATCAATCTTAATTATCGATGAGTTTGATCATCAATAATTCGTCGATAAATATTGTGATTTGGTCTTCATTTTACTCTTTTTCCTCTTCTTTTCTTTTTTCTTTTTTATTTCTTCTTTCTTCTCCTCTCCATCCTTCATCGTTGTGTTTGCCATCACCGTCAACACTTTCACCACTCCCTTTTCTTCACAATCTTTCTCTTCATTGTCATCATCCCCCTCCTTCTCTTCTCTTCCTCCACAGTTGTCATCGTCGTTGTTATCATTGTCACCTCGTCACCGTCTCCTCTTTCTACTCGTCCTTCTTCTCCTCCAATTTCTCTTTTTCTTCTTTTCTTCTCACTTACTTCCAATTGATTTCATCAGATTTGACAGAAAAACTGAGGTCCATTAGGTCCATTTTACTGACAAATTTATTGACAAAATTACTGATGGTTTTTAAAAACATACAATTAAGGACATATTTATTGATAAATTTTACAAAAGTTGAATTACCAATAAATTCACTAACAAATTTTTAAAAAATTCAATTATTAACAAATTTACTCACTAATTCTAAAAAAAATCAATTACCAACAAAATTAATTTTACTATAACATGATCAAAGCCAAAAATGAAAACTTTGATAACTTTGATGCTCATTTAAGAAAATGTTTTACAATCAAAACAAACTCAATATAATTAGGAAAATTATACTTTTATTCCCGTTTTTTGACTTTCATCCTTTACTCTTTGACGTAATTTAGTATAGGCCATTGATTTTTTTTTAAAAGATAGTGATACATTAATCAATGACCTATATTAAGTCATGTCAGGGATAAAAGATAAGAGTCGAAAAATGGAAATTATATTATAATTGTCCATATAACTGTTAGTTGCTTTTGTAGAATCAAAAGGTATTTACATATACTCGAGAGATGTAATAAATTATTCAACTTAAATTTAAAAAGACAATAAATGATAACAGAAAAAAATTAATCAGATGCTAAACATGAGATAGGAAGAAACTTGCCATATTCTAACATGTAATTGTGTAAGCACAAAACAATACAAATGGATATGACATTTCATTATTATGATTATTGTATCTTGCAGTGTAGGGTTTCTTACTTTCCATAAATATATTTCTTTGACTGGTCACGTATGTTCTTCAGTGAATATACTTTGCAAAAATATATGTATCAGATTTTTCTCATATATATCTCCATTAAGCATGGGTTTTGAATACATATTACTCAACTTTTTATTCTCCCTCAACATGACGTTGTTGAATACTAAAACGTTTCACCGCATTTCCAAATTTCAATTCCTATCCTATAGACGACAAAACGAGACGAATTCAGAAATATAAACCATTTACTGCGACAAAATTTATTCTCTAAAGTGAAGATTTATTTCTTCATTTTATTAACTTCTTTTAACATAACATGGATTCACAAATAACATGATAAACACCGAATTAAAATAAAACACACTTATTAGTTTCTCAGACATTAATCTGTTCAGGCAAGCTGAAACTTGACTTTGAATGGAACATCGCTCAGAGCCAAACGCCTATGGCCATTTTCATCCACGAAGACACCGAGATCCTTGCACAGGTGCTTGGAAGAAGGAAGCACAGTGGGACAATAAACAATTTTATAAGCAGCATCAACCTTCTCAATCTTGAACCAGTTGCGTATGGTTCCCCAACTAGGGTTTCCCACAGAGCCACCAGTGGTCACAAACCACTGTCCTTTGGCAACATCAAACTGGTCCAGTTTCCAAACTGGGGAATACTCAGCACAACTGGTATGATCGGTGGAGAACATGATGTTCAAATCAGTGGAAACACGAACAACACCTTTCTTAGGGTCAACGGGTGAGAATGACAATGGCAAGCCACTGGATCCTGCCACAAACACCACATCAAGAGGGCATGATTCACCGATGCTGGCAAGTGAAAGGCCTCCACTTTTCACGCATTTTCCGTACCTTGTGCATCCTATTAAAGGCGAAGCTGGAACAATGAAGTAGCTGAGACCAACTCGGAGCTTTTTCCCTGATGTGTCAACCACTTGCTCAGGTGATGCATCACCAGCTCCAAGTAGTGGTTGAGTGGTCAAGGCGAAGAGAAGCACAAATGCTAGCAACATGTTCTTCATTATTGATTTCTGTATAATTCAGGTAGCTATATGTTCTTTGTATTCTGTTTTGTTAACGATGGATGGACCGTAATGGAGATGAAAAGTGTGAATTTATAGATGTCTTTATTGAATACTAATTCCACGATTTAGATGCTTAATTGTTAGTAAAATAGAAACAGTTGTATTTGAACAATACCATTGGCCACATCGAATGTGTATCTATGTATCAGTTACTGTGTGTAAACACGCTTGCATTTTATTTGCAACTAGCTGGAATCTGTTTTTGCGTCTCTCACTAGTTGATGGATAGGTTTTGAAGAACGATAGATATGTTTTCTTATTGATTCCATGGTATGTCAGATCATGTAGTTAATGACTACATTAATTGACTTTTTCAACATGCAGCAATCTGTGGGTTATATAATGTTTAAACATGTTGCAACGGTTGGTTAATAAATTATGTTAAATTTAATGATTAAAAATCCTTTATTCTTCTACTGCCCCTATACTTAGACGACTTAGACTTCGAATTTAATTCAATGTCTAATACAAATCTAGCTACAGCCTTCTGTGACATTAAAGTGTGGTACAAAGTTTCATGCAGTATTCTAAATATATAGTTTCACGGATATCCTAAAAAAATAAGAAGAAAAGAAGGAAATATTTGAGCTAAATACATAATTAATGATCTTGTAATATATATCAATATGATATTTCGTAACACTACTACATATATGATCATTAGTAACATTTAAGAAACGTGAGTAAACTACAAAAAATGTTACTAATACCATCTAGTAACATTATATCAAATGTTACTTATATACCTTATGTTACTAATGACTTTTTGTAATATTTTTACCTCGAGACATTTATAAAATTATTACTAAATAGCTTTAGTAACATTTAATTAATAAAAATGTTAATAAATCTTTTCAGTAACATTTTTCATATAAAAAAATAACATTATAAAAATGTTACTACATATCTTCAGTAATATATTTTCTTCTAAATAGATATATTTTCAAATTGTTACTAAACAATTTTAGTGATATATTTTTTTAAAGGCAACATTATAAAAATATTACTATAACTATTTTGTAACATTTCAATAAATGTAACCAAAAAATACATAATTAATATTAAAATATTGCACACCAACCTTTACATTGCATATTTCTTTAGTGTAATGTTGTCATCCAAAAAGAAAGCCACAAAATCAACTATTTTAATTATTTTAATAACACAGCAGAAAAATCAACTATAGTTATGCAATATTGAAGATGACACAACCTAGTTGGTAATGGTTTCAAAAGTACCACATGGGTCTAAAGGGAATCCATGAGGTTGACTCAAGAGTTTTAATAGAAGAAGTTCTTGGACAAAAAGAAAATTCAAAATAGGCTTATAGTATCAATGTAACAAAGAAATCAAGAAAAATGAGAGAGTTCCTCTGAGGCACATAATGTTTGGTTCCTCTGATTTTCTTTCCTACAAGATTAGAGAAACAAAAAAAAAAAAATAGAAAAAATTCTGCATAAGAAAAAGACAAACAAAGTAAAGCCAATTCAAATAATAAAAAAAGGCAAATAAATAACACCAGACATACTTTTTTAGTCAAAACTTCTGGTTCAGAACCACTACAACCAGTCCCCACACTCCTTCCAAAAACATGAAAAGAGTACCATCAGATCAGTACCCTAAGAAGCTCCATTTAAACACTCTTCCTTCGTCCTTAAGTATACTTACTTCACAAACACATAAATATATACACAGAACCAATCAATCATTAAAAATGTAATGTTTTTATAGAAGACATATAAGTATCCTTGCTGCATAGTGCATCTCGGTCTTCTGTTACAATTGACTAAATGGAGTTTTAACAAAATTTATGTCTGTTCAATATGCTTTTCAATTTAGTTTTCAACTATCTTTTCTGTTCATTTGTTCAAATTAAAATAGAGAAGGAGCTCTTAACATATGTTTCTAATCAAAGGCAATAAAGAAAGTTACCATCAAAGAGTCACTTCTTCCCCCTTTTCATAGGGAGCTACCTAGGGTGAGAAAATAAGTGAAAAGAATGATCAATGAAGGATTTCATCTTTTATTATGAGAGAAGAAGATATATATACAATGCAGAATAACAAAAAATGAAAAAGGAAAAAGAGAACAAAAAAATAAAGCCTAACAGATGGCTAATAGAAAGTTATAGCTAAGACTAATCTTGGACTCAAGTGAGGATTAAATTGATAACAAAGATTAATTAAGTTAAGAATTACCCAAGCTTTTAACCTTTTTGTTGTGCTTTTATTTTCCTTTTACCTTTGAGATTACATTAAACCAATTAAGCTAAATGTAAATGCAGAAAGAATCTGTACAATTTGTAGACAATTGCTAAGAAAAAGAAAAGAAAACCAAACTTGGAATTTAAGGGAAGATAAAACAGTGAACTTTGCAGGATTGATTCGTTGATGAAGTTCTCACACTCTGGATCAAAATTTGGCCAACAAACTTTTGCCATTTAATCAACTCCCTCATTCAACAACTTTCGTTGTTTTCCCTTTATCCAAGTGAAAAACTCAGATAAAAGAGGAAACAAAACCATTACTTGCATTATACAATATATTATAACTGCCCAATGCAAAACTGATCATAATTAACTAATAAGACCATACAACAAATGAATCAAATGAGTTATGCATTTCCTAATATTTATTGTTGTTAAAGAATACCTATGATTCATTTATGTGAGGGAATATATAATTTGAACATATATTTTATTAAAATTAAAATATTATTTTAAAATGTCAACTTCTAAATTAGTATTAACTTTTTCGATGTTATATTAACATTAACAAATTAGTAAATATATTGTTACTAATCTAAAGTATAAGAAATTTATAATTGAGACGAAAATAATTGGTTTCGCCAATTTTAGTTACTGCAAAATCAATGTCTAGATAATAGAGATAAAAAAAATTTAAGTTTTAAATAATACGATAATTAAAAACTAAAAGGTTTAATTGTATTATTTTTATTGACTAAAATTTAGTTTCTAAAAGAAATTAAAAATGACTAAAAAAATTTCTAACTACATATTAACAAGACACTAAAAATATTATTTTTAAATAAATAAATATCTTTTTAATAATGGTTAATTACTAAAAATATAACATCATGATACTTGATAATTTTAATTAAAAAATTAATTTAATCACTAGAATAATTAGTTATTATTAATTTAATTTTTACAATATTAATAATATTTTATTAAAGTGATATTATAAAATAAATTTATTTATCTACAGTAACATTTTTCAAAAATGTTAAAATATTACTGTTAAAATTAAATATAGTAACGTTTATAGAAAAATGTTACTATAAAATGAATTTAGTTACCGTTTTAGTAGATGTAACTGAACAAGTGTTACTAAAACTACTAAATCTTGTAGTGTAACATTGTTTACGCATCTTGAAATTCTTCAGTTTCAAGACTGTGTTATATATATTTATATTTATTTTTTTCTTTAAAGTGTGGTATATATTTTCATATACGGAGAGAAAGGGTTAAGGGTTACAGCTATAGCATGTTCAAAAACATAAGTCCATCTCAGAAACAAGCTCATTGATGTTGACTAACTGCGTATACAGTCCTCACAGATTTAGACAGAGCAATCAGATTTGAGAGCAACTATTAGATTTTATAATTACTACAACACAATCTCCTGGAAAGGAATACTAGCAGATGATATTTTTCTTGGAGAAAGAAAAACCATATGAAATCAGGCCATGGCTTAAACAGGATTAGACTTTCCAGAAACTAAAGTTAAACTTGCTCATCTTAAGTGAATTTCTTATGTTGATGAAAGTATAGGTCCAACAGTATTAAGCAAATCAAAGATCTTATCTTACACCATGCACAAGAAGCAACCTATAAATTGATGCAAAACCATCTTCCTAAACTCCATCCATCAACCAAAATACAAATTACTCAAACCAATATACAGAATAGACAGTGATGAAGACAACATTGTTAGCTCTTGTCCTTCTCTTTGCCCTGAACTCACAACCACTTCTGGGAGCAGCTGAAGCTTCACCTGATAAAGTAGTTGACTCATCAGGCAAGCTGCTACGTGCTGGTGTCAACTACAACATTCTTCTATCCATGCCCTACAGTAATTGTAGAAGTCCACAAGGCCTTGGCCTCTCAAAGATTGGAAAATCATGCCCTCTGGATGTTGTGGTTGTGGACAGATATCATAGTTTGCCACTAAGGTTTATACCTGTTAACCCCAAAAAGGGTGTTATTCGTGTCTCCACTGACCTAAACATCATGTTCCCTCCTAACATCACTTGCCCTCACCATTCCACTGTGTGGAAGCTTGATAACTTTCAGGTTTCTAAGGGACGCTTTGTGTCCACTGGTGGTGTTAAGGGCAATCCTGGGAGGGAAACCATTGGAAATTGGTTCAAGATTGAGAAGTATGGTGGTGCTTATAAACTAGTTTATTGTCCCAGTTTGTGCCCTTCTTGCAAGGATGTTGTGTGCGAGAATGTTGGGATGTTTGTTGATGAGAAAGGGAACCATCGTTTGGCTCTAAGTGCTGTTCCATTCCAAGTTAAATTCCTCAAGGCGTAACCAGAGTTCCTCTTGTTGTGCACCAACAACTATGAATGTTGAGTGTGTTTCTGATGATGATGTGTTCTTTACATTTTAATTTGTGAGGATATATACCCTAATTATAGGCGAAATCCTCGTTATGAAATAAATAAGTATTGAAATAATATGGACAAATATTGTATGTTTCACTAATGTAAAAGACTATGTAGTTTGTGAAAAAATAGAAGAATACCAAATATTGTATAATTTATTGTGGAACCTCTTTTTCGGCCCCCACAAGCCTAAATTTGAAGAAAAAAATGAACCTAAAGAAAAAAAGAGAAAGCAAGATGTTCATTAATCTCAGAATACAGAGCATAGAAAATGGAAAAGCACTAACCTATGTGCTTCTTTTTTATTTACATTCTAAACAAATGAAGACCTTTCACTCTGGTCTTAAACATGATACAAGAAGTTAGGCTCTGAAAGATCGAGTATAAACCAGATAATAACTTCACCAGAAACTTATAAATATGGAAACACTCCATTATGAACTACACAAATTTTTCTATAAAACTGAATCTTTTATAGGCCAATTGTATGAGAAGAAATCCATGACTTTGGTGCACATGGGTACATAGATTTTGATCCATCCCCTGCTTATATATATAAATATAAATCTCTTCTTCCATATCCATCTCACAAGAGTTACAAGAAAAAAAAACTACTAAACACATACAAATGAAGATGACATTGGTAACATTGGTCCTAGTGGTTACCTTGAGCACAAAGGCACTACTTGGCGAAGCAGGTGCTGCACCAGAGCAAATTGTTGACACATCAGGGAAGAAGGTGAGAGCTGGTGAGAATTACTACATAGTTCCAGCATCCTCTGATGTAGGTGGCCTTGCTCTTTCAACCACAGGTCAAGATTGTCCTCTTGATGTTGTAGCTGTTGATGGTTACCAAGGCCAGCAATTGAGCTTTCTTCCTGTTAATGATAAGAAAGGTGTGATTCGCGTTTCCACTGATCTCAACATCTTTTTCTCCACCTACACAAGTTGTTCTCAGTCCACAGTGTGGAAGCTCAAGGATTATGATTATTCAACATCACAGTGGTTTCTCACAACTGGTGGTTCTTTGGGCAACCCTGGCTCTCAAACCATCACCAATTGGTTCAAGATTGAGAAGTACGAGGATGCTTACAAGATGGTTTATTGTCCAAGTGTGTGCAATTATTGCAATTATCCATGCAGTGATATTGGAATATATCAGGACCAATATGGCAAGCGTTTGGCTCTAACTTCTGAGCCATACAAAGTGCAGTTCCAGAAGGTTCAATACTAAATGTTGAATATACAAATCTTGATGAGTAAAGTGTAAGGCACTACTTGCAGTTTTCATACAAGATTATATTCTTAAGTTGAGTTCCATGTACTGAACCATACATAATGAATAAACAAGGTCTCTATTTTGAGTCTTTTTAAGTTTCTGTTTGTCAATAGTTTACTTGTTAAAAAAATCTCGCTAAGAATGTAAACCCCTAAAAATGGATTTAAGCTAAGAAAAAAATCATTTGTAGAAGTATATTTCTGTGAGGAATTAACACTACCGTTATGGTTGTTAGTTACTGCTATTTGTTCCCTAACCTAAGGTACACCAACGATCATTCAACATGTTCATTAAGCCAATCCAGTGTCCAACTTAATATAAACCATTTACTGAGACAAAATATACTGTATAAACTCAAGACATAAAAGTGAAGATACTTCTTCATTTTATTAACTTCTTTTGACATGACATGCATGCAAAATTAACTTTATAAAAACTGAATAAACTAAAACCCACTTGTTAGTTTCTCAGACATTAATATGTTCAGGCAAGCTGAAACTTCACTTTGAATGGAACATCGCTTAGAGCCAAACGCCTATAGCCATTTTCATCCACGAAGACGCCAACATCCTTGCACAAGTGCTTGGAAGAAGGGAACAGAGTGGGACAATAAACAATTTTATAAGCAGCATCAAACTTCTCAATCTTGAACCAGTTGCGTATGGTTCCCCAACCAGGGTTTCCCACAGAGCCACCAGTGGTCACAAACCACTGTCCTTTGGCAACATCAAAGTGGTCTAGTTTCCAAACTGCCGAATACTCACCACAACTGGTATGATCAGTGGAGAACATGATGTTCAAATCAGTGGACACACGAACGACACCTTTCTTAGGGTCAATGGGTGAGAATGACAGTGGCAGGCCACGAGATCCTGGCACAGCCACCACATCAAGAGGGCATGATTCACCAATACTGGCAAGTGAAAGGCCTCCACTTTTCATGCATCTTCCGTACCTAGGGCATCTTGTAAAGGGCACCGCTGGAACAATGTAGTAGCTGAGACCAGCTCGGAGCTTTTTACCTGATGTGTCAATCACTTGCTCAGGTGATGCATCAGCTGCTCCAAGTAGTGCTTGAGAGCTCAAGGCAAAGAGAAGCACAAAAGCTAGCAACATGTTTTTCATTATTGATCTGTGTGTAATTCAGGTTATTATCTTGGTTAATGATGGATGGAACATAGTGGAGATGTGAAGTCTGAATTTATAGTAGTTAGTACCATGGAAATAGTATATATTTTCTTGTGTAGTTAGTACCATGGAAATAGTATATATTTTCTTTTAGTACTTGAGCAATACCATTGGTTATATCAAGTTGATAATTAATTGTTCTGAAATCATGTAGCCATGTGCATCTATATTGCTTACTAAGTCTAAACATGGTTGCCATCAATGTTCTTTGTGGTCTTAAGATTTTATTTACAACTATAGCTGGAAGCCATTTTTGGCTCTCTAGGTGATGGACAGGTTCTGCAGAACGATAAATGTTTTCTTATTGATTCTATGGTCTGTTCGCTCATGTTGTTCATGACTAGATTAGTTGACTTTTTCAAATGGAGTAGGTACCCAATCTGTGAGTTCATGTTTAAATATATATAGTTCCGGTATTATTCTAAAAGAGAAAAGAAGAAAACATTAGATGAAATACATAATGTAATGAGCAAATAATATTTGAAAAAAAAATTAAATAAATAAATATTAAATACAAATATGGTAGTATCTCATAATATTGTTTACGGCTTTTTAAGCTGTCAGTAATAAACAAAGAAACGAGTACACAGAAATCTATACTTTTCTTAAAAAAAGGTATTTGGTCATATACAGTGGAAAATATACAGGGCTCCTTCTTGCATGTTCGAAAACATATGTCTATCTCAGAAACAAGCTCATTAATGCTGACTAATCTTGTATAACATAGCAATCAGATTTGAGAGCAACAATTAGATATTATTAGTACAATACAATCTCGTGGAAAGGAACACTGGTAGAGATGATATTTTTCTTGGAGAAAGAAAAAACATATGAAAGGAGGCCATGCCTTAAACAGGATTAGACTTTCCAGCAGAAAGCATTCAAACAATAGCAACTATAAAGTAAAACCTGCCCATGTTTTAGTGAATTTCTTATGTTGATGAAATTATGGGTCCAACAGTATTAAGCAAATCAAAGATCTTCATAATGTAAACGTTCATGTTTATCCTGAATCCCATGGATATGAAGCATCCTATAAATTTATGCACAACCATCTTCCCAAACTCCATCCATCAACCAAAATACAAGTCACTCAAACCAAACAAAATAAACAGTGATGAAGACAACATTGTTAGCTTTTGTCCTTGTCTTTGCCCTGGTCTCACAACCACTTCTGGGAGCAGCTGAAGCTTCACCTGATGAAGTAGTTGACACATCAGGCAAACTGCTACGTGCTGGCGTCAACTACAACATTCTTCTATCCATGCCCTACAAAAATAATAGAACTCCACAAGGTCTTGGCCTCTCAAAGATTGGTAAATCATGCCCTCTGGATGTTGTGGTTGTGGACAGACACCATAGTTTGCCACTAAGGTTTATACCTGTTAACCCCAAAAAGGGTGTTATTCGTGTCTCCACTGACCTCAACATCATGTTCCCTCCTAACATCACTTGCCCTCACCATTCCACAGTGTGGAAGCTTGAGAGTTTTCAGGTTTCTAAGGGACGCTCACTCTCGCTGGTGTCCACCGGTGGTGTTAAGGGCAATCCTGGTCGGGAAACCATTGGAAACTGGTTCAAGATTGAGAAGTATGGTGGTGCTTATAAACTAGTTTATTGTCCCAGCGTGTGTCCTTCCTGCAAGCATGTTGTGTGCGAGAATGTTGGGATGTTTGTTGATGAAAAAGGGAACCATCGTTTGGCTCTAAGTGCTGTTCCATTCCAAGTCAAATTCCTCAAGGCCTAACCAGAGTTCCTCTTGTTGTGCACCAACAACTGAATGTTTAACTGTTTCTGATAATAATGTGTTCATTCCATGTTAATTTGTGAGGATAACCTAATTATAGGTGAAATCCTTGTTATGAAATAAATAAGTACTCAAATAAAATGGACCAATGTTTTCTTCTAATTTTTGTACATTTACATTTTACAAGTGTATATGGCCATTTCCAAACACAGAACAGCCACGCCTTCAATTAATCGATCATAGTTTTGGGATTTGAAAGGAAAATTACAATGCAAAACTAAATAGAGTGGTGATACTCAATGTAATGCTACCCTGAACAAAAAGGCTAAAACCTGAAATATTGAAAACAAGTGATGAACGATTTACGAAATCCAAATGGATCAACCAATGTTAATTGATTTGAAATATATTTTATAGAATATAAACCCAAATAGAGTTGTCATACTTGTGTAGGGTAGGCCATGAGACTTGTAAATAAAATGAGAGCTAAGAAAAAGCAAAAAAGGAAAGGAAGAGAAGTTATAAACATTTTTGTGGTGGTGTAAGGATCATCATATCTAATGTCCTTCATGCCTCTTCTTTCCTCTTTGACAACATGGATTCCCATTGCTTTGATGAGTGAGGTATCAAACAAACCTTGGTATGTAATCTGCACATGCTTCCATTCATTTTCTGAATACATTTCCATCAGACCTTCCCGGAACGGTAACAGATGTAGATCAAAGAGGTGTATATGATCCAATTCCAGCATCTTCACTTCTCTCTCCATACTATTCAAACGATATTCTTGAACTTTGCCATTGATTAACACCAAGGGTCTAACCAATTCTGAAGTGATATCATCCAGTACAGGTGCAATAAGAAGACAAAGAACTTTGGAAGGGAATTTATTACGAAACCAGAAAGAAGTTGAAGGTCCCTTGTTTTCTTTATCCATCCACCTTGGAATACTTCCTCCTCGAAACATAAATTTGGTCCCTCTAGTCTGGTGAAGTTTCTGCTAGTCACAATTCATCAACAATTCAGTAAATCAACAATATATTATCAAATCAAATTCATTAAAAACAAGACAAAAACCTGATTTAACAACATCCTGGAAGCCGAGGAAGTCAATGATGTACACTCTATCGCCTTCAAAAATTTCAAGTTTGGTGGAACCCCTCTAATTTCCTCTAGACGCTTGCAATAACTCACATTAATATCATCCAGGTGGTGAAATTCTTTGATGCACTCAGGAAGGAATGTGATATTACTTCTCGATAGGTCTAAAGATATCACTGTGGTCAACTGCGTGAAACCTGCTGAAAAAAAATCATCATTCAGGTTGCAACTCGGTAAACAAAACCACTTTAGATTTGAAGATACCGTTGAGACCACTTCTTCTTCACCATCTTTTGAATTTACCCATTTCCACTCCTTGTATTTACCAACGCTCAAATCATACAATGCAGGCGTCAAGGCAATGCTATTTAAATGTAGAAAATCACAGTCCACGTGTAACACATGGAGTCCAGTAAGATTATGAAATGAAACTGGCAAGTCTTTTATGGAAAGTCCAAGCAAATCAAGTACCCTTATGTTTCCCATCTTTCCTAATATTTCTGGAAAATTCTCAAGACTTAAACAATATGAAAGTTCCAGTTCTTCAAGAGAGGGCAAGTTGAGAGGTGGAAAACTCATAACCTTGGTACATCCTTTAGCATTCAATATTTTAAGTTTAGTCATAAAGCCAACTGAGTCGTCAACTGCAATTAAATTCTCACAATCCTCAAAAGAAAGTTTCTCCAAATTTGGGAGTTCAGATACTTCAGGTATCCGTGTTAAAAGTTCGCAGCGGTCAAAATTCAAGTTGGTTAGACTCTCGAACTTCTGCAAAGAAAATAATAGAAAAACAGAAATAAGAACAGGATGAATAAATTGGAAGTGTATTTTTCAAGATGAGGAATATATTCCGTAAACTTGCCTTTGATGAGCAAGGGAATTTAAATGACGTAAAATGACTGTTGGGTAACTTGCACGTCACAAGTTTGTTCGGATGAAAATTTGATGGTAAACAATTTGAAGGGTATCCATGCTATTCCAGTACTCTCAAACTTTCTGGCAAACAATTGGGAGCTCCGGAAACTTTGCCATTTCTAATAATTACTATTTTTAGGTTTTCCATATTTTCAAAGGCGTCTTCATTCCAGTACAGTGTTTCTTCTTTCTCGGATACGGAGATATCAAGACATAAAATCTCAATCCTACTAGTTCCCTGTTAATGCAAAGAGGCACACGGATCAACTACTTTTATGCAACACATCCAGAGAAATTGTACATCATCTTGAAAAAAATAACTATGATGGAAATATATGAAACAGAAAAATATATCAATTTGAGAAACAAACCCAATCATCCATGAGTCTCACTTACTCTGTTGTCCTTTAAAACTTGAATTATATCTTTAGGTAACCATAACCTCTTGCGCTTTCCTGGCTTTTTCGGTGATTCTTTCATGTCAATTTGTCTACCCATGTCCTCAATCAAGTCATGCATTTCAACTGTACTAGATCAACCAATCTTTATGAGAGATTTATCAACTAGCACACCAATATGATTTTTCATGCAGTCATCATATAGAGCACGAAGCATAATCTCAACCTCTGTCAATTCGTATCCTTTGAAGCAACAAGCAATGTCAAGAAAAACACTCTTCTCCTCTTCCTCCAAAGCATCGAAGCTTACTTTAAGTATCTCTATGATTTCATTGTTAGGAATTCTTTTATACTGACTGATAGCAGATTTCCACTGTTCCACAGTTTTTGCAAACAGGTTGGAACCAATTACTTCCAAAGCCAATGGAAGGCCAGAAGCATATGTTACTACATCATTTAAGACCTCCACGTAACTTGGATCAACTTGTTCCGTTTTGAAAGCCTTCCATGTAAGCAATTGAAGAGCATCATCTTTATTCAATGTCTTGACATTGTATGTTGTTTTGACCTGATGAGATGCAAGCAGATGAGTATCTCGAGTTGTGATGATGACCCTGCTGCCGGGACCAAACCAATCAGGGCTTCCATCCAGTGCCTGTAACTGCTTGCACTTGTCAACATCATCAAGAATCAAGAGAACCTTCTTTCGCTGCAACCTTTGTTGTATCATTGAAATTCCTTCATGTTCACTAGCTAAGTTGATGTGCTTCTCTCCAAGTGTTTTTGAAAGAAGGATGGTCTGGAGGTGTTTTAACCCATGTTTATTTGATTCTTCTCTTACATTTTGAAGAAAGCATAAACAATCAAAATCATCAGCAATCAAATTATACACTGCTACAGAAAGTGTTGTTTTTCCTAACCCACCCATTCCATGGATCCCTATCATGTGAACATCATCAGATCCAACATCCAAAAGTTCCTTGACTTTCAGTACCTGTGACAGTAGGCCAACTGGGTAATCCGCAACATATAAAGAAGAACGATTAATCTCCCTACAAACCCGTTCAACAATTCTCCCAATAAACTCGTACTGATATTCATCTCTGTTCCAAACATTAAAGTTTGATTAAGGTAAACTAGAAGCATTGTATCCATGTCTTCATACATATGCTAATTTTAAATAAAATAAAAAGATTGGTAAGGTGGGTACCCATTTTTGAAGTGATAGCCAGAGAAGTCAGCAACTTGACGCAGAGTCATCTTCCATTTCTGTAACTTCTCCTTCTTCGACTTGAACCTTCTCTGATGGTTAGTCAATGCTTCTTCATAACTCCCTCTCTGGTGTCTCACATCTGAAGGATCCACCTTATAAAATACTGGTATAACAAGTAGCCCTTTATTCTTGCAGTCAAGGATGGCTGCAAGTTCATCCAAGCAGAAGGAGGAAGAAGCATAGTTGTGAGAGAGAACAATGATGGCAATCCTAGACTCTTCAATTACCTTTACAAGTGCTGGTGTGATTTCCTCTCCACTCTGAAGATCCTCATCATCGATGAAAGTGTGAATTCCTCTGTCACAGAGAGCTTTGTAGAGATTGCCGGTGAAACCATAACGCGTGTCTTCCCCTCTAAAGCTGAGGAACACATCATACGTGAATCTACGGGAACTTGGAGTTGCCATTAGAACAAAGTCTGGAGTGATTATTGTTAGCGTGTTGGGACTGTAAATGGAATCAAATTTTGAATAAACATGAAATTGCAAGAGTGAAATGTAAGGTAATGCAGAGTGAAGGACCAAGCAGTAATTGAAGGGGTTCTGTTGCAGGTGAAAGCGCGTGAAACCTTTGGAAAATATTTTTTTTGGTTCTTTCTGATTTGCCTCACTATATTGGTCAATGCAAACGATAGCCACACAATAATATTCATTTATAAAGATTTATATAAATTATGGAATGACATAATTAATTAACTTGGATTAGTTCACTTGATTTTCACCTTTGATAATTCTATACCCAATCCAAACAGTTGAGTTTAAAATTGATTTGTTTGATTAAGTTGGGTTGATCTAAGTCATATTCATTCCTAATAATCTCAAACTATTGCTTTTACTACTTCCATTCATACGTGCACTTTGATTGTCTTTGCAACTACATCTCTTGTAATGACAAAAATTTATTTTTAAATTATTGATTCATTTCCGTTAATTGTGAATGTTTTTTAGTTTTTCTCAATTTCAATCTTTCTTCTCTTTGATAATCTAAAAGCTGATTATATGTTTATTGTTACAGTATTATTGATTATAAGTTTCATGACTAGATTAGTTGACTTTTTCAAAAGGAGTAGGCAGCCCAATCTGTGAGTTAATGTTTAGAGATATAGTTCCACGGATATTCTCTAAAAGAAACAAGAAGAAAATTTGAGATAAGATGCATAATGTAATGAGTGACTAATATTTGAGATCAATATTAAATATCAATAACATAATTGTTTACGCACTTTCAAATTCTAAAGTTTCCAGGCTGTCAGTAATAAACGAACGAAGAAACGAGTATATAAGAAATGTATATTTTTTTTTTCTCCAAAAAATGTGATATTTCGTAATATACAGCGAAAAAATAGAGTTCAGGGATCCGTGCATGTTCAAAAACAAAAGTCCATCTCAGTTTTGGAATTGTTTTATGAGTACAATTTTTCCATCACAAAAACTATGACAAACTTTGAAGTGTATATGCTTACAAAAAGGCAAGCACGGATGTCATCTACTTCTAAGACTCCAAAAAATCACTCATTGATCTAAAAAATCATGATAGACTAAAGAAGAATTACTCTCTAACCAAAGTTTTTGAAAAATCCTCCCTCTAAACATGCTCGAAAGCATAAATAATCATCATAAACTTAGTATACATAGAATTTTGAGTGCTATTATTCACGCAAAAAAAAAATTATCAGATAATTCAGATGAAGTGTTTCTACAAATTTGAGGTTGAACCAAAACAAATATATTAGTCTAATTGAGTTCGATTAAGACAAAGAAATTAATTAAAATATAATAAAGATACTATTAATATTTATTTTTAAAAAATTAAAAAAAAAATATTCCACAACCAAATTTCATATCGAAAAGTCTATTACAAAGAAGGTAGTAATATCCTAAAACATATATTTATTATATATTTTAATTTAATTAATTTTACGACAGCTAAATTTAAAATACATCTATCGAAAATATTTAAATAATTAAATGTCAAAGCAGTTTTAATTAATTTTTGTATGAATTACAAAGATTGAAGTTATTTAAATTAATTTTTTATATACTTGTAATAACCATCATATTGAAGGGCACCTGACATAGATATTACTAGATATTTATTTAATAAATTATAAATATTTTTATAATTTAGATATATGAGGTTTTATAAGTTATTATTTGAATATTATACAAAATGAGAAAAAATGGGTTAAGAAATGAAAATGACATCATCTTGTAGGGTAGCATCGGTATACAATAGATCAATTAAAATTGCAAAAGGCCGAGAGAACATGCTGCCTCGTATGCTTCACGGATTGGGAACCAAGGGCCAGATTCTAGAAAGAAAAAAAACTTTTTTTTTTGTATACCTCATAACTTTTAACTGGTTTCATGAGTTTTAAAATGATTATTTTATCATTTATAAAGGTGGATTTTGGATTATCTCCCGTTATATTTTTGTACCGTTATATATATATATATATATATATATATATATATATATATATATATATATATATATATATATATATATA
>Ga0214542_1000106_pt1 | contig 112114 bp, 62 predicted proteins | sample CNSS1metaG_FD_160096 | JGI IMG/M metagenome (GOLD analysis project Ga0214542, IMG submission 160096) | Root nodule microbial communities from cowpea collected in UCLA plant growth center, Los Angeles, California, USA - CNSS1 | ecosystem: Host-associated > Plants > Roots > Nodule | place: USA... | reverse complement strand
TATATATATATATATATATATATATAACACTGGTCACCTTTTTCTTTATCACTCGATTGATCTATGGTGGAAACTGGAAAGAATGAATTTATAAAGATGCTGCTGAGATTGGATCTATAAAAGTATAAATTATAATATGACTCTGTCTGTTTGTCTTGTAATATGTCATTGTATTTTGTATAGTTAATATAAAATAATGTAAATCCGTTTGTTTTTACTTTTAAAGAATGATAAAATAATGCATCCAAACACTTTACTGGGGCCGTTGAGAATTTGTTTATGTACATAAATTATTTGGATGATGTGCTATGAACCAGTTATTGAATTGGTTGAGATTATGAAAAAACGATTAAGCTGATTCGATCTATTTTTCTTTAATGACCTTTATTAGATTGATTGAAAAACTGTAAAATTGATATAACTCATTATGAATTTTACAGTATACAATTAACTCCAGGGAAATTATTTCTTTTAAATAACTTGATAATCATATATATAAAATAAATTCTTTTGTATTGTATAATGGGTTGCTATGTTCTCTTTCATTTTAATATAAATAACAATGATGCAAATAGTTATTATAGAATAATAGATTATAAATAACAAGTTGCTTTACTAAAGTGGGTGGAATGAGTTATGAGTGTGGATAAAGGTTCATCCAATAGTCAAGATATTATTAAAGCTATAGGAGGTCCACCATCTTATCTCCTCCCCCATGTTCATTACCTCAATATTTTATAGTATAGTTTCTGTCTGTAAGTTTATTCAGAACAGGTAAATTTTGTTTTATCCCAAGAGGAAGGTCCATCCAAAACTTTTGAAAGCTGTATTCATTTAACTTTGAATGGGAGAATTGATGTTGTAGTAGTTGGTGCCAAACTCTAATTAGTCAATGCTGTGAGAGACACTGACTCTATAAGCAAGCACACTATAGAAGTTACTGGATCAATTTTTTTTTTTAACATAAACAGTTAAGCACATTCTTTCTGACAGGTATTTCACCGATTATTTTATCATGTTGTTTGCAGTTATCTGTTAATTTTGGATCGTACAAACTGGAGGACAAATATTCTCACAGCACTACTCATTCCATACATTTTCTTCAGCTTGCCTTCGATAATTTTTGCCGTCTTCAGGTGATTAGACTATTACGCTTATTTCATATCAATTTTGTACCTTCGTTTTCTCTAGTATTGAATTGCCTTTCTGTTACCATTCTACTTATGCAGAGGAGAGATTGGAAAATGGATTGCTGTTATTGCTGTTGTATTGCGCCTTTTCATTCCAAGACACTTCCCTGGTATGCTATATCTACTCAAAATGTAGTATTACCGAGTCCTGAAACATTGTGATGGTACCCATTGATTGAACTCCAGAAAACACATCTATTTTTTCTGCTATCCCCTATTGATGATCACTGTCATTCTAAAACAAAGTAACCAAGTCAATGTTTTTTTTTTTTACAAAACTTGTATAGAAACTGTTCATAGTGTCATTTTCTCAATAAAAAATAACGTTAATCCGCATAATAAAAAGTTTGCGTAAGTGATCAAAATGAAATTTCCATTTCGATTGGAGAACCATACTTAAAAAATAAGTAAGAAACTAAATTTGGTTACTCACCCATTTCTTAACAGTGCTTAGAATTAAGGTTAGTAACCAGGTATGATTGTTACTGCAGATTGGCTGGAATTGCCGGGTGCTTTGATTCTTCTTATCGTTGTAGCTCCTTCTCTATTTGCAAACACCTTTAGAAACGACATTGTTGGGGTGGTAGTGTGTCTCATCATTGCATGCTATCTGCTGCAAGAACATATTCGGGCTTCTGGTGGTTTTAGAAACTCCTTCACTAAAGCCCATGGCATATCAAATTCCATTGGCATAATACTTCTGTTGGTCTATCCCATCTGGGCGTTGGTGGTCATACTTTTTTAGGAACCATCGCTTGGTTGATATGTGTGAATTAAACCAATTGTTTTCTCTACCATTCATTCGTTGGAACTTGATGTGTATAAGCACCTTGCATTGTTTTATGATTCACCTGTCGTGAAGTTAGCCCGTGTAAAAAAGTGGAATCAAATCTCTCTGAGATTTTTGGGTTTCATGGAATGTAAAAAAACAAAAGAAGATGAAGATGATTCTTGTGGTATTGTTTTAGCTGTCGAGTATTCACAGGTCATGTATGATTTAGGGAAACCGTTGTACTCTTACCTGTTGGGTGTAATATAAATTTACATTTGTTTCTGCTCTGCATTATTACACCATTTTGTTTCCAGAAAATGCAGCACTAGAAACTATAACAGAATTCCCTATGAACATGTAAACAAAAAATGCCAAATGAATTAACAATGTCCAGACACTAGAGATATGAACCTCCATGCACTTAGTAAGACACGAATACGATAAACACAGCAACACAACATTTTTCTTTTTTGGGAATGTCCAAGTCATTTCCTTAAAAAAAATTAAAAGAAAGATGAATTGAATACTGATGAGTTCTCAAACATTTGAGAAATTCATCCTAAAAATTAGCTACTAAAGAGAGAGAATCAAACACTTAAATACTACACCCAACGTCCCATATTAGTCGATGTCAGGTTTAGGTACCTATAAATTATATACTTTCAGAATGCATTTACGTGCCTTGAACTATTTTAAAATACCCTATAAGTATCTGAAAAATAAATAAAAATTTAAAGAAAATAATCATATTGTTGGTGTACGTATATGGAAGTACTCAAAGGAGTATACAACACGGGTATGGCAACTATTTTTTCATTTTTGAAGCATCTGGAGATCATAGTACTAGAAGTTTTTCTGAACTTGCAGGAGTGTGATGCCAAGTATGGGACCTAAGTAGCTGCAACTTTTTATGTTGGAGTTTTTATAGTCGTTTAAACATACTATTTTTAACTTTGTCAAACTTCAAAAGTGTAAATTCTGCCACGAATAATCAACGCATTGTTAACAAGAGGTTAAGAGAGGAATGAAAATAGCGCAGATCCAGCATTACCCTAATCACATATAATCTAATGGATACATTCTATAGACTACACGAGAGAACAAAGGCAACGACTTCCTTACACCCTGTCAAATTTCTTGTTGCAACCGATCAAAAGCTTTCGGAAAATTATTTCCATAATAGAATTGGGGTGATTATTGATAATTGACAGTCAGTTTTTATTATGTTTATTTTTATTTCTTATTGATATATATTTTTATTATTATCTTTTTAAATAAATAAAGTTTTATTTAATAATTTTGAAAAAGATAAATATTTAGTTATTATTTTGCATATAAGTGAAAATCATAAAGATTTAAGAAAATTATTAACCAGGATAGATAAAATATCAACAACATCAGTTATTCACAAAGTGATTATTCCAATTACAAAATCAAGTACAAATTTTAGATCCAAATCAAATTCGACCCATTCACCAAAAGAGACAGTTTAACTCGTCCAACTAAAAGAGATCCATTTGCCTAGCAAATTATGCATTCAGACAATCTATAAATAGAAGGCTCGAGAGAGGTAAAAATTAATTCTTAAAATTTTTGAAATCAATAGAAGATAAGGTTGAATGTAATATATCTTAACTCTTTATAATTTATGCTATTCAATATATTTCTTTTCCATGTTTCTGTGTTTTATTCTCAATCTTAAATTCATCATTGGTTCATTGGTCATTTTTAACAATTGAAGTTAAGGTTTAATACAAACTTTTAATAATAAAAGGTCTAAAACATTAGGATTTGTTATACAATGGTGTGTGAATCAAGAGTCAAGACTTAACAATATATTGTTAGTATTTTCATATTAATTTAATGCACGAAATTCAACTCAATAAAGTCTTTAACACATAAGATTTTTCACCAATTTAATTGCTTTTTAGATTTTTTATTTTCTGAACATTCAATATTGATTTTATCATTCAATTTTTTGCTTAAATTAGTAAATAATCATGAGTTTTTAAACAACGCGAATCTCTTGGAATTAATATGAACTTTCCATTTTATTACTTAAGAATTGTAACATTTATCTACTGAAAAAAAAATTCCAAATTTGGTTTAATGTGTTCCGGAAAATGAATTCCGGGATGATAGGGTGTTGGGAAAGGGTGCAGGGAAGTATTAGCCGAGAACAAAACACTAATATAAATAGTGAATCAATGAACAAAAGTTGATATGTAATCTTCTTAAGAATGAATGGATAATAGTGGATATGCTTAGTTGTTACTAATACAAGGTTTTGTTTGCAGCTATTCACTTCACTGATGAATGAACCAAAGTGTAAAAAAAATATCAAATGGTTTATATGAAAACTGTCCGAATCATCATAATTGCATATATATATATGGACGGTGTCGTCTATGCCTTTGCTTCCTTGTATAGTTGATCAATACAATCCTGTAATTGATGTTGCCAAAGAGTGAGATTTTATTTAGCCAAAAGTGGTGCACATTTTGGAAAACCATGAACCATACTACTGATTCAAGAAGTTAAGGAAACAAGTAATATTGATCACAGAACATGAAACAAACCTTGTAGTGCTTGAGCAATTGCGGTCTCTTCAACTTGAATGTTGGAGTTATCAGATCTCTCTCCATGTCAAAGGGAATTGGTTCAAGGTGAACTGCTTTTAGCATTTCAAATCCTCTAAGCTGAGAGAATATCAACAACGTCAAATTTAACCAGCAACATCAAAATATAGTATTATTAGGCATTCTCCTATTAGTCCTGTTTTAGTGCAAAACAACACTGAGATCAAAGGGAAAAAAATTGAAGTGAATGACTATTAGGTTTTCTATGCACATACTTGGTGTTTCTGACCAGTGCTGTTGAGCTCATCCAAAATGTATTTTCTTGCCTTTGGATTTTCATATAAAGATTTAAAATCATCTGTATAATTATTCTTCACTGCCCAATCCTCAAGGGCTTTACTTTCAGGGACCACCACTGCCACCAAAAAAGATTCAAAACTGTTTCCATAGACCCAAATCTGCATGTAGAATAAAAAGAATTACACATATATTTGAGAATTGAGGTATTTGTAAGTGTCCACTTTCCCATCAAAACTAGGCATCCAACACAGTTCATGTAGCTCTAAATTTACTGAATGTTTCATCATTGAAGCAGAAGCATACCGATGTTATAAGGGGGCACTGTAAATACTTGTTTTCAATATTCTCCACAGCTACATATTCTCCTTGAGACAACTTGAAGATATTCTTTTTTCTGTCAATAATTTTCATGGCTCCATTTGGCTGCCATTCTCCAATGTCACCTGTAATGGTTTTCCAAATATTACAAAACAAACAGCATTTAGAGGAAATTAGCAACTACAATCACTATGCAAGGAAAAAAAAAACAAAGAAGGAGAAAGAGAATCCTAAGAAGGTTGGAAAAAAGGAACTCTTCATTGACATTTTAAACCAATGTTTAATCCACCAAAACATGAGCAATTACCTGTATGAAACCAACCATCAACCAGAACTTCTTCAGTAAGATCTTGACGCTTGTGGTAACCAGAGAACAAGGTATTCCCTCTCAGGCAAATTTCTCCACGGGCTTCAGTGGAGAGTGCATCATATCCCATCTCTGGCACAGATTCAAGCCTGGCCTCAATGGTTGTTGTAGGGACTCCAATTGTTCCCATCATGGAAAACACATTACTTATTGCAGTGAGACATCCACCACAACTTTCAGTAAGACCTGTCACATCAAAATGATAATAAACATGGCATAATTCAATGACATACACACAAATAAACAGATTGATTAGGATTAACATGTGACCACTTCTATAGAATGCATTTAAGAACCAAAAGAGTAAAAACATGCCAAAATTGTTCAACAGATTAACATAGCTGAACAATTTCTTAAAATATTGTATTTAACAGTTGTCATTAAAATGGCATAAAGTAATCCACCAGTATGTTTTAGCAAAAAGATTCAAATACCATATCCTTGCAGCATAGTAGCTCCAAACGTGACCCTCAAAAACTCCTCCACGTGCCTGGCCAAAGGAGCAGCTCCCGATAACAGAAGACGAACTCGTCCACCTAATGCTAGTTTTATCTACGATAAAACCAATATATTTCAATTTTCAAATGACTTTCTGAACAAGAGTCACAGAAGAAATTGAAATACCTTATCAAACACAAGCTTATCAAACAAAGGTGCTGCTTTGTCTTGGGGAAGACCCTTCTCCATATATCCCAACTTGCTGTCAGTAGAATCTGTATTAGTTTGAATTATGATAGAAGAGTAGAAGTTTAAAGGGGTGGGTATGATTGGAGTACATACTAGCTATATGCATATTGAAACAATGAACTTCGCAGTACTCCTGCAGATGAAATTTTGCTTTTGATACCTTCAAGTGCAAAGTTTATAGTCAGTAATTAATGGACATTGTAGATGGTAATTACAAGAGCACACAGAGCTTAAATTCAGTACTTAGAACATTATATCCCACACTAAGATTAGAGCAATAGTACAAGAAGATTATAGTCTTACTAGCATAAACACGGTCATAAATTCTAGGGACACCGCAAAATATAGTTGGTTTCAGCACCTGAACATCTTCCATTAAGAACCTGACATCCTGCAAAATTTGACATGAAAAAATACATTCAGTGAGACAACATTAGAGATTCAATGAGCTAGAACTTAATTAAAGGAACTGAATTCAAAACTTACGCCTTGCCAAAATCCAATTGAAGAACCCTTATAAACCCAATAGGTCTCCATTATCTGGTCATATACATGAGCAAGAGGAAGGAAAGAGAAGTACACATCGTCCTCTGTTCCCTATCAATAATACATAATACATCTGTCTTGTGAGCACATATCAATACACAAATAGGATAAACAAGTGTGTTTCCTCATCATTCATGAGCTTATACTGGAATATGACTAAAACATTACATGAACTTTACTTTCTCTAGCACAACTCAAGAACAGACATTAAGTATGGCCATGCATTTTTCCAATTCATGGAAAAGGATATGGTTCACATGTTTTCTACTAGCTCTAATGATAAGGACCTCAATGACAAATTAAGAGTGAACAAACTAAATAAATAGCAAATAAAACCTGAAAACTATCATCACTATTACTTTTCTCACTCAATTGTAAACAAATAAACAGAAAACAAAAATGGCAACTAATAAAAGTTTTTCTGAAAGGGTGGGGGTGGCACCAGTGAAAAAAGTTATTTTCATACCGCTTTGTCAGTTAATTCAAGCATTTGGTCAATGGACAACACTTGAGCCATGAAAGCCTCATTCTTAATGATGACTCCTTTGGGTTCACCTGTTGTTCCACTTGTGTACATGATTGTGCATATGTCAGTCTTCTTTTTCAGTGGCATGTCAAAATCCAGATCTCCCTGAAAGAAATGAAGATACACTATTAAATATTAAAATATATTTCTCCCATTACTCAATTAAAATGGTTATTGCTCTTAACTATAAACATCAACATGAAATTAAGAATCGGGTTCCTCAGGTTCTTACCAACTGAAGAAATTCTTCCCACGAGAAGCAAGATACGCCAAGCTCCTCAGCTTCCTTCTTTTGTGCAGTTAAAACATTACCAAAACTCACAATAGCTACACCAGTAAATTAAAGAGGCTTATTAAAAGATGGAAAAACCTTAAACTAACAGTGACAGGGACAAGATAGACACAATTGACTTACTTTTAAGATTTGAACAGCGGCCAAGGCATGATAAAACCTGTGGAAAAGGACATTGCTTTAATGTATAACTTAAAATATTACAAGAACTGCAATAAATAGCAATGTTAAAAGGACTAGCAGGATGTACAACATTCTGTCAGCTTAGAATTGAATATCTGATTACTACTGCTTTAAGCAAGTGACTGAGAGAAATATTAGAAATAAATTTATATAACTCATTTTAAAAACTGCAAACTACTTTCTCATCATACAATTTGTTAGGAAACTAGTTGATCATCAACTGAAACACTTACATGTTGAAGGTGTGTGCATCTGACTAAAATAAAATTTCATCCAAGGAAATAATAGAAGATGTGTGCACCAAGAATATGATGGAACTTACAGAAGGAATCTTGCTATCTTGTACAAATGCTATCGAGACTTCAGCATGGTTTATGATAAACTCCACAGCATTGGGACCTGTTAGATGTAAATTTCAAGATACATTCTAGCTGGACGATAACATGAGCGCAAAAAAACATGACAAACTCTTGAGTTCTTCCTTTTGTTTGAACAAATAAAAGCAAACACATTGAGAATGATTTGAAAAAGGAACAAAACACAAACCCAGTGTGTCATATAATGGAACATATGTTACTGCGTAGCTATTGCAAGCCTGCAAACAGCAAATTTGAATCAAGCCACTCGAGTCCCATTGGAATAATCATAGAATATGGTAAAAATGTATCAACTCTTGCGATGTTAAGTGAAGAACAATAATACAAACAAGGTCACTGAACTTTTTGGTTGCCAAATTATAGCTAGGAATGAGAGACTAATGCTAGCAGAACATGCTTTCCAAACTCACTCTTTATAGTTGAATGAATTTCCGTACACCCCTAAATATTATCCACTCTAACAGGAAAAAATGTGTTTTTAGCATTTCTCATGAATAAAATAATTAACTCATTTTAGTTTTGTTCCTGGTTGTGATTAATATAATAAACTAACTGCTTAAATGCAATTTCTCCTAAAATTCAGTGTCATACCTCCATTGCAAGTATCCATTCAGGGCAGTTAGACCCATATATGCCACAACGGTCACCCTTGTGGAATAAAAGCACTGAGTTAGATTAATTGCAAATATATTTTTCTCCATACATAGTATCTTAAAAAGAGCAAGATTGATTACAGGATTGACACCAAGGCCCTTCATGGCTGAACCAATTCGAATGGCAGCATGATAAGCCTCCTGATATGTCATCCATTCATAGGGACCAGCCTGCAAAATCAGTTCAATAATTGCATAATTGACCCAATGCAATAATTTTCTTTTTAATCTATTGGGTATTAAGCTATGCTTCAAAAAATTTAGGTGTCTTTTACTAATATGTAAATCATCAATTTAGCTCCCAGGACACAGAAAAAAAAGAACCTTCAATTTAGTACTAGTTTGAGTTTTATCTCATCAATATGCATTAATATTGAATAGAATTTTTAATTATGCAAACTACAATTCTATTTATACTCAGAAGAACATCGATGTTGTGTTACCTATCAGGCATTTAACTATTTTCAATATAAATAACACTCAAGGAGCTATGCTACAAAAAGTTGGCATGTGCCAACTTAAGACTAGACTGAAATTGCCAGAAAATGATAGAAGAAACAAAACCACATTAAAGTCGGTACCTTGAAATCCGTTTTTTGACGCCGACCCAGCATAGGGTTGTTGGGGCACCTCTTGGTCGTGTCCCTGCACACGAATCCATCGAAACTAAGAATGAATCCTCAAACCCCACCACAGATACAACTCACTACCACTTGTGAAAATCCCCAGCAGAGTGTACACTATTTTGTAACTATGATTCAATATAGTAAAGTAAACACAATTTCTCAACTGGCCTATTAGCTCAGCTGGTTAGAGCGTCGTGCTAATAACGCGAAGGTCGCAGGTTCGAGACCTGCATGGGCCATTTTTGAAAAAAAAGCTTTTTAACTTGTTTTTTTTGTTAACATGCCCTGAATCTTGGAGTCAATAATTTTCATCAAAACACAAACTTTATGCATAAATTTTGCAACTTCTGAAAACCCTTTTGCTCATACAAACGAAAAGTTGAAAAAGAAAGTGAAAGTGACCTGAAGAAGTCCCATGGAGATTCAAAATGAGAAGGCACTTCCATCAAACCATCTCTGGCATAGATGCACCTGTAGACAGGACCTGCTGAAGGTTTTCCATCACTTTCCAACCTTGCCTCCTCTACCTTCACAGTGTACACCTCAGCCATTACCACACAAATGCTTCCTAAAAAATGGTGCTGTTTTCTTCTCCAAAAGCCTCTGAAGAAAATGGTCTGAGAAAATGGTTGATGAATTTAACAACACATCATGGCCTTAAAAGAGTTAGTTGAGCTGAAGGCTGAAGCAATAAATTCCAACATTGCAGCACTTAGTGTTTTCTTCTGCATTTATTTTTGGCCGTCAAAGTTTGGTGCAAAGATCATGCCTTTCCTTTATCTCTCTTTTAACTTCACAATTTTCTTCTGCTACCAGTTTTTGTCAAGAAAACCAATTTTGATGCAGCGTTTTTAACATAATTACGTAACACTGTTAGTGGTTGTTGAGTTACTGATTAAGAGAAGTTGCTAAAAAAACACACAGTATTGATACTTTGTGCATACTATGTATGAGAAAGTTACATGAAAATTTTGTAACTTTCTCTAAATTTAGGGTTTCGATCAATTTGTAAACTTTACAATAACTGAGTAACTCTGGTTAAACTTGAAATGGTACTTAGAAACAAAATAATTGAAGATTTGTTCGAAAATCATGCTTTTCTTATTATTGAATATTATATTTTAACCTGCTGCATTTAATTATACTTTTCTTAAAATATTATAACTTTAATTAGTTTACCAATTTTAAAAGGAATATTAGTGGAAAATTAGTAGAAGTTAATCTATATCTGTAAACTTTTTTCTTTATATATATAGATATCATACTTAATTCAAATTGATCCAAATCTAATTAGCATTAGTTAATTCTTATATTGAAGTTGCAAAAATAAACTCCAAAAGACTCAAATTGAATGAACAGGAGCATTCTTATTACGTCCTTACTTCGAATAGGTGATGATGATTATTTTACAAAAATAGTTAAGTCATAATTTTTCAATGTTTTTTACTGCAGGATTTTCTTCACTAGATTAATATTGAAAAACATGATTAAAAATGAAAATAACAGGATAGAATTTTAATTTATATTTTAAAAATATTAATAACTCTCTTACATATACGAAAATTAAAATATTAAATAACAACTTTTAATGATTATTAAAATATGTCTAATAATAAATTATAGAAAAACTGTGTTATAAAACAATAATAATAACTATTTTTTTACTCAATTTATAAGTAACTACTAATACTTTTTATAGTTTAATCACTACTTAAAATCCCCATATACTTCCATTCTTTACCATTAATACTTTATGAACAACAATATGTGGACATTTATTATTTGCAAAGACTGAGTTAATAGGTATAATATTTTTCTCTGTTTTGGTCGTAAACATGCACCACCATCATCAAACAAATATGAACGAATTAAAGTAATGAAAGTGTCATATACCCACTGCTCAGCACTGTCTCGGGACCCATCATCGTTCGTCTTTAATTTCCTGTAGAAAAATGAACCCAACACCAATAGCCATGCCACCTTGTAGAAAAATATCGAAGTCAAACTCTATTTTTTTCTTTTATATCTTTTCCCAGTATTTTCCATTTCCACGTTTTCGTTTCTTGTATTCTCCACCATGACAATTTCGCTAATAACCTTAATTTTCAATACTCAGAAGATATATTTGTCTCTGAGTTTGGCCTTGTGAGAAAGTGCACACTGGCCTACCTTCACGTACATTGGATAGGAATGCATGCATTTTCTTGAAATCTAAAACCTATGCATTTAACTTCATAGTATTCATTATTGCCAAGCACATGATGTGGACCCTTTATCCAACATCTATGTCAATTGTCAAACTTTCCAATACTATATACCACAACAAACATCTTTGCTCATACTAAAAACACGTTAATGCAGATTAGCCTGAGACAGTAAAATATTTGAATATTTGAGCGTTCAAGTTATTAGTTGGTCTAAATTATACAGAAGAATTAATTTCTTTTACTTTTAGTAACAATCAATCATATCATATACTTAAAATCTTACACAGGATTGAGAGAGATAAAAAATAAAATCCACACCTAACTTTTTGCGCTAGCTTTAATGTTATCTGCAACATTAATAGTGCATGTGACCACTTACAGAATTCTGATAATATAAGCTCTTAACTTGGTGTGAATGCATGTCTCAGATGAATTACACATCCTTTTCGTGGCCACGTATGCTGTGAGTGATTGGACCAACTTGAAATCTACTGGGCCGGATTGTACAGTATGAGCTCAGAAGAGTTGGTTTGGGCTTCAAGACAGATTGTGAAGTTAACAGTAACTGTGTTGTCTGTGCATGATGATAGCTACACAGGTTAACAACTATTGCTGATTATGGGTCAAAGGAAAAAAAGACACCAAAAAGAATGCTACTACCAGTGTTGGTTTGGTTGCCAAAATACCAAAGGTATGTCTTTAGATCTGTTTTGTCGAAAGAAGAAAAGAATGGATTCATCGAAATGAATTGGATGAAGACAGACAGAGAAATTTACAGCAAATATGAAATTGCACATGATTTATCGATTTTCAATGTTATCTATCCATCACATGATTTACATATTAGAAGGGTAGTAAAAAGTGTTTGTTGTTTTGGTAGAAAGACAAATATTTAGAGGAAGATAGGAGCAGGGTATTTGTTTATGGAAAAAGGTGAGTTGAAAAATAAAAAAGTTGAAAGAGCATTGATCACAAAAGATTCCAAATTCAAAATGTTATAAATGGCATTAATTATCTGACGATGAAAGAATTCACAGCAGAGTGTCACGCACTAAAACGAATCAACCAATGCCACAATAAATGCCTTGCGTCTGTGGGCATAAACCTATACAGAGTGACCTAGGTCGCACCATAACTCATATTAATGTGTGTTTTGCATCTTCAATCCATTCACATGGGTGGCTTCAGTCGGTGCTGCCATAAAGAAACTGCATGAACAAGCATTTGCCAAAACCCTCTTCTCTTCGGTCGGTTCAAGAATCAAAACACAACCTTCTATCCAATCCTCTGCTCATTGCTCATTTATGAGCTTCCACACACCACACACCACAGTCTGAGCATACTTACAGAGAATAATAGATATATAAATATAGGGAGAGAGAAAACCACTCTTTCTTCTTTCTTCTTCTCCCTTATCACCATGAAATCTCTTACTTCTCTCTTCTCTCTTCTCTCTCCCATTTAATGCTCTTCCTACCATCCATTAATGACTCTCTACAAATTGCCAGACCGTCTCATTAAATTAAACCGCATGCCACCACCTCCATTAAATTCCTCCTTGACCTGACCCACACCGCCACTCTCCACCCATCTCCGATCAAACCTCAACCCCATCTACCAATCAACCGCCGCCACGTGTCCTCTTGCCGCCCATTCTCACTTCTCGAGGAAAGCTTCAATCTTTCTTTTTTACCTTCCTTGCATCAATCTCACCTCCGGTTAAATCTCTCCGGCGACAGAAGCGCCTCGGGATCCCCGCATCTCAGCCGGCTCGACGAGAACGCCGCCGCTGCCAGACCCGACGACCGAAGAAACATTGGGCTTGCAATCGACTTGCTGCGCCGCGACGAGCTCCCGCCGCCGCCGTACCTCACGCTGGACTCCGACAGCGGGAAGAATCCCCTCCGCCGGAAGAACGGTGATTTCATCCCTCTGTAATACCGAAATGAAAACACCCTTGGTTTCCCCAAAGACCCAAACGGTGAAGGCCTCTTGCTCCAGAAACTATTACTCCCTCTGCGGTATCGCCACGGCGAGGCAGTGGTGGCTTCCATCACCATCCTCTCCGACGCGACACTCCGTTCAAACCCAAACGAATATGATCTCTTCAGCAGAAAATCCCTAAAACAATCCTCTGAGCTGACGTTCGCGTGGTTGTGGTTCCTCCTCGGAGATTGCTCGTCGATGCAGGGTGTTATCTCCGGGACGGCGGATATTGCCACGGGCGGTGGGGGATCGATGAGAGGGTCCAGGCTGATGCGGTGAAGAATTGTGTCGTCGTCGAGGCTCGGTCGGATTCTTGCGGCCATCATCGGAGTGAAAGGCGAATCGGCGCAGAGGACTCCTGCGCGGCAGAGAGGGCAGTTAGCGTGCGAGCGAAGCCACGCGTCGATGCAGTCCACGTGGAACGTGTGTGAACAAACCGGAAGCGTTCTCACGTAGTCTTCGTCTTCGAATTCCAGCAAGCAAACGGCGCAGTCGTTGCGAGACTCTTCGAAACGAGCGTCGTATTTAGCTGTGTAAAGCGAAAACGGTATCGTTTTAATCACCGTTTCGTCTAAGCCGTAGGGAGAGAACACGCGCGGGCCGTCAAAGGGAGACTCGTAGGGTAAGGACTCGAGGTCGCCAACGGAGGACGGGGGGAATCGCCGCCGCCGGAAGCGGTGTAGGAGGCGGTGGATAGGCGGCCTGAGGTGTCGCGCGATGAGACGAGAGTAGGTTACGACGAGAAAGGCGGCGGCGACGACTACGACCATTGCTATTAAGGGAGGGCTGAAGTCAACCGCCGGCGTGTTGGACGGCGGTGGTAGGAATGATTTGTTTAGTATTGGTGTCGGCGTTGGGGTCGGAGATGCAGACGGAGATGGAGATGGGGCCCAATGGGGTGGCTGAGAAGGAGACATCATGGTGATGGTGATGAAAATGGAAGAAGAAGAAGAAGAGAAGAATAGGGTTTTAGTTGTTGAAAATAGAGTGAAAGAGAAAACTGTGCAATTGGGTTTAATGCAAACACCAGATACAAACGTTGACTGTGGTTCTGTGTTTCTGTTTTTTTTTTTTTTAATATTTTTATCTTCGTTTTGCCTTTTTCGCGCACTCACTAACTCACTTGCGACTATGGTCGTGGCTGCTCTGCTCCATGGAGACACGTGGACTTTGGTGAAGTTGAGGCCAACGGTTTTCTTTCCCTGTGCTTCTCCCCACTCTTTTACGCTATCCTCTCACTTTCCTTTCTTGACACGTCATCAATTTAACCCTTCGATGAGTGCTTATTGGATTCTCCACTACTGCGTGCTGTGTGTGCGAAGCAGGATACAATACACTCTCCTGTTGGACACGATATGGTTATCAAACAGTGCTATCAACCACCAACACTTCCATCTTTTCTCATTCCACTGCAATTAATTGCTAAATTTCGTTAATGTTATGTGGATCCCACCAAATTAGAGGAAATAAAATAAGTAAGAAAAATAGTAAATAAACAAAAACTAGGATCATTTCTGTGAAGAGGAAAAAGAAAAATTATGTAAATTTGATAAAACAAAATAAGCTAATGGGATAGTATAGTAAATTATAGAAGTATAGTAAATTATAACGTTTTTAAGAAAATCAAATTTAAATCTCGAGTTGAAGTATAAAGATATATTACATAACTAGAGACCAAATTTTGTCACCTGTGGTAAATTTATTTACTTCAAGAAAGATAAAATATACATGTAGATTTTACCCGCAAATATATCGTCTTATTTATTATTTATTATACTAGTAAGCATATACATTCTAAATACTATTTCATAATTTAATTTCATTGAGGAAAGGATGTTTTCAAATAGTATGTTAATATATACATACTGTTAAAATTAATAAACTATGGAATGTAAATTTTCAATACTTTATAAAAGAGAACAATAATGAATACTGTAATGGAATATAAAAGTTAAATAAGAGTGAAAAGGACTAATCATATTCTCAGTTTCTAAGATTTTCGTATAATATATTATTAGTTTCTCAAATTTAATGACAAATTTTACATAAATTTATTTTAGTCTCCGATCTTTAATAATGAGACAATGATATTTTGACTATTAAATTTTGACAACTTTCTCTTATAACATGAGATATTATCTCTTAAGTGATTTTTGAATATTGAGAATAAGAGAAAGAAAAGATGGAAAATCACTTAAAAGATGACACATAAGGTTGTAAGAGAAAGTTGTCAAAATTTAGTAGTCAAAAAATCATTTTCTTTAATAATGTTGTGAACATTTTAAACCAAGTTAATACTGACTTTATCGGTATCTACTACGTATATTTGAGTAGCATGTTAGTATCATCACTAAGGGCATGATGGATTTGTCATGAATATAAAATTTATGTTGTTTGTTTTAAGGAAGTTGGAAGTAGAAGTGGAGAGATTATAAGATAAAGTTGGTAAATAATTTGTTATGAATAAAATGAGATGTTTTAATAGATCGAAATACAAAATTACAAATTTATCTTATGGTTAGAATTAATATTGTAAAACTATTTTTTCTATTGTTTTATAAGTGTTAAGTAAAAAGAATGGGGTAAAAAACCCGTCTTTTTCTCCTACACGTTTTTAGCTATTCACTATCTTTTTTTCTCTTTGTTCCCTTAACCCCAAATAACCCACTCTTTCTCGTTTCCTGAAACAAAAGTTGAGTTAGGGCCATTGCGGAGTCTCCCATACAATTGAGCGAATTCCTTCCCTGTGTAAGTCAAAAATTCCAAACCTGTGTCTTGTATCTCTCTTTTTCAATTTGAGGTCTTGTATAAAGCCTCGTTTTTTCTCCCTATGCTCTTGCTTTTCAGTTCTTTGGTCTGTTTCGGGATTGTGGTGCTCATCTTCACCTAGGCTTTCTTCCCATCAAGAGTAGTGATAGTTTGAGGTAAGAAAAGTTAGAACGTCGTCCTTTTTTGAAATGAATCTTGCTTGTTTTTGTTGTGATTATACTGAATTGGGATGAATGGCATGAATGCCTGATTTATGATTATACTGAATTGGAATGAATGACATGTTTAAGTTATTTGAGTTTTTGGGTTTTCATGTGTGAGCAAGTGGGAAATCTGTTGTTCTCGTCCAAGTGAACAACTCTCACTTGACTAAGAATAGTAGAAAATTCGTCCTTGCCTTTGTTTGAGTTGTTGTCTAGGCGAGGAGCTTCAGTTTCGAGCGAGAACAATCTCACTCAGGCGAGAATGTCCACTTAAGCGAGAACTCGTACATTGAGCAAGACCGGTACATAATTGTTTTCTTGAATTGTTTTTGTGACTGACTAATTGTGTCACGTGGTGTTTTAAGGTGGTACTTGATGTAATTGGTATGTGATGGAAATGATTTTGACATAGTATATGGAACGTGGGTGGTGAAAGAGTTTCAAGGAAATGATTTTGAGATAGCATACTTTAGGTTAAATTTTTTAACTTGTAACAAAATAAACATTTTTTAACATAAATTGTAGGTGCAGTAATGATGCATGCGTAAAAGAATAAAGTTTTTTTTTTTCAAAGAAAATGAAGGGTTAATTCGTCACTTTACAGTAAATCTCTGGCAGTGTACAACGATGGAAATATGTTCCTTTATCGCAAATTCATACCTTTAAATACATTAAAACACACACATAAACAATCATTTGCAAATCCATCTCCATATACAGTAAATAATCAAAATCAAACATAAGTTGAATATTTTTTAGTGTGTCAAATTGAACTCAAATCTTGTTTGGTCCTAAATTTTAATTTTTTTTTTCAATTCCTCGTGATTTAAAAATGGTTTTTCCTAATCTTCCAATTAAAAAAAAAATAGTTGCACAGAATTTAAAATTTATCATGTACAAACTAAAATACCAATTATAATTAAAAAGAAAAGGGTTGCATGGCCCAATGGGCCCATTCAATGGGCTTTGTATACCCAATACCAATAGAGCTGTTGGTTAGCAAAAGCCAAAAAACCCTTGAAGAGAGAGGTTGCAAGAAACCCTAATCAGAAGAGAAGAGAAGAGAAGATTAAGAGTTGGGGTTTAGGGTTGATCAGATCGGAGAAGGCATCATGTTTCCAGGGATGTTCATGCGGAAGCCAGACAAAGCTGCAGCACTGAAGCAGCTGAAATCTCACGTTGCCATGTTCGGCACATTGGTGGTTGTTCTTCGAGTCACCCCTTACGTTCTTCATTTTCTCACTGCTGAGAAAGAAGAACTCAAGCTCGAGCTTTAATTTATCGCTCTTCCTCGCCTGGTACATTCATCGTTTCCTTTCCATTTACTTGATCAGTTTCTGCAACTCACTGTCGTATTTTGTGAACTGGGTCTCTGTTTTAGTGAAAAATATGGGAACTTTATTAAAAATGTTGAATTAACATGTCAATCAGTGAAGATGTTAATCTATAGAATTTATTGTCTTTTTCCCATTGACATTGAAAACCCAAGCACACTGGATTATTTCATAAAAAGTTTCTCCCTTTAAACCCTGGCATTTGTTTCTCCACACCCAGTACAGCTTAAGAAGCAAAATTGTACATAAAGCGGCGATATATGCTCTTTTGTGTTAGGGAACTGTTCTGCAATCAAGCCCACAAATTTATAACATTTGCTGCAGTAATTTGGATAAAAATAATGAAAATAGCAAACAAGTTTTTATTTTTTATTTTTTTGTGGTGGTATTGGTATCCTGAACGACTTTGCTGTTTTTTCTACTAATTGTTGCATTCTTATTCAGCACAAAACTTTTTACTCATATCAGTTGCACACTTGCATCACCCCCTTTTGTGCAAACCTTTCATATAGGTGGTTACTTTTCTGGTCTCAAATAGAAGCCAAAAGTTAATCATGTTTGGTGAATTTAATTGTGAGTAAATTTAGTGTCACTATTCCAACAATATCCTTAATTAGTCATCATTCCAGTAAATTTTATTAAATGTACTTCAGGAAATATAGTTTTATTTATACGAAATCAAGAAAGTTAAATAAGCTAAAGTAGCATCCATAATCAGTGCGAGATTTAATATCTTATGTTTAAGTATGGAGGCAGGAAATTATGAACTGACATGCGACTATAATTTGTTTCGACGTATAATTATGTCATACCTGCCTGTGTGATATCTGCATTGTTAATTTAATGGTTACCGTGGTTGAGATCAAACTGAAATAAAAGTGGAGGTTAAAATGATAAAGTTAGTATTGGTTTATTCAATGATGGTGTGATAATAAGATGAATAGAATTTTGGGTGAGGACTAATGTGCTGGTTTATTCTCCTGTATCGTGTTTATGTGCTGGTTTTTAAGATTAACTTCAACTGAAATAATGCGGAAGTATCAAATTATATAATTTTTTGTCTCAGGATGTGTATGGCTCTTGCAATACATGATTTGTATATCGTTACACTCTCTATTCTATAATTTCTTTGAATTGTGACGTTTTAGCAGAAACATTATTCGTTTATGGTGATCACCTGAACATGTCTATTTAATACGGTTTTTTCGGCTGTGCTTTTTCCAACACAAAGAAGTTCCGGTTCTGTCTTTCTTCCATTTACTATAGTTGATTTACTTTATTTGTTTATTTTAATTCTAACTGAACAGAAAAATGTTAAGCTCGTGGATGCCTTTTTCCCCGTTTGAATGCTTTATATGCTGACATATTGGCATCTTTTTTATTGCTGCAGCATATCTTGAGGGGCAGGACGGGTCCTGGGGCTCGGGACAATCATGAAGTAGTATATAACTCTTGAAATTGAGGCCAAGATGGTATTTTTAATTTAATTACATTTCCTTTTTGTATTTGGAATGTAAGTGTGTTTGAATTATTGGTGAGAAAGTAGACATTTTCAATAATCAATTATATTATTATAATTGATTGTATGAAAGATGCGACAGGTGAAGAATGGTTTTAAGCTAAATATATGCTTTTACTGGTCTACAAGAATAACGTTTTAAGAAATATTTTTTGTAATAAATTATAATAAATGAATGGAATTATTCTTTCCAATTAATTTTTCGTTTTAAAAAGAATTTGTGCTTAAATTGAGAAAACAAAAGCTAGCTACAAGATAAAATGTTATAGAAATAGTTAAAAATTATATGTAATGATGATTGTCGGCCAGAATAGAAGAAATCATTTTAACCAGTCTATTATTTTGAAAATAGGACATTTCAGTTATACTTATTTGACTTTTCTTTTCGATGTTTAGGTTTATTTCGTTGGCTTAGTCGGGGTTATCCTATTTAATTTTATAAGAGAGGAAAAAAAGTTATAAGAGAAGGGGATAATAAACTTCAAAAGTTAACGTAAATTTGTTTTTTGTTTTTTTTTATCACAAAATTATTAAGTTAGATAATATTCCTCGAAGATAAAATTTTGACATTTATTTTATTTTGATAATTTGACATTCCTGTTTATATATTGGTCGATCAAATAAACAAAAATCCATTATTAATCGTATTTTAGTATTATTTTTTATCATTATTAATATTAATGTTGACATCAGACGATTAACGATGTGACAGGAGGAGAAGGTAGTTAAGTAGTTGACAGTTGAAGTTGTGTGAGAGAAGAAGCGGTTTTGTTTTCACGATAGACGCTCCTGCATCCATAAAAAAAAGAAAAAAGATAACATAGCAAAACCAAATAAAAAGGAAAGTAGCTCATAATTGCAGCTAAGAGAAATTGCAAGACTCAAGTTTCCTTGCCCATATTGAAGTTGTGTTGTACCTTTTTGTTCAAGACCTAAAAAATAAAGCTTGAGAAGCTATGAAGCTAAGCTGAGACTAATGACAGTGAGTTGAACACAAAAACGTTGAGAATTGAGAGTCCTTATAGGTTTTTGACCCAGCATTCGAAGTTACTCCACTAGCACTTGCATCATCACATGATAACATCATTTTCCAATGAAAATGGGGTCAATACTAGTTTGACAATTGGCGAATCTGAGTTCCCTCTTTAGAAAGCACTGGCACACAATCTGCCGCTAGTCATTCCATTCATAAATTCATTTTGGACACAGATGCATCTCTTGTCTTGTCTGGTCCCTATCAAGAAAGACTAACGACCGTTCAAAATCATACAAAATAATATAACAAAATTTTCCGATGGAAAAAAAGAACCAAATCTTAAAGCAAAAAAACGCATCTTTTGATAACCCTTTTGAATATATCTCAAAATATTTTACTCTTCTTTCCATCATGATGAGGCTGGAGTGGAGAAGGCAAAAACGTTTCTGCTATAAACACAAGAAGTATTTAGCGGCACCGAATGACGAAGTAGCCTATGTGTCAACACCATCATCTTAATTAAAGCAACAACATTATTGTTCAATCAGCAGACAGAAAAAGTCTATGCACATAGTCCAAACTTGCACCTAACATAAACTTGCCGGAATTCTATCTTGAAGTTTCTATTTGGAAGAGAAAGGTTTTCGTTGTCATAAAGGGCAACCCACGTGCTTATTAGACATTGGATTTTCTTTCTTTTCTTCCTTGGCTTGTCTCAATCTCCACATAAGGGGAGATAAGGGGCCACGAATTTCATAAAAGCTTGGGAGTTGTGAGATCTTATCTTTTTTAGATGATGTTTTTATACCACTAGAAGGTTTCAGCTGAAAGAAGTAAACAATGATCACAAGACGAGTTTGGTTTGATCTTGAAGAACAAATATGGTAGAAGAATATCGCAAGGAAAGAGGAAAGTCCATAATTTGTATATCGCATGCACCGAGTTAATGGATGAAGTACCTGGCTCCTTGGGCACCAGTGCTAGCTTCAGTCTGAGAATGGGCCAGACCATGTTCTCATCTGCTTCCCTTCTCTTCATGTCTTTTGGGGTTGAATTCTACAGCTACACAGCTTTCTGGTACCTTTTCTTTTTCCTTTTACCTGCACCACGCTTTGCTGTTATTCTAATCTCAAAGGGTAGTTGATGCTTGATTTTCTAAAATGATTTCTCCCTGACATTCTGCATGCAATGTTTTGGCTTCTCTTTCATTTTCTTCCTTATAAAATGTTCTCTTATATATGTTAAATATCCTGTTTCTGTTATTTGAACCACTTGAGCAGACATCATTAGTACAATCGAATTTGTTGATTCTTCTGTTAATCAACTGGTTTATTTTTGTGTTTACTGTCCATGTCCAAGCTATTTGGTGACAATTATGGGGTTGGTCATTCCATGGAGTTTCACATTGGCACTAGTAGATGGATATTCGGTTCTGCTCAAATGCCCCATTCGTCAACCAGGAATTCTGTTGATTATTGTTGTGGGAGATTGGGTATGTAGTTTATGATCCAGGTGCTATGTATATCAGTTGATGTAGATAGATAATGGCAACTATCTGTTGGTGACTTCAGTTCATTTGCTATAGGTACTATCAACCCTCACACTAGCAGCAGCTAGCTCAACAGCTAGTGTTGTGGATCTTCTGCTCAACACTCACGGCTCTTTTTGCCCTCCAAAGCTCTGCAGCAGGTACAGGATATCTGCAATTATGGCCTTCTTGTCATGGTTCCTATCTTTGGCATCTTCTCTATTTAACCTTTGGCTATTACCCTCTTTGTGATTCTCATTTATTTCTTCTGTAAAATAATTAGATCAGTCATTATTTGTTATGTAATTTCCTCTGTCATGTAAAATACCGGGTTCAGGATTTTGAATGATGTATATTTTTATAACTAAATGTTAAACTTTGCACAGGAGCAAAGTACACCTTGAGAAGTTGCAGTGATATACAGAACAAACAAACACAATAAACAGTTAAATTTGCGAAGTACAGCTTCATCCTGAACTGAAACCAGATCACAAATATGGTCTTTCTTCTTCATTTACTTTTATAAAAACACCTTTGTTGTTTCGGGGAATGATGCCATCTATATTAAGTTCGAGAAATTATTATGTGATTGTCAACTACTAAATGTTTATGTCTCGGCCAATCTTGAAACATCATATAAATGAAATTTTCAATTAAAGAAAAAAAGTAAATAACACATTCAATTATACAGAATATGGATATCGGTCAAAATTATAGTGGTCAGTTTTTGGCAAACTGATTATCGATAGAAAACCGCCATTAAGAATGGAGCCTGAGCACAAAAACAGATCAGGATATAGTTCTTTCATTGATGGCCTCAGAACCTTACAAGAAAATCATTTGCACTGGATGAGGCAAACTACAAAAATTATTGTTCATTTAGCTCTGTATCTCATTTTGGAGCATTTCTTTCCTCAAAGCTCTTGCCATTTCTTCGTTTCCCTGTCGAATGTATCCATCAACAAAAGCATCATATACTTCAGATTTCGGTTGGAAACCTTTTCCTACCATCTCTGCCTGAAGCTTCAATGCTTCTTCCATTCTCCCCTCAAAACACAGTCCCTTAATCAACACCTCATAACTCTTTTCACTTGGAATCAAATCAAATTTACTAACTGCGCGCTTCACAAACTCCACAGCTTCCTCAACCCTACCCTTATCACAAAGCAACCTAACCACCATGTCAAGGGTGGAAGCATCAGGCCTTAAATCCCTCCTAGACATATCCTCATAAACCAGAACAGCTGAATCAACATCCCCAGCACTGAAATATCCCTTCACAAGATGCTCATAAGTTGAAGCAGTGGCCTCAACACTGGCCAATTCCATCTCCCTGAAAAACTCTTCAGCCCTAACAACATCTCCAATCTTGCAAAACCCACCAATAATAGTATTATAACTAACAACATCAGGCTCCATTTTCTCCTTTCTCATTTCTTCCCACAACTTTTCTGCATGCCCCATCCTCCCTTCCTCACAAAAAGCAGCCATCAACACACTGTAGCTATAAGCATTGGGTTTACAGTTACTTCTCATTTCATGCCAAAGTTCCTCCATCCTTTCCACCAAACCATCTTGGTAACAGCACAGCATCAACTCATTGTAAGTATGAACGTTGGGTGTGACTCTTAAACCCCTTCTCGAAATTTCATTTTTTTCCTCATCCAACCGAAAGAACTCGCGGTAAATTGCATACCCTGCATCCACCCCTCGACTTCTACAAACCCCAGTAATCAAAGAATTCAAGGTGCTAACTTTAGGGCTAATCCCGCGAGAGAGCAACATTCTAACGATCTCAACCGAAGGGTCAACCTTTCTGGAATCCAAACACGCCTTGATCAACAAATCGAAGACGAAGGGAGCGGAGCCAGAATCCCGATAGGTCTTAACGAGGGTTTCGAAAAGGTTCAATGGCGGCGAGGCAAAACGACAATTTAGGTCGTCGGTTTGGTCGGAATCGCGAATTGTCGTTCGGATGAGGTTGTAAGCGTGTGAGGAGAGGCGCGCACGCGCAAGGAGGTGGATGATGGAAGCGTAAGAGGCGAGGTTGTGGTGGCAGAGGGATTTGGATTTGGTCCAGAGGAAGAACCGTAGGGCGAGTTGGGGTTTGTTCTTGAGGTGGAGGGTAATTTGGGAAAACTCACGGGGCTCTATGCCGTTGGGGCACGCCGATCGCAGATTGCTCCACCGTGACTTTGAACGGTGATTGATAAGGATTGTAACCACGTCTGTTACTAAACTCTGGGAATCATGGTTTGAACAAGAAGATGAAAATAACAGAGCCCATGCTTTGGGTCTCAGTGTTTGCGAAAACTGTTCAAGGACTTGAATCGCCATTCACTTCTCTGGTCTGGAAAATCGTTTTCCATAAATCTAAAAAGAAATCGTTTTTATCATCGTTATTTTATTTGGGGAAAAAGTAAAACTACCATATGGATCCAGTAGAGGCATTCAATGCAACAAGTAACAAATTTATTGAATGGGCAATGATTGGAATAAGAAAAGGATCAATAAACTAAGCTTTATTATGGAGGCAAGTAGAAAACTTTCTTTACCAGCAGCAAAAAAAATCAATAATTACTACCAGTTTGTTGTGAATATCTTATGTTCTAATGGGAATCAAATTTCCCTTATTAAACATGGATGAGTAACCAAAAGCAGATGCTTTGACCAAAAAGCTGAAGAAAAACACTAAGCAGCACTATTCTTTTATCTTAAATTGCTTAGGCTTCGGACTTTTTTCTTCTAATTTTGTGAAGTGTTGATACTTTTTCTTATCGGTTTCCAAAGGTGGTTTAGTTTGAAAGGCTTAGAGAGGGAAGTTGGAAGGAATAGTTTCATAGTTGACAAGGACCAAAACATAGATCAGCATCAATAACAGAGGCCAGAAAGAGAATGATATTAAGCTTTCACTTTAGATGAAGATCACGCTAGTACCATTGCTGTAGCAGAATTGAACGGAGAAAGTTACCAACCAAATAACTAAAGATTCCAGATGTTTGTTTCGGAGGTAAAAGAAACAAAAAGGAAAATGGTCAAAAAATTAAAGGATAGAAAAAGGATCAAAGTAGGATTTCGTCATTATTGTTCAACTGGGTTGGTTAATTCTTCTAGAATTTGTTCCTCAAGAACTAAGAAGCAATACAGTTGAAAAAAGGGTATGTGGCATAAGTTATTCTCTACCACTGAAACATCTATCACATTGTAACACGTTCCAATCACTGTGCAGCTTCCAATAAACGCCTTTATGAATTGGTGATGGTAATGCTTTGCTAAGAAAATCCCATAACCTCATACTCCAACTTGTCATGTACTATTGATATTAAAGTATAAGAACTATACCAGAATCAGTTCCTCAAAATTGCATCATGATGGGTCATTAGCATTCTTGGTGAAGACACAAATGGATAACACTTTAAATCAGGCATAATTTCTTTCCTGGCTATAACCGAGTGGACTCAAAAGATTAGAAGGTTCGAAACTACTAATAATTATGGAAAGGCATTTATTCCCTTGTTCCATTATTTTTTGTTTCATAACTTCAATCAGGAAGAAGCCTGCGTGCCCGTGATTCTCAATCATCCTTAGCTTTCACCTAAACAAATCCAATTATATATATCCAAAACAAAGCCTCTGATTCTTTGCGTACGTTGAAAACACAGACCAAACTTCAATGAATACGAAGTTATCTGAACCACCTCATTCAGACACTAAACTATTGCCAATTCATTCCATTGCAACCCAATTCGGTAGATGCTAAAAATTCTTATTCTGTAATGTACTGAAAAAAAAAAAGTCCCTAGATTGCAATATTATCTTCATGTTTTAGAGAAGTTATAAAACACACTGATTCTATTTTGTACTTGATCTGCATACTGAACATGATAACCAATTAGCAATGAACCAGTTGACATTGAAAATTATGCAGAAACCATAACAAGTTAGACTGTGAACTAAAGTATATAAATGATAATCATAAAAATAAAAACTGGTATATATTCTGTGGTGGGCACAGCACAATATGCCTTATGTCTAGCTCTTTTCCTTCCCGTTGACGTGGTGATTCCAATGAAGTCTCTATTTAACACCATCACCACCATCTTCGGAGGAGGCATAATTCCTTTTCAATTGCTTCTGCAATAAGCCAAATTCAACCCAAAACTCAAAAGAAAACCACGATCTCTGAAATGTCTTCAATTACCCCTCATGCAACAGAAATCCACACCACTCGCCCCCTCCCATATAAATACCCTTAATGTCAAAACCACTTGGCATTTTCATCACATCGAAGCCTCATATATGCGATATTTCATACACAACAAACGATGAAATACAGTGAGATATCCCATTTCAGCCACCCACAACACAAGCTGAGATTTGAGTATTCAGAATTCCCCTTCAAATGTGATGGGTGCAAGGAAGTAGGCATAGGATCGCGTTACAAATGCTCCATCTGTGACTTCGACCTTCACATGCACTGTGCCATGATAACCTCCCCCACTTTGTTCCACCCTTTCTACACCAAATGCACCTTCCAGTTCATGGCCAAACCTCCAGGTGACACACCCCGTTACTGCAACGCATGCGAGAAGGACGTGAGTGGGTTCGTGTACCACTGCAAAGCATGCGGCTTCGACCTCCACCCTTGTTGCGCGAAGCTACCCATGGTCCTTGATGATGGCGAAGTGAAGCTTTACCTGTACAGAAAAGTTAGCTCACCCTGTCACCGTTGTGGCAGAAAAGGGCGTAGCTGGAGTTACAGGTCGAAGTGCAAGAACTACAATCTGCACGTGGCGTGTGTTAGAGAGATGTTGGTGGAGAATTGGTACGAGGTGTATGTCGGACGCTGCAAAGGAAGGAATGTGGATGGCAACATTCCTAGTCTGAGGAACACACTCTACACTCCTCATAGCAGTAGGAGGAGTAAAGGGAAGTTGAAGAAGTGCTGTGAAATTGCTGGTTTCGCTGTTCAGATTGTCATATCGGCTGTGTTGGGAGATCCAACGGCTCTCATTGCCGGCATTGTCGGCTCCTTCATGTCAAGGGCTTGATGGCCACCACAGGGAACATGGAACATAGTTTGTCACTTTAATAACTTCTTTTAAGGTTGTAAACTTCACTTCACTACTTTAAATTTGTTGTGGTTCTGATGCTGGTCTTGATCTGAATTCTATCTGTTTCTAACTATCTTATCAGTTCTCACATTTCAACTCATTTTGAGCGTGTGACATAAATTTTATATCAAGTTTAAATTAGGGTTAAATATGATTTGGTTCCTTTAATTTTCGGTAAATTTTGAAATTAGTTCATTTTCAAATTTTAGATCAATTTAGTCTTTTATATCTCGAAATACGTGAATTTAATTCTTTTAATTAAATTTTGTTAAATTTATTTGATATTTCAAGCGCGTTTCATAATAGTATTTGACTTAACATTAAAGAAAAAATGTGTTAAATAGTATAAACAACTCAAATACAATCCTAAAATGCGTGTGAAACATCAAATAAATCTAACAAAATTTGATTAAAATAATTAAATTCACATATTTAGAAAGATGAATGACTAAATTGGTCTAAAGTTTCAAAATAAACTAGTTACAAAATTCCCTAAAAATTAAGGAATTAAAAACATATTTAACCCTTAAATCAAAACACCAAGATCTAATTTTCTTTTTCAAAAACATCGAAATGGTACCAGTTTTAAAAGAATTATAAAAATGATAAGTAGCACCTACATAGAACGACTTGATTATGAAAGATTCGTGTGAATGACACGACTTTTAAGTCATTAAAGTGAAATCATGTTAAACACATTTGTTTCTCCTTTATTGTTTTCTTGTACGTAGTTCTATAATTTTTAAAATAAATATTTTATTTTTTAAAGTTGATTTGTAGATTATCTATTTTAAAAATATTTTAGGACAATTTCTTCAAAATTTTGGAATGTAATTTTCATACAGGCATTTTAGAATGCGCAATGAAATATATTTTTCTAAATAGATTTTGTAATATACATAGTATTTTTCAGGACTAACTTACTGGATATAAGAAATACAGTGCGAAAGAGAAAGTCCAATTGGAAAGCTGTTGGGCCGATATGTGATGCTTTGGACTTGAATGAACCCACTTCCACAAGTTGGGCTTTTATTATTTATACTCCCCTTCCTTTTTCTTTTAAAACCCAAAAATATTCTGTTGTCTTTTCTAAAATTCTAAATGCTATTCTTGACACTTCATGTTGGTTGTCCCCTTAATCCTTTCCACCAATTTTCTGTACTTTTTCTACACTTTAGGGCACAAATTTTACTTGGAATGTTTTCCTTGCAATTTGTTAAAATTAGTTATTGTTTTAATCTATTTTTTATCAATTATTGATTTTATGCACACAGAAAAACATATGTCCCTTTTTCTTTCTTTTTAGAGATTAATTTTATAGTTATTTTATCGTGAAGAAAAATATATTTAAGTTTATTTATAAGTAATAAACAAAATAATATTTTATTTTAAAATTATCAAATTGGAAAACATTTGTTAGAAGTGAAAATGTTGTAGTTTCGCCTTTTCTTTAAAGAAAAAAAAAATAAACATATCTTATAGATTTCATTAATTCGTAAAAAATATTTTAATTAAAAAAAATCATATTACTTTTATTTTTTAAAAATAAAAATAAAAAACATTTATTTCAAAGTGATGCTTTATTTAAATTAAAGAAAGAGTTGTTTGAGAAAGTAAAAAGAAATGAATAAAAAGTTTATAAATAATTTGATATGAAAACATATTTTTTAATATTAATATAATTAAAAAATAATTTATAATATAATTACAGATAAATTTAATTTAATTTAATTTATATGTTATTTTAATTGTTTATTTTACTGAATAGAATAAGAATATATTATATTAAATTAATAATCAATTATCATGTTAAAATATAATCCAATACGTGAGACATATTGAAATAAATTATATGTTAATGTTTTGTTTAGATCGAAAAGAAGGTGAAAAAGAAAAATAAAGTAGAAAGTTTATAAAAGTGTATAGATTAATTTAATTTAACTTTTGTTTTAATTATTCATTTTATTATAGTAAAAAATGTAAGTAATGATAATAAATTATGTGAAATGCATCATTATTTATGTCTTGTTTAGCATGTAATTCTTCAACAAATGAATGATCTCTATATTGTATTAAAAGTTTAAATCTTGAAATTATTTTTATTTTTGCCTGTTTAGATCCTCGATCTATGCAATTAATTTGTATTCTTTTTTTTTTCCTATCTTTCCGCGTTTGTGAAGAAACACGCTGTAAATAATTTCAAATATTCCAGTCTCTGTGTTCATATCTTCTTGAAATGTCGCATTAGTACTGAAACCGAGTAACAACGACTCGTTGACTTTTCTTTTAAATCATTTTCAATTTCGTCTACGAATACTATTCAATACAAATTCTTTTCATATATATTTTAAGGTATAAAATAGTACCAAACAAATTTCATAACATTTATAATCTATCTGAATCAGTTTTGGTTCCATTAAAATATACTCACTACGAAAATATTTTTGCAGGAAGTTTGAAAAAAAATCATAAAAATATTGTTTAAATTTTTTGTGGGAAACGTTATTTCTTTTATAAAACAAGTTAAATATGGAAAACGCACTTATCCGATTTTAAATTCTCAAAAAAGTAAAAATGAAAAAAAAAATACTATACTAAAAGTGAGAAGTTTATGTGGTTTACTTCTCTTTTAAATTTTATTTATATAAAACATAAGTTTCAATGATGTAATTTTTTTATTTATATTTTTCTTGATGAATAGGAAAATTAGAACAGCTTCAGAAAGCAGAAAATAAGTGCTTTTATATGCACTTCATTCTTTCTAAACCAATTATTTTTATAAAAAAAAAAAACCAACAATGATATAATTACGGAATGAACATTACAATTATATATCTTAATCTATTATAAAAACTTTAATAATATTTTTTTCATAATCAAGCAATTCATTTAAATATAGATAACTATATAACAGTAAATTTTAAATGACTTATTGAAATCAATTATAACTTAAATTGTTCTATTGATTTTTCTTTTCATTAACTTATTGTTTGATTGGTTATTGTAACATCCAAAAACTTTTCGAGCTAAATTATTTATTTAATTTATTATTTACTCATATATATGTATGTCTGTGTGTGTAGTTTATTACTTAATATTAGGTGTGTATATTTAATTAGTCTATTTATCTGTATAAAATTAAATAGTCTTTTCATGAATTCTGAACTTAATTATTTATCTATATATTGATTGATATTTAAATGGCTTTATATGTTGTGTGAAACAAGTTAATTAATGATTGATGAAGATGATACAAATATAGAAGAAAAGAGAGAGAGAGGAATAAAGGAGTGATGAGTATATGGAAAAAAAGTGGAAACAGTAATGGGAAAAAGATGATTTATGATAGAAAAGAGGCTCCAACCCATGCAAAGATAGGAGGAGTCATGTGAAAACAAAATACGTATCATCACAGAAAATTCAGTGATGCTTCCAACCACACACACGCACACACAATCCAAGACTTCAAACTCGACATGCTTTTCTTTTTTTCATGTCATTTTCACCACTCTCATCCGTTCATTCATCTTTCTCATCTGCAACCAATATATCATTACCAATAATAGGACTAACTTTTTCTATTATCTCAGTTATTTTATAAAACACTAACTCATCAATGCAACCAGAACACAAATCTTTCAACCTAAACAACCACTTTAACTAATTTCAAACCATAAAGAACAAGTTCTCAAGCACATTTTATTATAATTAATTACTCCTTCGTACGTAAGTACTGCAGTTTTTACCTAAACTTTTGTCTGCAAACTAAAACCAGAATAAAAAAAGATTTACTTTTTACCTCCAATCTGATATTCTTTTTCTCCTGTCGTTTTTGAACCATAAAAAAATGATGTTAAAGCCATGATTAGTTTCCCTTGACGACATGTGGAAAACGGGACCATAACCTTTGAGGACAAAAGCACTTACGCACGACATAACAACTGTGCATAGGTTTCGTTATCCGCACAGTAGAAAAGGAAGCAACGAAGAAGCATGTTCAAGACTAATATATAACCTTCCTATCAGTTTCCGTGCTTTTCTTGCATTATTTTTCATATTATAAATACTAATCCAACAATCATGTGTCTCATTCATTCAACCTATATTTTACTTCTCTTTTTCCTCTTCTTTGCTTATAAATACCTCCACCAACTCTCCCAATTCCCTCACAAAAAAACTAGTATTCACAACTTTCATTCATTCTCATCATAATCTCATCTCTCGGTTTCTAACACAGAAGAACGAAGAACAGCATGGGAATCTGCACATCTACTGAATACTCGGTGAAAGGTGGAAAGCTGAGTTGGCAATCGACGGTGAACATAGTGAGCATAGATGGGAGGTTGGAGCAACTGAAGGAGCCGGTTAAGGCATGGCATGTCTTGTCGGAGAACCCAAACTGTTACATATGCTGCTCAGAAACCATGTATGTCGGATCGCCAATGCTCGCTGTGCCTCCAACTCAAGATCTTCAATTGGGTCTCATATACTTCATTGTGCCACTTTCCAAATCCCGTGTTCCACTCTCTCTTCAGGACTTGGGGGCACTTGCCATCAAGGCTAATGCAGCTATAGCTGCAGCTGGAACTGGAACTGGAACTGCAACTACTGCTACAACACCTAACTACCCAATCTTAAAACGTAATCCACAAAAGAAATTCCGCACGCATCCTATTCTTTCAAACGTTTCTCTGGGGTATTCCCATTAGGTTTTGGAAATTGCGTGTGTGATATCTTCACACGTGTTGTGAAATCTGTGGATTGATCTGCTGGATGATGATGGTGTGGTGAAGTCAAGAGACAAGCTCGGTCTATGGATCTATATACACATATATGTATGCTTAAGCCACCATATATTGCAGATTTTTGAAGTTCTGCAGAAACTTTCATGAAAAACAACGAAGAATTACATATGGTGAAGGGAATTAAGGTGACAAAGACCAGATTATCGATCAATTCCTACTCTGGAGTACGCATGTGAAATGGACGAGACTTCAGAATTATAAGCCAAAAAATGAAATGTGTATGCTAGAACTATGCTAGCTGATAAACATTTGTGTCAAATATTCACTTCAATTTTTTTAGCTATTGGTTTATATGTCTGTACAGAAGCTTTTGAGATAATTGAATGTTGTGCTTTAGCACTTTGCAAATGATCATGATTTTTTGTCTTGCAAGAAAGTAAACTCGTTCGTGTCATTATTTATGAACCATACATATAATATTCGAATTAATGGAAGAAATATTCGTGTTGGATTCTTTTCCTCACTCAATCATCAAAAATAATCTTGATGTGTATGTTAGGTATGTATACATATGACATAAGCGATTCCGTCACATATAGATTTAAAATTTGACTAGGGACAATGTACATTTTCATAAACTTCATTCTATTCAAAGTAGAAGTAGAGATTGAAAACCAGTCAGCAGAAGAACTATGTTCCAAATTTTGTGAACCTAGATGGTTATTAATTGGTCAAGGTCTTCGATTCAAGATATATACATATAAATTATGATCTCACAATTGGGTTGAATCGAAGAATATCCATATATATGAAATTGTATATATCATGATAAATATTATAAACAGATTCGACAAGCAGAAGAGACAGAGAGAGAAGCACAAACATGCATCGACAAATGGGTACACATCACATGCTTATATGCTTGTGTTTATGCTTCTGCATCTTCTCAAATGCTTCCCCTGCTGTTCAGACTTGAGTCTGTGCATGTATGTATGCACATTGCTTCAGTGGATCCCACTGAAGGGTTTCAGACCATTGTTTGTTTTCTCTGAATGAATGATGAGATGAGAGAGAGGACTTTATTTTCTATTTGGGAACTTGTTATATTGGGTGCACTTCCTCATGAACTAGGGTTTTTATTTAATTTTTTTCAGGTGTGTTGTTTCGTACATGTGCACTTAATTGAGATCACACTATTCTAAAGTGATGCTTTAATACACTTTTTTTTTTATTTAACAATAAAGTTAGTTAAATATTTTGTTTATTTAGTCTCTATAACATTAGTGGATACTGTTTATATTTTGGTACTTTTAGGTCTTATGATCTGATTTTGTTGTGAGTTTCCTAAAAAAAAAAAATCTTAGTTTATATACAGTACTTGGTAATGATCTATAATATTATGATGATGTAACATTTTATTTCTCCAGTCATTTTTCACATATCAAATTCAATCATAAAGACTTTAAATAAAAATAATAATAATAATAAACATTAAAATTAAAATTGCTGAATTAGAACATTTAAAAGATATCAAATTCAACATTTTTTGCAATAAAATGATATATCTTTCTTTACACGTGAGTTCTATTTCTAGAAGAAAGGAAGAAGGATACAGAGATATAATGTGTCTACAAAAATCTTGACATGGTGGGACACCCGTACATGTGATAGGTTAAATAAAAAGAGAAATAAAGGAAAAAATGAAAGTGATTCAATTAAAACGAAATAAGAGAAAATTAGAACAAAAGTTTATATATTAACGTTGGTTTTTTTTTTTTTTAAGAAAGAAAAATAAACCTTTTTTTGCTTCCTCTCTCTTCTCTTATTTTCACTCTGCCAAAAACAGAATCCATGTGCAGTTTACACAGTTCCCAGTTCAGAATACCGACTTCTTAGAAGTGAGGATCAACTTGCTTGTTATGATTACTGTTCCTCTGTTTTGGGTTGGGAACAGATATGAAGAAACATCATGCACAAAAACAAGGCTATTATCAGTGCAAGTTACATTGGTAAACCACAATCCTTCATAGAGCCACAACAAAAAAATGTAACAAAGCCACAAATAGCTATAATTCTATAATTCATTCAGTCACCTGCAGTTATAGAACTGTTACATTAATACCAGAAGACACTTCCTTTCTACTTAGCAACTTCTAAATAGCTGCATTACATAAAAAACATTTCTTTCACACAAAAGAAAAGCACCAACACTGAACAATTTTACTATTACAAACAGGGGAAAAGTATAGCTCCGCATCAATTTTATTCAGTTTCAGAGGGATGGAATGAAAAGCTTCAGGTGAGGAATTTTTTGTCTAAGCGGAGGGTGGTTTCATTTCAGATTTAATGGCATCCACAAGCTGATCATAAGCTTCTCCCCATGCATTCTTCATCTCCGGTGACCACATTTCAGGCACAGCTTCTTTTATGGTCTCCAAAAGTGCAAACTTTGTCACCTTAACAAAACCAGAGACAATATAATCAGATAGCAGCAAATATAGTTTTCAATCTATAAATCGATGCTTCCTCATTAACAATGTTTAATTAGTCAATCATACTTATAATGAAAGTTTATTGTATTGTATTGTATTATATACCTCAAAATGTTCGTTTGCAACGCCAGTTCTGAGATGGGTAGCACCTAGTTTTTTCAAGGTTGATTCTCTGACAGTGACTTTACCAGCTTTCCGCAGTTGAACTGCTGAATCACAGGTCTACAATAACAAAAACAAAGTGAAGTGATACCAAGAAACATGGCTTGTATAATAGAGTAATAGTTTAGTGTTAATTTAATTTTAGCTTACCATTACAAAGACAGAGGTTGCATGGGGCTTGAGCTTGGGGTTTTGCTCCAAAGGAACGGTTGAATCTCTCAAGAACGAGAACAGTTTCTGAGCTGATGGAGCAATCTCAAATATTCTACCAAGTTTGAAGCCATATCAGTTGAGTTGTTTAATGGTTTGAGAAAGAGATAAAGTTAAAACATAAGCAAGAAGAGGGTTTGAGAAAGTTGAAGAAGCTTACTTCAAGAAAAACTTGAGACCCAACTCCCCAGAATTCTTCTTCATCACGTTCCATGATTTCACCACCAGAGCTTCTTGCTCTTCCGTGAAACATTTTCCCATGGAGTTCATGTTGTCGGGTATATGCTAAGGTATTTGTTTAGGATTGTGATTGCAGTGGAAGTTGATGATGTTGTGGAATGGTTTGGTAAAGTTTTTATAGTGGAATTCATTGGCCTTTCACTGCAACGTTGAGTCATTCCCAATGCATGTGGGTACCTTGCCACTCAAGTTTTCTTAGTCCGTTTACTTTCCAGAATGGTAAAATATATCCAAAAAAACATGGTTTCTGGATCATGTGTGATTAGATTTGGTTCATGCCACCTTTTGTTGTATATCCAAAGGTATGTACAGTTCCAAAGTGGCATACTAGGAGCACAAAAACCAGGGGCTGCTTCATGGTTTTGGTCAGTCAACATGGTCGTGGAGTTTAATTTGAACTTCAATTGGTTTGGTTGAACATACCCTACGTAAGCCATGATGAGATCAAATCAAATTATTCTATGCTTTGATATGCTTCATTATATTTTTATCTCTTTCCTCTTATGATCATATTATTAACTTTTGTGTTTTCTTTTGACAACTAGACCAAAAGATGAAGAGTACAACATCAACTACGGTTTCTTTTTTTCTTCTGCAATTATGGCGGCGCATTCTGGTTGATTAATTTATTCTCGGGAGACCAGACAGCACACAACTGATATAATTGAGTTCTTCTATGTAATTTTATATTTACCACATGCTTCTGAGTGAACAAACTGATTTATTAGCTCAAAGTTTATAACTTAGAATTTATCAACTAGTTTTATTATTCAGGAACAAGTCTAAAAGTTAGTTTTTGTCAAAACTTAAGATACACCAGCAGAGTACAATAAAAAAGTAAAGAAAAGAAATACTTAAACCAGATAATTATTTAATTTAAAATATATATATATATATATATATTACAAAATAAAAAATGTTGATTGGAAAAACTTAAATTTGTTTAAGTCTTGTTTATAATTGTAAAGAGTGGACTACAATTTAAGTGTTGGGTTTGGAAAATTGATTTTGAATAAAATTATGGGTTAATTTTGTTTTTTTTTTCCTAAACTATTGCCCAATTTGGATTTTAGTTTCTCTTTCAAATTTTTACTTAATTAGGTCTCTCCTTTTGAAACTCATGATTTAGTTCTTCATAAACAACGACGTTAGTGTTTTTTTTTACATGACATGCAGAGTGTCGTGTCATCACTCCATTCTAAGTCACGTTCACGGTTAGACTTCTCAAGTGTTGAGTAAGTAATTAGACTTATTAATTTTATGTACAATATCAACATATATAACATGAAGAATTTGTTGAAGCTCCTATGTTTGACTATGCTCCATAATTTTGCATTCAAACAATGGAGTGGTGCTTAGGAATTTCGCTAGCTTTCTCAAGTTCGTATTGGGGAAGATAGGTAATTTGTCTTTGTGGGAATGGAGTGTGGGATTGCGGATCTAGGGTTTGGGCATTTAGGGTTTTTCATTGTTGTGAGATTGTGGTTGAATTATGTCATTAATTGGTAATTTAATTTGCAAATCAGTATTGTAGTGTGATGAAATCTGACAACAAAGGATTTGGTTCTATGCTGAGGAACATTGGTTCTAGAATGTCGCAAACATGTGGGGTCGTCTTTAGAATTAGCATCAAAAGTTTGTGGGTGTGGGGAAAGATTGTTGTTGCTCAAAGCAACTACTTTGAAGAATAAAGGAAGATTATTATAGAGATGTGTAGAAATTGGACAGTAAGTCAAAAAATGCATTAGTTTTATCAAGTATGATTTGTTGTCATAATGGTTTCTAATTTTTATTGCAGAGACCAATTCACATTGTAATTACTTTGAGTGGGTTGATGAAGGTGAAACTGAAATTGAAGTTAATGTAGAAACAGAAACTGGAGAAGATGAAGTTTGTTTTGAAAATGGAAAAGTTGTATTGGAGTTGATAAAGAAGAATGATAAGTTGAAGAGGAAATTATAGTAAGAGAGAAAAGTTGGGAAAATTATGCTAATTTTGTTTGTTGTATTATGGGCATCAACAATTTTGTTTTTTGTTATGTTTTGTTAATGATTAATTGTAATTAGTATTGTAATATTGTAAGTGCAAAGTAATATGCTACTTTTGTATGTTACTTATTCCTAGAATATGTTGTTAGTGATGTTATGTTATGTGAAATAAGCATTTGAAAAATGTTGTTGTAGTTCATGATTTCACATGGCCTTTTGTAATTTTATAAGTAATGGAAATTGAATAAAGTAAAAGAGCTAATCAATAATATGAGTTACCTTCATTGGGAATTGAATAAAGTAGTTAAACAAAATGAGGTAATTAGTCATTTTTGTTATAGCCTTGAATGCAATACAAAAATTATGCATCATACAAGTGGTCCATTATAAGCTTGAATGTAATACAATATTTTGCATCATACAAGTGGTCCATGACACAAAAGTGGTCCACCATAAATCTACCCACTACTAATATGTTCCATAAGTGGGTGACAAAAGTGCATACATATTCCAAAAAATGTTTAGATTTAAATAAAACCAACTAAAACGACAACTAATCCATCAAATATCACATTGGTTGTCCAGAGGGTGTATTAGTACTAGCTTGAGACCCTAAAACTTGTGTAGTCATGCTTCTTGTGCGTCTTCTTGGTGTTATGGGTGCTTCGTTACTGGGTGCAACCATGGGTGTGTATCTCTCACTTTCATATCTAGCCTTTTTCGAGGTTTAGGTATGACACTTCCAAGATATGTATTTAGTTTTTCTATTAGTGTTGCAAATCTACTTATGATGTATGATCTAATTCATTCCATCACAGTAATGATTGGTTTGTCTCAAGCCAGTAAAATTGAACTATTGGATTATTATCATACAAGTTATTCATCAACACATCACACTTAAGATAACTATTAAATGCATGTTTACACCAATATTTTTTGTGAATTGCAACTAACCAATTATTCTTCAACTCACCCATTTTTTCTCCACTCCTAATAGAATGTTGCATTTATAGCCCCCATCATAAGGTCTCTTATCATTGCCCCTCCACTAAATTTCTTCTTGTAATTTCCACCCCATCCAAAATATCAGCAAACACAATCATAAGTCCTTGCAAAGAATATAAGTACTCTGTTCAAATATGATCATGAAATGACTCTATAAAAAATAATTTGGTATTAAGTTCAAGTATAATTTACCTTTTGTTGATCTGAAATGAAAATCCAATGATGACTTTGAAATGTCCTTAATATCACTCAGCAAATGTGAGAAACCATCTACACGTCTCTTTACATTCGTTTTCCACAACAGCAAAAGCTTGTGGAAAGTATCAGTTATCAGGGTCTCTACCCACTACAACCAATAACTAACCACCATAAGATGTCTTTAGATGACAACCGTCAACACTAATGAAGGGTCTGCAACCAACCAAGAACTCCTCCTTACAACCATCTAAGCACATGTAAAAACACCAAAACCTTGGTTCCAAAGTGGTTCGAGGTTGATTGATCTTAATCTTGAATGTTTCAACATTAACTCTAACAAATTCAACAACATAATCATGTAGGCGAGCATATTGCCATTGTCCATCTCTCACCATAGTCTATCTCCTATCATCACTCAATAGTATGAGTCTGTTGTACAAGCTTTCTTTGGAACCCTTCCACCAAATGTTCACATCACCACAATATTTGAACTCTTTAATTATTCTCAATGCTTCAAAGTATAACCATCAATTGGATCAATTCCTTTAACTACATGCATTCCCCATCAATGTATTTCACTCCCCTCTTCTTTTTGAACTTACCCATATGATGAAAAGCGACGTCGAACGCCATTTTGAACCCTACATTTTAAATTAACACTCAAATAAAACAAACTCAAACAATCATAAGCCTAAACGTACTCAACAAACAAACAAACATTGCAAAAAACAAAATGAATCTACAAACTAACCTTACTTGCAGAAATTGTGAATTCCTAAATCAAACCATGTGTTTGAATGTGTTCTTCGTTCTCAAAATTCCTTTTTGCTGCTTTTGTTAATCTTCGAACATCAAATTCCCTTCGTCAAAAGTGCAATGCGATTCTCCTTTCAATATCAAAACGCAATCACCTTCAACACTCTATGAAATTTCCCAAATCCCATTACAAACAATCCTAATTTTAGATAACACTTCTAAAATATAAATACAACCTCTCATAATTTATTTTCCACGTGGGAAGTCTAATGGTGAACGTGGCTTAAAACATGATGATGACATGGCACTTCGTTTGTCACGAAAAAAAAAAGACTTAGGTCATTGGTCATGAAGGATTAAATCCTTGAGTTTTAAAAGGGATACGAACCAAATTAGATCAAAGTTTAAAAGAACAACCAAAATTATTTAATAATTTAGGAACTAAAAACATAATAATTAACCCTAAAATTACTGTAGTAAACATTAATTTTGAAGTAAATTAATCTTTCTTTAAATTTTTCATAAATAATTGTTGTTAACCCTACTTTTTTTATGCATGAGTAGAAAGTTATGTTTTTAAGATTTTTCTTCAATAAACCAAAATACAAGATTCATGAGAAATATTAAAACTCAATATAACATTTTATTTCATAAAAAACTATCTTAAATCATTTTAACTTAAAATTTGGTTCTAGACTAGTCAATTTCTTAATTTTAAGAAAACATATAAATATTTATCTAAAGTTATTTTGTATATGTATGTATATAAGTTTTTCATGCTACATGAGTATTTTAAATCGGAACAGAGATAAAATATGTTTTATTAACAACAAATTTTAGTAATAAAAAATATTAGTCACTATAGTGATCAATTTAAAAATTAATTATAATTTTTATTACTAACAAATCTTATTCACTACAATTAATTATTTCTGAAATAAGTACAAATATATTTATTATTTATACTTTTTAAATGTGAAAACAATTAGTTTTTAGTTTTGTAATTTTTTTCCTTTCTCAATCCACCTTTTATATACATACGAAACAAATATATATATATATATATATATATATATATATATATATATTATTATTATTATTATTATTATTTTAGTATTTAGTGTTGTAAGTTTTATCTCTCTCTACCCACCTTTTTCTTAGACTCTTCAAATTGATTGTTTGATTTATTCTATTTTATATCCACAAAATCTAGACACTTTTTTTTTATAATTATGTTCAAAAAGTCTTTTATTAATTTCAAAGTATTATAACCTTTATAATTAGAAAGGAAATAAACGTCTGAAATAATGTTAAGGAGTATCGTAAATTGATTTTTTCACCCCTTATATATTTTATTAGATCGTGAAATTTTCAACAAATAATTTTAAATTCAAATATTTATTTTTTTATAATTTAAAAAATATTTTTTAATTTTATGAACTTTATTTTATTAAAATTTTCAAAATCATTTAATGTTTTTATTGTTATAAAATTTTATAGTAATATTGTATATAATTCCTTCCCTTTTATTTAAGTTACATTATCATTTTTCTAAATATTTTAAATTAAATATATTCTTTTGATTTCAAGTATTTTATAATAAATTTTTTAAATTTTTTTAATAAATATTAATTAATTAATATTAAAACATAATTAAATACAAATTTAGATTATAACAAAAGTTTTATATTTATTGAATATTAGAACAGGAAATTGATTTTTACTTAGAACCCGTCTTCTTGCCATCCCGGGTTATCAATTTCTTATTTTTCATACAGTTTCTTTTTTATTTATTAGTTTTCACTTTGTAAGTATTAAGATCCCATTGCCAGTGTAATTGCAGAGACCCCCTTCCCCTGTCTCCAATAAAACCAGAATCTCAACAAAAATTATCTTCTCTGTTCTCCCATATAAACATACAGATCCTAAACATATGCAATCCCTCACAACAAAATATAAATATATGTGTTTTCACATGAAAATTGATTTTTTACTATTAAATTTTGATAATTTTTTCTTATAATTTTAGGTAATATTTTTTATCTGATTTTTTATTTTTTTATTTTCAATATTTTTAAACCATTTAATAGAAGATATATTATATTATAAGAGAAAATTATTAAAATTTAATAATCAAAATATCATGATTTTTTTAAATATATAATAATTTGTGATTTTGTAATCTGTGATCCTGATTTGCGGCCACAATTGTTGAGATATTAGTAATCATTTATTTGACCCAAATTGTTCCGACTTACATCACATTCAAATACAGGATTTTGAAAAAGATACATTATTTTCTCATACAAAGGAGACCCAAACACCACCTTATTAAAAATCTTATTCAATGAGAGAGAAAGGAAGTAGAGTCTAAGAAGATGGCTTCATTTCAGAGATGATGGCATCTGCTAGCTGATCATGAGCTTCTGCCCATGCATTCTCCATCGCCGGTGACCACATTTCAGGCACTGCTTCTTTTACGGTCTCCAACAGAGCCAATTTTGTTACCTTAAACAAAACAAAACAAAAACAATGAAACTCTATACATAAAGAGAAACCAAAAGTTATGCAACATTCACATACCTCAAAATGTTCAGCTATAACTCCAGCTTTAAAATGAGAAGCACCCAATTTTTTCAAGCTTGATTCCCTCACAGTGACTTTACCAGCTTTTCTCAGTTGAGCAGCTGAGTCACATGTCTGCAACAACAAAAACAAAAGAAAATTAATATATCAATATCTCTGAACTTGGACGGGTAAATGATGTGAGACTATTAGATAAACAGAAGAAAAACTTAAAGTCATGTGTGGTAGTGTTGTTAATTTGTTGTGAGAAATGAAGTGATGATAAAGGTGAAAAGAATGAAGTTATAGAATTACCATGACAAAGACAGAAATGGCATGGGGCTTGAGCTTGGGGTTTTCCTCCAAAGGAACGTTAGAATCTCTCAAGAATGAGAACAGGTTCTTAGCTGGAGGAGCAATCTCCAATATCCTAAACGTTAAATTCAAATCATGATAAGTTTAATTGTTGAAAAACATGCAGGATGTTGTATTTATTAGCATGAAAAAGTTGAAGAAATTGATGAAGCTTACTTTTTGAAAAACTTGACACTGAGTTCTCCAGAATTCTTCTTCATTGCTTCCCATGATTTGAGCACAAGAGCTTCTTGCTCTTCTGTGAAAACTTTTGCATCCATGTTTGTATAAGAATGTGATATGATAGAAGTGGTTGGTGTTGTGGGTTGCTTTTATAGCCTGGTTCCTTCAAGATGAGGTTGCCCCTTCAATGCAATGGGTAGGCATTTGTCTGGCACGTTCTCTGATTCTGATCTTTTCAAGAAAATTAAAGTATCAATTAAAAAATTAAAAATAATCATCAATTTTTTTTTAAAGAGGAGTATTAAATATGAGTCTATATTAATAACTAGTATTTGCACTCCCCACACGCATAGGACTTTTAAAAAGTATAATATATTTATTATATTAGTTTAAGTTTATAAAAATATAATTACAATTTAATGTAATATTTTATTTTATAAAATTAAATAATGATATTTGTATTATTTTATAATGAGAATGTATTTATGATATTTATATATATTTTTGATAAAATATATGGTATATAATTTTTTTAAATATGTTATGTCATTTAATGATTGTATTGTATAAACACATTTGTATATTATGTATTAAATAGTGTATGGATAAACTTGTCGCGTGTATTAGAAGACTAGTCTAGTTAATAAATGCACATATTTGTCTAATGGGTGTTGTCTGATCATAGTATAGACACAATTGTCTATTGTATATTAATAAACTCATTTAATCAATGTATAAACAAATTTATCTGATGTATATGGCTAGACTCATCTAATTTGTGTATGGAGAGAGTCATATAATGTGTGTTTCACTCATCTAATCAGTGTATGTACAAACTCATCTAATGAATGTATGAACAAGTTCATCTAATATGTATTCCTAAGCTTGTCTAATTAATTAAGGACAAACTCGTATGATGTATATTGTTATTGTTAGACTTGTTTAACCAGTGTATTAACAAACTTATCTAATGTTTATTAATAAACTCATCTAATTACTGTATGGACAAACTACTTTAGTATGTATTAGATCCATTTGATCAATGTATAGACAAATTTGTCTAATCTATATTGGTAGAAGTACATCAGATGAAGTGCTTTAGACATATAGTGTAAATGTCTTATGCATTGTTTGATAAGTTCATATAATATAACGAACTCAAACTTATATTGTTTGATCAGTTCATTTTGTATTGTTTGATTAACCCACAGTAGCGAGTCTTCTAGTAAGTTATAAATTCATTATATACTATATCGTTTAATTGATATAAGTGGAAACTTGAGTAGCGAGTCTTCTAGTAAGTTATAAATTCATTATATACTATATCGTTTAATCGATATAAGTGGAAACTTGAGCATTGTTTCATTTGATCAATATGTCTAGTTTGTATGGTCTGATAATTGAAATAATATCTAAACTCGGATCATTAGATTAGTATAAGTATTGATAATTCCAACTTGTATCATCTTATCTTCTGTCATTTGATTAATGAATTAATAAAATTTTATTTATTATTTATATGATTTACTATTTATTTATGTATTTATTATTTATATTTATTATTATTATTATTATTTATTATAATGTGTTGTCAAGTATTTATTATAAATCATTTATTATCAATTATTATTTATATTTATTATGATCAAATAATATTTATTATGATTTACTATTATTTATTATAAATTATTTTATTATATACTCATATGAAGCACATCTTTTAAGACATGGAGCATTAGTTATTCATACTTATCATTATATTATACGAAAATGAAATATTTATTAGACTTGTATGAGATTAAGGAAATTATGCTTTGACTAAATCTGGATGTTTATTCTTGTTTATTATGAATCATTTATTACCACTTGTTATCTATTATTTATATTTATTATCATTTATATTATCTATATGAAAACACGTGTTTTTAAGACACGAAGCATTAGTTATTCATACTTATTAATTTAACAAAAATAAGTACCATTACATATTTTTATAAAAATAATACAAATATAAGGATTAAAATGAATAAAAAATTTAAATATAAAAACTAAATTATAAATTAAGTCTTGTTATTTATATTTATTACTATCAATTATTATTTATTATGATTTATTATTGTGTATTATTATTTATTATGAATTATTTTATTATTTATTATTTATTATATACTCATATAAAAAACACATCTCTTTAGACATGTATTCAGACACATCAATTAAGATTATAAAGTTAAATATTTATAGACTTGCATGACATTACGGAAATTGTGTTTTTACTAAATCCAAATATGTATTGACATGTTTCAAATTTTTTAATTTTTTCAAATTGTCAACACATCAAATATTTTCACATATAACAATCATCAATATTTAACTTTAATCATATAACAATCATGCACTGCAAGTTATCTAAAATATATATGTTAAAGACTTAAATATGAACATAACTAAGATATAACACTACACATATACCATACTAAAAAGATATATAAAATGTAAGCCATGAAATAAATATGAATGAATGTTAGAAATGTAGTTAGAACAACTAAATTGTTTGTCACTATGATAGACATAAAAATCGCATGTTCCCAAAATTGAGAACAAAAACAAAAAGTCTTACAAATAAATAAAAATATATATTTACAAACAATACAAACAAAAACTTTAATCTCCTTCTTTATTCTTTCACTTTAAACCTCCAAAACAATTGTTACCTTTTTTTATCTAATCATGAATCAATCCTTCATTTTGGACCTGAGCTCCATGTGACATTGCAGATGTTACATGTGAATCCCTTGCTCCATTTCAATGATGTCTTTTAATGAATCTCTCTCTGTTTGAGGGTAAGGAAGAACAGAATTTCATTAAAATCAGAGACATTGGAATTTAATATAGGAAAGAATGTATTCAAGGAACAAGCAGGAATAAACTGCATGAATTATGTTAACATGCACTATATTATTGGTATAATATATAGTTTATGGTTAGTATAGACTCACAATAGTTATGCTAACACACTAATCAAATCATAAAGCATTTGTGGTAAAAATGTATTACACATATTAATAGTATTTTCAAATTCATTGAAACTCAACGTACGAGACAATGACCAATTAAACACGTGCATAATATTTGCAAAGTTCATGTGAGGCAGGGGTAGGACACGTGGCTTTCTCTGCCAAAATAAAGTAATGTGTTGATATTCTTATTGATTCGGTCTCTTATTCATATAGTTTTATATATGTTTAATTATTCGGATAATACGTGGTGTATCAAATTAGCATTTTATTTTTAAAAAGTGTTAATTTAGTCTCCAAATAAGTTTACGTGTATCAATCAAATTTATCGTGTAATCAAATCCATCTCATTAGATTATCAGAGACAACATTAAGATTGTGATGTGATAAGGAAAAATGGATACGTGTCTATCGGTAAGGATACGTATAAAAACAAAATATTACTGGGTTACATGCACAATTTCTGGTTTTAAGGAATTGAATATTGATCTTTTGCCCTAAAAGTGTTTTGCCTCTTAGCCATCTTCTCCTTTGAAGTTTTTCGTTCAGACCTAAAGAGATGGTGATTGATCAATTGTGCAATGTTTGTTCAGAGCTAAATAGATGATGATTGACTAATTGTGCAATGTTTGTATCTCTCGTGCTTGATGCACATAAACTCATCTGGGAACTAAATTAACATTTTTTTTTTAAACTCACTATCAATTTGACACACTACACTCAAAATAATATATGAGTAATTAAACCTTTTATGCATTCGATTTTTAGACTTACTAATTAATTATTTAATATTTAATTAATAAGGTTTTCTTTAAGATCTTCCATTCAAATCCTTAAAATGTTAAATTATTATTAAATTGTCGTGTTTACTTTTTATTTTAAATTTAACAGTAAGATACAGCCATTTTATAAATAATCTGAGGGAAGAAAAATTATGTTAAGGTTTACTCTCATCAAACCATGAGGCACTCACAGCTATTATGCATTACCACAACTTTCAAAAACAGTGCTACAGGTGAAAACATCACACTCTTAATGCTAAAGGTTGTAGTAACGTGCAGAGAAATATTCAGTAATTAATCAGAGCATATTTTTTCAAAGTGGCATCAGATCAAAATTTCTCCTATTTTCAAAATAAAGGATCAACTGCAACACCTACCAAAACCAAGACAGTGAATATAAGATTTTAAAAAGCATATTGACAAAAAGCAGAAGGAACAAAAGAAAAGGAAAAGAGAGTGAACTGATATACAATGCAGAGTACAGAAGCCATTGTCAACCACATCCATAGTTTATATCAGGTGTTGCAGCAACAGCTGAAAATGGAATTTCAACTCTCTCTTTCACTAGGCATCGAGCTTCCCCATTTTCCCACACCATTATTTTCCCAGGTGGACACTGAATACTTGCTCTCTCACTCCCATTTTTAGTTGTAGATCTCTCCACATTTTCTACTCTGTGACGCCACCCTTGCACGCTGAAACGAGTGCCTAACTTAGGCCCGAAACCAGACAAACTTAATATTGATACCACGCCAACTACCGTGAGCATTGTTTTGGCTGCAGATGTTATAAAAAATCCCAATCCTTTTCTCGAATTTTTAGCCCCATTTTCAACGAGATTTTGATCTTTTTCACTGAGATTCTTTTTCGCCTCAGTCATTGGATCAAGCGTCATTAACCCATTGCGACCAGACTTGTTCACGGAAGGAATCTGCGAGAGGTATTCCTTGTCCATAGACACAGAGTATGGAGGGCGGCTAGGATATGGAGGAAGTAGCAGATCATTGCTGTGCTCCACTGTTTCACTAGCAAAAGTGGAAGCTTCTTGTATCACTTCCAATTCCTTACCTTTGTACTCAGAGAGCTTTTCAATTAACATTTTGCGACTGTTTTCAATCTCAGCCAAGGCAACTTCTCTTTCGTATCGCTGTTGTTGTTGCAGAACCTAAAAATAGCACAACAATACATATGATTCGCAAACTGTTATCTCAATCATAATTTGATTATTTTCTCATAGCAAAGCATGTAAAATCATATTCTAGCAGCGTCACATAGTAGGAAAGAGTGTGAAGGACTGACGGCATACTGATCACACACTTCCAAACTCCAACGAGTCAAGTTTCACTTCACATTGTGGATTTGCTAGGCCATGAATGAAGAAACCATTAATTTAGCATGTAAATATGCAATGCAAGGGAAAACTGTATTTGTAACAAAGCACAAACGTAGACACCCCACGTTTCCACAATAGTCAAAACAGGCATCTAATACAATCCGAGACAGTTTAGTTTGAGAAAATGCTCTCTGTTTTCAGTTTTCATTACAAAAAATTACCAATTTACTTACTATTTTCAAGGGTCTGCATAAAACTAATGAAAAGGTGTATTCATTCATTAGTATAAAAAACCTTGAAGACACGAAAGAAAATGTAAGATGGTATTTTCTCAATCCATGAAGCATCCTAGGCTGCAAATACACTGCAGATTCTGTGGTGACAGTTAACTTATGGAACTTGAACATGTACAGTTAACCACTTTGGCCAAAAAAATGGAGTTTATTGGCATTGGATTATCGACAAGAATGAACCGAAGCTGGTATGCTACAAAAACTTCCATAACCTCCAGACACCAAGACAACCACTAACTGAGGCAGCAGCAAATCAAGTACCCAACCAAAAAAAACTATAAAAACAAAGACAATCTATGACATCCCACAATTCCCAAACGCCAAAAAGCCCCAAATAGACAAAAAAAAAAAAAAAACCTAATTTTGAAATATGGCACCTGCAAAGAAGAAAGTTGGGTCTCCAAGGCTTCAAGGGCATCGCAAATGTTGAGAAGGCGTTCGGTGGCTTCTTCATCGTCGTCGTCGGGGTGCGGCGTGGGACCATTGGTGGTGTCGGTTCTGTGGATGCAATTGGTGATTTTCAATCGAAGTTCTGTGGCTCTGGCCAACACTAACCCTATGCCTTCCTCTTCCATTCTCCTCTTTCTCTCTCTCTCCCTCTGTCTCTCTTTGTTTGTTTCCTTTGTTGGGTTCTATTCTACCCTAAATTCAATGCTTGTAATTTCAATTTCATAATATTAATTTTGTGAATTTGTAAGAGAAAAATAAAAGTTTGAGATGAAATCCAAACCCGCCAAATGCTTTCCAGTGGTGGGGATTGTGATCAAGTGACTCTGGTGCTCCATAGAGAAAGAAAATCTACGCTCGTTAACTTTTGCGCTTTTGTCAAACTTCCCAAACAGACAAACAGTTAATATCAACACTTTTTATCATTTCCACAAATTACTCTTCAATTTTCATCTCTTTTTTTTTTATTTATTTAATTTATTTCGGTGTGTTAAAATACTAATTTATTACCCTGTTAAAATTATTGCCCAGAACATATAATATATATATAATCGCAGCAATTATTATTTGATAGTGTCAAGAAAAAATTAGGGTTTATAAAAGTATAAGATGAATATTTGATTGGATGGATTTAGAGAATTTTACTTTTAAAAGTAGTATTCTTTCACTTTGGGATAGCCGTGGGGCTATGATTCTCAAACCTGTCCTGTGAGATATAGTTTAGAAACAATGAGCAAAGTTGAGTATATCTCTAATCAAAATCAAAAGAAATTTTGATTCTTTAGTAGGAATATATTAACAAAAATTGAAGCCAAATTACAAAATAATAAAAATAATTGCATTTTAGAGATCATTAATTTATAAAGATCATACTTATCAGTAAAGTCAATAAATATTGTATGCTGATGAAATAGTAAAAATAATAACTACTACTTTCACATTTTCTTTTTTGTTGAACTTAAATATAAACTCTCATTTTCTTCTTAACATTTTATTTGAACTTTCTAAATCTTTTGTTACTAAATTCACTCTATAATATATTTTTATAATTTTTTTCATACCCTGCAAATAATTTGGGGGGTTTTTAAAGTACAAATATATAAAATATATTAAAATTAAAAGAATATTTGTATTTACATATTGATTTATATGCTAAAACAATTTGATGACAATAGTAATTAAGTCTTGTTCGATTTGAGTAAGATTGTTTTTCAATAAGAAAAACACATGGTCTAGAAGATAACAATCTAGGGTAATTAAGTTATGTTTAAACATTGATAGCATGTGAAATAGAAGAGTATAAAATAAAATACACAGTATAATTTTTTTTTTATGTTATTTAAACAATTGACATCCCTGACAATTAATTTCAACTATTTTGAAGAATCTAATCATAAGATGAGTTGTAATTTGTAATCATGAATTATTGTCGTACTTAGAAGCTTGTTTTTGATCAGTGAGAAAAGAGGCTTCAGAGAAAGATGATGAAATGTGAGAGGCACGTGCACCTTTATTTCCATTTCTTTTGACATGCATGCATGAAGGAGCTTGAACTAAAATGCAAAACCAAGCATACAACATCATCACATATATACAATGTTTTGATGTTTGTGAAAAAAATCAATTTTGTTTGCCCAAAAGTTTTTAATGGTATTATTAGCCTTTTGTTTTTGGCCAAGAACAATACTTACATTTTCAAAAGCAATAGTCAGTAGCAATGGTAATTAGGTCCCTGAGAGTGAGAGATGCTCTGGTATTTCGTGACCATGTTCAGGCAATAAAATCTGGTTTGGTATCAAGCATTTTCACTTGTAACCAACTCATTCATCTTTATTCCAAACATGGCCTTTTGCAAGAGGCCCACAAACTGTTCGATGAAATTCCCCACCCGAATGTGTTCTCTTGGAATGTCATTATTATGTCTTACATAAAAGCACACAACTTGCCTCACGCACAAGCTCTTTTTGACTCAGCCTCTCATAGAGATTTGGTTTCTTATAATTCCATGTTGTCGGCTTATGTTGGCTCCGATGGGTACGAGACTGAGGCACTTGATTTGTTTACTAGAATGCAATCTGCACGTGACACAATTGGGATTGATGAGTTCACTCTCACGACCATGCTTAACCTTGCTGCCAAACTACGTGTGCTACTTTATGGGAAGCAGATGCATTCATATATGGTGAAAACAGCAAATGATTTAAGTAAGTTTGCTTCGAGTTCTCTCATAGACATGTACTCTAAATGTGGTTCCTTTCAAGATGCTTGTACTGCATTTGGCGGTTGTGATGGGATGGTGGACTTGATTTCAAAGAATGCAATGGTTGCAGCTTGTTGTAGGGAAAAAAATATGACCATGGCCTTAAATATATTTTGGAAAAATCCTGAATTAAATGATACTGTGTCTTGGAACACATTAATTGCAGGGTACGCCCAGAATGGCTATGTGGAGAAATCACTTACCTTGTTTGTTGTGATGACTGAAAATGGTATTGGTTTCAACGAACACACTTTAGCAAGTGTTTTGAGTGCTTGCACAGGTCTAAAATGTTTAAAACTTGGCAAGTCTGTTCATGCTTGGGTTTTGAAATATGGTTACAGTTCAAATAAATTTATTAGCAGTGGCATTATCGACTTCTACTCAAAGTGTGGGAATATCAGATATGCCGAGTTAGTCAATGCAGAAATCGAGATTAAAAGTCCATTTGCAGTTGCTTCATTGATAGCAGGCTACTCATCTCAAGGTAACATGACAGAAGCCCAAAGGCTTTTTGATTCACTCTTGGAAAGAAACTCTGTTGTATGGACAGCTCTATGTTCTGGCTATGTCAAATCACAACAATGTGAGGAAGTCTTCAAACTTTTCAAAGAGTTTATAACTAAAGAAGCAGTAGTCCCTGATACAATGATCATTATCAGTGTGCTTGGTGCCTGTGCCATACAAGCTGCCCTTAGTTTGGGAAAGGAAAGTCATGCTTACATCTTGAGAATGAGATTTCATGTGGATAAGAAATTATTGAGTGCTTTGACTGACATGTACTCAAAATGTGGAAATGTTACTTATGCTGAGAAAATCTTCCAACTGGTTACTGATAGTGATAGAGATGCAATCTTATACAATATCATGATTGCTGGTTATGCTCATCATGGTTATGAAAATAAAGCAATTTATCTTTTTCAGGAAATGCTGAATAAAAGTGTCAAGCCAGATGCAGTCACTTTTATTGCACTTCTATCAGCTTGTCGGCACAGTGGATTAGTTGAACTAGGAGAGCAATTTTTTATTTCCATGGAACAAGATTACAATGTATTGCCGGAGATTTACCACTATGCATGTATGGTTGATATGTATGGAAGGGCTAATAAACTAGAAAAGGCAGTAGAATTCATGAGGAAGATTCCCATACCAATAGATGCTACAATCTGGGGTGCATTTCTTAATGCTTGTCAGATGAGCAGTGATACAGCACTTGTCAAACGGGCAGAAGAGGAGCTACTAAAAGTTGAAGCAGATAACGGGTCTAGATATGTGCAGTTGGCCAATGCCTATGCTGCCACAGGGAAGTGGGATGAGATGGGAAGAATAAGAAAGAAAATGAGAGGATACGAGGCTAAGAAGCTTGCTGGTTGCAGTTGGATATTTGTGGAAAATGGTATTCATGTATTTACTTCTGGTGATACATCTCATTCAAAAGCAGATGCAATATATTCAACTTTAATGCGCTTGAATGGGAAACTGTATTTATCTTTCATAGAGCTGAATCAACTTAACGAAATTCAGGCTGGTATTTAGGATATAGTTTGATGGTTAACTAGCCAATGCCAGTAAAATTGGATGCTCTGCCATATAGGGATCATAGAGCCACCATCCAATGCAGCATGCTTATAAATAGCATTGCAGTAGTCAATAGGAATTACAGTACTACAAAAATGGTTGGAAGACTATTTTCTTCATGAAAGTGCATTTGATGATTTGGAAGAGGTAGAAGAGTTTTCAGAGACAGAGACTCCTTCACCTATGCACCAACCTTGCTCAATTCATGATCCCACTACTCAAATTTAGACACTGAGGGGATGAAATATACATGACATGTCCTCCTTACATACAAATATTTGATGTTGTCGCATCCTATCCTATCCTATCACATGAATCTCTTCGCAAATGCAGTAAACAGCAAAACAACTGTAACTTGGCCTGATGAGATGACTCAAATTCACCATCGGGATTCAAACTTTTATGAAGATACATATGGAGAGAGTTTATTCCTTTTGCATTGAAGTTTTGGTAGATTACAGATTATGTGAAGGCAGTTATTCAAGACAGAAAAGTGCGGTGTTCTACAATCTACACGACCAACTGTGTCTCCTATTTGGTGACATATGGAACAAAATGAAGGATTAATGCTCCGTGATTATGAAACTCCGTGGTGATTCCACCCTAGTGTGTTGGTGCTGCTATGGGTGATCTGAAACTTGCAAATGGAAACAAAGAAACATGTGTTGAATTCTTGTGCTCTATTTCGGTTTCAAGCATGTGGGGGCTAGGACAAAGCCAGCTCTTTTATTGCCGCTGTAGTTTTATTGTTGAGTTTTGGTTTTAGATACATTTGATCCGTTATATTTATTTTTTGTTAATAACTCAGTACTCGGTATACCACTTTACTCAGTTTACGACATCAACCATAATGTGATTTTGTTGGGAATAATTTAAGTGTGAGTCAAAACTCCAACATTGAATAGAATAGACAAAGTTAAACACTATATAAGAATAAAGGTCTATAACACCATTGCTTTAAGGTCTTGGGATAAAAGTGGTATCGAATATCTTATATGTGTAAGACTAATGTCATATATATCTGAAACCACAATATCTTAATGACTATAACCCACATACAAAAATATAAACCCAACAGTGGTATCAAAGTCGATGGTTCGGAGTGACTGATCACATAATCATAACCAAAAAGGGGTCACTATACACCTGAAGCGAAATATACCATATGAAAAAGAAAGGAAAAAAAAGGGACTCACCCTTGAGAGGAGACTGTTGGAAATAATCTAAGTGAGTCAAAACTCCAACATTTGATAAAATAGACAAAGTTAAACACTATATAAGAATAAAGGCCTATAACACTATTACCTTAAGGTTTTGGGCTAAAAGTGGTGTTGAATGTCTTGTATGTGTAAGACTACTGTCATATATATCTAAAACCACAATCTCTCAATCACTATAACCCACATATATAAATATATAATCCAATAGATTTAAATACTTATCTAGAGTAAATGTATTAATTCCTCCTCAAAGAAAAATCGGGAAATTATGCTCCTATCCTGATAGCTTAAATTTGTAGGAACAATTGAAATTTAAACTTAAATATATTTAGAATCTCCAATTTAGGCTTAGATCGTTTTTTCACCAAATTTAATATTGAACTTTAGTTCATGTAATTTGAAAAAAATAAAAAAGAAGATAACTTGTTTTATTCTCTGTCCCAAACATATTTCATGGTTTCACTTGGATAATAAATTACAAGTTGTTACTTGATAAACTATTTTGGTTCTACATTCTTGCCATCAAACACTCAAAGGGTTTTAACTACAAGGCATTTGGGTATTGAAATAAAAAAAGTTTTTGTATGTCAAATTATAGAGATTAAAATGATCAATTTTGAATTTGAAGGATCGAAAACAAACTTATCATGAACTTGAATAACTAAAAATGCTTGAGTGTTAAAATTTGAAATTATTTTAGAGTTAATGACTTTCTTTTCACTTATACTCTTGTTATCTTTCATGCTGTTTGACCAAAAGGCAATAAGAATGTGCTTTTATATTGCTGTGCTGGGTGTCAATAATGATTTCTACTGAGCAGACACAGAAAAAGCATCCAGGATTGAAATATCAGACTAAACTGATGTCGAGGAAAAGAATCAAGAATATACATCCATTAATTGAAAAAGAACTATATAGCTGTAGTAAAATACTTAAACCCAAGAAGGACCTTAAGATAGGGAGTTATGAAGCAAAAATTAGTTACATCTTTTGCTTTCTATTTGAAGTACATCTTTCTCAGCTTCGTATTCCCACCTTAGTGTTACCATTCTGAGTTTAATATATTCATAGATATAACGCAGACAACTACTATTCACCTGTTATGTTGTGAAGCAGACAAATTTGCTTCTTGCTCGTTACACCTGTGCTTACCATCAAATGCAAGTTTTGGATATTCTACCCACACACGTACATGAATCCTACCAAGGCATGTCATTACCAAGCTAATTCCTTTGAAATCAAGTAATGGAAAGTGAAGTTATGAGGGGTTAATTCAATATTTTTGAAGCTTGACTTGGATTGAAACTCTTGAATGCTCTTCCTTTGAGAATCGGGTAGATAAGGCTTAATCATCTCCATCAAATCAGATGCTCCTATACCTGAATTTTTTGCAAAGGAATCAACCATCTTTGGAAGAACTACTTTCTGTTCCTTGTTTATGGTGATGGTGGACTGAATGTATTCCTCTTTGGCACATTGTAGCTCTTCAAATACTCTCTTAGGTGTGTACAAACGTACCTGAGAAGGTTGCAACAAGGACCAGGTGAATTTATGAGAAAATGATCGATGAAAGGGTTTCTTTAAAGCAGGAGGCTGTGAAAGCTACATATATGTCAAGTACATAATCCTATGTGCTATATATAACCTTAACCTAAGAAAAAGGCAAGAATTTCAGAAAACTTTCATTAGTTTAAATAATTTATTCTGACCAATCAATGTTTCAATTTGGTAATCTACATCTTTAGATATAGATTTTTCTGTTTCCTTGAGTTAGGTGAATACAACAAAAATTGTTGGTGAAGGTATCCTTTTACTTAAAAGTACAGAAAGACTAGAAGTCTACCGCAGGATCAGAATGGCTTCCTGTGCAAAGAGCAAATAGTAATAAAGGCTCTGGACGATGTATTGCATATCCTTTTCTTGCATCTCTAACCTTTGGTTTTGTCATTGAAGGAAACCACAACCGCAGCCACTAGTAGAAAAAGAAAGGTGCAATACTGAGATAAGAAAAGCATACGAACGATAGTATTTAATCTATGCTAAACTCGTTTGTTTGTTGTGTAAAATGAAATTTGCAATCTGCTTTGAAGTTTCTGGAAATCAGATTTACCTGTCCTGGGCGAGGCATTCTGCATCCCAGAATGAAGTTCTGTATCTGGTCTACGCTTATAGTATGTCCCCCAATGTTATACGCAGCCTGAAATATCCTAGCTTATTTTAGTAGATGTCACATACCAGTCAATTCAATGGAGTTTTCTGAACGAGAAACTTACCTTCAGTACTGAAGACATTCTCTTAACATTGTTTGCTGAAATTCCATAGACTAACAAGGCCTGTGGAGGAAAGAGAGGAGGAGGATAATGGTTCACTGATTTGGAGCAATAACATGCACAAGATAAAAAAGAATTAAGAGATAATTTTTACATGCATTGCTAAGGAATTGTGCACATTAATCCAAAAGGAAAGCTTTTCTTCATGCCTCATATTTCTAGGATTAACATCTTCCAGCCGAGAAACAAGTGACCTGCAAGAAACTAGGATATGAAGTAGTTCTTCCAGACAAAAGAAATCATCTAACCAAACTTGCATACCACACACATCTTGGACCATTGTACCACAGTTGATAACTTCAATTTTCAAGGTAAAAAATGCAATATGTAGCTTCACATCCAACTAATAGATTATTTAGAAAAGAAACTTTGAAACTGAATAAAATATGATAAAAAAGCATTATGCACTATAAGATGGCTCACCTAAATCTCCGTAGCATGTATTCAATTTCTTTTAATTTCTGATTATCAGTGCATAATTTCTGTATCCTTGTCATTGAGCAATAAGGTTCACTAAATTCTTTGCACCCTCTGACATGGAAAGGGTTAGTGGAGTTTAGATTGAAGGATGAGTGTTTCTTCCATTGTGATCCCCACTTACTACCCTGGCTCTGTGAAGATAACTCGTTACCACAAGATGAGTATGAAATAGGGGATGAAGCATTTTTGTGACCAAGAGAAGGTGGTTCTGTAAGTTCACAATATATAGCTGATATGCACTTAATCATCTCCTCAGAAAGCCAATTGGGTGTTTCTGGAACGTAATCAACATAGCTACTCCCAAGATGCTCAGCCAGACTTGTTGAACTGAATTTAGCAAACTGAGTTTGCTGTTGAAATAAAATTTGGAAGCCGGATATTAGAGAAGGCTGCATAACAAATAAAAGGATATAACCAGTTTACTGATTTTCATTACACTTACCTCCAACATGGATAATGGCAGAGAATGGTAAGAGTCAACTACAGCTTTGGTTTCAATGTTCCCAGGAGAAGCTTCAATTGAGCATACTGTTCGTTGAGATAGTGCAGAGTGACACCGATGAATACTAGAGTCTAAAACATTTTCTGATTCTAACTGGTTATTGCATTCCTTAAGGCGAAAGCCAACTGAATTTCTGGGGGAAATGGCATTACTACAGTCCACAACTGAAATTTCTTTGTCAGAAATAGCATCATTGCTGGGAACTGCAGATTTTACTTGATTAGTGTCTGAAGCTAATTCCAATCTTCTCTCCTTAGGTGATAAAGACGAAATTTGTTGATCAAATCTTTTCCGATACAAAGAGAGTAGGTATTGTTCCAAATAAACAACTTCTAATTCTAATATTCCAATTTCCTGAATCAGTTCCTTTGCAGCCTAAAATTACATAAGAGATGTATATAATGGATAGTCAGAAAGAAGCAAGATCCAAAAATTTCAACTGAGAAAGAAAAAACTGTACTTGTATGTAACTTTTACCTTGGGTATTGAATTTTCTATTGCAGCATCCTGTGAAAAAGGCAGATAACGTGCTTTCTCTAATGCGCGCCTTATCACAAATTGTTGCTGTAATCGTTTCTGAAGCTGTAGAATCTTCAGAGATATAAAAACTATATCAACCAAATGCAAATAAATATAATGAATACTACATTATTTGGCTCCAGGTTTATTATCTAAGCCATGAATAACAAGGACAATCCCAATCATTGCCTACAATACTACCCTCCTTGGCATGACTATGAATACCTGTTACTGTTACTGTTACTACAAATGTCTCCGCAAAAAGGACAACTTAATTATCAGTCAAGATTTTTACCTCTTGAGTCAAAGAGCTTTGAAGATCAATATTATTGTATTGCCTCGTCTTGGATTCAATGTTGTGCTTTAGTTTCCCCAGTTCCTTTTTGTGATATAAAAGAAAGAGAAAATTACTAAGAGTTATAAGTATTAGCTTCTATGTGCTGAAAATCATTCTTCTATAAGAATAATGCTAAAACATGCGCTAATAAAGGAATGGAAAATGCTCTCTATATAATGCTCAAAAATATGCATCAAGAAGGTAAAGGTGGTGTGAGAGAAAGGGAGAGATACCACTTCAGGACGATAAGAAGCTTCACTGATGTTCTCTAATCCATCTGCCATGACTCTTCTTTTCATTGGGTCACTGCCAAACAGTAAACAAAAATGTCAAGATAGGGTGCAGAGAACACGACATCATTACAGTTAACATGATCCTGTTAGCCTGCAAAACCAATGAAAAAAGCTTCGTCATAAGACCTGTTTTGGCAAGTAGGTGAAACAAATACCAGGTTGAACCTTAGTTTTTTAAAATACTTACTCCCCGAGACTCAAATATTAGAAAAAAGAAGGTAACGATGGACATAAAAACAAACAAATTTCAATCCCTTCAATCTTACTTAAAGCTTCTATTTCAGAATTACCCTTATCTTTAAATCTAAGCATCATTCTCAATAAAATCAATTGAGGGAAATTTAGGAAATATACCTCTTTATTGTATATAAACAAGAAAATTAAATGAAGTTTAGTGTGAAAATAGTTAAATTTGCTTTATGTAATGGAGTCCATTGGGAATATTAACTCTTGGGTTAATTTACCTTTACGATCTTGCGAAACAGAGTAAGATTACCTATATTTAATAGCATAAATCTGAAGATGCCAAAGTTCTGGATAACTTGAAGAACCATTATTTGGTTAAAAAATGAATGTATTGAAGAAGAAGAAGAAGAAGATGTGTGCCGCTGCAAGTCGGTCTTCAATTTATTTGGTTTAGAAAGACAAAAGTTGGTGAAATGAGAAAGTGACAACAAATACTGAAAAGAGAAAGAAGAGAAAATGTCGAAAGTAGGAAACGGATTGTGTCTGCAAAAACCTGTTGGAGCGCTTGTGACTTGAAATTGAAACAGTTGGGTCCATGAGCATGAATTGCTTGAGAACAGAATCGCGCCACTCTATTCCATGCATGTTAGTGTCAGATTGGCTTAAACACTGTCAATGAATGCACCAAAAACCATTAATGCCACAAACACAAGGACCAGATATTGACAAAGTTTCATAAATGCGACTTAGTCAAAATGGGAAGATACATCCAAAATACATTAATTTAAAGCATAGCTGCGCTTACAAGCAGCAGAATCTCCTCTCTGATGGAATGCGACTTCTCGCCCAGTGAACCTTTTTGAAAGCTGAATCGATTTGGTGGTTCAAAATCCAAACGGGCTCACAGTTATATCTGTTTCAATTCCAAAAACATATTCTTTTTTTCATATATACGTCTGGTAAATGTTATTCAACCACTATGGTACGATACAAGAAGAGTATACTTGTGTTGTACTGCTGTTGACAAAACAATCTATGAAGAACATAAGACCACCTTTTTTTTATTTTTTGACTAACTAACCCACCCCTTTTTGATAAAGTTGTTGTGGTTTTTGCATTTCATTAAAAGAAGAAAAATCAAGTCATAGCTTTTGTAGAATGTATTCCAAAGTAAAACTTAGGGATTACAAAAGAATGATATGACAAGAAACATGGAGGCAAACTGAGATATGTGTATTGCAGAATATGCAATCAACAATGATTCAAACACATTGCATGCATGTCAAAAGGCACTCCAACTTTGTGAAGCTTTTGTGCTGGTTGGCTTTATGCACTGCATTAAAAGAATCACATAAGTTTAGTTTTTTCCTTTATCTTATACCAGTGTCTAAAAGCTGAGACCTTCACCATTTAGAATGGAGCATAGTGACAAAAACACAGACCGTGATTAAGATGGCAGTTTGTTGGACAATGGACTTACATAATGCATCACCGCACAGTTCCATCCACTCGTGCACTTGGTCTCTTTTCTATGCCATTCCAAGGCCAAACTCACATGTGATACATCTCACAAATCATTTACCATCATTTGGTTTAAATGGTAAAAATTTGGTGTTCTTGAAGTTTGATCAACTCATCTTAATTTTCTTCTTTATCCTTATACTTCATTAAACAAATTGTTTATAGTGAAACATGACCCCTAATTGTTTATACTAAACTAAGACAAATTTTACCTACTAATTAGACAACCTGCCACTATCCTCCTATTACAATGAGAGGTGAAACCAACTGGTAATTACTTCACTACCTAATCTTGAAAGTGTTTAGTATAATTATTGGTGGCATCCAAACTGGTCTGAAGAATTATAATGTAGGGTTAAATAGGTTTATATTCCTTAAATTTGAACAGAAAATTGGAATTCGTTAATGTCCCAAACTTTGATACATTTTGTTTCTCAAACTTTAAAAATGAATGAATGTAGTCTACTTAACCTAACGGCGTTAAACTTTTTTAGGTGTTAAACCGTGTTTCAGGTTGACATTTGAGCTACACAAGCCTAAAACACCATTTGATGTCAAAAGAATTTATCTTAATTGAATTAGGAAGACTATATTTATTCATTTTTAAAATTTGGAACCAAACTGTATGCAAGTTTAGAAAGAAACAAATTTCAATTTTGCCTTTTAAAGAAGTAAAATCATATTTAACCTTATAATGATGTAATATAAACAAGAATTAAATGGACATGCTTAATTACTAAATTATAGAAGTTTGAACATGGTGTTACACAATTTACAGATAAATTTGAGGTTGCAGAAATGTGATAATTTTGATGGCACGTATTTAGAGTGATACCCTTGATGACCCCTCCACTAGGCGATGCTACCAACGCCAGGGAAGGTTGAAGAAGAAAACACAGTGAGTTTGGTGACTTGGAATAAAAAGGAAAACGCACTTATAGAAAAGCAGCCTCAAAAGGGCTGAAAGTTTATTGTCAAAGGAAGAAGCAGAGCATGTTTTTTAATATGAGGTGACTGGTTTTGGTGGGCTGTCTTTTGTCTAATTTCATGGAGAAACTTGGATACAACCAATTTTTGCATTGTCAATGACTTTGGTGGGAAAAAGTGCCATGCCTTTTCTCATTGGAGAGGGTGCTATACACGTATGGAAGAACAGCATTAAATAATGTCTCTATATATGTAGTTACAATAATGGTAGAGATATTTGCATGCCTCAATAGTTAATACTATGTACACATATTTTACATTAGACAGAATAATGAACTTTGATGAACAATACCTTCTTTTTCCATCTTTTGACCACAACTTGAAAGATGGAAAGAAGTTTTACAAGTTGACAATACAACATGTCCTCCTTCTCTTTTTATTTTAGTTTAACTTTTTTCATTTGTATATGATACCGTAAGAGTTAAAAATTTAAATATAAATCTAAGTTTCACATGTAAAAATATAAAACAGAATCTATATAAGGATAAAGACTCGTAAACTCATTATTTTAAATTTTTGAATTAGAGGTGATATCAATTCTTTATGTATAAATTGAGTTTATTTCCTTTTGTGTTATGTCTCCTTCCTCGAAAGATTTATCAGTAAATTTTGCTTACAATGTCCAATTCTTTATATGAAGCAAATATATCATGTATTGTTGGAAAGATATGAAGTACATGTTCATATTGTCCATTTTTTGTGTTGTGAAATTACACCGTTTGTATTGTTCAGTATGATTTTCTTTTTAGATTTTCTGTATCAGTGAGGAAAAGGTGGCTGAAATATAACACTAGAGGGATAAAAAAAAAAGTTTATTTGAGACTATTTGACGATTATTTGATAACTCTTGTAAAAGTAAAATAATTTTAACAAAAATTAACTCTTATAAATATAGAAGAAAAAAAGAGTGAATATCAATGAAAAATGATGTCAAATGGTAATATAAAGAATGTGATATCAAAATATCTGAATAAAAAAGGCTGAAAAAAATGTAAAAAGCAAATCAAAATGTTTTTAGCACAGATATTTGTGATTGAATAAAAATAAAATAAAACCTTTTATACTATAAATGCATGTGTGATTTTTTTATTTTTCTTGAACCCCAATGAGCAAAGGTAAAAATAAAAAATCTGTTCTGGTTTATTAATTCCATTTGTTCTGTTTTGGCTCTTGCAACTCTTCCAGACTCTGACTCACTTTTTGATATTTCACTGTTTTTTTTTATTTTGTAGTTTGACTTGTGGCTTGGTTAAACCTGCAGAACCAAAACCCTTCTATTCTATTTCCCTGTCTTGGGAGTCTCCAATCTCAGTTTCTGACTCCAATCAAAACAACAATATTTGTTAATTACTTAATTAATTAGAAAAATTAACTTGTCTTATTCAGCAAAACATTACACTGTCAAATTTTCAATGGAAACTGACAGACATACTTGTGACATGTATAATAAATGTTACACCAATAAACAATATCAGTTCAGCAGCGTTTTTCAATGATCCAGAACGAACCAAAATTCTACTAATTTCAAGACCTCAGAAATAGTGAAAACTTTACCTGTTAATGTGTCATGAGATAAGACACAAGCAACTTGTTAGTACATAAAATCTAGAGAACATCATTTTTTTCCTGTTGTTGAATTTCAGATGAAAACTTTGCTTTAAATTTTCATAATATATATATATATATATATATACAAAATTTTCATCGGTAAAATATTATATTAAATATGTTTTTTTGTCTTGAACCGTAGTAAAAGTAAAAATTAGTCCTTTTTTTAATTTTGAATTAATTTAATCTTTCATCTCTCGAAATATATAGATTTGATTCTTTTAATTAAATTTTAAAATTTTTTTAAATTTATTTAAGGTTTCAAACATGTTCTCAGCTAACACAGAAGAAGAAATATGTCTAATGGTATAAATAACTCGAATGTTATTATCAAATGTGTTTTAAAACATCAAATAAATCTAACAAAATCTAGTTAAAATAGACTAAATTTACATATTTCTAAAATCACAAATTAAATTGGATCAAAATTTCAAAATGAACCGATTCAAATTTTTAATAAAATTAGGAACAAAAATATATTTAATCCTACCAAATATTTCAAAGACACCAATTAACTATTGGTTAATATAATTCATTGAAAAATTTTAATTACATAAAGTAAACGGTATTCCTCATATTTTATTTGTCTACTTTCGAATAAAAATCATATTCATATAATCACTTGTTCATTTAAAGTTTTTAAATAATGTTGGGTGTTTTACTTGTGGCTTTATTCTTTTGTAATTCTCAAATATTTTGATACACTTACCATGAGAAAGAAAAAGATATATAAAAAAAGTTAAAAATAATTTTAAGATAATCACCAATATGTGAACAACCTACTAAAATGGACAATTAACAAGAAAAAAAATTAAAAATAGCAAATACTTTTCTCATCAAGTTCAAAAATTTGGTGGAAGGTGAGGAACAACATAGGAAAATGTAAAATTTATGATGAGTACTGGCACAGAGATCAATATGAAAATTGATTGAAGAATCATTTATTAGGGTTTGTGTTTAAATCCATGAATTAATGAGTGAGAGATGATGCAGCATTAATGGTAGTACAAGGAACCAATGCATGCATATTGGGGTTGCCACCATTTTATAGTGTTGTCAGAAGCTAACGAAGTTTCTTATTTCAACAAAACAAAGAAAACAGAATCTTAGCGTTGAGATTGATGAGACAGTAATATGTTCGGCATCAATTTTGTTCTCACTACTATCTCATACTCTGTTTTTTATAATACTTTATTTTCAGTCAAAGGAAACTATTTATTCTTTTTTTTTTCTTATTTTAATGTATGTTTATGTGTTATAAGATTTGCAGCAAGGTCATTGGGCTGGCCCAAGTCCATCAGGAATAAATTGGAATGCAAACAGTTTCTTCCTGCATCTCAATAACTTTCTTCTTGCACCTTCATATAATTTTTTTCTTTTTTCAGTTTGCACCAGAGTTAAAAAATAACTTTTGAATTTTATAATATAGAAGTTAAAAATAATTTTTACATTGTACACTTCAAAAACTATTTTTTCTATTAAGAAAAAAGACTTTTATATTCTACAATCCGAAAGCTAAAAATGACTTCCAAATTATACATTTCGGAAGTCAAAAATAATTTTCCAAAATTATGCCATCTAAAAGTCATTTTCTTTTTTATTTTTTAGTTTTGTAACAAAAAAAATTCTGAATTATACCATTTAGAAGTCATTTTTTATTTCTAAATTGCACAATTAAAAGAAGATAAAAGGTTATATGAGGGTGCAAGAAGAAACTTATAGGGAAGAAACTGCCATGAATACTTATGGCAGCTCTTGCTAGTGCCTTTTCCATTGTCCATGCCGACGACTTATTATGGGCAACAAAATGATGGTTTTTCCCCATTAATTGTTAAATTTAAGAAAATTTAAAAATTTAAATAAGTTTCTAAGATTTCACTTTAAATTCACAAAGTTAATCAATTTTTTTCATTCAAATAGTAATAATAATCTGTGTTTAGACGTTAAAATAGAAGAATAATTGAATACTTTTAAAGATTACATAAATTGCGATTTGATAAGATCACTTTAATGGCATAAATTATAATCGTTGACTGTCAGGTCCTTCGTAGACTTATTTGTCTGCCAACATACTATTTTCATTGACTTCTTTCTACCCATGGGCTTTATGTCCCTTTTTAGAAAGGCAAAAAAAAAGTATACAAATTTATATCCGGAGAAATCTTATAAGGATAACTTGAGAAAAAAAATTAACATTATTATGAGTTATTTTTTATTAACTTCTAAAAAACGATTTTTAATTAATTGATATAGTATTTTTAATTTATCGAGAAGTTTATTTCATTTTTTATTTTATTTCTTCCTCTCCTAAAAATGTGTATGAAGAAGGAATTCTCTTTTAACATATCCTTGAGCTCAAACAAAAGTATATTTCTTCCGATTAATAAAATTATTGAATCACGAAAGTGATGGAAAATTAATCTTTATGCGAACATGTATCAAGTAACTAAGAGTCCAAATTCTTTATTGATATATGCTAAACATTAAAAATACATTAAATTGACATTTTAAATATCTTTTTAATATATTTTAAGACATTAAAATTAGTGATAATCAGTGTATCATGGAGATACAATAGAGAAACAATAAAAAAAATCCAGAGAATTCAAATTCAGTAGCTAACTTCTCGCCATTTGACAAGAAGCTACTAATACAAAATATACGTACATAAGTGCAAAAACGATTTCAGTTTAAATGGTGAAGAAAATTTGTTTTCTGGTCCACTTCCCTAGTGCAAAATAAACTGTTTTGCTTTGAGAATTAGTAAAACATGAGGGTTTTGGAAAAAACTAAAAACTAGAGCATCGACATTAATAGAAGTATAGTGTTTGAAAGGTGAAAAAAGTAAAACAATAAAAATGAGTGAAGTTACCTCCACCTATGATTTGATAAGATAGGAATAAAAGGAACCTAGAAAATGTCCTGAAAGGTGTTTGCTAGAAACGCAGGTAGCCATTTACATAAAACTACTAGCAAATAAATGCCCCAAGGCTATCTATATACAGCGCTAGAATTTCAGACAGAAAGATAGAGATGGCGTCGGAATAATAAACTTTAGAAACATATATCTGAGTAGAGTAGAGAGAGAGAGAGAGAGACATGGGTGAAAGCGAATGGGGTGAGAAATCCAAAAAGATTAATTCCTTCCAAAAGCAGCAAAGCAATTTATGTTAGACCTGTACGCCTGTACGTATATAAGGTGTGTCCTTCTTCAAAGTCAATTTCTGTCTACAAACTCTGCTGGCAAGTTTAGATCAAAAAAACCACCTCCAAGACCATCTTTTCTAGCACGTTTACGAGAAGAGCATCCATTATCATCTGAACTCCCTGATCCGGAAGCCCGATCAAGTTCAGCAGTTACACCTACGCTTGCAGCATATATACAATAATCCTTTTCACTCAGTAACATTTCTGATGGCATCCACAAAGTCAAACTGAAGAAAACATACGTAAGAACATTCATAACATAATTAAATAAGAAACCTCCAAAATTAAATTTAAAAATTCTCACTGCATTTCCATGTTGCTAAATAACAATAAACAAAACAAGATCTACAATAAGCACCCTTCAACATGATTATGTATGTATCGCTCGTCTACAAATTTAACACTTTTTGAAAAAAGATTATAGCAAAGTCTATCAAAACCATGACCAGAGGATAGCATGCATCAAATCCACAGCAATGACTACTAGTATAATTTAATGCACAATAAAGAAATTAAAAAAGAGGCAAAATAACAAAATTTCTCTTTGGATCATTATGAGAGGCGGTAACACAAAGTGACAATGATAACGTCATCAAAAGGGTCCGGTTAATTATTCAAACAGAACCGACACGGGCACTTACCAGTATTTACTTTGTTGTTCCAGCAAACTGAAAGTTCTGAAGCCCTCTCGATGCCCTTTGACTTGTATGGTGCGATACTGTGAATGCCAAGATGGAGAGAACCCAATAAATCATTCTCGATGCACTCATACCTGCAGCAAATATCAGAATTTGCAATTATCAAAATGTCAAAACTAAGAAATGCACCACAACCTTATTTATTAAAGCGGACACTCACATTTTTTGACAAAGTTTATCAATAATTGTTGATAGGTTGAGAATCTGCATTCTTATCTCCACAACCTTATCATCTGAAAAGGTTTCAAAAGGCTCCTCCAAAATTTTAGAGAGCTTTTCAACATTTGCCTCGAGTTGCTGCTGTTGATCCTCAAATAAGTTCTGTTTTATTTCCCTTTGAGCTTCTGTCATTTCTTCCTTAAAAAGCTCATCTCCAAACATATAAAATGCAAAAGCATAGGAATAGGATAGGACTCTCCTAGATCTGAAAAGTCTGGAGAGACCATTATTTACCCAACTATAATCTCTGAGTGTAGAATCTTTTTCTTCTGATATGGCAATCTTCCCTTGTATAGTTTCTTTCAGTTTGCTTTCAATCTTAAAGGAGTCTGTGTGAGCTTTATATCGGTTATGATAATGCATATACCGATATAGATCCCTCTTTGCACGTTCTGCCGTTTTTTCTTGCTCTTTGTAGCGACCACAACTATGACCAGCTATACTTGACCAAGTATGCTCTCTGCCAGTAGCTCCACCGCACAACCAACTGCATCAAAAGGGGTGAATTATTACTAAAAAGATAAGTAAAATGTCAACACAGTGTAAGAGGTGGCTTCAACTTCTGATCCGTAGTACTACTGTGTTTAATTGACTGATATTTTGCAGCCAAAAAGATTAATTATTAAAAAGAATATGCTAATGCAGGAAGGAGGAGGAAAACTCACCAAAATGCTTGACCACAGATACAGCTAACCAAGTTACAACCACCATTCTTCTCCACTGGTTTGTGACACTTTGGGCATGGTTTTGTATGAACGGTTATCCAATTAACAGTTTCTGACTCATCTCGACACTTCTTAGCCCAAAGCTCCCACATCAGGCATGAACAAGGTGAGTGTGCTTCTGACAAGCACCTAAAACAAAACTGTAAACCACATGAACATTCTACCTCACACAATTCATCATCCTCAACCCGTATTGCATTCCCACAATGAGGTGTACTGGGACACCATTTAACTCTTTTATTGTCTTCAATGTAAGATTCAAGAAGAAAGCGTTCATATTTCTCTGCCATATCAGGGTGCTTTCTACTGAGTAAAGTTCTAACCACAGCTTCATCACATATGGAATTGCACTTGTGTTGCATGCATCTAATACGTTTACTTTGACCCTCATTTATTTTGACAATAAAATGCTCAATCCAACCTGTAAAATGTAAACAAATACAAAACACGCTCATAAATGAAGTTTGCATAATTTCCAATTGTTCAAAACCATAGGTTATGAATAACGAAACAAATACTCACAGGAGTTGCAAAAGCAATGGCTACAATCCATTCTTGTTGTTTCGACCCTAGCAACATCCTCCATGCAGATGTAGCACATTACTGTAGAAGGAAGGGATGAGTCAGAGTCGGGATGTTCATCCACAGTAACACCAGCCTCGCCAAAGAGAAATGCTTTCCCCTTGTCTACATATACTGCAAACAACTTCTCCACATCCCAACGATGATAAATTAGCAGTGTACGAGCGTGTTGCTCTCTTACCGATAGCATCTCCATTACTCTGCGCAAATCCTCCTTCTGCAAAAATATGCATACCGATCTCAGTAAAAGGTTGAAAATATAATTTATCCAAATAAAACACACAAAGACATAATTTTCCCCACTCATGTTACCTGTGCAACTAAAAGTGATTCCTTTGTAATCACCTGCAAATATCAAAGGAGTTCATCAGATTACAGTAAACTTGAGAAAAGAACAATATAGTCCAGTTTTCACCCCATACCCAAAAATTAAAAAACAACAACAATAATAATAATATTAATAATAATAATAATAGAATCACATAACCTCACGTAATCTCTGAGACTGAGATGCCAGTCATAAAGAATCCCTTCAAATTCCAACCACAAATTTAACACCCACAAATGAATTCAATAAAGTCCAGAGGTTCATTCATGTTACGCAGTACAACTGTGCAACAAAATTCAAAACAGTTCTGAAAGCCTCAACCTTCAACAGACCCATATAAATACAAAACCCAAGATAATGCACCTTAACATGATAACAATCATCACAAACCAATACATGAAAAGAAAAAAAGTTACATACATACACAAACACTCCATACACAAATAAACAAACACAAACAACGTAAAATCATCGTAAAATCATCAAGACGAAATCCCAATAGGTGAGGGTTTTTGAGGGAAGAAAAAAATAAATTGGGATTATCCCAAAAACGATATATCCTATCGGAAGGGAATACCTTAGTTGTGGGACCCTTGGAAGAGAGCAACGCGTAATCCTCGTCGTTTTCGTAGGCCTCGACAGAGTCATCTTGATCGGAGTCGTAATGGTAATCCTCGTCGCTGCTCGCGTAATCTTCCATCTCCATCACCCCACCCCCAAAACGATTGAATGCCTATTCAATTTCAATTGATGAAACAAACAATTATCGCACAATTAGGGATTCGATATTCGATCGAATCCGGTGATCGGAAAATCAATAACTGAAATTCCGACGAGATGGCCGGCAAGACAGGGCGCAGCCACTCACCCAGACGCACACAAAGAGAGAGAAACAACCTTTTCTTCTTCCTTTTGCAGTTTTTCGCACACCCTTTTCCTTTATATAAATTACAAAATTTATATTATTATTATTCATTTGCTATATAAATATGGTTGATTGATTTAATCTTCCGTAAATATTGTCACTATAGATATTACTATTATTTTTTAATTTCTGAAAATCTTATACTCTTAAAAATATCCCACATTTAGTTTTCATTTTATTTATTTTATTCAGTTTTTTTAATTAATTATACATTTTATTTTATTTATTTTAGATGTGAAATTTCTCCAAACTTAATGCATCATAGTAATAATTATTTAAACTGTATTTCAAATATAACTCGATAGGACAGTGAAATGATGATAATTATATTCAATAATAAAACAATAGTTCACTGTCTTCACTTTTTCAAGTCCAACTTCATTGGTCATCCCAGATTTTTGCTTTAATTTTTAATAAAATGAAGAAAAAAAAAGTATTCTTTTTTCTACTTTCTTTTCTAATTATTGTCAGTTATAGATTACATTCAGTTTTCCTCTATTTCCTGAAATAGAATTTCACATTTGTGAGAAAAATTGTTTTTTCATGACGTATTATTTTCGTTGAGCTACCAAAAATATATATTTTCTGACGTAATCTTGGGAAATTTTGAGACTCTCATACTTGGTTATATTTCCATACGACTATTTTTTTTTAAATAAATATTGTTAACACAAGTAGTTTTAAATTTCAAATTAATTTACTCTTGAGTAAGTAAATTGTTATGCCATGACTAGCTAAATGAGACATGATGTATTTTATTATTAAGATACTTACATAGTGTTTTTTTTATATTTCACTATTTTTTGTAATCATAAAAAGTAAAAAAATTATAAAAGCTATATTCTTAAAAAATAATTATTAAAAAATATATACAGATTTTATAGGATAATATAAGTAATAAAATCTGTTAAATGTGTTAAAAAACGGTTACCGAAAAATTATCAAAAGCCATCTTTTTTGATGTGTAAGTATAGATTTATAAGATATTTATATAATATTTTTTCATATTACACTATGTTTTATAATTATATTTTATCTTATCAGTATAAAAAAATAAAAAACCAATTAGTTAAATTATTATTAAAATAAAAATATTATCAAAATTTAGAAAAGAAATATTGTTAAAAAATAATTACAAAAAAATAGATAAAATTTAAAGAATAATACAATTAATAAGATAATTTATAATAAAGATAAAATCGATAGTGAAATGCAGTTGTTACCAATAATAATCTTCCATCATCTTCTTTATATATATATCAAGTTTATTTAAGATTAGAACGTTTTGAGTTTGTTTAAATTTATTTTTAATATTTTAGGAGATAATCCAATGGAAAATAAGGTATAAAATATGAATATATATATATATATATATATATATATATATATAATTTGATTGAAAGTAAAAAATATAATTAAATAATTATTTTGTAAATAGAAAGTCAAAATAATTTTAATTAATTAAAAACTAAAAATATAAAAGTAAATACTTTAAAATATCAATTGTCTTAGTCTTTTTAATATTTTATATTGATAGACTCCTTTAATAAATAATTTTGACACTTTATCTTAGAAAATAAAGGATAAATTATTTGTTTGGTCAATATATTCTTACTTTTACTTTTTAATTTGGCATTCATATTATTATAAAGATTAGGTTGAATTTTTAATCTTTTTAATTAATATTAACTTAAGCACTCCATGTCAACAATTCAAAATGTTTATATTATTTTATAAGTTAATATATATGTAGAGATTAAGTTAATATATAAGAAAAACACATTGAGAATATTAAAAGTTAGCGATTAAAATTACAAATATAATAGAAAAATCTGTGACATATTTATATAAAATATTTTATTTCTAAAGAATTGGCTAACAATTATATTTAAAAAGAAAATCTGTAATAATTACATTGGGTAAAATAGAAATAAAAATTGTGTAAAAAAAGAGGTGTCTTTACATATATGCATATTCAATTAAGTTTTTTATAAGGTTGATAAATATTTAGTATTTATGTCTATCATCTTCTATTATTTGTCATTATTTATGTGTTTTGTTTTCATTTCATAGAAAAATATTAGAATGTTATATGTTCTTTTAAGTTATATATATTTTTCTTTTTTCTTGAGATTATTGTATAAGAAAATAAAAGATTGTAGAAAATTAGAGAGGTGTATGCCAAAACCATTTCATCCAGCTAAGTGTCAACACTCGTCCAACGAGATAGAACAATTGAAAATGAATCAAAAGTTATTTCTCGTCTAGTGAGAGCTCAAGCTGATCCAACAAGTAAGCAGTTTCTAATTATGGCTATAGTGTCGATAATGAAAGAAAAACAAAAAGGTTCTTTTGGTGTGGAAACGCATAAGAAACTTAGAACTTGGTCAGTGACACTTCTAAGGCTAAAGGACATCAAATTCTTTCGTTCGCTCATCAAATATGTATATTCTAGCTATATAGGAGTAGTTAAACTCCCATTTCATTAGGATTTGATGTAATGAATTTATACTCTATATAACTTTTTCGATGCAATATATTCTATTTCATATTCAAATATTAAATTTTAGTTAGTAATGTGTATGATGGAATATCATGTTATTTGTTAATACCAAATTATTGGAAAACAAATTGGAATCAAAGACATGGATAAAACATCCAAGAGTTTTAGTTATAGGAATGGATCTAATCTCTTGGTCATTCTACAAATCTAATCTTAGTGCAAATTATGTTAAATGGTTAAGGAAATAGAGTTTTAACATATAGATTTAGAAATTGCTTATAAGGAATTAGAACAAGTACGCATATAATGTGAATGTGAATAAGTTAGAGATTTATTGTGTTACTGTTACATTAATTTGGTTCACGAAATCCAATCCTAATGAAACTTTTACCGAATTAAGTCTTAACTTTTGTAATTTTGTCTGCCTTTCTTTTAGATTGAATAAAACAATGTTTTCATTGTCGCTGAAATTAGTAAATAATCATAATTAGACAAACAAATGCAAATCCCTAGGAAAAATTATACTCGGACTTCCATTTTACTACTTGCAACAATTTGGTATACTTGTCAAAGAGTTAACAAGTTTTTTACGTCATTGTTGGAGAATTGTTTGTTGTATGGAATGAAGCTTCTTGACCAAATAGCTAACCTCTATGCATGATGTGAAATCATTTGTGAACCCTTTTTTAGCCTTGATGTGTTGTTTTTCTACCTTGAGCTTTTGAAATATTATATTACCTCACATAATGGAAGAAGAGAATAAGTTTTATATTCTAAACGTGGGTATAGGTTGAAATTAAGTTTGGGGAAAAATGATTGAGATATGAAAACCAAGTTGCCTGAGAACCTTAAAATGTGATGATTGTATATTTCTCAAAAACTTTTAAAGAAAAAAAAAGCAAAGAATGAAAAGGTACATGAAATGAAAATTATAAGGTTGAGTTATGACAAGAACATGGTGGATAGTTTTGTTGTGTAAATGGGAATTGAGGATGCTCATAAATGATGTATGCATATAATTGTTCTACTCTTTTTGAAGTGGTGATTTGAATCTATGAAAAACCATAATTCTTCTAGCCAAGCTAAGTTTCAACCTTAGAAAGACCTTTTGATCTAACCGATGTTTGTGAAATGTGTGAACGAGATGATGTGCAAAAATTAATCAATTAGTGTTATAACATGCTATTTGTGAGGTATAATGCTAAACACATTTTTGAGGAAACATGGACTGTTGTTGAGTTCTAAAGATTCTTTCACTGGTTGTCATGTGTCATGTTGGGTCGAGGTTATGAGTTGATAAAAGCATCATGCCATATATTTTTTACTTTTGGAAATGCAAGTGAAATTTCTTTAATTTGTGCAAAGTCATTATTATGTTGAGAGATCATATGCTGCTTTGTCTATATTGTTCAAGTTCAGTTAGTGTCTTTGTTTATGTTTGTATATTTGTCTTTCATGAGGACATGAAAAAATAAAATAAAAGTTTGGGGGAGTTGATAAGTTTGAAAAATTCTTAGTATTTATGCTTATTAACCTTTATTAATTTTCTTTATTCATGTGTTTTGTGTTCATTTCATAGAAAAATGTTGGAGTTTTATGTGTTCTTTTAAGTTAGGTATATTTTTATTTTTCTTGAGATTATTGTATAGGAAAATGGAAGATTGGAGAAGATTAGAGAGTTGTCTGCCAGAACCACCTCGTCTAGCCACAATGCCAACATCGCCTATCGAGATATAGCAACTAGAAGTGAATTAGAAGTTATTTCTTGCCCAACAAGAGCTCAGGCTAGCTGATCATGGTTATAGTGTCGATAATGAAAGGAAAAAAAAAGTTTCTTTTAGTATGGAAACACATAAGAAACTCAGAACTCGATCAAGGGCACTTATTGGGCTAAAGGACATCAACTCTCATTCTTTTGTCAGAATTCATTAAATCTATATGTCCTAGATGTATAGGAGTAGTTAAACTCCCATTCCATTAGGAGTAGTTAAATCTATGTAACTTTTCTGATGCAATATATTCTCTTTCACATTCAAATATTTTATCTTAGTTATTAATGCGTATGGAATATCATGCTATTTATTAATACCACATGCAAACTGTATATTGAAATAGCTAAGCAATTAGAGTTTTAATATATAGATTTAGAACTTGCTTATAAGGAATTAGAGCAAGTATGATTATAATGTGAGTGTGAATAAATTAGAAATATATTATATTACTGTTAAGTTAATTTGGTTCACGAATTCCAATCCTAACTAAGCTTTTACCAAATAAAGTCTTAACTGTTATAATTTTATATGCTTTTCGTTTAAATCGAATCAAACAATGATTTTCACAATCGCTAACATTAGTAAAAAATCATAAAATAAACAAATACAAATCTTTAGAAAAAATATACTTGAACTTCTATTCTAGTATTTGCAACGATTTGGTATATTTGTAAAAAAGTTAACAATTTTTAATCTTTTGAATTAATATTAGCAAAAATATATTGTGTGTCAACATTTTAAAAATATTAGTATTGTATTACAACTTAATAATATATATATATATATATATATATATATATATATATATATATATATATATATATAAAAATAGAGAAAAAAAAATGTGTACACAAAAAGAGTTATACTCTTTATGTATTTCTTTATATATAGATTAGCGTTAAATTAATACATGTATGTATATTTTTTAAATATTTGTATTGTATTATAATTTAATAAAGTATGTAGAGATCGTATAAAAGAAAAATACACTCAGAGTATCGAAAGTTAACAGAAAAATAAAATACAAATATAACAATATAAAAATCTATGACAGAAGACAAAATATTTTATTTCTAAAAAATCAGTTAACTTTTATATTTAAAAGAAAACCAGTTAGTAATTACATTCTAAAATGAAGATAAAAATTGTGTATACAAAAATAACTATTCTTTTTTTATATATAGATTCTATAGATATATAGCTATAAATATAAAAAATATAGATATTTTGGTCTTTTTCTATTAATTATCAAAACAAAATATCAAACAATCTAAAAGATATGTTGATGCTAGCTTTAAAATTAAGAAATTTAATCCAAACATTTAGTAATACAAGGATAAAATTGAATAAGTTATATAAATATAAGACTTAGTTCAATAAATTGTATAAATATGAAGGCTTAATAAATAAATAATATATATATATATATATATATATATATATATTTTTTTTTTTGACTCGACACGAATCATATCATCATATGAAATAAAATTAAATCATATAAAATAAAATATAACAGGAAATGAGTTTTTAATGTCTATTCAAGTTACTGTTTTAATTAAATATAACTAATTTTTTAAATTTAAATAGTTTTTTAATTTAATTATTATTTTTTAAACTAAACAAATAAAAATCATCTACAAATTATCTATAATTAAATTATAAAAATAATTTATTTTTATTTTTATAATTATGATTTCATTATTTTTTTTGTTATTACGTAAACACATGCGCTAGTATATATTATATATATTTTGTTTGAAAAAATCGTGGGTATTTTACTATCAGTGATAAATGTTTATGTTTATATATTTAAAATTTGATAAATAGATATTTTAAAAAATAAAAATTCTTTTATAATTAAAATTTATATCAAACAAACATATTTATCTGTATAAATATATTTTAGATTTATAGTCAACGGTTTATAAAGTGGTAAAACATTGCTTTCACTGATTTAAAGTGTTAAAAAGAAAACTCTTGGTTTAAAAAAATATATTTCAATTAAAGATGGAAAGGAAAAATAAAACTTAAATATACACCTAGAAAAGGAAAAGCGGAGTGAGATTGAAAACAACCGATTGATTATTATTTTTATTTCGATATTTGTGAGTTTATATAATATAATATTTTCAATTTATTTTTTTTATCAGCAAAAATGTAATAAAATTAAAGTTCAACACTTGGATGCTCAATACATGGTACTATCTTACAAGATGTACATTTTTTATTTTAAAGGATTTAATGTAGTGCTCTGTATTAAATTGGTTTTAACATCTACCTTTTTTTTTCTTTGAGTTTTTTTTTTCCAACACTTCTCTTTTCTATTGCACACCTCACTTACTGGTTTCCTTTTCTTGTTTTTAACCTCACTTGTTTAAAAGGTTTGAACTAGTTGAGAGTTGAGCTCAAAATGTGAGTTTTATTATTTCATTAAAAAGTGAGAAAAAAAAAAGATAAAAATAAAAGGGGATTTGAAAAGAAAGAAAAAGTGTGAATGTCACTTAAATCACAAGGAAGGAAGGAACATGAATATAAATAAAATGGGTTTCTACAAGAGAGCCAATATGACTTACTACTAGTTCGAGTTAAATTGAATTGGAAAAATTTTAGTTTTTTTTTTAAATATGGGTTAAATTAGACATGTCTCACTTAATACACAAATTAAACCGAAAATTAAGGGCAGATTGACTCACAATTCACAAACAACAACCTTTTGTTAGTTGTTTACCATTTTTTTCATAACTTTTTTATTATAATCATTTACTACTTCTAATTATGTATGTTGACAATTTGATCCTTTTAAATATTATAATGATTTTAATAATGTTTGAATAGTTTAGATATTTAATAAAAAAATATTATTAAGTAAGTCAATTCACTAACTCATCAGCTTGTGATTAGTCGAATTAGATTACAAAATTTTTTATTCACAAAAAATGAGTCGAGTTGAAGTCACTCATCTTTAGCCTAACCTTCAATAAGTATACCTCTATAAACAAAATCTTATTAGTTGGGGTATTCACTTTGACACTCCCTAGAGGTGAAGAGTAAAAAAACTCTAAGAAAGAACGAAGGAAGTAAAGAGTGATGGAGAAAAGAGGGAGAAAGGCAAAAAGAATGGTAGAAGGACCAGGAAAAGAGTGGTAAAGGTGGAAGAAGAAAGAAAGAAAATAATACAAAAAGAGATTCAGAAATGGTCATAGCAAAGAATTACATGGAATCCTTCTAAGTAAAATGAATACTAAATTTGGAACAAAATATTATCGAATAAATCTTATAAATAATAGATCCAAAATACTTATTAAACTTAAAATTAATCATTAAAAAATTAAATTAAATTTAACTAAAGTTTGATATTAATTTTTTATTTTCTAAATACATATTTAAATTTAATACTATTGAAATTAAATTATCTATCCAAACTGAAGTTTGAATTAATTTATCCCAAACAAAGATTTAAAAGTATTAAAAACTTAAATCAAAGCCTAAACCATAGACCTAAACCCTAAACTTAAATCAAAGTAATTTAAACCACATTTCAAATTCCTTTAAAATTTCAAAATTTCTCATCCAAACACAATTTAAGGCAATCAACCTAAAGCATGCCAGCCTTGGCAACTTGAGTTGCTTTCATTAACTTTTCAACAAATTTAGAATTACAATTTTGGAGCCACATTAGATTGTTTAATCCATTGTTATGATAATTGCACTCCTCCTTTGAAGCAAGGAAACTAAATTTGCAGTAAGAAAAATAAATTGAAATGGGTGACAAAAACTTAATGCAATACAAACTAATAGTTCAACTCGTCAACATTGATTAGGAAAGCAAAATCTTCACTTTCTAATTCTTCATGAAGTAGATTAATAGGCGGTGCTTCAAACCCCTTTGTAGGTGGCACATCATCATATGACGATCTCTGTCCCTGAAAAATGTTTCATCAAAAACATTTAAAACAAAAACGCAGTCACAATCGTCATCAACCTCTTATAAACAATCCTACACTAAATCATATATAACCAGAACTATATTCAAGAAACAACTCATTGTTCGTTTGAATTAGCTTCATGGTGAGAAATAATTATTTTTTCAGAGAGGACAAAACAACAAATAGTCACTTCTTCCTTTTCAAGGCATCACCATGATTTTGTGTGGTGGAACTTATTCTTGTTTTGCTATCCGAACACACTGTCAGATGTCACCTAGTGCTCCATCAAGGGTGGAGGAGATCCAAAACTGAAACCCCCGCACATGTGTAGCACACTATATAAAACCCTCCCTCACCCGAGAAAAGATGCCCTGACACTACTCGTGATGAAATCTATACTTCCTCATGTGAATAGACTAATTATCTATATTGCACAAGGTAGCAGTTTTTAATTGCAAAAAGTAGGAGTATGTTAGATTTTCAAAGGAATATGCAACATCACATTAACCTGTATTTAAAAATTAAACAACTTTGTCCTTGAAAGATACGCATGGCATTAATTAGTCCTTTGATGTGGCATTTTTAGCCATCAAATTGGTTATTGGAGTACAAATACAGATGATTTTCATCATCGGTGAAGAACCAATCTGGTAAAGTTAAGTCAAGTTTAAGTTTGAAGGACCAGAATGAGTATTCACTATAAAAGGTAGTCAATGGAATGGGGAATTTTGGTAGAAAACTCGTATGTTCAAGTCTTGGTAGCAATACCTTAAAATAATAAGGAACAAACATTTGTTTTTATCAGCATAAGAAAAACAAGTAAGGTTATAGGACCAACCTTCTTAAGAATGTAGACAAAATAGTGAAAGGTTTCACCAAAAGTAGTCCACTCAACAGACCAGGTGAAATCTGGTGCGTTAAATATAGGGCGCCTGAAATGTGGCTGCAAAGAAATTTTAAATATATTAGAATCAATCACAGCAACACCAATTAAAGGAGACATACCAAACAGTTCCTTTTTGAAACCTGGCCAAAAGTTACTGAAATAAATGTGCCACCAGCTTTCAAAACCCTGTGAACACCTTTCAAAGTGGCCATGACCTTGGATAAAGTTTCAGGCTTTGGATTCCATGGGTCACCACTGTCCACGAACAATACATCCTTCAAAACCAAGAATCACATGTATCCCATAAACTTCAAACAATCATCGTACGGAAACCACAATCATTAGTTTAAGACATCAAGCCAAAATCCCACGATAAACGAAAGCAAAATCATTCAATTTACCATAGTTCCTTTCTCAATAACCAAATCAAAACACTCATCCCCAAAAGGTAGCTCTAGCATATCAGCTTGCAGCACTTTTATGTCTAACCACAAAAATGAAAACACGTAAAATAATAACTACAAAAACAATGTAAATCACATAACAAACAGAAACACAGAATCACGTAATAAAGCTAATATTCATAGTCAATCGCCCACATGTGTGTGTAGCAAATAATGAAGCTCAAAAGACAAGATTTTCTCGTCAAAAATTAAATTAGTTTCTTACCCAATTTCAAATTCCTTTATGAATGTACAAGTTAAAATCATTTTTTTTATTAAGAAACTAATTATAAGGGAGAATATTTTATTTCAATTTTTTTTCCTATGGAATTTGTCCTAACAGGGCCTTAATTCAAATGCAGAAGCTGACCTTTGAATCCCCGGGAGAGTAACCTCTTTTGCATGTTTTGAACCGCAACATGTGAAAGATCAATGCAAGTTATGTTGGTCGTGCCATCCTTATGCAATTGTTCACACATTTGTGAGTTTCCACATCCAAGCTCCAGGACCTGCAGATACGTTCGCGTAAGCTATGTTCCCATCAGAAATCGTAACCTAATGCATGAACGAAGCATACAGCGGAATGGGGCGTGAGATGGGGTTGAATCAAGTGGCGAAAATGGGAATAATCCTTGAACCACTCATATTGTTCCTCCTTCGAGAACCTCTCATCCCTGACACCAACCAAATGAACATTAAAATAACTTTTGAAATTCACCAAAATTGTTGAGAAGATGTGATCAATGAATAGGGTTTACCAGTATGAAGGATTAAGGTAGGCCATTGCAGTTGAAGGTGTTGGCGTATCTTCCATTGTTCCTCTTCAAACTTCAATCAAAAACCCTAACACCAAACCCCTCTATTCCTTGGGAACACGGTAAATTGAATTTTATTGGTATCCGTTGAGACTTGACAGTGAAAAAGAAAATACTTGAGGTTAAAATCAAACACATGATACCATTGATGCAGGCTTATCAAGCAATCAATTTTAAACTTCATAATTTTGTATGTAGAAAATGATTATTAGCAAAATATATAAACAACGTGAGAAAAAAAGAAATAATTTTAGATACATGTTATCCTTCTAAATACAAATTGTAATTTTTATTATTATTTATTGATGTAAAATAAATTATAGAAAATTAATAAATTCATAAAAAAAATTATATCACTCTCAATTTAATATATACAAAATTTGTAATTTCTTTTTATGTACTTTTTAATTTTTATAATTCTATTCGATATTAAAATTAGATCCGTTAAAAAAAATATAACTTAGACTGAAATTTAAATTCTCAATAAATAATTAGATCATTTACACATTTTAGTCATGTAACCTATGCAGTTTTAAATAAAATTGTATATTTTTAAACAATTCTTTTTACATTTAAATAATACAAGACCCACTTATTTCAATTTATTGATTTGGATTGGATTGTTAAAAGAGTATAAATCAATTAAAATTGATTAATTCGTATTTTATTTCTTCTGGATTTGATTAAAATAAACTCATAAATACCTTTACTTAAGTATCATTAATCATGTTGTGTAGTCTCTTAAGTATTGAAAATATTTAAAATATGTCTCACAATGATTGTAAAATGTATGTTTTCGGAAATTAAATTAATAGATATTTATTATTATGTTTATTTTAATAATTGCACTGGTTTAATAACTATTAAAAAATTAAATTGGCAGTTTAATCTACAGAAGCTATGTATGAAGGGTTGTTTTGAATATGTTGAATATCTCACATAAATGAGGACAAATTCTACTTTGGTGAACTGATTCAATGAAGGTGAATTAGACTAAAACTCATCTCAATGTAATTTCAAAATCATTAAAAATTATTTAAGTGAAGATTTGGACACATTGTTTTGTTTATTATTGGATTCACTCGATTCTTATATTTGATGTCCTTGATAAAATGAATTAAAATACATGTAAACTACTATTTCTAATGCAATGGCTATTCCAGAAATGAGCTATCACAGAACAGTGTGCATATGCACTATGTAGATGGCAAATGCATGATGAAATGATGTTAGACAGGTTAGAAAATGAAAATGATTACTTAAAACTGTTAGAATGATGTAAATAATAACTGTTAGAATGATGTAAATAATATGCTGGGATGTTCAGAATTATGAAAAACTATGCCTAATTACAAAATCTGAAACTGTTTGATGAAATACTTGAATGAAGGTGCAGTTCTACCAAACAGTTTGTCAATGAATTAAAAGACAGAAAATGAATATGCAATGAATGAAACAAGTCTTAAATGATGAATATGAATGGAAGATGCTAATTAATTACAAGAAATGAATGCGGAAACGAAAAGATTTTAACTGCACCCTTATAAAAGAACTGCACTGTGGTTAATATTCTGTGCATGCCTGTAAAATCTATAAGTTTTAAATATATTTTTAGTTTTCGTTTTCGTAGTGTTGGTTACGGATGACCATTATTTTGATAGAATATTTAAAATGAATCTTATTTTGATAGAATGTTTAAAATGGTTCTCATTTTCGCAATTCGTGTTTTATTTGGTCATTTTCTGTAATATCGTTTAAATCAGTAACCTGAGCACTGTAAAAGGGACACTGTTTGTATTATGTTGCATTGGGATGTGTTACGTGTACTATACAAATAGCTAATTAACATTAACTGTTCAATTTGGAGGAAATTTTGCAATCAGGGCTTGAGTTGGATTGCAGTCGCACTCTTCATCGTTGGAGGCGATTTCTTCATCTTGTCTTTCTTGAACTGGATTGCAGAGTTGGAGGCGATTTCTTCATCTTGTCTTTTTTGAGCTCGGATTTGCAGAGGAAACAGCTAATACTTGTCATTTAATCGTTGGATTGCAGTCGCGCTCTTCATTTCAATTTTCCAGTTAATCATCATGAGTGGGTTTAAGGTTTTCTGGGTTGTGGTTGCTTGTGTGTTAGGGTTTTCGTAATTCTATGTTGGGGTTTTGTACACGTAACACACCTTAATACAAACAGTGTCACCTATACAATATTTCATTACTGATTTAAATGACGTCACAGAAGGACCAAATAAAACACGAATTGTGAAAATGAAAACCATTTTAAACATTCGGTAAGGATGAAGATCATTATAAACATTCTATCGAAATGAGCATCATCCGCAACAAACACTACAAAAATGAAGACGAAAAAGATATTTAAGCCGATCTATAATTCAACATAAGGTAAGAAAGTATTTTTTTTTTTCTAAAAAGAAATACCCGGATTTACATTTTATTCTTATTTTCTCTTAATTAGAAATAAATTATTCAGGAAAACTCAACTTCCACTTCCCACAACAAATTGTATCAAATTCGAACCGCATACGATAATGATAGAGGGCGCGTGATGGAAGAGTGAACTAGATTTCACTTCCAGGTCTCTTACTCGCGCTCAAAGGAAACAATTTCTCCTCTATTGCAATTTCAATCTCGCGCAGAACCCTTCAATCTTTCCTTTGTTCTTCAATTTGTCTAGACAAATCCCCTTTCTTTCACATGAAATCCAGTTGAGTCCCGATTACAGTCTTAAGCACACTGGTAAGCGGTTCGGTGGTTTGTGGTACAGTGGTTCGCTGGTTCACGGCTCTGTGATAATCTGGTAAGGGATCGAAAGGTTCTTCTGTTGTTTTGTACATGCCTCGTAGCCATTTATTGTGAAAGTTTGAGTGTGATTGTGTGAAGCTGGGAGGATGCAACCTTCACATATTGTCCTTATTGTTGTCGTGCTCTGTGATTATCTAGTGGTTTTTTTGCGTTGTTACTGACTTTGGTGGTGTTTGGTTTTTGTTTCAACTCCTTATTAGATGCATGCACTATATAAAAACAGTTATCATAATCTGTATATGCCCATCGGTTCATCGGCCATGACCGGTCCTCAGGTTCATCGAACAAGGCTGGGAGGGCTCGTATATAAAACATATTCACCGGTCGAACGGTCTTATGAATGAATTGTATAGGACCATCGGTCAATCGGTGTCACAAATGAACCATGTATTATATTGTAAGGGACCATCGGTCGATCGGTCTCGCAAACGAACCACATATTATATCGTAATGAACAATCGGTCGATCGGCTTACATATTAATTACGCATTACTCCACAAAGGACCATCGGTCGTTCGGTCCCACACAAACAATGCCTTAACTTATAAAGGACACTCGTTTGATCAGCCACCAGGTCGATCGTTCGATCAGACTCCTAAGTGATTCGCGTAGCACTTTATATATGATCATCGGTCGATCAGTTATAAATGAATTATTCACTTGTAAAAATCAGAAGATAACCAGCCTAGTCAAACGGCCATCAGTCGCATGGCCAAACAACACCAGTCAATTGGATTAATTAACCTTAAACAAGTCAGTAATCTTGATTAGAGGATCATTGGACCGTGATTAAGGAACCCTAATCACATGCCCATACCGAAACTATAAATAGGGTCCAAAGGTAGGTTGGTGAGCATGTTTAATTCGCATTTATTACGACAGTTATACTGACCGATCGGTTCATTAACTCACTTAAGCACGCACCGGAACCTTTTAGACAGGTACCCCGATCGAGCGAGGAAATGAATTTCTTGGAGAAGAAGGTATTGCAGTTGTGAGGAGACGATTTCAAGAAAATGAGTAAGATCAAGATCGAAGAAATTGTTAGTAGACTCTTGGTCCCTATCCCAAGACAATATTGAAATTTTGAGACTTGGCATTATAACAGCAGGAGTTGTTGGAATACATGGGTTTATGTTTTAATCATAATAAAATTAAGAACATCACGATTAATTATGGTGTGGTCAAACATTTAGGCTGATAGCAAACAATATAGTTATATACCTATCATTTTGTGTTTCCGGGGTTTGGGTTCAATGTGGGAACGGTGAGTGGACTGCATTTTGGTGTGTTTTTGATTGTCTTTCGGGTTTGCATTTGGTGTGTCGTTGGTGTTTGGATTTGGGAAGTGGGGACAATTGATTTGTATTTTTCACCGTCCCTAACTAACCACAGCTTTTTCCGAAAGCTGTTCGGTGCCGCCAGCGTAGTGAACGAGAAAAAGTGAGAAATCAGTTCAGAAATTGGAAGTGGAAAATGGCGACAGCGCCGGGAAACCAAATGCTGGAGGGAGGAGGAGCGCCGCCACCTCCGGGGACTGATATGACCGGAATATGCTTCCGTGACCAGCTCTGGCTCAACAGCTTTCCTCTCGATCGCAACCTTGTCTTTGATTACTTCGCCCTTTCCCCTTTCTATGATTGGACTTGCAACAACGAGCAACTCCGTATGCGCTCCGTTCACCCCCTCGACCTCTCTCAACTCTCGTATGTAAAACCCTAATTCCCTTCTCCTTCCTTCTTTTCAATACTCTTTTAGATTTCGTGGATTGTAATAATCGAATAATAATAGTTGTGCTGTTCAGGAAAATGACGGGGACGGAGTATATGCTCAGCGAAGTTATGGAGCCGCACCTGTTTGTTATTCGCAAGCAGAAGAGAGATAGCCCCGACAAAGTTACGCCTATGCTCGCCTACTACGTCCTCGATGGTTCCATATACCAGGCTCCGCAACTCTGCAATGTTTTTGCTGCCAGAATTGTGAGTTCTTGCTCTGTGTGTTACATGTTTTCTACTGTTTTTAGGTTAGGGAGAATTCTTTTCTGTAAATAACTTGCTTGCATGAGATTAAGAAGAAATGGATGTTTGTGATCAAGTGTGATGTAGAATGGAGGAGGAGCATGTTGAAGGAGAGTTATGGTATTTATCAATAGAAACTTAAGAGATCTTTTGTTATTTTGTGGGGGTTTAAAAATTTTCTTTTCCTTTTTGTGCAGTGTATCTAATAAAGGTTTATCTTGGATCGTGTTATTACTTCACTAAAATCATGATTTATCTTGGGTTTAGTTATTACCTTTGAGTTATGATTTCTCTTTAGGGGTGTTTTATGCTATTTAGACTTTTTGCATGATTGGTGATTTCTTTTTGAGAATATCTCTCCATCTAGAGGAGTACTTTAGATTTGTTTGTTAATCGAAGGAGTACTCTGGACAAGAGGAGTACTCGTGGTTGGCTATCCTATATCGTTGTGAAAATTAGAGAAAATCCTTCAGTCCTGAAACATAACATTTTGTTTTCTGTTCGAAGCTGTATTAGTTTTATCTGTTCTTTAGTATTCAGGTTCGGTGTTTTGAACAGGCAGCACTACTGTTTTATACTTAAGGGCCTTATTCTACAATTTTTGTACAGTTTACTAGTTTTTCTTTTAGTCAAATTTTTTTATTATGGGAGAGATTTGGTGTCTTATACTGGTTTTGTAATTGCTCTTGCAGGGAAGGGCCCTTTATTACATACAAAAGGCATTTACTACAGCTGCCTCCAAGTTGGAGAAGATTGGATATGGTAAGTGCAGACTATTTTTTTTTTTTTTCTTTCTCGGAGATTGTTGCTCACAGCAATGTTGCAAAAGCTGGAAAGTGTTTGATAATGTCTTGTTATTAAAGTTTTACGGCAATAGTAAAGAGTAGTACATACACGAAAAGAAGCATGTATGTCAAAAGAGTAACTATTTTTCATTTGACCTAGCTGGTGTTCTGTCATTGTGTTAGACCTCTTATAATTAAGCTCTATAAGAGACAGTTATTGTAAAAGTCATTGCAGTTTTCTTAATTAGTTTGACAGCTTTTAATGTTTTATTAAGGGCAAGCATAACTGCTTTTAGGCAGTTATGAGGACGGCAGAAATAGGGAGAGAGGAGGGAAAAGGGGATTTGGATTGGAGAGAAAAATCTGGGAAGGGAGAGACCAAGTTCTTGGAAACTTGGAAGATGTGTACTGTCCTAAGTGTTCTATTTCAATTTCTGTGTTTTGTGTAATCTGGCAATTATAGACCAGTTCTTGTGATAGTAATACAGTAAAAATTTATATACCAGTTGGTTTCTATACATTAAAACAAATAAATTTAAAGATCATATTGATCTTTATTAGTTATGCTATCAAGGATTAAGTTTAATGCATTGATCTCGAAGCATCACTTTCATGTATTGATAATTGGAGGACTAAGGAACTATTTGTCTTCTAAAAAAATGGGGATGCTTTTGTGCCTTCCTTGCATGTTTAGACATAGTTTCTGGTAGTTTTAGTCCTAATTCGAAAAGCAAACTCCCTGTCTTTCTTTAATTTTACACCACAATTTTCCTGATTCCCAGGATTCTCTTTTGTACACTCTTTTGGACGTTATCAGCACTTAAGAACTTTATAAACTATTAACATAGCTTATGGAGGTGACCAACCTTGCAGTCTTGGCAGTTGCCAGATCTTTTGAATTTTTTATCTTAATATACATTTCATCACTAAAGTTGTCTAATTCATAAAGCATCCAAACCTACATGCTCATTAAGGGTTGATTTAGGCTGACAGATTTGCTGACGATTCCATGAGATTAGGGTTCTTTGGGTGGCTTGATTTGGGAATTAGGGTTGTTGTTAATTTGGGGATAAAGAGCTTAAGCGGATCAAGTTGAGAGAGAAACACTGATGCTTTTAACTTTGTTAAAACATGAGTTATGGTGCACTGAATTACAATATGAAGCCAGTTCAGGTTGTAGAATCTGTTCCAAAGGTGCAATTTTGTCCTGTGTTTTTTATAATAGGTTCAGTTATTCCTGGTATAATTCTGTTTGGTTCAATTATTCAGTTTTTTTTACCACCACAAGTATCATCTAAGCAATGATTAATATCAGTGTGCCACTGTTGCAACTTTAAAGCATCAGGAGATTCTGCCACTGCTATTTTACCGTCTAATTTTTTATACCCATTTTTTTCCCCTTACATATGTTCTGCCTGCTTGTAAGACATGTTTTGGAAGTTTAGTCATACAACTGTTATATTTCATACTTCTGTACACATTAACTGAATTGTGATTCTTCTAGCTGGGTCAGTGGATTCTGAAAATGAGACTGCATTGGTGGAGTCAAAGACTGCTAAGGAGACGATTGACATAAAGGAGGTTAAGCGTGTGGATCATATTCTTGCATCCTTACAACGAAAGGTAAGTTGACAAAGTACATCTTTCACATGTTTCCTTATAAAAAAAAACTATTAAAATTACTGGTAATATTTTTGTGTATAAAAAGTGGGTACAGGGGTTGAAATAAAATCTGTCTTAAATATATACGCCCAATCAATCCTGAGTATTTGTCCTGTCGGAAAACAGTCTATGTATTATATCAAAACATGAAGCATTTACTATATTGAGAAGCCAAATGCACTTAATTTGAATAATTAGGGGTGCGTGGCATTAGTTTCACAAACCAAGAGCTAAAGTAGCATCCCTTTCATTCATGGGTAACATCGTGGTCATATTATTAAAGTCTTTTTTCTTGCATTTCACGGGGCCTGGAGAGAAGTGTCATCAATAGGGCTTTCCTAACTCTTCCCAAAAGGAAGAACATGAAATTCTTATTTCCTTTCTATTGATTGCATTGAGATTGGATCTATTCATAAGAAAAATAGAATGCTTGACTGATAAATAACTTGGATAATTTACTTGCAGAACTTAAAACTATTCTTCCCTTTTTGTTGTGTTGTATTGTCATATAAGAGAGATCTGGTTCTTCTGTGGTGATGCACACATAAGAGGTTTTGCCTGACATAGCCAAGTCCTAAATGAACTAATTTAAACAAATAGTTGTGTATTGATTGATAAATTTGAACTGCTAACAGTATTGGCAATTTATCTCATTCTTCTCTCATCCTTTATTATTGGTGAGAAATGAGTAATAACTTGTTGCCTGGTGCAGTTACCACCAGCTCCGCCTCCACCACCTTTTCCAGAAGGGTATGTGCCGCCTCCTACAGGTGAAGCTGAGAAAGGAACCGAAACTCAGGAAGCAGCAGAAACGCAAGCTCCTACTGCTGATCCCATAATTGATCAAGGACCAGCAAAAAGAATGAAATTTTAATATTAAAGACATACTGCAATGGCTGTTGATTGTTATAAAGGTGGAGGAAAATTATATTGTTCCCAACATGCAGCCTTGCTGGAACTATTCTCTGGTCTCTGTAGGTAATGCTCTTTTCCTGTCTTCGCCTTAAATGTAGATACATGGTCACTGAAATAGGATTAGACCCTTCTATTTTCATTCTGGACAATGTACTGAGCAATAGCAAATGTAAAAGATTGGACATTTTCTATTTATTGCACATTGCTGCAGATCTTGCTTTCATCCTAGTTTTACCTGAACAATATTGCGTCCCTAGGGCATACATGGAGTTGTTTTAGGTTCTGGATTATGTAGAAACTTAGTGAGCTGTGGAATTGCTCAATACAACCAATATTTTCGTACTTTTGTAAAATTTTCTTTTTTAACTTTTTTAAAATCTTGTTACATAAGTTGATTTAGTTTATAAAGAAGGTTGAAAATATTTTATTGCTATTATGAATACTTATAGGGGAGAAAGACCTTAGCTTGTTTCAAGTCCAAAATATTAGAGATAGAATGGATGCAATAGGGTGATAGTGATTGGAAAGAAGATATTCTTGAAGGAAAAGGGCTCGAATTTGGGAGTATATTGTTGAAGGAGTAAATTAAAAATAAATAAGATGTGATATGAAATTATAAAATAAATAATTAACAAAAAAACAGTTATCGAAGAGGAATGACTATATTAACAAAAAAAATGTGTGATTATAAAATAGTAGATGAAGGATTTGTTGTTGAAGATGGAAGTAGGTAAAATAAACAAAAATGGAGAAAAATATCAGTGACGAGAAAGAAGAAAGAGGACTTAGCAAAGACGCTTATTTAACGAAAAAAAAAATCACATTGACTCATTTTAATAAGTATTGAAACCACGTCTACAAAAAAAAATTGAACAATTACTACAAGTGTAGAGTAATTAAGTCTAAAGATAAAAAGAGAATTAAAAGATGATTAAAAATACACTAACCTTTTTTATTAAAACATCTTTTAACAACCGTACACAAGAAACATGCTTGGGATAATTTTGTTGTTTGAAATTTTTTGAAGTCAATTTTATGATTGATAGCTGAGAAGGTTTTTATTGGATCCAACATACTAACCTAATAACCTAATTGAATTCTAGCATTTGATGAAAATATTAGTGAATAGAGATACAAATTACTTTCACTTTTTTAGATTAAGATTGAGAATTAAATTCATAATTGCTTTAATATAAAATAGTTAAATTGAAAAAATTATAAACAATATAACAAAATGCTCTAATACTTTTGAAGAAAAATAAACGAAAAGTGTTGGACTAGAATAATATAACTAAGGACAATATATATAATCTAATGTGAAAAGCAACAAAAATGTCTATTGTTTGTTGATACTTTTAGATAGAACCAATACGATTATTAACCATGTTAGCATAAAAAATTGCTGAAATTAAATTGAATGTTAACATAAAGTAGAAATCTTTACCATAAATCTCATTTATATTGGCATAAAACACGATAATTTTTTCTAGGTACTAAATGACTAAAGATATATTATTTATCCCCTTCATAAATAAGACAATCCTTTCCAAATCCAAATTACAAGACCACGGAAAGCGATTAATTACCCGTAAATAGAAATTGAACACGAAAATAATAAAAATAAATTGTAAAAAATTGAACATGAAAAGTGATAGCTTTTCCTTGTTTAGATTCCAACGCAGGGAAAATAAATTACAAAAAGGAGCAATAGTGTTTGTTGAGTATCGCCAAAAAGGTCACAAAGAAATAGATGACACTGCTGAAAATTTCAATTAGCAGAAATAATGATTCTCTTCATATTTGAGTGACCATCCTGATCATCCATCAGTTGTTGCCGCATTGCCTCTTTCAACAGTTCTATCAAAATTATGTGTATAGTAACTTCAAGTATAAAAATAGAATTTGGATTCTCTGATAGGTTTTGGTGTTGTTCCTCTATAAGCCTTCAAAATATATTAATATTGGTATATTAAAAAGTTTTTAATATATTCTAAAACATTAAAATGAGTGTCTATTGGTATATTTTGAAAGTTCAGCAGAGGAAGAACACCATACTGAGCAGAAAATCTGAACTCACAAAAATAAAGCTTAAACCATAGTATAGTATAAATAATTTGCATTTCTAACCTTGTCTGATTGAACAGAAAGGCAATTCCTAGGAACTTCTGAAGGAAGGTGATGGTGATGCAGGAGGCTTCAAGTCCTCATACCTGGATGTTCATTTCAATGAATGTTAACACTACCTCAAGAAATATAAGACAAATATGCATTAAACTAGCAATATGTTAAAAATTAAGGACAACCACCTAAGCATAATCAGAGATACCTCCACTTAGGGGAGGGAAAAAGAAAGGGGTATCTAACTTATCAAATTAATACCTAAATGTAGGGTCCCAATGGGATGAGTCAGAAACCACAAGAGTGAACTAAGAGCAACTCCAATAGGGTTGCTTAGATTGACCCTTATAGTTAGAAACTTGAAAATATCATTGGAGTAAACGAAATCTCATAGAAGTTGCTTATATAGGCAACTACATGCTTACATAAGGAATGAAGAGTCATTGGAGAAGAAACAATTATATTTGAAGGCAACTCAGAAGAAGCTCACATAGTATAAGGTGACAGTGGTCTTGACTTGGGTTGAGCGAGATGTTCTTCCTTTGGTTCATCTGGTGTTGAAAGTTGTGGTGTTCCATTACTTGATATTGTGTCTATCTGTGGCACATCGTCTGCAGCAGATTTGGAAACTGATACAACTGGTGCATTAGGAGATGGTGAAGTGGGAGGTTTCAAGTCAGGATATCTGCAGGCATAACATGGCCTCAGGGATCAAACATAACAAGAAAATCACACTGAGGGCATTGACATAATTGACATAACTTGAAAACCAAACTATATAATGTTAGGTGCAAGAATGTGTATTAACATATAAGCGCAAAATTAGAAGGCAACTTACGCTACATAAGGAGAAAGAGGCTGCCCCACTTTGGGTGAAGATGTTGCCTGAGTGATGCCATCTACTCCTGGCACGCTACTTGGAGTCTCTGAAACACTTGGTTTTGGCACTGTCTCACTGGTCTTTGCTTGTTTCTCACTACCAGGCTGAGATGGAGTAGGAGATGATGGTGGCTTCAAATCATCATAACTAACAAAATAAGCATCAGATTAGTTTATGCATGCACAGACTACAATGAAAAGCTCATTGTGTACTAATCCTTATTACCTAATCATAAAGAGTAACATATTTCACTGCATAACATTTCAATGTTGTTTAGGAATTATTTGCAATTTGGCTTACGCGGTATAGGGAGAAAGTGTCTGTTTTGCCACTGGTTCAGGTTGTGAAGTTTCTTGCTCAGTGGCAACTCTAGGTTCCACAGTCACAACATTTGCAGGGGGATCTGGAATACTGGCCGCTGGAATGTCTGGTTTCTGAACCATCCGAATAATCAATTAACTAATATCCCTTGTTAGCAATAGCAAGGTAGAATATGGCTTATGTAAAATACCCTCAATGGAGGAAGTACCTTGGGTGAAGAAATGTAAGGACGTTGAGAAGGTATCTTTGCAAGAAGTTCCTCCATTGGAGTTAGCGGTGCAGTTGTCTCTGCTATTGCCTCCACTATTTTACAATGTGATAGATCAGGATTCTTGGCTATGACTGCCAAGAGTTCAGCAATCTGCAATGAGTCAGAGCAAGTTAATTATGCACTTGGCTAGAACTTACTTACCAATTTAATCAACATCACATCATAATATTCATAAGAGGCAACAACGCTGCCAACATATTTACATTACTTTCTGAACATACAAGCAACATGGGGCAGCAAATATAATACATATTGTTCTGTATGTGCAGACAAGAATCAAACAAGCATGGATTAATTAAAAATGATTGTATTGACCTCAGTAGATACGTATTCATAATCAGATATGCTCCTATGGCAGCACAGCAGAAGCAAATGTAGAAATCATATTTAAAGTTATACATATACATTACCTACAAGATTCAGGATTGGGAATATGGGAAGGAGAATGATAATCCATATTCACTGGTTAAGGAATCAAAAGTACAAAAGGTTTTGTGAGCAATTGTAATATTGGATTCTACTAATGCACTCTCATTCAGGACACTCATTAGCATGATCCTCAATTTCCAGTATAAACTATGACGAAATTAGATTGGCAATGATCCAACCAAGAAAATATATAATCACAAACTAAAAGAGTGCCAGAAGGAAAGAAGAAAAAGAATAACATTTAGCAGTGTACTGTTTTTTGTATCAATTTTCAGGCAAAAAAACTGAGAGCTGCTTGTACTCACATTCCATCACACACAAAAGCATTTTTCTTAAACTGCAATGCTTAAGAAAATGAAATTCACTTCGAATACTTTTAAGTTGAACATCAGAGTTAACATGTTCCATATATCTATCATGATTTATAAAGAAAACATTTCACATGATAAGTACCTGAAGGTTTGACACCAGACCCCCAAATAAAGTATCTTCTGTTGACAGGGTTATATTATGAGTTTCCTTGAAAGCATCTGTAGGCCGCTCCATTCCTCCAGGTCTCACTATCTGAAGAGTGACATAATGAATTTTCAAATAGAACCCTGAATTTGGGTGAAATTAGTACGAGAGATTCCTAATGACTCACTGTGTATGGAAGTCCACTGGCCACCAGTGCTTCTTCTGCTTTCCTTTTCCAAACAAGGACTCCCCAAAACAAACTTCATAAGCAGAATCAGGCAATCAGTTGAACTGCGCTATGATCTCAATATGGAACAATAACCACTGCTTGATTACAAACTACAAATATGGAAATTGTTTGACACAGCAAGTACATGAGAAAGCTTTCATACTCACTTGAGGATTGCTGCAGGGAAGCCAATTTTGTTCGTTCCCAGTGAAGTAACCAATATGAAGTGATTTACTTTGGCAACAGTTGCTGCAAGGTAGAGAGAACAAGCATTTACATTTTTGTTTTCAACTTTTAGTACAATATGAATTAATTACAGCTAAGACAAAAATACATAAAAAATAGCAAATAATAATCACTGTCTGATTAGGCCAGGCTGATTTCAGTATCTGGGTTTGTTTTAGTGTTTCAATCAAGTTTAAAGCTTAAAAGAATTGGAGCAGCAAACAATGTTGAGACAAATCAAGACCAAAACACAGAGAATGCACATGGCACTTAAACATAAGACAGTGAAAGTTCTCTATTACCAGCATCAACTAGATTTTTGGTGGCCAGATAATCTATCCGAAAGGGTCCAGTGATGTCAAAAATTTCCTTCTCACTGGCACCAATGGCACATATCACTGTTGATGCATTGCCTAAAGCCAATCCAATCGTATCCGGTTTCTCCAAATCACATTCTACAATTTCAAGCTTCTCTACAGCTGGGCTAAAACCCAAAAACAATGTTATTCAATACACCAGCATTTTGTTGTTGGAACCAACACATATTGATTTCAAAACTTTCTTGCCTTACCTTGTCCCCCTCCAGTTGCACTTGAACCATCAAGCTTCAATTCCTGAACACTCTGCACATACATGTATCTTTAATGCATATCTATTTTAAAAAAGATATTAGTCATATAACATTTTTCAAATAATTAATTATTACGCCACCTTAGTTAATGCAACAGCCCTCTGAGCACTCCGAACTCCAGCTCTGACTCTGAATCCAAGCTTTATCAGCTCCCTGAATGTGACAGACTATCATCACTTACCATTTTGAAAAAGTTACATTTTGAAAGGAAAATGCAGAGCAATAATAAACTACCTCACTGTCCTTGAACCAACTTTACCAGTAGCGCCCGCAACAAATACCAAGTTGTCATCCTTGGAGTCTGTTTTCTCAGATATCCCCTCAGCAGTACCCGCACTAGATTTTGTTGAACCTTGTATACAACAAGGTGCATGTTTAGATTCACAAAAAAAAAAAAAAAAAGCCTATTTTATTTTATTTCAGATTAATGTTTACATATTTTACCTCAGGTTGATGAATTGAAACAAATTTAAGTAACTTTTTCATATAAAACAATGTATATTCCAAATTAAGAAACATGTTCTGTGAGAGAGAAGGAGCAACATTTATCACCTGAAGCTTGAGTTCTGCAACGAATTCCGTGTTTTGTTGATCTTGTGGAAGAAGGGTACCTTGTGAAATGGGAAAGGTTGACATGGGCACAAGGTTTCTCAGTGGCCCCTCTGTGTGACAAAGAGGAGGGGATGGTGGTTAGGGTGAGGGACTGTACGGAGAAAGCCTCCATTGACACAGAGGTAGAAGGATATGGAGGATTGAGAATGAGAAGGGGAATTGTGAAGCTTAGTTTTGATGATGTTATCCATTGCAATCTTCTCTCACTGCCACCAATGCCATCCTCTACTCTCTGTGGATATGATGCCTCTGCCCCACATGTGTGACTCCTTTGGTATTCATTACATTGATTCCACAACACCATAAACCCTTTTTTTCTCGATCAATTTATGTGGTTTATAAGAATCTACTAACTTTTCTATAACTATTTCCTTTAGTTTTTAACTTCCAATATCTTACTCATACATTGTTACTAAGAAACTATGACAGTGTTACAAAATCTAGCCCAATCTATTCCGAAATAATAATGTTGAGATAAAATTCAAGAAGAATAAACATGAAAAGTGATACTTTTTCCTTATTTTATTTACATCGCTTGCACGGTCCTACCTTAAGGTATTTCATTACCGATGTATTGTTTCATCCACTTGAACTTGGAATGCAACCAGAACAAAACTCACAATTTTACAGGCCCATGTGTCATTCGCAGATACCCCTGCTACTTTGCATATACTTTCTATAACGGTTCAACATGTGTGTACATTTGGAGAAAGAGGCGTCTCCACTTTAGATGAACGTGTTGTATCCGGTGTCTATCGGTCATTAAAATAATCTTTATAAAGTTATAACGAAAATTATAATATAAAAAAAAATATTTTGATAAAAAAATATAATATTATTCTAAATAATTTTAATGTAAAAGTAATGATATATGTCTAAAAATTTTAAGGCGAGGACAGATAACAACCCAACCGGTGACTGTAGTGGTGGTTGTCGGTGGAAGTAACTTGGTCAAAGGCAAAACAAAGAAGAGGTGAAGTGTATTAACTTAGGTGAATAATATTTTACTGCAACGATAAGATTCAAGAACATGAGAGGTGATGTAAGTTTAGGTTAAATAAATGTTACGATGTTATAATGTTAGGTAGAGCATTTCTTTCTGTACCACCTTTCTTTTTCTTGCACCCCATAAAATATTTTATCTTCATCTTACTCTCAATAAAAATATATTAAAAATCCTAAATTTTTTTCTTCTTTGTTCACACGATATCTCTCTTGATCTTCAAGATACTATCTTCATCATTTTTTTGTCCATCACCAATTTCATCTTTACATAACTATTTTTTGATTGTTCAATTCGAAATGCACTCTCGGATTTAAAAGTGTATATTGAATTATTCAATCTTGTATACCAATTTCATCTTTACATAACTATTTTTTGATTGTCCAATTCAAAATGTACTCTCAGATTTGGAAGTCTATATCGGATTATTTAATGTATATAAGTTTACATAGTAGATTACTTAATTTGATACGTAAACTTACATATCGGATTGGGTAATCCAATATAAACTCTCAAATCCAGTGATGCATACTGGATTGACCAATTCGAATGTGCATGTTTTTTCTTTTTTTATTTATGTTTGTTATGCGTGGGTTGTTATGTAGACCCCAAAGCCTATACTATGTCCATGTCGGGAAATATGAACCCCATTGCTTCCAAGTGGTAAAGGGACAACAAAGAAAATGATGTAGAGTTAGCATCTGAACAAATTTCCCATGTTTAATTGGCGTAACAAAATTGATAAATAATGATTCTAAAAGAGCCTATCATTATACTTCTTTTAGGCCTTAATTAGAAGATAAAAGAATGTTCCTCAACTATAAAGTTCAAGAAGCCTAAGCACATTCCAACAAAAATATCAAACTTAAGACATAGACAACATATATTTGTTATCCTTGTGATGTTTGTTTGAAATGTCAAAGAATTTAACAAGATAAAATCTCAAATCAAATTATTAGATTTATCATATTGTGAGACCAATGTACATTTAAAACTTCAACAACTAAATAGATATAAATGTTGCACACAACCATAGAATGCAACCAGAAATATAGAAACTTATGCACATTATCATTTTTATGTTTGTAATCGTAACTGCTAGTATCTACAAACAACCTTGACACAATATTATTGATAATATTGTCCAATAAAAGTTGTCATTTTATTTCGTTAATTATAGATAACTTTAGTCACTATCGTTAATGTCAAAATATAATATCTGAAATATAAATTTTATATTTTGACATATACAATTTAAAAACATATTATAAAATATACCATTTAAAATATAAAAAATTGTAAATATAAAAAAATACATCTCGGTGTACAATTCAAAATACAATATTTATATCGAGTTTTCAATAAAAAAATGTATTTCGATATTAGATTATGTAATTTGAAATAAAATACTAATTTCAATACTGAAGTATTTTTTTTAAGAGAAAAAAAAAAAGAACTTATTGATCCAATGATCCAGAAGTATTCTGTCTTGGTGTAAATTTTTTAACAAACGACAATGATTTTTTTTGCAACCCAAATGTTGACGCAATGCACTGTAAGTAGAAGTATTGGGATTTAGAATAACAAACTTTGGAAGGATAACACGGCATGATATGATATGGGACATTTTGGTATCTTAAGTACTCCTATGGGAGTGCAGATAAAAAATATGGGGATATAAAAAGAAATATCCGTATCGATGTACACATGGGCCAAAGGCCCACTTCTTTTCTTTCTTCCTTTTTATTTCCCTCTCTCTGTTTCTTTTCCACGTCTTTTCTTTTTTTTTTCTTAGTGCACTCCCATAAAATAAATAAACCTCATCAAAATCATAATAAAAAAACTAAACATTATCTGTGCATCTCCACTTTTTGAACATATTTAAGAATATATATTTTGGAAAGTATTTTTGGATTTAAAAACACATTCAAAAAACACATTATAGACTGCATTCCCTCAAGCTTCAGGTGATAAATATTGCTCCTTCCTCTGCAAAAATATGTTTCTTGATCAATTGAAAAATAATTTAGGTAGCGTGATAACTAGTTATTTGGAAAGTGGTGTAGGACTAATAATTTTGTTAAGATCATTTTACTTCTATAAACATTGTGAAACGATAGTGTGAAACTATCATTTTCCTTCTTATAAATATGTGCAGTGCTTAACAATTGAATTTTGATGGTGCAAGTGCAAGTGGAGAGGAACAAGGTAAAAGAAAGTTCTGAAATCATCATGTGTCTGTACCGAATAACACTGAAACAAACACAAATCCTGAAACAACAAACACAATTAACTTGGTCCCATTCATTTTAGATTGATAAAATCGTTATTATGGTTGTTTGTCTTTACAGCGGGCGATAAATTCACTGTTTTTAAAGACTTATCTACGGTATATCAACGGAATCGTTATTATAATTGTTTGTTGAGGCGATGTTTACGAATGCAGTGCAGAAGATATCCAAAGTTAAAGCCTCCCATTTCACCCAAATCCTGAAGCACCAATTGTATGAGTATCCACATCTGCTGCAGATGATGTGGGCACCACAGATAGACACAATATCATGTAATGGACCACGCACCGTTTCCACACAAACACCCTTTACTATTATTTCTTACTGTGCTTTAAGCTTTTTTTTTCTTTTCTTTTCACTGCAGAAGTGACACAACACCTAATTTCGACAAAGCTGTCCAAGGATCATGTTGGTCGCTCAAATACCATAGAATCATTCTACGAACTAAAATCTCGAGCAGTGTCATTTATATCTTTATGGCCCTTTTTTGGCTACACTCAACCACCGCTATTTCCTTTTACTATATTTATTGCAATTTTAACAAGGAAAAGGTGTCAAACACTTTATACGTTCAGTTTTTTATGGTATTTTTTTTTCTTTATTATTTATTTGCATGCTCAATTTCTCTTACGGATAAGAACGTGTCCACACTCCAGCTGCACCACTTTCGATTTCACTCACTCGCTTTCGCTGCTATTATAAGACAAAAAGAAAAAAGCTTTTCGTTATTTAGTACTGCACAAACTTTTTTTTGTTATGCCAATAGAAATTAGAATTCTGGTAAAGATTAAAAGAAAAAAGACAGATGGATCAGTGATGAAAGCTATGTTGAATTTCTAGTTCATTCCGTTCCTTTGACATTAGTTTCAGCCTTGTTTGCGCAGTGGACAACCTTATCTGGACTATGAATTAGATTCTGCCTTTTTCACCATAAAAAAAAAAAATCACATTCAATATTACCCTAAATCGTAATATCGAGCATTTATAGAACCATATTGGTCTATTTTGTTAAAAAATGTTTGAAAATATTTGATAAGTTTTCCTCTTTGGTTTTTTCTTTTCATGTTATTAAATGTGCATGGGAAAAATTTATTGTAATTTAAACGCAGAAAATGATATTCAAGCAAGTAACAGTGTTAGTATGTATGTTGTTATAATATAGATTTAAATTCTCAATCTTAAACATATATTAAAAAATATAACAAATATGTATACAAATTTCAAATAAAATATATATATATATATATAGGTAGTTTAGATTTAAGAGAAAGGTAGCAAATTTAAAAAAAAAAAATGGAGTTACACAGAAAACTGAGTTTTGTGGGGGAAGGGTGAAAATAAAAATAAAATATTTTTCAAAAAGGCCAATTAAAGATAATATTGAAATAAAAAGAACATTAAATTAAACATTTTTTAAAATTAATAATTAAATATTTAAAAAATATATCAAAGATTGTGTGACATTCCATTTAAATAGATTAAATCTACTAAATAACAACATCGCATAATTATAATAATAAAAGAACAATCAGATGAATAGTATGCATGAGGATTCACTATTACAGTCATCCAAGAAAGTATGTAAAAGATACAAGGCACACCAAAGATGTCATACAAATCGTGCTAGACAAGAGTTTTACAGTCTGCAAAAGAGTGTTCCTGAAACAAGGAATTACAAAAAGGCACTAAGGCCATAAACTACTTCGAAGAGCCACAAAGAACGGGTTCAAACTACACAACATCGTTGCCACCATCAGGTCTACCTTCGGTGTTTTCCCCATATGCTCCCACCAATAAGGTGATCATCATAAAAGAGAAAGCAAGACAAGAACATACACAAAAATGAAAGGGTAAACTAGTGTAAAACAAATTTATCATATTATAGCAAACAGATACTTAAAACAGTTCTCAAGCATGTAACAAAGTAGGCATAAATTCATGTTATAGCAAACAAGCAGGACACTATGACTCAATTATCTGGATACATATAATAAGATCGGATTCACTGGACGCTTGCACTTGTGGTGGCCTCTACTGCTCTGCAGAACCATTGCCAATGGGTTTCACCCTACCACCCACAAGGTTAGCTTTGAAGCATCTAAGGCCATTATCCTGCCAAAGACTAGGGTCACCCGCTACTCTCACCACTTGGGTCAGTTTGCTCTACATGAGACTAACTGACCCTCTAGAGCTTCGGGATGCGATCCTTACTTGAATCCTTATCTTAATATATACACTACACACCACCATGAGATCTCCCCCACGAGACTCATAGTTACGCCTATCTCACACCAGATTCATGTCTTTTATACCATAGCCACCACTTTTATCTCAAACATCCAATTCTCATGCCAAAACACTACCAACCAACAAATCCATGATCAATTTCATACCAAGCATGCCAATTTCAGTTCATAGGAATCAAACAGTCAAGCATATTCACATACTCCTCGTTTAAAAAGGGTAATTTAAACCAATCATGCCATAAATCATCCAAACATACAAGAAAATAGTGTTAGAACACTCCTCAACATTAGCCTCGCTCAAGTTAGGAGCCCTCGCTTAGGCGAGACTGCAATAGTGGCCACTGGGAGATTTCACAAGCTCTCGCTTAGGCGAGACCTTCTCGCATGAGCGAGACAAGGTGTCGCTCAAAACGTGAACTGGCCACCTGGGCGAGCACTCGAGGCAGAACCTTTGGCAAGCTTTTGCTATTCTCGCCTAGGCGAGGCGAGCTCGCTTGGACGAGAATATCAGTTCTCCCCTACTGTTCCACGCATGCAACACCAGAAACAATCCAACCAAGCATTATAGTTTATTCTCACACGAGTACAAGCATTTTTCAAATCATTTTTATGCATAAAACAATAGTGAAAGAAGTAGCATGCTCAAAACAAACGAAAACCTAGCTTCCCTTACCTTTTTAGACGCTAGCAAAATAGAGTGGTGACACAAGAAAGAGCAATAGGCACTGGAGCAAGCTACGTAGCTGAAACACACATACAAAACTTAAATGAGGCACTAGGGAGAATCCAAGACAGAGCTAGAGCTTCTGAATTGGAGAAGAAAAAGAACAGAGTTTGAGTTCAACTTACCCGAAAGGACTTAACAGTTTAGCTAGCCAATATGGAAAAGAACCGATGCCCTAGCAGAGCCCTTTTCTGGAGACAAGTGAGAGTGTGAGGGGGTTGGACAGAATATTGAGGGATCTCCTGGTGGGCTGACCTTAGACCTACGAAAAAGCCAGGCCCAACATGAATAAGTTGAAAAAGGGATTTTAAGATTGTCAAATAGTACGGCATAAATTAAAATAAAAAAGAGAATTTATGTTTATTATGAATAATAATAAGTCATAATATAAGTTACAATTTTAATTATTTAGTGTTTTATTTTATAAATCTTATCATCTCTTTAAATTTTCCTTTCCCATCTTTTTACTAACTTTTCTCTAAAATTTTGAGACTTTTACTTCTTCTTTTTTATGTTAAATAGAGAATCACCATGTACAAGTTAACAAAGTTTAGAATCATCATCTAGATAGAAACTCTGATACAACTTATTAGTATTATATGAAACAAGATAATGGACAGTGTATATACTGAATGAAACTCATGTTTATTACTTCAGATATTATTTTATTTATAGAGTCAATTATTAACTGTAACAAAGTAACATACAACTAGACACTTGAATCAGTTACCACAATTTTTAGCTAAATAAGCTCTTGTTTTATCTTATTTTTAATTTTCTCTGTAATTATATGTGCAGGATGTTGAGTCCACATGTGAGATTTGAAGTTAATTAAATCAACTTTCACTAATTTAAGTTTGAAATTTGAATTCTTTGTTAATTTTCCTGTTATTTAAAATGCATTGATGAACTTATTTTAATATTTCAAAATATATACAAAAAAAAAACCTTTAAAATACCAACATTAATATATTTTAAATGTTTAACCCATAACATCACAAAAAAAAAAAATCGGGACTTGATATGTTTTGTTCGTAAATTATGTTTTCTTGGAATAAGATGAGACTTCTCTTACTTTGACTGTTTCGTTGGGAAGCACAAAGTAAGTGTATTAATATTTTTACTAAATTTCAGGTTATTTAAATTTTTGGTATAAATTTGTAACATGGAAACTTATTATATACTTATTGTTAGTTGAAGTGAATTTTTATATATATATATATATATATATATATATATATATATATATATATATATATATATATATATATATATATATGATTGAATCGTCTTGGTTTGTGATGCAAGTATATTTTCTCTTGAATTACAAAACTCAACTAATAATGAGAAATAAAAAACTCGATTTTTATGTTTATATGAATGATAAATTTTATTTAGTATACAAATTAAATTTTAGTTATTTAACATTTTATTTTATAAATTTTGTCATCTTTTTTATCTTCCCTTTTCCTTTCACATTTTTTCTAATTTTTCTCTTCTGAGACTGTTACTTGTTTTTTTTCCTCAAATAGAAATTATTATATATAAGATAACAGAGCTTAGAAAATAACATGTGTAGATTATTGTAAGTGATATTTGTAGTTAGCTAGATAATTTTTTTATTATATAGTGATTTGTTTTGTTTGCAAATTATATTTCTTGAAATTAAGTTATAATTTCTCTAAGTTTGATTAATCTTTGGTTTACTTACTTATAGAGCACTATAATAGAAGTAAGGGTAGTTAATATATTTACTTAATTTCAGTTTATTATATTTAAACTTTTGGTTTAAGTTGATAATATGAAAACTTGTTATGTACTGGTTGAAATGAAAACATGTATTGCTGCTAATCATGGTATTGAGTGGTCCTAGTATGTACTATGGATAGTGAGATATGGGTCTTTGAATTGTCGCTAAGGTTTGAAGTATATCATTGAGTTAGGAGTTACGAGGTTGATATAGTTACGAGGAAATTATTATCATACATTAATACTTCAAGTTGGATCGTATATTTGTATTCAATACATATTCGTATCCGATACTTTATTATACTTTGTAAAATTGTAATATACTATAAGAAAAAACTTTAAATAATGATCAATTTTAGTGACAAAAAATAATTAGTCACTATATACTTCATGTACCAATTTATTAAAATAAAAATTATTGACAGCTAAAATAATTCCAAAAAATTATAATTTGTCTCTAAATTGATAATTAAAATAGTTTATATTATAAATTTGTTTTTAAATTGGCCACTAACATTAGCTACTAAGGTCTTGATTATCAAAATAATTGGTTTCTAAATTAATCATTAACATTAGTTATCAAGGTTTTGGCTACCAAAATAATTGGTCTCTAAATTGGCTTCTAATTAAGAAATTGATCTCTAACGTATTTTTAGTTATTAACATTGTTTATTATTTAAGAGTTTTTTTGTAGTAGTATTTTTATGATGACAATAATTTATATTTTTTATGTTAACAACTTTAGCACATATAGTTTTAATTTGGATTCACACAATAATAATCATATATTTATTATTTTTTTAAGAATTATCGCACATTTTTCAATATTTATATATTAAGTATTTATCATGTATCATATCATATTATTTTTAAAATAAACAAATCGACATACGTGTAACATCCAATACACGTATCATATTATCATATTATGCATAGTTAATGAGTTTTGTTTTGAATTTGAACTGACTAACCAATTGCTTAAGCGAGAGACACAAAATTATTACATAGTAAGTCTTTCATGTGCATGCATACGTGTGTTTGTGTACCTTTCACATATTATTTTCTTTTCTTTTTTTATCTTCTTTGGTGTATATAGAAACAAGTTTCCTCCGGTTAATAAACATGATACAATTTCTTTGTTATTTTAGTCCAAAGATCATGGCCTACTTCTTCAACCTTCATCTTGTCTCAATGTCACTAACTTTGCGGATTCTGATTGGGCGACATGACATGGATGATCAGAAGTTAACCTCAGGTTACAGTGTTTTTCCTGGTTGAAATATGGTTTCTTGGAAGTCTTAAAAGCAGAAAATGGTTTCACGAATTACAACAGAAGCAAAACATAGAAATATTGTTGCGGTTTTTTCTTCTAAAACTTCGTATTCTCACTACTACGCCTAAGGTTATATAAACAATGTTGGAGCGGTTTTTCTTGTTGCAAACCCCACCATGCACTTCAAGTCAAAACACTTTGAATTTGATATGTTCGTGATAAACACATTCAACTAATTCATTTTCAAAGTTGTGGATCTCTAACCAAACCACTCTCAAGAACTTCTTTTAAGATAATCAAACATAAACTTATGGTTGTTGGTCGTAATCTAACTGTAAGTTAGGTTTAAGGAGATGTCATGTAGTAAGAGTCTTCCATGTGTATGCTTGTGTGCCTTTCATGTATGCTTGTGTGTCTTCCACATATTATTATTATTATTATAAAACTCTTTATTTTCATAATGATTACTTAAATACTTATACAAAAAGTAATTTCTTATTACACGAATAGTTTGTGAAAATTAACTCGCTGTATTATATTTTCATGAATTTAAAAAAAAAATTGATGATGCAATACTTAGATTACAATTATAATATTTTAAAAGTATAAAGTAATTGGTTTTGTTAGAGGATCAAATAATAAGCTTGTTTAATTTATTTGTCACCTAAACACAGTATCAATTCACGTTCGAGATCTTTCCTAAACAAGAGGGAAAGGAAAGAAATATTTTAGTTGAAAAATGTGGTGGCAAGTTTTTGAGGTATAAAATATAAATATAGGCTTTTACAAGCTCTAGATTTATAATCAAATTTTTAATAAAAAATTATTTGTCACAAAATTAATTATATTTATCACATAAAAACTAAATAAAACCAACTTTATATATCAAACACAATCAATTTGGTTCCGTTTTCAAGATTGCGATTCAGATGTCGAAAAAAACAGAAAATTTTAGCCGTCAAATAATATCATTCGCTTTCATTGGTCCTATTACTTAAGTGAACGATGGTTATTTAGCACCAAAAAAATTTCTTTCATTGTTTTATGTCAATTATAATAAGATTTCTGATGAAGACGAAAAAATATGTTAGCATCAAATTCCACATTATCGCCTTTGGATTTCGAAAGGATTGTCTTATTTATAAAGGGGAAAAACATGATTTTAGTTAGTTAAATGAAAATTATTTTATAAACTAATTTTATAAACTAATTTTATAAAATTAAATTAAACTTAATATTTATTCTATAACAAGTGAATGCCAAACTTATTTTCTATTTATTAAAATTATGTTGGTAGTTTTTTTAGTAATAAATAATTTATATTTGTTGTTAATAAAAGAAAGTTATAATTAGGGTTATAAAACTAGTCTTTCACTCAAAGTTTTGGAGATAATACACACCAAACATCTTCTTCTTGGAGATACCTCTCACAATTCTAGGAGAATCATCTAGTGAAATGTGACAACGGGCCACGTATACTCCACATATAAATCAACGTTCCAACATGTCTATTTTTTGTTTAACAATATCATCGTTGTCTCATTAGTTTCTTTCATTCACAAGCATGTGCTGGAGTTGAAAAGTCAAAAGCTTTTTGATTACGATGGAATACAAAAGCTAGTTATCATGAGTTATCGACAAATTATTTTGATACACACAAATTTACTTAAGTATGGTTAATTTAACTTCATAAAATTAGATTATAAGATGATGTTTATATTCATTTATATATCGTTGTTCTTATCGCACCTAATAGTCCTACATCGTTTAAAAGTTGATGTCTAAGATAGTTTAATTATCTCTTTTTGTTTTCACCTTCTGAGACGTCTTTTAAGAATAAAACCGTGACAGAATCACGTTCCAAAACAGACAATACTTCGGATACATGATGATTGATCCTAACGATGTCACTTTACGGACTTGGGATTAGAACAATGACATCCACCATGGAATCGATAACGAGGTCCCTTAATCCCTCCTTATTTATAATTTATGTAAGACTCTTAATACATACTCCTCGCACTAATTAATCTACATCTCAATAATAAAACTAGAAATTAATAGAAAATATAATAGCGATTTGATAATAATCTTATAATATAAAACAATAGATCCAACAAATAATAAATTTCACTAAAATAAATCACAATTCATAATTTTGATATATATAAAATTAAAGAAATATATATAAAAAAATATATAGAAATTTATACCGGTATTCAAATATGATACATTTTCAATATAACTATCTTTTATATATATAGTTTTCGTACAATAACAATATAATAATTGCTTTGTACGATCACTTATGTGTTTTGTGGTAATTGCATTTTAAATAATTTAGATTTTATTTTTAAAGAATGATTATGAAAGTTGTGATGGAATTGTTGGCACACCACCTTATGGTTTATTCGATTAAGTTAAAGAGTGTGGTGAAAGGTCTTAATCACACCCAAGTTGTATCAATACATATAACCATTTTCTTTTGTCGGCATTAATTAACAACCATTAATTACCTCGGTCCAGGTTTTCAGATTCTCAATTCTTGATCATGGAAATGCTTCAGCTTTTATCTTATGATGACCACATTCTGTTGGCTGTGAATTAGTTTGTCATTTTCACCACACAAAAAATATCCTTTTTACAAGTTATGGTCCTAACTTGTAATTAATATATCCAGAATTCTCAATTTATAGAGCCGTAGAATAGAAGTTGATTAAAAAATCGAAAATTTTGATAGCTTTACGTGTTTCATTTTTCTTCTTTTCAAGGTATTAAATGTGGATAAAAATTAATTTTATGTTGATATTAAGAAAAACACATATGAAAAGCATCAAATCATATTAGTCAATTTACGTTCTGTGCGCAGCTTTTTTTTCTTTGATTTAAGCATTTTTTTTCTTTAAAACAAAGATTAGAAATTTAAGTTCTCAATCTCAAAACGTCTCTTATTTTATTTACATCACATGACTTGTCAACTTGGCATTCTTTTCATATAATTTTAAATTATTTAATTATTATGGTTGTTGTTTTTTATTTATATTGACTCCTATCTTATATTTTGATTAAAAGTTGATATACAAGTATACAATATTGAGGTTTAAAAGAGAATATGAAATAATTGATCTTGTTAGAGGTCCAAAATAATAGGTATTTTTTTTAGTTTATATGTCACCTCAATCAAAACAATAAATGCAAAATTCAGATCTTATTAATTAAACAAAAAGGTGAAAGAAAAAAATATATATTCAGAAACTAATAACAATAAAGATAATTAAAAAGATGGTGATTTAAAAATTATAATAATAATAATAATAATAATAATAATAATAATGATAATGGTAAAGGAAATAAGTTTATCTTTGTGTGTGTGTGGTAGAAGTTGTTAAGTAATTGTTGTGTTGTGTTGTGTGTATTGAAATAATGGGGGTTTGATTTGCTTTCCTTATCATAAATGAAGCGACCAGCGAGTGATTGTGTCACAATCAGAAAGGCCTTCGCATATGTTCCAACCTCGTACGTCTCTAACTCTGGCTTGTCGTGTCCGAGCACCAAACATTAATTTCTTTCTCCTATTTCCTCTTTGCACATTTTTCAACACTCTAAGAAGTCAACATCTTCTCCTTCACTCTCACTCTTATCTATCCATCCTTATTCCACTTATCCTATCCTTATACCACTTATCCTATGGCTATACCTACACTCAACCTACGCACCAAGACATTAAACTACTTCCAGATTCTAATAACATTTTAGGGGAATTTTCTTAATTCATATAACTTCTGGTTATCATGGTTTTCTTCTTCTTTTTTTCTTTTGTTTTTGTATAAAGGTTGTTATCAAATAGGTATTACATATATTTCACATTAAGCTAAATTCTCATAAAAAATTGATATTATTTTTAATTCAATATTCTTGTTATATGGTATTTAACTTTGTTAATTTTACTCAATGGAAATTTTTTACTCATATTTGAATTATTCTCGACGAGTATACGGTGACATACTTATATACTTTGTTGTTGTGATTGTTGTTATAACGTAAGCAGTCACCGTGACAAACTGGTTCTGATAACACTCATGAGTTTATTCTTTATCTTTTATCTGAAGGTGTTATTAAGGAGATGTCATATATATGTGGCTTTTAGTCTAACTTACATAAGATATTTAACACCACTTCTAATCCAAAATCTTAACTTAAAGGTAATGTGTTCACCGGTCTTTTATCTTATGAGGTGTTTAATTTGGTCATTTTTACTTAATGTGAGATTTTGACTCACACTTGGATTATTCTCAACTGTTCACTCCCTCATATACATGTCAAATTGTTGAGAATAATTCAAGTATGAGTTAAAATTTTATATTGGTTAGAAATGAAAAAGTTAAACACCATATAAGAATAAAGACTTGTAAATCTAATGTCTCAAGATTTTTGTTTAAAAGTAGTATTAATTTTTTATATCGATCTCTATATAATGATAACCCCTTAAACAAAAAAAAAAAAATCACATACAATGCTTTGCCTTGAAATACATATGCATCCATTTCTATTATGCATATGGTTTGTAGGAAAAATATATAAATATCATATATGGGAAGAATTGAAATCTTGGCAATGATGTATTTAAATAGATAAATACTATAATATTTAAATTATAAAGAATTACTTTTATTTTAGTAAAGATATCAATTCTTTCAAATTATATTTTCTTTTCAAGTTTCTTTTAAGATTAAATTGTAAACAAGGTACTATTGTAATGATAGAATACATGGAATATAATTTGAAAAGGTACAAGGTGAAGAATAAGATAAAGTGATCAAATTTTTTATTAGAGTATAAGTGTTTACACTATAAAAAAGCTATTAAATAATAATCAATTTAAGTAATTAAAAGTTATTAGTCACTATAATAACTAATTTATAAAATAAAAAATTATTAAGTACTAAAATAGTCATTATTATGAATAAAAAATATAATTGATCCTTAAATTGGTCACTAATTAATTAGAGACTAATTTAAAAGTTAATTCTTTTAGTATGTAATGTTTAGTGACTAATTTATAATCTAAGTGAAAACAACTTCATTTGTTGTAAATAGTGTGATAGGATATTGATGGTGAGCATGTAACTATATATAAATATAAATGTGAAAACGTGGGAAATGGTTTATTAGATAAAATATATACTCTTGGATGATATATTGGTATTGCATATTTTTATATGTTATATATGTTCATGATATTTTGACCTTTGAGTGAGTAATGTGAGATATTTGGGTTGGTATCATGGTCCAAGAGTCATATTATTGAATATAATGATATATCCTATTTTTAGTGATGATGAGGATATATATATATATATATATATATATATATATATTCTGATGATAAATTTATGCATCAAAATATCACAAAGTGGATACATAATTTACTTTGAATACTACAAGAAAAAATTATATTACCAACAAACATAATCTGTCAGTAATGCTTAAAATTTGTCATTAAATTAAAATTATCAACAGATTTTCGACAGCAAAAATCTTTCGGTAATATCTTTGTCGATAAATTTTACCGACAGATAATAATTTCGTCAATAATTATCGACAAAAATATTCGTCGGTAAAGTTCATCGATAGTTATGGACTACTAGTTTATTTTTGTTTCTGTATTGATTTTTTTTGTTCGAATTTAATTTTTCTTAATGTGGTTAAAATTTAGAATTCCAATGTTATAGCTTTTATCCAATACATCACGTTGTAGCCACATTCCCACGAACTAAATTGCCTATTGCATTTTAATAAAAGAAAGAAAAATTGATATCATACAACTTATACTCACAATAATTAATTTAAGAATTAAATGATATCTTACCTCAGGATATATAATTTGAACTTGCTTTTGTTGATTCCTTTGACATAAAAGGTTTGTACTGATCTACTAAGAACTCGACTTACCCTGGCTGAATTCATGGTGAGTTGGGTTGACTCTCCAATCCACCCACAAATTTTAAATATTAAATTATATTAAAAAAATAAAAAAACCTAAATGTTCTTCCCTCTCTAATTCTTTTTTTTTTCTAAACTACTATAACTTATCCATTTTTGGTGTAAAATAGATTATACAACTTTATATAGATATTTAGAACAAATACAATTGTGTAAAAATGTATAAAATAAAAATTCAAAAATTAAAATAACACACCAAAGTCATATTTATCAAGTTAATGCCACTTTTTTTAGTACTTTTTATTTCTATTGAGCGTAGTTTTAGTGAATCTATGAACCTATAATATGTCATAACTTTATTTATATTTTAATCAAAATTATAATTTAGTTTTTTTAGGGTTGAAAAAAAATTGTATTTTTTTTATTGCGTGAGTCAACCCATTTAACCCACCAACCTGTGGTGGATCAAGCCGGGTTTATATATATATATACACACACACACACACACACACACAACTACAGTAGAATGTTCTAAGTTTTTCAAAAGAATTGTTCATGACATCAACAAGCTATAACTCTATTCAGCAGACTCACTATTGTCCATCAAAGGAGCATCCTCACATGTGTCTTCTTCAGTTCACACAATTAAGTGATTATTGCAAAAGAAGAATAAAGGAAAATCAAACAACATAGAAAATCAAAGGGTAAGCTAACACACAAAATAAGTTATTCATAAGAAAACATGAGTCACATCACTTGAGCATCAATATGAATACAATAAATGATTATACACACATAACAGTTAACACTAAACTCAATTATCGGATACATTATCACAAGGGGTCATCACCCAACTGCACAAGGTTAATCCCCTTCGTGCCAAGGACCAAAAAACAAATCCAAATGTTAGGATCTCTCGCTACTCCCACCACATAACTCATTCAACTCTATTTTAGTGTGAATGATTATTAGATTTCAGGATACCTCCTTCTAGACATCTCCTATATCAAGGCATACACTTAATACCCTCACTAAGATTTTTCCTTGAAATCCTTCAATCTTCATCATACATGCTCACCATAACATGTTATAATCAATTCATCACAATAAGAACCATAAACATGCTTCACATCAACCACAAAATACTCAAAAGTAGTCAAACAATGAAAAATAGGCAAAACATGACATTTGACGCTCAACGCGAATCAACTCATAAAAATTGGTGCTCACAGGTGTCGTGGTGAGGCTTAGCGTTGTATCATATATCAAAAAATTCAATTCAAGGTTTTTGAGAAATCAGGACCTGTTTTATAGCTCAGATTGGTAATCCTCTGTTAGGCATTGGTCTAAACAATCTTTATATCATAGGAGTTGGTATCAATTTGCTCAATGACTCACATCCTACATTTCCCCAATTGCCTCACAATCAATCATCCAATCAAACAAAATTCATTAAAAATTTCACATACTCAAATCATACATACAAAAATGATAATTACCAAATTCAATCAATTACACACGTGCCAATATTAATCTTTATCACACTCACTCACACAGACAAGAAAAGCTAGCTTCCCTTATTTGGAGAAAAGCTCAACTAACTATAACAACACCAAAACCTTTCCCAAACCATAAGGTACTCTATCTACATAATAGAAATAGCACAAGAATGATCATATCATATCAGCATGACCATAGATCAACAGAAAACCAAAAAGAAGACCATAGGAGCACGTGCAACCTTAAAAAGAGATGCATGCAAATATTAACAAAATTACATAAAAGAAGAGTTGGAAATTAACTTTTTCACCTGGAGAAATTGATTTGATGGACTTGAAGATGTTAGTGCGAGAATCACACAAGCGGTCTTTAATCTCCAAAAATATGATCAAAAGGTTAGATAGTTTAGAAAGAGGAGAATAGCTTCAAGAAGGAGATTTATAAAGAAATGTAATATATTTAAGTAAAGATATCACTTTATAAAATTTCTATTTATAATTTAGCGCTTTATTATTAAAATAATAGAATTTCATTATTGAATATTATCACTCTTAAAATATTATTTTCTAGATTAAAAAGATTACTATTTATATATTATTGATCTATTTTTTTAAATTATTTTATTATTGTCTAACATTAGGCGCAAAATCTAACCATGTTGTAAACATCTCTTGCACTAGCTCAATTGTGGATAAATATATAAATCGGAAGCATCATAGAGTTATGTTTGCGTTTAGAAGAGCATTTGTCGTGATTTTAATTATATAACACATAAACTAAACTACCTACCAGTTTAATTATATTTAATAATTTGACATTAATTTTATGTAAATAAAAATTAAACATTAATGTATTAAAATCATTTGCAGATATTTTTAAATTATAATAAATTTCTCACTTAAATTTGAAGATGCATGAGAAAGATGTAGAGGAAATAAATTGTTTTCTGAAAATCTCAAAGCCGTCGATTTCTTTTGAAGAATAGAAACCACCCGATCTTGAAAATTGCCATAAAATTTTAAAATTAATTTTATACAATCAGTCGACAAAACAAAATTTTAAAATGATATAAATTTGACATTATCTCTCCCTCTGGGAGATTTTTACCTAATCTAACGATTAATCTTAAAGTTTTGCGGATGAATATTTTAAAAAAAAGGAAAAGGAAAAATAAAATTTTGATAAAATTTTAGTTATGGGTTGTTTATCACTATTTTAAAAATATTTGATGAATAATAAACCGAATAATAATCGGAATTTTTAAAGTTCTCCCAAGAAGACACGATATATTCCTAACTAGTTTTTGTCTCATTAGAAACCCGTGGGGAATTTTTTATTGTTTATGATCTTCGCTTAAAATGACGTTAAAAAACATTTAATATTTTATATAATTTCATCATTCAAGTTTAGTATTTAATTAAGACAGCCATAAATTTGGTTTTGAAAAATCTTATGGCAATTTAAATAATTGTAAATGAATTAAATTCAAGTCCAACCCAAATACAACAAATTGAATTGAAATTAAATATTAAGTTGACAAAAAAGTTAACAGCAAAGATTTAATTGAAAGATACATTTAGTTTATTCAAAATTGAAATTAGATATTCATTTTCAAATACAATTTTTATGAAAAAATTTGTCGCACTTATAAGTAAATTAAAGGCTTAAATATACATTTGATCCCTATTTTTGTTGATTTTATTCAATTTGGTCCCTATTTTCGTTTTATGTTCAATTAGGTCCTCATTTTCGTCAAATTGTGGTTAATTTGGTCCTTTTCACTAACGGTGTTTAAATAGTTAACGTTTTTGAACAGTACATGCCACGTGTCAGCTCCTGGTTTTTTTGATTTTTTTTAAAATTTTTTTAAATTTTTAATTTTTTTGTAAAATTTTTTTTAATTTGAAAAAATAGTCCACGTGTCAAGTCACAGTTGTGCCACGTGTCAATGTTAGTGCCACGTGTCAGTTTGTGGTAGTATTATTTTTTTTGTTCAATTTAGTCCCTATATTTGTTATTTTTATTCAATTTAGTCCCTATATTCGTTATTTTTGTTTAATTTAGTCCCAAATTTTGCCAAAATAAAACCATTCAATTTTTAAAATTGACATTATTATTAGTTATTTTTTAAATTTAATTATAAATTATAATATTTAATTATTAATTGAATATAATTCTTAGATTCAATTGTTAAACAAAATATAATTATTTAAATATTATTAAAATTTTAAAAATATATATTAACATTTATAAAATTCACATTTAAATTTAAAATATTTAATATTTTTATTGCATTTTAGATATTAAAATCTAAAATATTTTATATGTAAATGTTAATTTTA
>Ga0214542_1000105_pt1 | contig 112504 bp, 50 predicted proteins | sample CNSS1metaG_FD_160096 | JGI IMG/M metagenome (GOLD analysis project Ga0214542, IMG submission 160096) | Root nodule microbial communities from cowpea collected in UCLA plant growth center, Los Angeles, California, USA - CNSS1 | ecosystem: Host-associated > Plants > Roots > Nodule | place: USA... | reverse complement strand
TTCTTGTCCCAGATAAACTCGGTTCTGCATCACACTTGTATTTTCTATATTTTCCACCTCTTTCACAACCTAATAATACATGGGTCTTTCTTCCTGGTTGTCCATTATATTTATTTGATCTTAGAATAATGACAACAAATCCAAGATTATAAGCAACCTCTCTAACCCACTTAATCAAATCTTCACGTGTTGGGAAAATATCATCGGTTGTAAAATGAGATGTATAATCTTGTTCGCAAATATCATGAACAAAATCAGAAAACTCTGACATGAGACTACAATTTAGTTAAGAGTCCGCTTGAGAATCCAAGAAACTCAAATAACTAAAATGATGATCTTCCATAATGAACTATAATAAAAAAATATATTTTAATACGTAAATAACCCATCGAGGGTAACCACATAATACATAAGAATATTAAAAAATAATGCAATTAAAAAATAATGCATAAAGAATACAACACAAATCAGAGAAAAAAAAGAGTGAATGCAACACGTATCAAAAATTGAAAACTGATTGCATGCTGATATTCATAACTGATTGCATGATTTAGGTTACAAAATTCACCAATCGCACAGTATAAATTCATTCACATTCAAAATTCACCAATAACACAACATACACTTATCAACATTCAATACCAACACACAAAATCCAAGTATGAAACGGAATACCTATTCTGTGTCACAAACATATGAAACGGCTCCCAAAACCCGTTTGACAAAAAAGTACACGCAACTTGGTGAAACGGGTTACAAATTCCGTGTCACATCTTTGAGAAATGGATTATGTAATCCGTTTAGAAAAAAAAATTTGATTTTTTGATGTTTCAGTGTTTCGTCCGTCGCACAAAATAACCATACAAATAAGGAATTGAATTCTATTTCTAAGAAGAGGACAACACGTACATGCATGCCACCAATCTTATTCACGACTTCTTTTCATTAAACGTTGTCGGAACTCGAAATGGAATCAAGAAGAAAGAAATGGGGTGTGGGTGTAATTTTGAAGAGATTATGATGCAAAATTTATTTACCACTAAGGTTTAAAAGCAATGAGGTGAGGGTGTAATTTTTTAATGAATGGGGTGTAAGAAAAAAATCAAAATTTATCGGCATACACTTTCCGTTTCATAAAATTCTGAAAAGGATTCCTCTTTCCCAGAGAAAAAGAAAATCCTTATTAAATTAAGAAAGGTCACTTAGAGCATCCCAGAACCAGCTACGAACATGAGAGTAAGGTTTAAAATTAATGGGGTGGGGTGTAATTTTATAATCAAGGGAAAAATCAAAATGCATGCGAAACGAAATACAGATTCCGTTTCATAACACTCTGAAACGGATTCTGTATTCCGTTTCATAAAAAAAAAAATTTTTATGAAATGGAATACAGAATCCGTTTCACAGTGTTAAGAAACGAAATCTGTATTCCATTTCAAAAAAAATTGCAATTTTTTTATGAAACGAAATACATAATCCGTTTCATAACACTCTGAAACGGATTCTGTATTCCGTTTCATAAAAAGATTTGCAATTTTTTTTATGAAACGGATTACAGAATCCGTTTCAGAGTGTTATGAAACGGAATCTGTATTCCGTTTGGCATGCATTTTGATTTTTTTCTTTAAACGGCTTTTGTATTCCGTTTTGTAAAAGTTTGAAACGCATTTCAGTCTCCGTTTCATAAAAGATTTCCTTATATACGTTTCACATCAAAAGCAAACAGAAAAAGAAAAAGTTTAAGCTGGAAGGCTAAGCTGGAAGGCTAACCTGGATGGAAACTACCACTTCGAGAAAGATAACAGAGTTACTTACAACAACCTTCCTTCAAAGAACGACACAACCTTCGATCACAATATGAAGAACGGAAAGTAAAGACAGTGAGAGAATAAATAACATTCTTTAAAAAAAATAAATGCAAGTGATACAAACCAAAAGAGGGACCACAACAGAGAGAATGAACGAATGAAGGAAACAGCAGAGAGAATGAACGAATGAAGGACAAAGAAATTAAAACTCTGAGGCACCACGAACCACAAAGAATGAGAGAGCAAAAATTTAAATGAAAGTGGACACGGGATGGAGAATAAACGAAACGGAGTAGAAGAAGTAACGTTTTGGGGGTGCAGGATGTTGGTGACGCAGTAAATGAAATTTACTGCGTCGTAACCACTTTCACCCACTCTCTCACCCAGTTGTAAATAAGGGTATAAGAGTCATTTTTGGGGGTACTGAAGAATCGTTGGAGGTGCAGGGAGAAGGCCCCTAGCGAGATTAGCTGTTTGAAAATTTTATTAAAAGATTTGGAAGTGAAAATGAGTAAATTTAAAAGTTAAGTTTGTGAATGATTGGATTGATGTGATTGATTAAAAGTTAAGTTTAATTGAAAAAAATATCAAATTATTTTTGATGTTAAAAATAATATAAAATTATATTTAGATGAATTATATTTATTTTATAAAAATATTTAAATGAATAAATAACAAAAAATAAATTTAATAAAAATACAATATATTTATTCTTAAACTTTTGTTTTTGTTGAGTAAATGCTTGAAATGGGCAGAAGCAAAAAAAGCATCCAGGTAAATCAACTTGAATTAAGAAACGAAAAATAATCAAAGGCATTATAGTAATCTTACACAAATCAATTCCAAATCTTTGCATATGAAAGAAGATGGAAAAATAATGAAATCCTAGTATTCTTTCCTATTCATTTCTGTCTTGCAAATCCTCCCTATAAGTGATTTTGACTGAATACGGTCAAATTTTGTACATACTCCACTTAATACAACCAGATTTGGACTAGTTTATCTCGATCTTTAGTCTAATCCAACTAAAAATTTAAATTAAAAATTTTGATTAAATTTTTTGGATTATCTATATTTGAAAATCTGAATTTAGATAATAGATATCCAATCTATAAAATATATAAAATGTAAATCATATTAAAATCCACATACAGTGAAATAGATTAGATTTTTAATAAAATGAATTTTAAATTGATTGAGTCAAAACAGAAATGGATTAGATCAAGAAAATTGGATTTTTTATTCAACCCTAACGCCTATGATTTTTCTTCCCTTTCCTTATGGTCTAATATTTGCTAAACCCAACAGAAATTTGCTAAATCCAAAAGAAACGGAAATCATAAACCAAGAACTAATTTTTTATATAAAAACAAAAACGATAAGTACCAAATACTAAAATTGATCAAAATTATGAGTTAATTTTGTTGTTTAATATTCATGATAAATTTAATGAAAATATGACAATGTAAAATTTGCTTACATTAATGTTGTTAACTTTTATTACAGTTCTTCTAGTACCATGCCTTGAACGATTTATAATTATTTATAATATTCTTTGCAATGCATTTAGAGGACTCTTCCCTTGCTATAGCTTTTAAGAGTATCGATCAAAATCGGTTAGAAGGGACCATGCCTCCATGAGCAGCGATATTTAAGTAATACGGAAAATTTGACTTGTTTTAAAAGTATTGAAACATGTTTGTTTGAGACATTGCTTCATGTTTCTCTCGCTACACCACATCAACATTCATCCCATCATCTCTCAAATTTAGCTTGCTCATCATATTTGGGATAAAAGAGTAAAATAATTTTAACTTGAATTTAAACAGTAAATACTTAATTTCATGTTACCAAAATCTAAATATGAACACCAATAATTTCATGGAATGAAACTGTGCGTGTTTGAATATGTATATAAACTAGTCATGCATAAAATTCAATTGAAGTAATTAGGAAAGTGTCTTAGAAACATAAATAATACAAATAAAAGCAAGTATTATGAGAAAGCGAAATCCCATGTGGAATTCGTGGTACATGTTCAAAGAAAAGACAAAAGTTTGATGTAAATTTCATTTCATCACTAAACATAATGATAACTCTCCAAGTCAATTTACATCTAATCCTTGTTTAGGTGTTGGCATCAAACTTATGTTGTAGATAGAGCGACAAAGGCAAGTGCGTCTCCTTTATATGTATCATGATATGTCCACTGCCTTGTACTATGATTTTAATCCAAGACTAGAAGAGAAACCATAACTTCTTATTTTTGCAAATGTGAAACTAATATTTTTTTTCTTAGAATAAACGGAACCTACTGATTAAAACAAAACAAGGGAAACATCTAAATACACAATTATATAATTATATCATTATATTGTATGAAGGAGTACAACATCTTTTACAATTGGTAGTATCATTTTTAATGGGTTAAATATGTCTTTGGTTTTTTTATCTTTTTGGTAAAAATTAGAAATACTTCCTTTTTGAAATTTTGACCAATTTAGTCCATCAGTTTTAGAAATACGTAAATTTAGTCATTTTAACCAAGTTTTGATAAGTTTAATTTATCGTTTCAAACACGTTTTTCACAACTAAAAAATTCATGTCTCATGCCAATTTTGTTTTGAATTTTTTTTTCGTAGGAAATACTTAACATTTTGTTATGAAAAAAAATTGCAGGAAATTGCTGCGTTTTTTTTTTGCAAAATATTTTGTATAAAACACTTTTCACAAATTTTTTTGTAGAAAAATACTTACGAATTTTATAATTTTGAAAGAAATAATTACCCACAACGGAATTACCTACCAATTAAGATTCTTATAACATGTAATGAGAATTTTTCGAAATGTTTTCCCTAATAAACTTAATAAAATATGATTAAAATGACTAAATTCATGCATTTCTAAAGATAAAATACTAAATTGGTTCAAATTTTTGAAAAAAAAACTAATTCTAATTTTCACTAAAAAAGTAAGAGACTGAAAATACATTTAACACATTAATGGGGTTATGAAATCCCATGTAAATACTTAAGGTTTCAAAACTATAGACAAATAATGTCTTACCAGGAGTAGTTAAAACTGCTCGTAAGCCATTAATGACATTGATTTTTTTTTTTAACAAAAGCAAATTGCGAGTAACACCTTTAACTGAGGTTAAAACCTTCAGAAATCCCAAAAATAACTCAAGTTAAAAATAATTTCTTAAAGGAAAATAATGTTTTGACAAATTTTTTTTTGACAAAGTTGACAAAGTTACTATAAATGAAATTAAATTAGATTATCATTTTATTTTTTAACCAAAAGACTCTAATAAAATAATACTTTTTTACTTAAATTAGTAATTTGTCAAAAAGTTTGTTAAAAAACTTTGTTAACCAATCACTTCCCCTTCTTAAATTATTTGTATCTTAAATCATAAAGTATATTTTTTATTTTTTACATGCATAAATGTGGAGGAACACGGTGATCAACAATGTTACATTTATAAAGCCCAACCGTTAGTTAGTTATAAATAAATAATAATTACTAATTAATTGATTTTTGTTATGCCTAACTCTATTATAATTTCAATCACTGGGTGTTCAATTTTTCTCATCAAATTCATGTGATGTGAGCACTCGATTTACTCTCAAATCATTTGGTCTCAAGCTTGTTAGTCTCTAGAAATCATATAAAAAATATATTGAATAAATTCATAAATTATTGACAATAGAATTATTTAATTAGTTTTTTAATAGTTAATTTACTCGTGCATTTTATACAATAGAAAGTCATCTCTAAAAAGTTTCAAGAAAATAATGTACTTGACTTGTAATTACAATTTTGTTTTTGTAATATTCTTAATAACAGTTTATTGTTGATTGATATCAAGGAAAAACAGCTCATAGTTAATTTTTTGTGGAGAAATAATTACTTAAAATAAAACATTAAAGTTTGATTATAAGAGAGATAATTTGAAGTAATGTGTAATAATATATAATCATCGACACACCGTGAAATCATAATTGTATCAAAATAACAACGTTATGCTTTTTTTTTTCCACTTGGTTTGACAATTATTAGTAAATAAAGAAGTTTAACACTGAACATTCGTATCATTTATTATACAACTAATGTAGGAAGTGAAATAATATTTTTATAATTATTGAGATTACAGAATTTATATAAATCAGTTACCTCAGAAAAAATATTCCTTCGTCAATATACTGTAAATTTATGTATAAAAATAATTTCTGAATAGCTATTCTCAACGGATTTAGATCCAAATGATACCCTTAAATGAATATGTTAGGCTCATAGTTAAATTACACTAAAGTAAAAAGGTGCATTTTTTTTTTACATCTTGTCACGGTTGAACCACTCATTTAATATTTCTTCTAATGCAACTCACTATCATCATATTTTTAAAATTTTTACTATTAATTCATATAAAATCACTTCTAACTTATACTTTTCAAATTGTTCTCCCTTCTTTATGTATAATATATAAATAGATAGAAAGATTTATATTTTTCTCATTTTTCTTTGTGGTAGTGACAGTTCTGTGTTTGTATGCTTCCGTAGGAAGAATATTTTGAATAAAGACCCACACTGCAATTTAGAAAACAAATCATCTTTCTGAATGTTCAAGTCAGCTTCAATCATGTAGACACCAATTTAAACAAAGAAAACAAATATTTAAATAAGGAATTGTGTAGATAACTTGTTTTAGTAGGTGTTACATTGATAGTATACAAATTTATACTTATTTTGCGTCTTTGTATTAATCTTTATCACCTCTTGTATCTTGAAATTTGTTGTTATTGCTTGCTTAGTTGTGGTATTATACTAAATATATTTACAACTAAAAAACATTCCAACAAGCAGCATATTACCTCTACAAAGGTGTTTCTTTCATTCACTGCATTTACTCTCATTAATTGCTCTTTAATGTTTTCTAACATTAAGTATTTGGTTGGATTAAGAAGTAGAAAATAAATTGAAAATTGATAAGGGAAAAAGAGAAATGGTTCGTATTAAAAAAAATGAAAAGTGAAAAGAAACGAGTAAAGTAATTAATGTGATAAAAAAAGTGATTATAAAGTGGATATATTTAAAAAATGATGAATGAGACATGATTAAATGTTGAGAAATATTTAAATTGCTACTGCTTGCCACAATTAAAAATCTATTCAATTACAAACCCATTTGTAGAATTATACATGCGAGTATATGTAATATTGTAAAATAATTTAATGTAAAAAAAATAATGTTTAGAAACTTTTTTACGATATATCTTTATCATTATTAAAAAAATTAACACTAGAAATATCTTTTCTGTGTTTTAAAAATTTTTGTTCTTTTTTTTTTCAAATTTTATTGCTTTTTCATTACACTTCTTTCATCTATGCTTGCTCACGTCTTAATGCAAGACATAAAGATTAATGGACGTGAACTAAAATTATTTTTTATCATATAAACTTTAACGGTAAAAGTAAAAATAGCAATTTTTGATACATTTTTAGTAACATTCTTTATTTTGCTTGGCTAAAATTTTGCTAAAAAATTTAAGAGAAGTCACAAGTGAGACTCGTCAAAATAAAAAAAAGTATACAGATTTATAATTTATAATAAAAATGAATTATTGATATCTCTTAAATTAAACAATTGTATTTTTCTCAATTCAACAAAATGGATGGGGATGTTCACATTGAGCAACAGTTGGCAGGTCGTGCCTCGTCTTGTAGGCAAAAATAAAACCCAGTCAAAAGAATTGAAATGCCAAAAGTATAAGTACAAGGACGAAAGAGCAATAACTAAAAAACAAGTCCAAAACTTTTACAACCCGAAAAAGTGATATATATTTTCATTTGATTTTTATTGAAAAGTGATAATTAAATTTATTTTTTGCAAATGGAGTTTGTAAATAGAAAGAGATTTATATGAACTTTGAACACTGTTTGAGATAAATAAAATTCTAAAAAAAAAAGAAAATAAAAAAATGGGAAGGAAAATTGTGGAGAAGACACGAAAGTAAAGGTATTTGTCCCAACCCAAGTAAAGTATGGAATTTGGTTTTATGAAAAAGGAAAAAAAGGAAAGGCATTGAAAATAACATCAGCAAACAGAGTCTTCCCCACACCATCTCTCCCACAAGAGAATGAGCCCGTTCATGTTCCTCTACAACCGAACACACCCCGCCACCACCCAAGGCTAACGTGCGCCCCCTCCTTACCCTGCGCCTCGCCACCCAGTCTTCTTTTTTCCCATTTTCCTTTTTCCCTTCATAAACACCGCGTTAACCGTTCCTTCCGCACTCAGATTCGGAGGATCGGAGCGAGGTTGGCGGTTCCGGCGTTGGAGGCCTTAGGGTTAGGGTTACCGAGCGATGTGGTATGCTCCTGGCATTGATGAATCTGTTCTCGCTGTGTTGGAAGCCGTTCGGGCGCGATGCTGATCGATACGATTCCATCGGAGTTATCGGGAGCAACTTCGCCGGGAGAGAAGGCAGAGAAGGCTTGCTCTGGTTCCGCGACGTCGGAAAATATGCCTCCGGCGATTTCTCCATGGCCGTAGTTCAGGCCAACCAGGTTCTCGAAGACCAAAGCCAGATCGAGTCCGGTCCTCTCGGCACATTCGTCGGCATATACGACGGTCACGGAGGACCCGACGCCTCCAGATATGTCTGCGATCACTTGTTTCGCCATTTTCAAGGTTCTTCATTCGGAACCCTCACTTTATAGACACAGTTTCGTTTGCTTCTTTGTTTAATTGTTTATTTATATCTTCACTTTCACGGTTGTTGCTGTGTGGATTTAATGCGGTCACGTTTTTAGTCTGATCGTCTCTCCATGAATCACGAGTGGCAGTGGTAGTAACTGTTACCAGTGGTTTTCATCAGTTTGCTTTTCTCATGAACCTTTTTTGGAAGTGCTTTTATACTCTCTCTTTTTTTTTTTCCTTCTCGTTGGTCTATTGAGTTTAAGGTTTCCAGGAACCAAGTACAGTTGAACATTCAGGACAATAGGTAGATAATGTTTGCAAGTTTCTCCTTTTCTTTGTTATGATTTGTTTTCGCTTTTTATCGTGAATCGATTTAATAGGTGAATTGTTTGTAACTTTTTATTGGCTTTCCTCTAATGGAAACGGATTCGCGGTTCCATGGCACATGGTACTGTAATTAGTTATTAAAGTGTTTTGGAGTCTCGAAGGCCCATGGTTTTGGTGGAGCATTATGCCTTCAATTTTGGTTCCTTCATGGGGTATGAGTGTTGGGTATTGGTTCTTCCATGTCTTGTTCTGTTGTTAAAGAAACAGTTCTTATGCTAGCTGTCTCAGATTTCTTGTCTGTGCAGCATCATCGGCTGAGTCACGCGGGCTTGTGACAGCGCAAACAATTGAAAGAGCTTTTCGCCAGACGGAAGACGGATACACAGCCCTCGTGTCAAGTTCCTGGAATGCTCGACCTCAAATTGCGAGTGCTGGTACCTGTTGTCTAGTTGGAGTGATATTTCAACAGACACTCTTTGTGGCAAACGCTGGAGATTCCCGTGTTGTATTGGGTAAGAAAGTTGGCAACACTGGAGGTATGGCTGCAATTCAGCTGTCTACAGAACACAATGCAAATCTTGAGGCTGTTAGACAGGAACTTAAAGAATCACACCCTCATGATCCTCAAATTGTGGTCCTCAAACATGGAGTGTGGAGAGTAAAAGGCATTATTCAGGTAATTTTTAAACTTGTGTCCTCTCGGCTAAACATTTATTCATTCATTCATTATTTTCTTTATTGTTTTCCATTCTGAAAAGTGCAATACAGAAAGGGGTTGGAGGCTACTCAAACGGTTCCTGAAAGGCCCATCTTTTGTTTGTTAAAATTGAATGCTACATATGGTCTATGATTTCTGAATCCTTACATGTCAACAGACCCAAAACACGTAAAGCCATGGTCATAGATCATGATTGTTCTTTTACTGTTTCCTTGTATATTTTAATACTGTGTCTTGTGTTGCAATATGAATTACCAACCTTAAATCTCATACTATCTGTATTCATTTTCTGCAATGTTTTTCACCAGAGTTCCTTCAAAAAATACATTTGAATATTTCAATTAAATTGTATTTGTCCTCTATTCCCTTGTGAAGTTATCAGTACTAAAAAATAGACCCTATTTTTGTGTATATGTATCAAATCCCTAATGCATGTCTTTGTAGTTTTCATTTGCTATCTTGTTAAGGCATTGTGGCTTGCGGTGCCTGTGTGTTTGCATGTGTATTAAAGAACGAAGGTAATCCATGTAATTAATGATTCAGTCCTTGATTCGTGTGGTTAAATCCAAATCGTATAAATGGAAGCAAACATTTTATATTTGGCATATGACATTCAATATTCTATTTCCTACATTTATTTGTATGGCATTAGTGTGTTAAAAATGACTACGATGATCATATGAAAGACAATGAAGATGCTTTGCAGTTTTAACCTCGGTATTTTTATTGTTAAAGTCATATATATAAATATATATGTATGTGTGTGTCTGTGTATATACATACACACATAATTGTTAATAGTTCACACGTAATCCCAAAGTTCTGCTTTAACTATTATTTGTTATTTGTTTTACTTCCTCGCATCAAAACTTGGCAATATCACATCAATACTTCATTGATTGTATTTGGTGCAGGTTTCAAGATCTATAGGTGACGTATATTTAAAACATCCACAATTTAACCGGGAACCACTTAATCCAAAATTCAGACTTCCTCAACCGATGCACATGCCTATCCTGAGTGCTAATCCCAGTATTCTTTCTCATCCTCTCCAACCAAATGATTCCTTCCTTATATTTGCATCAGATGGTTTATGGGAGCACTTGAGTAATGAGAAAGCTGTGGATATTGTAAACAGCAATCCACATGCGGTAAGATTCTTTTTACCATGTCTGGATTTTCTTGTACTTATTTCTGTAATGGACGTTAGCTGTTCTATTATTTCCTCGTATGGCCATGAAATGTATGGTTGTGTGTTGAGGGGAGGGGGGAAAGTCTTTTAAATTGAACGTGAGAATTGGATGAGGATTAGTCCTGTTTTCATTATGTGGTTTACATGTTGGTCAGGACAAGCTTTAAATATTCCCCCGTACATCTTTGGTCCTTAATTTCATTTTTAGTTCCCACCATGTCTTTATATCCGATTAAATTTGCTTCTGTCGGTTGATTTGATTTTTTTCTAGAAGTGCATGGCTAGTGAATGGAGTTTATTTCCTACGCTCCTATTATGAGTTTATTTCCTGCATCCTTTCCTTTCACGAAGTTGTTCTTTTTGCAACTTATTGTGACTGAATATCTGTGCTAATGCTTTGTCACTAGGTATGAATACCAAGACTTTGTTTCTCTGCGTAGCCTAGGTACTGAAATTGTGTCTTTCATGCAGGGTAGTGCGAAGAGACTTATCAAGGCCGCCCTCCACGAAGCAGCAAGAAAACGAGAAATGCGGTATTCGGATCTGCGTAAGATTGACAAGAAGGTTCGACGCCATTTCCATGATGATATATCTGTTATTGTTTTATTCTTAAACCACGACCTTATTTCCAGAGGCACAGTGCTAGACTCGGCACTTTCACTTCGAAGCGCTCTCGATCACTGACGTGTATCATTGTAAGCAGTAAGCAGTCTTGTACCAGTTTTTCCCATAACTCAAGAAGATACGCCCATTTGGCTTCTAGTACCCACACACATCATTCTCAGGCACTACAATTTATTAAGTTATAACATATTGTTAGAAATTTATTCGTCAAGAGGAAAAAATAAAAAAAACAAAAACAAAATCACAAATGTCTTATTCCCTTTCCTAACCTTATAGTTTTACCCCCAAACACTGGATTTTATTTATTTGTTTATTTTTTTAGCTTCATATAAGCTAATCAAGCAGTATGTTCATTGAGTCCAAATTCAAGCTTATTTGACGACAAATTATGTAGAAAATTCATATGTAATACTGCCCTCAAGTTGTTAGACCCGAATTAAAAACCATTTTCAATCTGTAAGTTCAAGTCTGATTGCCATTTTTGTCGACCAAAATAAGCAAATAAATAAAATTTAGAATATATATTGTGGGGTTAGAACTTGAAACTGATGTCTGCGATGCTTCATATGTAGAGATTAATTTTCGTACATTACTTGTGTAAAAGATTATAGTAAATTATATACTTATGCTTCTTTATTATAGTTGTCAAGTGTGCTCCGTCGGATTGGTCTGTCCTTATAACAGATTAATAATATTATGATCTTAATTGCATTAAACAAAATATCGAGAAAAACAATTGTGATAAATTAATTTGGGTTATTTCTAGATAATTTAGTTTGTGACGTAAGGGAGTTTTTTGTTTTTTTTTTTTGTAATTGAACTTGTATTTAGAAGATAATATTATAATAAAAGTATAAAAGCAATTTGTTTATAACTTATATATATGCATTATAATTTATATATTTAATTATTATAGTTAAAATGATAATTAATTTCATATATATATATATATATTAATTTTCCTAAAGCGACACGAAAATGTTGGTTAACTTGCCATAAGTCAAACCATTTGTTTCGTCATCTCTATTGATATTTAGTTTCCAGTTTTTAAATATTATTTTGGTCATCTTTACCAAAAAAACATTTACAGACTATAATTATATGTAATTAGTACCAAACAAAGACCATTAAAATCGACGCAAATTAAAAATAATTTTATCTTGAAACGTAGGAATATGAATATGATATATTTTTAATTTTAATTATAAAACCGTGATGCCATGTCAATTAAATAAACTGTTAGTACAATTTTATTAATTAGACCATTCCAGTCTTGAACATACTATGAACCAAATGGGCCGGTCCATGATCACTTTTTCTTTTTAAATATAACAATTCCTAAATCATTTAATAAATATTTTTAAAGTTTAAAACTTTTGAACGAAAAAAAAAGGGTTTGTTGTATGAAGGCTTTTGCTTTCCACGTCCCATAATTACTACTGCATCTTCATAAATTTTAAAATGATCATTCTAGTCTTCATGTTATATTTTAATGGTGAGCTTTGAATTATTAATTCTGAAAATTTTCAAAACAAATTTTCTGAAATAAGATTTATAGAACAAACTTTTAGAAACATGTTTTTTTAGAATATATAAGATGTTCTTTGGAAAAAATTTCCCAAACTATATACATAAACATTTACCTTCCCTCTCTCCATTGAACACTCCAGAAACATTAGAGATTGAACAATCCGGATATTTTATAGATTAAACAATAATTAAGGAAGAAAAGCTATGTTTTGTCATATAATTTCCTCCAAACTAAATATTTTGTTCCCTCTTTCTTTCTCTTCATTCTCAGAGTTCACTTGCATTTCTCCGGCAGAACCTTCTAAAGACCCCCGACGAGACTCTTGCTAACGTCGGTATTGTCGCCTCGAGACTCAGCAACAAGAGTATAGTAGCGGCACGGATGTAGTGGTGAAGAAGAAGACAATGTGGTGCAATGAGTGAGGAAAGTTTAGTCTTTTTAAAGTTAACATGGAGGTGTGGATAGTAATTATGGGAATGCAGGAAACAAAAGCTTGTATACTATTGGATGGACCGGTCCGGCCCGATTTCAAATTTGGGCCTGTAACGAAAAGGATCCAAAACATGGTTATTGTCGTTGAAGGACAATCTAGGAAAACGTTGTGGAAATTCGCAGCCATCAGGTCCCGGCGAGTGGACTCCGCAGGCACACTGAGCATCGTTGTTGTGCGAGCTTCGCATATGGCTAATTAATTCCTCACAATCTCGCTGTTGCAGCCACAAATGTTCTTATTTCAATCAAATCACTAACAATTCTGTCATTCCTGAACTGAATCAACAAACCCGAGCGAGGTAATGGCGCCTCGTTCGCTCCTACTCGCTCTGCTGAGTCTTCTCCTGACTCAGTCCAATTCGGCGCCGCAAGCCTTCAGGAGAGAAACCGGCCATCCTCAGTGGCACCACGGCGCCTTCCACGACGTCCGCGACAACGTCCGATCCGACGTCCGCCGCATGCTCCATTCTCGCGCCGAGGTCACTTTCTTTTTTCCGTAAAATTAAAATCATCATCAACGTCCAATTAATTGATGTGTTAATGCACGTATTTGTGGTTTGTGTAGGTTCCGTTTCAAGTTCCGCTTGAAGTGAACGTGGTTCTGATTGGTTTCAACGGAGACGGAGGTTACAGATACAACATCGACGCGCATCGATTGGAACAATTTCTCAAAAATAGCTTTCCAGCTCACAGACCTTCGTGTCTGGAGACTGGAGAGCTACTTGATATTGAGCATCACATGGTCTATAATGCGTTTCATGTAAGTCACGTTTATATGCCTTGTATTCTATTTAGGCTAATTGTTGCTTCATTGTCCCTATTTTCTTGTTGATTGAATTGGATTGAAAGTGAAATGCAGCTCCCAAGCTTTATCGTGGTGACTACTGTTTAACTGTGACTCTGTGGAGTCTGCTAGTTTGGGAAGGTTGAGTTAAATGGATCAGTAGAGTTCTAATTACCGATGTTTTGGTCTGAAATTGGATAATTTTAGCATATGTCTAAGTTATGGAATATTGAAATGCAAAGCACGGTCATTGGGGGAGATCCTAGTGCTTTCTTGAACTGCATACTCTAAAAAATTAGTTTGGTTCAACTTCTTCGTAAACACTTGTAAGAGATGCAAGCAGGAAGAAGATAAAAATATGAAATGAGCTTTCCTAAAATTAGCTAATTTATAAGTTAATTTTCAGAAGTTTTTTCATATTAACTTCTTCAAAAACCTAATTTTAACTTATTTATAAACTTATTTTAACTTAAGAAGATTTTTATTTTATTTTTTCTTCCTATTATCTTTAAGTACTGTCTATGGAGAAATTTATACAATTAGATCCAAAGTTAAAGGTTTCAAACCATATATAACAAGTGATGAAAGTTTGATCATGTCCATATTTTTATACTCGAGAAAAAAAGGTCAAGATTGGATTCCCAACCTTGGAAGGCCGAGAGAGGAAGAAACAATGATCTTTTGTTTAGATGAACTTAAATACCCTTTGTAAATAAGGACCAGCTGGCTTTGTTTGAGAATCAAACTGTACTTTGGAAATCTTATGGATTGATTAAGACTGTTCTATCTTGGTATTGTTGTTGAAGCATATTCTACAATCGGACATCTTTTTTTTTTTATGTTATTGTTTGTTTCTTTGTATAGGCCATCATGTACAAACTGCTAGATATGAACACTAATAATTTTAAATCTAATTTTCGCTGTAGGCTGGGCAGCCTGAACTGATAGCACTTGAGAAAGAACTTAAAGAAGCAATGGTTCCTGCAGGAAAAGCAAGAGAGGTAACTGTGTGGTCCTTTCTTTTTTTTTGCCACTTTCTTTTATGGAACTTGCTAAAGCTTACCACAACTTGCAGACTGAGTTTGGAAGAGAGGTGCCTTTGTTTGAAGTTGAAGCAACAGGTGTGGAACCAGTATTTCAAAGGCTGTACTCCTACATATTTGACATGGACAGTGTGGGATCTTCTGTCACGGAGATGGATAGGCCAGTGCCAAGTGCAATATTTATTGTAAACTTTGACAAGGTATAATCAATAAGCAATACCTTTAGTTGCCAAATATTAGATATACCATACTTCATATGTCCCTACTACTGTAGCAATTGTATTTGTTTTTTTTTTCTCTTTTTTAGTGTTAGTTTAAAAATGCTTGTAGGTGAGACTAGATCCTAGAAATAAGGAAATCGATCTTGATGGTTTAATGTACGGGAAAATTCCTGACCTAACTGAGGAAGATATGAAAAAACAAGAAGGAGATTACATCTATCGTTATCGTTACAATGGTGGAGGAGCAACTCAAGTTTGGTTAAGCTCCGGCAGGTATAAATGGTTTAGTTCTGAACTATTTTCTCTTAAACTTCAGTTTCTTCTCTCAAAAATGTTTTACTGGGAAAAATTGGTTTATTGTATATTGTGTAGCTCAAGAAATCATGTTAGCCCATTCATCATACATATATGCTAGCCTGACATTTTTATTTATTCATTCAGATTTGTGGTGATTGACCTTTCAGCAGGGCCTTGCACTTACGGTAAGATTGAAGCTGAAGAAGGAAGTGTCTGTTCTAGAAGCCTGCCAAGATTACAAAATGTGATACATCGTAGTAGTTTGAGCACAACTTCTCAACAATCAAGCAATGATATTTTTCTTGGGCAGCTTGCTTCTTTGGTATCAACTACGGTGGAACATGTTATTGCACCTGATGTGAGGTATTGAGATCTATAAGCTAATAACAACTGCTAAGTCTTAACCCCCTAGGAGCATCTTCAATAGAGTTTTTTTATCTATAAGAATCATTACTATTGAGTTTCCACCATTGGTCCAATCACGTGTGGCATCAGCTGTGTAAGAACTGTCCTTGTTTAATCAACTGATTTTTATCATTAAAAGTCCGCAAGACTGATCTTGGAACGGAGGGATGCTTCTAGCCAGTCTCTTTTGACACAAATTAATATCGGATCAACCATACACATTGACCATGACTCTAGCAGTTGAAACATGACTAGAATTTCATTATTTTTTAAGTTTGAATAAAACCAAATATAATGAAGCATATGAAAATGTGTAAGGTATTACATGAGACTCATTTTAAGTTTTTACTAGTGTCACCTGTGCTGTAAAATATTGCTAGTGTTGTTAAATATCATGTGGAGTAGTTGGGTCCATTCAGAGAATGTTAAGCAACACTACCGTTGGCCCCTTTTAATTGGATAGCTTTCTATCTGCTTGTCTCACATAACCAAACCTCTACATGCAACTTTAAATCATTATCTCTTCAATTGGTGGCCTCGGAACTTTCTCTTTAAGATATGCATTTATTCTTATTTTTAGTTTTTCTTCATCCATTAACTTATCTCATGATTCTTATCAACTATTTTAGTGGGGATGGGACATGCTTTTGTCTGCTTTTCACTGTTTAAAACTGTTTTGCTTAGCTGATTTTATCGTCTTCTGCTCAAATTTTCACAAGTTCATAAGCTCTTTGGTTAAGCAGAACCATCTTTACCATCAAGGTTGGATTTTAAGATGGGTTATGGATGCTTAACTTTTGAAACTTGTGGTATGATGTCTACCTTGATTTTTATCTCCAAAACATTGTCTTAGAAAGTAGGGTTTAAGCCTAACTCAATCTTGTAAAACTGACTTGTAAGATAAAATTTGCATCCACTTATATATACTATAATTTAGTTTTATCTATAGTTGATGAGAGATCTCCAACACCTCAAAAGAATAGATATTTTGAGCATGACATAAATATTTGTGGGTAGTCCAACATTGTGAGTAGTTCAATAGCAGCCTAATAGCATGATAGGTCTAACAAACCTCACTAGCATAAACTCTGATTGACTTCAATACTGTCTTAGAAAGTGGTTTTTACCTAATTGAACTCTACAGAAACGGTTTATAAGATGAGTAATGTCCCTCCGCCTCATATGCCCCTGCGTTATTCTTTTGTTTAGTATTCAATACTTTTATGTAATTTGAGCTGCAGTTGGGTCTAGCATATGAATAATAAGTGCACTTGAATGCTTTGTTAACTGCTGATCACGGAAGTATTAGCTCTGGAGTTTAATTGTATTGTTATTGATTTGTTCAGGTTTGAAACTGTTGATCTTACTTCAAGGCTGCTTATACCGATAATTGTCTTGCAAAATCATAATCGATACAACATTATGGAAAAGGGCCATAATTACAGTATTGATATAGAAAGAATTGAGGCAGAGGTTTGTAATTTCCTTTAGGGCAGACTACCTATTTTTGTTAACTCAGTTTGAAAACTGTCTTATGGATTTTCTGGAATTGAGGTTTTTGTGTAATTGTAGGAACATCATGCAACTGCTACATTTTTTCTTTCAGGTGAAGAGTATGCTTCATGATGGGCAAGAATTAGTAATTATTGGGGGTGCACATTCATTACATCGCCATGAGAAGCTGGCAATTGCTGTTTCAAAAGCTACACGTGGACATTCCCTGCAGGAAACCAAGAATGATGGTCGTTTCCATGTTCATACCAAGACATATCTCGATGGTGCTATTTTAAAAGAAGTGAGTGCTGACTCATACTCTTTGTTGCTTAAATCTACTGCTTTCAACTTTTGATATGAATTGACCTGGGCAATGTGATTTCTTCCTTTTCATTGGGTAATTATTGGAAAAAATTGTACTAACCTTGTAAGTTGTAGATCATGAGTATGTAACCCCTTTTTGTTAAATAGACAAATTTGAATGCTTAGTAGACGTAGTGCTGCTCATGTTATCGTTTTAGCCTAAGCGATCTTTTGAAGGACCTCCAGAATTCACCATCCACATTGTTGAATTAAATAGATACATAACTAAGATGCTAAATGCAAATTAATTTTATTAATTTCTTAGCTATTTATATATAGATAATGGAGTTGAAACCTCATTTTACAGGAGATGGAACGTTCTGCTGATGTGCTTGCTGCTGGATTGCTTGAAGTGGCTGACCCATCTCTTTCAAGTAAATATTTCCTCCGCCAGAATTGGATGGATGAATCTGACAAGTCAACTGATTCTATTCTTAAGCATAAGCCTCTTTGGGCTTCATATAACTCAAAATATGGCGGGAAAAGGAAAAAGAAAGTAAAGAAACAAGGGGATCTACAACCAACATATGGAACTAGAGTAATTCCTGTGTGCGTACACTGCTATCTCTTGCCTAGATGAATATTGAAATACAACCCTAACATCATAGTGTCTTTGTTCTTGTATATTCATATTTAATAATAGTTTTATAGAACACCTTTTGTACTTTTATTATTTTCAACTGATCTCTCACTTAGGTCAATTAGGACACTTGAGGTCAACCTAGGCCTACCGATTTGCAGTTAGATACTCTGGACTTCGTGAAGTTGGTACCCAAAATTTGGTGGCGTTCTGCAAAATGAAAAGGAATCTCAAATAACTCGAACTTGAAAGACAAAAAAAGTTATCCCCTAAATATATTGATTATATGTATAGCTCGCAACATACAAAAATTTATTTATTTCTATTTAACAGTGATTGATCAAAGTTGAAAAAATTGTTAGAAAAAACATCTTAGGGTTAAACTTTTGTAAGGAAAGTTTTGGAAGTACTCCTCTTTGTTAATCCATTTTGTCAATCAATCACAAAGTTGGAAATATTTAAATTCTTGTGATTAGATCATTATATTCATTCTGATGGGTTTTTTTTTAAATGAAATGCACTATATTGCACTTGCTGTATGAAAATATATTTTGATTGCTATACCAGTTCAACTAAAATTTCCAAATGTAATACTTTTTAATATGCAGCTTTGTGTTATCGCTGGCGGATGTGGATCCAAACCTTATGATGGAGGATGAAAGTATGGTATGGACAAGCAATGATGTTGTAATTGTGCTTGAGCATCAAAATGAAAAGATTCCCTTAAGGTGAGTAAATATAAAGGTTCAGATATCCAGTTCTTTCAAATTGAAGATGAGTACATACTACTGTAGACATTTGTACATTTTGATTACTTTTGAATGTTTGTCTGTCTTTTTGAGGATATGTTGCTAATGTATTGTGATACTATCCATTTAGTTACTTTTTTAGAAAGTAAAGTCTACTCTCATTTCATGCTGACTATCTGTCTATTTGGGTTGTTCGACTCAAAAAAACCATTTTGAACACTGCTTTCAATTACTTTGGTTTCCTCATTATATGTTATGTTTGTTTTGCAAAAATTAACACCACTCTTAATTGCCTTGTTTGACTTGACAGCTACGTTTCAGAAACACAAAGAAGGCATGCTGTTCCATCTCAGGCACAACGTCATATATTGGCTGGTCTTGCCTCGGTTGTAGGTGGTTTAAGTGCACCATATGAGAAGGCTTCTCATGTACATGAAAGACCTGTTATAAATTGGCTTTGGGCAGCTGGCTGCCATCCGTTTGGACCATTCTCTAATACATCTCACATCAGTCAAATGCTCCAAGATGTTGCTTTGGTTAGTGCTCTCTCGGTATGCCCAAGTGAATTTTATTTACCAGAAGTTATTTCTCTAATTATCTTTTTTGTTTATTGACAGAGGAACTCGATATATGCCCGTGTGGACTCTGTACTTCATAAAATTCGTGATACATCAGAGGTAAGTCATGCTTCATGAGTTTAATTTAATATCAGTACTTGGTTCCCTGAAATTACCTGTCAATTCTGTGCAGACTGTGCAAACTTTTGCAGCAGAGTATCTGAAAACTCCACTTGGTGAACCAGTAAAAGGAAAGAAAGAAAAGTCCACCACTGATTTGTGGTTAGAGAAGTTCTACAAGAAAACTACTAATTTGCCAGAACCCTTCCCACATGAATTAGTTGATCGCTTAGAAAAATATCTTGATGTAAGCTTTACTTAAATGGAGTTCTTGACCTGATTTGCAGGCATTTGTATTCTTAACATACTGCAATTTGTGTGCATACACCAGGGCCTTGAGGAGCAGCTTGTTGATATGTCTTCACTGTTATATGATCATCGGTTACAGGACGCCTACTTAAACAGTTCGGATATTCTGCAGAGCACCATGTTCACCCAACAGTAAGTTACCCTTTATTTTAGAACGTCATCATTTGTGTTGTCAATCAAAATGGGAAGATATTCTAGTAAACTGATACTTGTCTCCTTGATACTGTTCTAGTAGGCTATTTACAATTTTGTGAATTGCAGATATGTTGATCATGTCTTGGCCAGCGAGAGGGATAATATGAAATGCTGCAAAATTGAGTATAAGTATCCTGTGCACTCGTCTCAAACTTATATCTACGGTGGGATACTTATTGCTGGATTCGTTGTATACTTTGTTGTAATTTTCTTCTCAAATCCGGTTCGCTGACTCAAGATTTTGAAATCAACAACCAAAAACTACCAAGCCATATCACATTGGGCAGAGCTTATCACTGCAATACCAAAATCAAATATTGGATGTATACGATTTTGATTTCATAGCGATCAATGCAGGGCAAATGAAAAGAACAAATTACAACAGTAACATTGGCTAGATATGTATTTTGGTAGGTTCTGGCAGAGGCTTCAGCTTTAGTTTACTGACAATCCTAAGTAATAGCTGAAGAAATTTTCGTGTGCATTATTCAATTTGTTGCAAAGAGCTGTGATAGCTGAAACCCTAAATTTAATGCTGAAGATTCGAATGAATTTGGGAGCCAAAGGAATAACTTCAAAATATTCATATAATGTGGAAAAAAAAAAAGAAAAAAACTATAACACGTTTCTGTGCTAATATATTTGAACACAAAATTAGGAAAATAAATAATATCTTTCATTTAGATCATTACTCCATAATCAAATGCTTAAACATCGACAGTTCTTTGCTATAACGATGCGTTGTTAATAGAAGTTTAATCTGTTAATAATTTTAGCATTTTGGTTTTAAGTGGATAGTGCATGTAATTGTGAGCTTTGATTTTGGCTCACTTGAAGTGTAAATCTGCTTGATCTGTCAATGTCATAGTTTTTGTGCCATGGAGGGTACTTCTTGGAAGATCAAGCACGGCTCCGAAGAGGTATGTACCATCTGCGTTGACTGCCATTTTTCGGACTTCTACGAACTTGCAAGATTAATAGTGCTAGATCTCCACTTTGGTCTAGGTGCTAGATGACATACAAGTAAGGAGGGTTGCAGGTGGTCTAAAGTTCTCTCAGCTCTGTCAAATTTAGAGTTAGATGTAAAATGGATGATTCAGGGAAGACCACGCACATGTTTTGGGTGGCAGGAAAATACGTGTCTGGTGACGGTAGTTATGTTCAATTCTCTGGTCATATCAGCTATATTTTGTACTGTGATCTGCATGCTGGGTGGTTGCACGCATATTCGGCTTGCTTGGAAGCCATAACTGTGTCTGGGTTAATAAAGAAAGTGGAGCTAGAGTGGTAAGGGTGAAGTTCTATACTGCGAAACTTTAGGATTGGATGCGAATCTAATCTGGACAGATTTTATCCTTGCATTGCACCTAAATTAGAAGGTTGGAACTCCTTAAAAGCACTGGTGATACCAACAGTGCAATGGAGGAATTGGTGAGAAAGGGAAATGTAGTGTTGAGGGACCTGCTACAAAATCTTCTATATACCAAAATTAGTGAGATAAGAGCATCTCCAGCACTATATGGCTTACTGAGGCGGAAGGGAGAAAAGGATGCCTTGAGGGAGGAGGGAAGAATGCCTATACAAGAATTTAGAAAAGTAGGGAAGACCGGAAAAATACAATTAATTTTTTTCAAAAAAATGTAAATTAACTTTTAATTGGTGTATCTTAATAAAAGACTAGATACTTAAATTGGTTTCTCAGATATGGTGAATACGCGAGATTTTTCCTTACCATTCATATATATTGTATGCAAATCCGTTTATCAGCAAACTCATTTCAAGAGTAAATTTGGTATTTGTTCATTGATGATGTTACTATGAATTAAGTCTAAATTAAATCAAAATAAGTTATTAAATAATGAAGTTTGGATTAGGATAATGTATATATTAAAATTTCTTTAACTATATCAAAATAAGGTGGCATAATAGGACCTCCATTTTTCTAGGAAAACCATTTTCGGGAGTTGCTTCTCCAGTAGTTCTCTGTTGCTGCATTTAGGTGTAGTTTCGATTGATGTATCACAACCATTCTTCTTGCGAATCGAATGTCATTAAAAGTTCAAGATTAAATAGCTTTTGCAGTGGGGATCCAACTGCATTGATTTTGTAAATACATTTTTTTCCGGGTAATGTTTTTTCTGTATTGAAGCTTTTCAAAGAATTATGACATTGCTATGGAGAACTTGAGGTACCAGTAAGCAGATTATTTTCCAATGGAGAGCCAGTGGGATGTTCTTCAAGATAATTGACCTAGATATTTCTTGTAACTATTTCCTTATAAGCATTTTTATGCTGATTTAACAATAATAATTTTGTATTAGTTGTGAATAAAAAATTCTCAACTAAATTCGGCAGATCTGCTTCTAAGGTGACAATTTCTTTTCCTCATTTGCGAGTTAAAATACTAATTACAGAAACATTTTTTATTTCCATTTTTTTAATTTGTATTTCATTATGATACTTTCAAATGGCACGGTTTTACATTACACTTCCAATTTGAAAGGGAATAATTCATCTTCAATTAATTTTTTATTCAACAATCAATTTTCCATGTTCTATGTAAATAGATTCAATTGCGAGACGTTTCGAGAACTAAATATAAAAAAAAAATTATATATACATTCAAATATATTGTAATCTTTCATATAGATGCAAATATATTTAATATACATGAAAACAACAATGATTGCATTCTTTGAAAAGAATAAGAAAACACAAAAACACAAGTAAATTGTTAAGAAAGAAAAATAAAGATAAAAAGAATAACAAAACTCAAATACTCAGCCAACACACTAATGTATAAAACAGAAATAAAAAGTCAGACATAGCTTTCTAGGCTAGCATTATGCATCAATAAACTGCTCAGAGCCCAGTGCATATTTCATCATTCAGATCATTTTCCTAATACTCTGAAAATCACAAACATACACATACTACATTAACCCTAAATCATAAACCCAAAAAGAAAAACGAAAAGAACTTGACATCTTTGAAGGTTTGGATAGGATCCTCAGCAGTATGCTTATATTTGTCATCAAATTAGACAATCAGGTCTCAAAGATTTCATGCCATCATCGGATCTCAAAATTAAAAGAAAAACAAACCGATACAGAGAAATAAAACAACAAAATCAATCGATTGGAAGATTAAAAACCATAAAAAGATTATTTGGCAGTACAATAATTCACTGCGCCTGGAATAAACAAACGAAGGCGAAGCGACTCAACGTTCCTGCGAAAAATGTACGCCTCTATCATCAAACAATGCGAGATAACCAATGACACATGGCCTATGAATCAAGAGCATCTCAAGAGGCAAATGAAAAATAGAAAAAGAAAGAAATTTTAAAAGACTGTAGCTTCGCCGTTCGTAGATTTGATTTTGCAGAAAGATGGTTTTCTTCAATCTTTGAGATGTAAACACAGCCTCTGGGTCTGACTTATATAACGAGAATATTAGAATTAGGGTTTCACTCCCTAGGAAAAGACCAAAAACCCCTCCCTTGTTAATTAATTGCGGATTTACCCTTTGTGCCTTTTTCTTTTTATTGGGTCCAACTAAAAGCCCTTTCATCCTACGAAGCGTAAACTTTGAATGGGCTTTGCCCATTTTGGATTCTAGCCCATAATAATTTATATATTTTAGAGATATTTAAATAGGATCTAATTATTTAAAACTTGAATTATGAAAAACAAAATCAAACTTTGGTCGGCCCATGTATTTCTTTTCCACCCGCAACTTAATAAGTTCTTTAATAATCCATTGGATAATTTAGACTTTAGTTTATAATTATAATTTTTTGCTATGATCCACTAGTATTCTAAGATTTTGTCTTCAGCTGACTTGGAAGGAAGATATATAATCTCATCGCAAAAATATTTCAATACAACATAATCTAATCAAATTTTTATTAACTTGTTCCAAACAAGAATACATTTGAAACCATCTAATTTAAAACACATATAAATAAATTAGCATCTTACTCCACTTCCTAATCTCACAAAAAAAAAAGGAGAAAAATGGATTGAATTAATAATAAAGAGAAATGAGAACTTATTCTGATTTGATTCACATTAATCTATCTAGAGTCACATACGATGTGTTTGTAAAACAAATAATTAGTGAATTAATAATGTACATAAATTATATTTCTAAACATAGAAGTTTAAATGAAATAAAAAAATATTCATTATAAATTTGCATTATTTAATGGGAATTGTTATTTAACAAAGAAATATAGTTTGTTAATTTATGTTATTAGACTAAACCTAAAAAATATTTCATCCTATGTCTAATGTTATTTATAATTGATTTCAATCATAGTAATGACGAAAGAAGGTAGAAATTAAGATCGTTTGGATTAGAAAGAAAAAATGAAAAATAAGTAGAAGATATATGTTATATGATTGACACAATAATATAATTTTTAATATATTTTAAAATAATTTAATATATAAATATTTTTCAAATGTAAATTAAAGTTAACATAAATTTAAAAAAATATATATAATTAACTATTACCAAATAAAAAGGTTATATTTGAAAATATTAATATACTAAAATAAATTGCTTCAAAGATACGAACAATTAAAATTAATTAAGTTTATTTATTTATTGTTTCAATATTTTATTTTAATTATTTAATTTTTAGTATAAACATATATAAAAAATATTAATATTTTAATTTTAGTTATCCGTTTATTATAGTATAATAAAATATATTAACAACAAAGTTATTGACATAATTACAGTTATGTTAATAAAAAATTGAATAAATAGAGGATAATCAATTATACCGTTTTTGTAATCATTGATTATTAATCGATTATCTTTTTTTCATGAGAAATTTTAAACTTTCGCTTTCATTAGATGGGCCTCAGTACTATTTCAATAAATAAGAAGAGTGTGTAAAAGAGACGTATTCAAATCCAAATAATAAACAAATTAAGAGAAAACAAAACAGACCAAAAAGCACGAACCATGTGACGTTATTGACTAGTATACTCCGCTACGTCTTTCCCACCTCCACCATCTACACCTTCATAAAACTAAATTGCTTTAAAAGTTTATATTTAATTACAGTTTCATATAATCACATAATACTATTATAATTAATGCTGATATTCTATTTATCACGTTTCATAAGTTTGTTAGTTTTTAATAATTAATTTAAAAGTTGCCTTTAACTTGTTTATGATTAGACGGTTGGATAATTATTTTAAGATAAATAATTGTCTCATTTCGATAATTATTATTCATGTTTTTATTAAAGAGAAAATTAATATTGATATGTAATTAAAGTATTTCACATTTTATTTTTTGTTTTATAAATTTAAAATCTTAAATAGTTTATATTAAGATTAATTTTAAATATACATTATCGTTATTAAACAAGAATATTGAAAATTTAGATGAGAGACAAAATGTGTTATATCATATTATAAACTTATAAATGAAAAATATGTCATAGTTTTTTATGGATTAGAATAAATGTTACACTAAGACAAAGTTAAAAACGTGTCCAATGTCAAATTAAGAAAGAATCTAACCATCAAATATAGCAAAAAATATTATAGTAGGAAGTATATATTAAAAAAACGTGCAATTTATATTATCATAATTTACTTTAAATAATAAAATATTTTTCATTTGTTTAATTTTTACTGTCTATAAAAACATACTAAATTTACAAAAAAAAAACACTAAAAGAAGTAAAGTTACTGTACTAAAACTATTGTAATATTTCTTCCTACTTTAATCAAATTAAAATATGATAATAATTGTTATACTTAAATAACTTTTTTTACACATATTCATGATATACGAATGGATGTTTCAAAAATATCGAAGTGTTTATTTATTTTTATCATATCATTGAATAATATAGGAAACGACATGTGTATTTTCGTTGGAAATTGTTTCAAAACATTTTTATATTTGTGTACGAATAATTTTTATATAAATTTGAATTCATTTTATATAAAATTTTATTGATTAATCATTAAATCTCTCCTTTTAAATTTAAAAAATTATACCTAAAAGTTTTTTTTAGAAAAGGGATGAGTTGAAAAGGTTTGAGTTTGGTTTGGAGGAAGAAAAGCAAATAGATGAGTGTGAGAAGTGAGGGAGAAGCGCGTTTGGCGTGACAATAAACGTGAAGTTTGTCATACGAGAAACTTCCAAGAAGACTTAACTCTTCCCCTTTATCAAGTTAACATTGACCAATGAAAGTTAACAAACTTAACCTTAAAAAAAGTAATAACACTTGTGCTAAAAATATATTTTAGAGTAAAAAAAGTAATTATTTAAAAATCACATTACATGTGCCATATATAAACATAGTATATTAATAATTGATCTTTTCAACTTTTTTTTTTCGAAAGTCATATTTAATACTCGTTCTCTTTTGTGTCTTTGTAAAGGAGTAGTGTCCATGAAAGTTCTAGAATTGAATCCGAAAAAGAAAAAAGAAAGGTGTATGACGTCAGCACATACGCAATCTAGTCAGAGTATGAGGTCAAATAACCTTGCAGCGGAAGCCCCGTGATCCCGTCTCCATTAATGTGGGGCCTAAAATCTCGGAGTCTCGGCTATTTAAGACTTTCTTTTCTCTCAACAACCACAAAAACCCAACACACACAAACACAAATTCTCGTTCCTCGAATCGAATCATCGTCCAAACACGACACAACAAACCATGTGCCCTTCTGGTCGCCTTCTCAACCCCCACGCCACTGTTGCCGATTTCCGGCCCGCATTCGAAGTCCTCGACGCCGATCGCGACGGCAAAATTAGTCGCGACGACCTCCGCGCCTTCTACGCCGGCGTTCATGGCGGAGTCGCCGGCGGAGATGAGCTGATTGGGGCAATGATGACCGTGGCCGACACCAACAAGGACGGGTTCGTGGAGTACGAGGAGTTCGAGCGCGTGGTGACGGGAAACGCGGAGACAATGCCCGTGGGTAGTGGAGCCATGGAGGACGTGTTCAGAGTCATGGACAAGGACGGCGACGGCAAGCTCAGCCACCACGACCTCAAGACTTATATGGCCTGGGCCGGTTTTCCGGCCACTGACGATGACATCAACGCGATGATACGCTTCGGCGGCGGCGACAAAAATGGCGGCGTGACGTTCGATGGTTTGCTTCGTATTTTAGCGCTTGATTCTGCCGCTGCTAATTGATTAATTTGTTTAATCCGAGAACATGTTTGGGAAATTGTGTGAACAATTGAATACAAAATAAAGTTCTGTTAACGGTCATATCACATTTTTCCTGGGTTCGTGTTCATAACTTTATTTGTGTGAGGAGAACATTTGCTTTTGTTTGAGATTCCTCTGCCAGCGATGTTGCATGCGTACTTGCATATGGAGTAAACAAAATTGTTAATGTTATTTCATTATAATAAATATTATTAAGGACAAGGTTTGGTTCATCCTTTTCTCATAAAAAAGAAAAACAATTTTTTGCTGTTTTTCTCAAATTTTAACTTACTTTTTATTTATTTTCTTAAAAAGTTAGTGAATTGCATCTTCTTTCCCAGAAGTTTCTTCATCGGTGTCGCAAGATATTAGTTAATTTGTACCGTATAAATATATATTTCTTTTCTATATTGTTGTTTATTGAAACAATAGAATAGCAGTGAGAAATCGAATGCAAGATAATTGATAATTGCGTATATACGGAACCGCCTTTTTCTCTTTCTCTTTTAAGAGATTGTAGCAAAAATCAATAAATATAAAATATTTCAATATTAATTAATAATTTAAAAAGTAGAGATATAATTAATATATATTTTGTAAAGGATTATAGAGAAACAAAATCCTTCCAAAAGTAGGGATGAAGAAAATAATCATCGAGACAGTACTATTTTATTTATAGTCCTTTCTTTTGACTTCTCTCTACTCGCCAAAATTTAAATCCTTTCAGTAATAAATTTTAATTGAATTAATAACTTAAAATATATTTTCTATATATAATTTTAAATAACTATTCTGTTTTAAATGGATGGAGTTAATAATAATGGAGCCTAACAGTGTTTCATAATTAACTTTGACTTCACTATTTTTTCTTTGTCAAATTTAAATTTATTCCCTATTAATAATTTAATAAATTACTAAAAATATGCTCCCTAAATACAAACTGTATATAGTTCTATTTTCTAAAAAGTATTTTGAGAAATATTTTACAAATAATTAAAATTAATGTAATTTCTTTACAAACATGAAATCAAATAATATGTTAGTGATTGTATTAAAATCTATAGTAATCTGACTAAAAAAACTAAAATGTATTTGTTAATATCTTAATAATTGACCAAAAAAAGGTATTTTCTAGTATAAAATGAAATAATTATTCTGATAAAAATAAAAGTAACTTTAGGAGTTATTTTTAAAATAAATAAATAATTAAGCTCATGATTTATACAATTATTACAAGTTATAATAAATGAATACCTTTAATTTATAAATTATATTTGAGATTTATGACAAATAATATACTTTTTACTTATTTATATTTTAAGAAAAATAATAATTAATTTAAAATATATACGAGGAATAAAATTTAAAGTTTTATTAAAAACTTGAGTTGTTTGTTGTAGGAATTTTGAAGGTGTGAAAGGACATGTGCAACGTTCCAAAGTGCTTTGGGAATAGTGTTGCACTGTGTTTTGATTCAGTATCGACAAACGCATTAAATACAATATAAACTCTCATTTCTCACATTTATTTAACAGTAAACATCAATGTCTACACACACTGTTGTGTCTTGTCATTTTCATTGTTTTGCCAGCTAGATTTCGTACATCCTACTTTTGAATTCATCAATTATTTATATTTTATTTAAAATAGAAATTCATTTTAAACTTATTAATTCTACTACAAATAATTTTTTTCACAATTCAACTCATTCAAAGCATCACAATTACCTCTAATCCACTCTTATTGATCAACTCCTACAAATTATTCAAATACTTACTTTTTTTTTATGAATAAAAGTTAAAAGATTAGAGGTAAAATAAATTCAATTGTTGAAGTGACACACACCATAGCTTACCCAAAAAACTTGGAAGTGTCAGTTCAAAGTTTATTCTTTGAGATGAAAAAAAAAAAATCTACTTGCTGCTTTTATTTGTTTTAAGTTTTCTCACTCCTCATGCCGGGAATCTCAAATCTACCCAGGTGTGTAAAAGGTTGCTCTTCTTTAAGGAAAATTATGCTTTCACAAAAATTTATGTGATAACGTTGACAAATCTTTTATAAATGGAATTAAAATAGATTATTTTTTATTTGTTAACTAAAATAAAATAATTAAGTAATATTTTTTTATTTAAATATATAATTTTTTAAAGTTTGTTAAAGAAATTGATAAACTATCATTTTTCCTTCTTTAATTCATCCTTTTTTTCTTTAGTTTCTTTTTCTTCTTCTCTCTTTTATTTTTTATTTTTATCTATTTTAAAAGGTAACTATGTTCAAGCTTGTCTGAAGCACGTGCTGTTCTCTGCCTATTTTATTAAAGTCTGTACCTTTTACAAACATTTCAACAACTGTTTGCCTGCACAATATAGTCATGGGGTCCGTTAAGATATATTATTTTTTAATGCTTGCATTGATTTCTTAAAGTTAATATATATATATATATATATATATATATATATATATATATATATTCAGTCTCAATACTTAAACGTATTAAATAATATTTTAGGTTAAGTTTAAATTATTTAATATTAAATAATATTTTAAGTGACGTTCAAATTATTTAATACATTAAAACTCAAATTTTAATATAAGTCATTATTTAATATTAAAAAATTTATATAATTTCATTAAAAAATTATATTTGTTTATTTTTAAAATTTAAAAATCAAAATATATTAAAATTTATGACAATAAACAGAAATTTTAAAATTAAAATTATAAGTACTGTTTATTAGGATTGTAAAATAAGTCAATTTCACCGTTAGCTGGTCAAAAACAGGTGGGATGGAACTAGTCCGACACAAAAAATGGGTTAAAAACTTCAGTATGCCTCGTCACAAGATGAACCAGTGGGTCTAAATTATTTATAAAATTTGTTTATATATACTTATAGATAAATATTTAGAATATATTTAATCATATAAATATTTTATAAACTTTTAATTTATCAATTAGTATATTTAATTGGATACATTAAAATAATTATTATATTCATATGTTAAATTACTCTATTATAACTAATAATTATAACTTAATTTATAAATATCAATGATTTAAATTATAATAATATTACATATTTACATTTATACAAAAAAATAATATAAAAAAATTATTTATTTATAATTCTAAAAAATAAATAAAAAATTAAGAAAAAAAAGGCCAGCAAGCCCGGAATTTGACAGGTTATGCAAATCAAATTAAGACAAGCTGGTGGATTAAAAATGTCAATTTGATTCTCTTTTTCTTGAGAAGCGGATAGACTGGCCCATTTTCACAACTTGTTAACCAAAGTAATTAGTTGAACTTTTAACTAGTACTTTTTTTTAAATGGAACTGTGTTGTTCAGGTTGTGGGACTACTTAGTGAAACTGTGGCATTCATAGTGTCTTTGTGTATGAAGAAGAATCCTTTTTAAATAAAGTAATCTCAAAAAGAAGAAAAGGCGTGTGTATTATAATAATAATAATAATAATAATAATAATAATAAGGTTAAAATACCTTTTTGGTCCCAATTTTTATTAAGTTTTTTCAAATAAGTCATAATTTTGGTTTTGTGTTTAAATAGGTCCCATTTTATTCAATTGAGTCTTGTTTTGCTAACACTGTTTAAATCATTAACGGTTATGAACAATGACTTTCATGTGTCATTTTGTGGTCGTTAATGATTTAAACGGTGTTAGCAAAAAAAGACTCAATTGAACAAAATTGACAAAAATTGTGACCTATTTGAACACAAAACCAAAATTAGAACTTATTTGAAAAAACTTGACGAAAATTGGGACCAAAAAGATATTTTAACCTAATAATAATATTATTATTATTAATTATGATAATAATAATTACAATAACAATAACTCATATTTCATTTTTTTTTATGATCAAAGAGTAGAATGATAATTATCTATTTTTATTAACTAAAATACTTTTTTAATCTTTCAAACTTATTATATAATTTATTAACTTTCATAAATTTTTATTTCAAATATTTTCATTTTTCACTATCTTTTCCTAATTAAACAACCTCACTTTCACATCTCTTTTTTCTCATATTCATCTTAAATTTAGTACAATAGTAAAACTAAAAATATTTTTTTATTATTTAAATTTAAAATATAATAATTAAGATGATAAAATTGAAAAAACAACAAAGGACTCCAAAGATGTTTATCTCTTTATATGTGTAGTTGTATTATTATTAACAATAATATTTTTATCACTATGCAATATTACTGTTATTATTGTTATTATTATAGTTAGACACGCATTTTATTTTTATTTATTACGGAATCATATTTCAATTACTTGTATTTTTTATTTGTTTTATTATTCATTTTATCCCTGTATTTGTGTAATTATTTGAATTAAAAAATAGTTACTAAAATTAGTAAATGATATAACTGACAGATAATTTTTTATTATGGAGAATTATTTAAATTTAACAAATGATAATTAAGAGGATAAAATTATAAAAATAAAAGAGGACACAAAAGATGTGTATCTCTTTATTTGTAGTTGTTGTTGTATTATTATTGTTATTATTATGTGTACACTACGAGATATAATAATAATAATAATATTATTATTATTATTATTATTATTATAATAGTTAGACACACCTCTTAGTCTTATTTACTTATTACAGGATCATGTTTCAACTATTTATCTTTTTTATTTGTTTTGTTATTGATGCATATATTTATATATAATTATAGATTATTATGGTTAACATTGACTTTAGTATTAATATTTATGGCATAAATATTATTATTATTATCATTAGTTTCTTATTATTGGTATCATTAATTATTTTTATTATTATTACGAATCATAATAATGTTATTATTAGAAGTAACCATGCATACACGCAGGGTCATAGACTATTATAATTATTTCATACAATCAATTAACTGCACAATATTGTATTATTAATTATTTATTACATTTAAAACTGAAATTATTATCACATCACTCAAGATTTACTATTTCATTACTTTAATAATAACTTTTACAATAATATAACTTGATTTTAATGATATTTCACTACATAATATTTTCACTACTTTATTATTTTAATATAAAAAAAATACAACATGTACGTATGTACATATCAATCTAGTTATTATAATAATAACTCATATCTCATTTGTTTTTATGATTTAGAATGTTAATTATCTATTTTTATTAACTATTTTTTTTTTAATCTATCAAACTTATTATATAATTTATTAACTTTCATAAACCTTTATTTCAAATATCTTCATTTTTCACAATCTTTTCCTTAATTAAACAATCTGACTTTTGCATCTCTTTTTTCCCCTATTCACTTTAAACACACTTTTCTAAATTCATCTTAAAAAATAAACAGACTCCTTAAATATTGTACCCTTAGATATTGTAAGATATTGTTGTGATCCAACAATGGGATCAAATGAATTCCTTTCAAATTTATAAATTAATTAGGAATTTATGTTAATTTTTTATAAGATCAACGATGGATCTTCTAAGAGGCTAAAGGGGCATGGCCAACAAAATTTTGTAAATTAATACATTTATAAATTTTTAATTTTTAATTTTTTTTTAAAATTTTAAAATATAAGTAGTGTATATATAGAAAATTGATGAAAATTAAATTAAATATTTTTTTATTTCTTTTATAACAAAACGTTTAATGTTAATAAATAATAAAATATAAAATAAAGTATAATAAAAAAAAATATTTATTAATATAATTTTTATTTTTGTTTTTATTGTTTATTGAATTTATCATATATTGTACTCATTTTTCAATTTTATATGTTTTTTTATGAAGAATAAAGTTAGATGCAAATTTCCTATTTTTACTTTCATTTTTCATCTGTTTACTTCCATTCTTGGAGAAAAAAAGTAACCCTCCTTTGTGAAATATTAGTTTAATAGATAGCTTTATCTTTTTAATCTCATAAGCCTTTGTATATTGATTTCTTATGAATATAAAAGAAAAAAAATAATATATTGTATTTTTTCATAATTGGTTTTTAATTGTGTCTTAATTATCATGTTTTTTTTAATAATTGCTTATTTGAATTTTCTATTTGATTATGATAAATTATTTTTTAATCTCAAATTAAAAAAAAGATTTATGTTTTAAAAAATATATATTCAAATTCTTTATATATTATAAAACATATACTAATAATCCAATTGTTATAAACTCTTTCTTAAGATTCAAAGGATAATTATAGGTGAAAAGTTTTAGATTTATTATTTGGAACGTGATCCAAGAAAATATCTTCAAATATATATATTTGTACGATTTCTTTTGTAGTTACAATTTTTATTTTCAATTCCAATTATACTAAATTGTGTGTTCATTTTTATTATATTAGTCATAATAACTAAATATATAAATTTTGAGTATTTTATTTTGGCTCTCCCAATATTATTAATTGAGATATGATATCATTCAGGAAAAAAAAATTCTTTAAAATGTCGTTAATTTGTAAAAAGAACATATATTAAAAAGTGATTACTCTAAATGTAAACTTTTCATAGTTGAGAAAATATGCAATGGATTAAGGAAAAAAAAAATGATTACGGTTTAAAAGTAAAAGTGGACATCTTTGATACTCCCATATCAATTATGCACCATACAAATGTACAAGGTAAGCTCCGTTTTTATATTATAAAATTTTCATTAAGGACATTTTTTATATTATAATTGTTTTTCATTAATAACTATGTCATGCCACAGAAGGACTGTAAAAATATGATAATCTAATTTGCTTTAAATAAAGTTTACACTATTGATAACAGAGAGGGATAAGAAGGAAAGAGATTCAGAGAATTTTGATAGCATATAAAAAAGAGAGGTGTATGCAGCGACACCTCTTAACATTTTCTCAAAACTACATTTACAGCAATTCATTTTTTAATGATGCTGTGTGTAATGTAAAAAGGTGACAACGAAATGCTTTTATAATAAAGCGAAAATTTGTGTGTAGTTTAAAAAAAGGGATTTTTTTTATGTAATTTGAGAAAGTATTATAAGAATTAATCTATCTGAAAAGGATTTTACACTATTAATAATGGGAGGGTATAATTTAAGAAGATCACAAAATTTAGGGGATTTTGTATAACACCAAAAGATGGGATATATACTCGATTGATTAATTGATCTGGTGTCTAGATATGATAATTGATTGTGTATGACAAAAGCTTCCGCAACCTAAATAATTGATTATTTACATCTAGTAATCAATTATCTGTATATAACAAAAACTACTTATAAAAGTAATTGATTAATTACAAAAATAATTATTTATATTGTTCAAAATTAAATTGGTATAATCATGAATCATTTAGGATTTCTCAATAAGATTGTCGGTAATATTTTTTATTCATAAAGAATTTCAAAGTTTGTTCAACATTATGAAAAAAAAAAACCAAGTATTTTAAAAAGGATTATCGAATAATAGACATTATAGAGAGGTTGAATAAGGTACATCAAAATTAAAAAATAGCTAAGTGTTTACAACTCTTAAATGAGTGTTTGAATTACATAAAAGCTGAGGGTGACATGATACAAATAAAGAGGTAAAGTGATCTTTTTTTGTTGGAGCATCCTTTAAATCTGCAGTCGACTAGTTTAAGACTTATAACGGTAGTTCTCTTTAAACCAAACATGAATTATTAGGTACTAAGGAACTCAAAAAGAACTTCCCTGCAAATTGTTATAAAAATTGTCAAGTATTTTCTATATATTATGAATAATTATTCCATGTTTAGATGTTCACGGTCAAATAAAATATTTAGTGTTTAGGACTTAACAAACTAGTAAAGTACAACAAAGAAAATAGTATAAAGTATATTTTTTTCCTAGATGAGATCCCATGTGTTTATTTTGAAAATATACTTCTTTAAAAAATTATTAAAATTATTTTTGAAGAGTAGAAATGTGAAGAAGTTTGAAAAAAAAATGTCAAAAGATGCACTCTACTTACACGTGCCTTAATAACTATAAATGCCCGTCATCAATCTTCTAATTAAACATTATTTTACCTTCCAAACTCAATAAATGACTAATTCATTCAGATTTAGAAAGAGTGAAATATAACATTCACTGGCTAAAAGGAAAGAAGATAATTTTTGAACATAATAAAGAATAAGAAATATAAATGTATCCAAATTATATATTTGTGAAGTGAGCGGCGTATGAAGAGTAATAATAATACAACTTGCGCGTCTTCTCGCTGGTCTTGGCGTGTAAGTATAAAGCATTAGGCAACACCAGTGATTAAAATAACAGCGAGGTAAGAAGATAGCACATGTAACTGCTGGGTCAATGGTTAAAAGCGATCGAATATTCAAACAAGGCGATGCCTGATGACTTTCCGTTCTTCATCCAATACAAAATTGGCCCTTGAAAACTGGGTGCTGTTGAAGAATGGTTTCAGATCATAGATGTCATGTTCTTGAGCCTGCGCAATGTCAAATAAAGTCAATTCATTGATTACCTCCGTTGGTAACAATACTCAAAGGACAAATCTTCTTTACCTTATTGTACAGATCATCTACTTTAACATCTACATAAGTTAGCCCTGAAGTAGACCCGGTCACAATTTCTTCAAAATGCATAGCATTCTTTACAAGCTCCCGGAGAATATAAAGCAGCAGTTCATTATAGTCCTTCTTGAAAGTCATGTACTTTCTAAAGCTCTGGGGAACAACAAACACATTGTTTAAGGGGAAGGCTCAGGGTTATATTTGTGCAGTACAAATTCCATTCCTTTTAAAGTGAAAAACAATTGCAAAAGATGAAAATTCATTTGTAACAAAATATGATGCCACGGAATATCAGGATTCAGAATATTTTTTTATACCTTTTGAAGAGCCTTCTGAACCCCAAACTTCTGTGTTGAAATAAATGATTCAAGTAGAACACGAATTGCCATGTCAACGTCCTCTTGTGTAACATGCTGTCTGAGATGCATTCTCGCATGAGCTTCAGACATCCGTATCATGGATTCGATGTGTCTTACAGCAATAGGGACTCCTTGTCCGTGCTATATACAAGAAACAAGAGAAGCATGTCAACGAATCGAATACAAACAATAACTACAATCTAGTTTGGGAAAAAAGTTTAAGACATTACTGAAGATTCCCTCCGCAATTCTGCATATACATGAGACAGTTTATCCATATCGGCATCTTGCAACCTTGGAAAAATATTCAATTTCGCATATGTAATGTACTTCTTCAGTAGATCCTGAGGAAGTATCTGCAAGAAAGCCAAATAACTCTCAAAAGTCAAGACACAGAAGTCATACTGAAGTTTCCCTTAAAGATCACAAAACACAAGCAGGTTCTTGGGAAAGACCTCTGGATCAGCTGGCACAGCGGATGCATGGACATCTTGGGACTCACTAAAGGACTTATCATCTTGGTTAGCACCCTTGGGTTGTGACTTGAAGTGACTGTCAACGACAAACGTTGCAAGCATTTCATCAGTGACGGGATCAACAACATCCTGTAAAATGAACGCCCTCAATAAATACGTTCAAACGAGGAGGTAGAGAAAGAAGTCGTGAATTTAAATATAACCTTCACAACGCAGAGGACATCAAAACGAGAAATAATAGGATCTGTCAATTCAACATTCTGAGAGAATGTTTTCGAGGAATCATATCTGCAAATAATAAAAATTGTTTAGATACTTAAAAAAAGGAACAAAACCTTGCAATATTCGTAGTACATCCAATATCTTTCAACCTGTATGAGATAGAAGTTGAAACCTTAGCCTGATGAACATTACAAACTTGGAGCCAGGTGGAAGCAACCTTAAAATATTTGCTTACCTTCCTCCAACAGGATTTGCTGCAGCAATTACAGAACAGCGTGCCTGAAGAGATGTAACAATTCCAGCTTTTGATATGCTAATACTCTGCTGCTCCATGGCTTCGTGGATACTCACCCTGGTAACAAATACATAACTTAGTAGGTCAAGGATAGTTCGTGAGGGTGCAGATTAATAATGAAATTAAAATTTTTCAAGCAATTGTAAAAGACTATTTCCTAACCTATCTTGGTCATTCATCTTGTCAAACTCGTCAATAAGACAAATTCCTCTGTCGGCTAGAACAAGGGCTCCTCCCTCAAGAGTCCACTCCCGTGTGATTGGATCCTTGTGAACAGCAGCTGTGAGACCCACGGCTGAAGCCCCTTTGCCAGTAGTGTATACAGCTCTCTGTCCAGTTTTTTCAACATACCTTGAAGTATATTTTGAAACGTTAATTTACTGAACATAGTTACCAGTAGAAAGACATAAACAAAATCAACTTGATAAATTATACTTGAGAAACTGAGACTTCGCTGTTCCTGGATCACCCAGAAGAAGAACATTTATGTCTCCTCGAAGCCGATGCTTTCCTTCAACATTCTTTTCTTGGCCTCCAAACATAGCTAAAGCGATTGCAGTTTTTATGTCATCGTGACCATAGATTGATGGAGCAATGGACTTAATAATCTGAAATTAAATCAATCGGTAACACATTATGTAACAATATTCGAATTGAAAAAGAGACGCAGAAAAAAATCTCAGGTACATACCCTTTCTCCGATTCGAGGGTCTTTGGCCAAATTTTCAATCTCTGCCATGTCTTCCTGTGTCAGTTTGTAAGCAGAAAACAGGTCTTGCTTTTTCGTAACATAATTTGCCTCAACAACAGTGGCAAATACTGGAAACCCATTTTTTGTGTTTAGGGATAAGTCAAAATTATTGGTATAAACACCAGTGACCTCCTGAAAAACAGAGCAGAAAAAAAAAATATAAGAATCATCCTATAACAACCAAGACCAAAATAAGTAAAGAGTCCAGGTAAAAGATGATACAATCTCTTCGCCAGGGCGAGCGCAGTCAATAAGATCATTCAATAATATCACTTCCTTGTATCTTGGAAGACGACCTGCAGGAACTATTCCTGGACTTTCTTGGAGGGTAAGCTTCTGAAAGTTCCTATAAATTGTCTACAACAAGCGCAGAAAGGGAAAATTAGCTTATTTATCCTTTTGTCTTTCAAATCTAATGAGCGTGAAATTATTTTGCAACATATCAGTGGATAGATAACCATTTAGTAATCATTTGGCCTAGTCGAAAGGAAGATCAGTATTCCGCAGGATATGAGCATTCAAAGATTTAATTTAGACATCCTCACTCTCATCCTTTTTCCAATTTGGATCCAGAAAGTATGTACCTGTTCAATGTTGACAGTGAATGGTCCTTTTGATTGGCACTCAGGACAAGACCCAACTTTCACCTCTGAATAGGAATTCTGGAAAAAGGGACCCAAAATTGCCCCACATTTGTTACAGTCATACTTCACCTGCTGCAACTGGGGAAAAACTCCGGAGCGCCTAGTTACTACTCCCCCAATTCGGATCATTGTATTCAAGTGGATTTGTCTGCTCCAACGAAGCCAATTCAAAGTTTTTCACAGTGAAAAAAATAATGAGAACGAAGTAACACGCAGTTTGTTTTTTATGCTACCTTATATTTCGAATCTGATCGTAAACTGGCAAGTTGGTAATGCGTACGTAAATCTTTTGGTGTATATTTCTGTAATTTGGATGCAACTCAAAGACAACGCTCTTGGTAACATCTTCCATTACTTCTAAGACAGACTGAGGCGCATCAGCCAGCCAAATGGCGATGTTGGGATGAACATAGATAAATTGTTTATAATCAATCTCCAAACTGCACTTACTAGCTGCATAATAGACACGATGACCAAGTTGATGTAAAAAACGACATATCTCGCTAACACAAGCACAAGGCATAAACACTGTACAAAATATATTACCTGACACCATCTCATTTATCAGCCACACGTATTCCTTGTCCCGGTGTTCATTTTTCGGATTAACATATGTTAGTAAGAAGTCCTTGAATTTCCTGGCTATGAAGCGGCGCACTTCATCTCTTGTAACCCACTCCCTAAGTGTTCCTTGAACTTGATACATCTCATACCCGTCATCAAAGTCATCCTACATTCCATGTACCCAGGTTAATTGTAAAATAAATCAATGGTGTGAAACTATGGAATATTAATGGAAGAAAAAAATTCAAAGTAAACAGTACATCATCTCGATCGTCCTCGGTTTGATCAGTCGTATGGAAGTCCTCCCTTGAGTGCCCTCGTGACCTTCCAGGTGAACTTTGCATATCATCATCACTCGGTAAAGAAGCTCTGAAATCAGCTCGAGCCCTTTTAGAAGGCCTGTGACTGTCATCATCCGTATCTGGAATACAAATCACTGATTAACACCGTATATTTTCCACAGCTAACAATAAACAGTTAACAAGGCTTATTATAGCTAATGGGTATTTTAGTCCCTCAATTTATAAGGTTTGTGAAGACCAATAATAAGTAGAAATTCATTTGCATCATATGTTTATCAACCAGGAACCCATGCTTAATCAAAATTGATATTCCAACTCTTGCTCATACAAACGAATATTAATGTCACGAGTAATACAATCAGTCTTGATGTAAAAAGACCATTAGTTTTCTCTTCTCCCTATGGCATGGTGAAAATGCATTTTGGGGAACAATGGGTTGTTTTAGACTATTTCATTGAAAGGAATTGTTTTGGCCCCATCTATAACAACCTAGCTCAAATTTAATTGACAAAATGAACTTGCGACACTTCAACTCTTTGATGTATAGCCAAGAAACATTTTTCATCAATTTACAAACAATTTACCTTGGTCGTGGAGAAGCTGGGGAAGCTTGTTGCGATTGGTAGTGCGACCCTCACGTGCGTCGATTTCCATCTCCGCAGCCCTTCGATCCTCCATAATTTGATCAAAGTCTCTGTCGTCTTCAAATTTGTCGTCCAGCCCAAAATCTTCGAACTGGTCAGCCTCATCCATTCTCCGATAGTCACTGTTCATTCACCGAAGCAGCGGAAAAGTTGTAAGTACAAAAAAGTATAGAGGTGTGGAAGGAAAAAAGAAAGAGACTGACTCCATGAAATTGTCGTTGAAAAGATCCTCTCCATCTTCCTCTTCCTCGGGTGGTTCCTCACGATCATCTGGTACGATGTTGGGGTCAACGGAAGCCTCGTCGTCCTCGGAGGCACGGCTGGTATGGGTGTGAGGAATCTGGTCGGTGTTGAAACCAACGGAAGGAGAGGATGGCGATTCGGGATCCGGCGACGAAGGGCTTCCTGGTTCCATGCTTCTCTCTCTCACTCTACACAGTTGTTGATTCTTCTTCTTCTCTTCTTTTCTTTTCCTTTGTAAATTTATTCAAGGGTTGCAAACCGCTCTTTTGTGGGGTTCCTCCGTTTGGCGGGAAAACTTTCGCGCCAATTCTCTCGCTTGTTGGGCTGAGCTGTGGGCCAAGCCCATTACTATGGCTCGCATCTGGACCTACACTACAAGTTCCATTCGTGGCTATTTTCCCTGAACCACTTTTTACTTCTTCTTTTTTTTTTTGAACCAGGAATAAATTTTCGATTTATCCTTTCTATATGTATAAATTGAAAAAAATAATTATATATTCAAAAATAATTAATTTTAAAATTAAACAATTATTTTTTACATACGAATTATACAATTTAAAAGTCAAAATAACTTACAATGTATCTTTTAAATTGTACAATTAAAATAAAAAATTGTGTTATACTAGGTTGTAGGAAAAAACAGTTATGTCGGTCCAATCTATTTAGTTATTCTAGTCTATCATAGTTAACAGTTATGTCGGACATTCCTTCCTACAATCTAATGTTTTTTTTTACACGAAGACTTCCAATTTTCACAATTTGAGAGCTGTTTTTCTTTAAAAAAATAAAAAGGTTTTTCTTGCAAGACAAAAATGGCTACTACGAGTTGAAAAAAGGTTAAGAAAAAAATTGTTTTTTAATTACATAGTCCAAAAGTATTTTTTGTCTCCGGATTAAACAATTTGAGAGATCTGTTCTTGTTATGGATTGTATAATATAAAAGTCTTTTTTTTTTCTGTATTGTGTGATCAGAAATAAGTTTTTAAGAAAAAAAGTTACTTTTAGATTTTATAATCAAAAATTAATTTTTGACCTTCAAATTGCACAATTCACTAAGGACAAACCAAACCAAGACTTTTCATACTTATGGGGTGCAGGATAAAAAATATGGAGGTGTATGGGGAATTTGTCTTTCTGTAGTTTTTTGGGTTTAATACCCCCATTACTCTTTGTTTGGGCCCAGAGTCAATTAGTGTTATGGTGAAAAATAGATTAATTTTTCAGGTTGATTTTTTACATAAAGATAATTCAAGTTTTTGAGAAAAAAATAATTACTACCGAGTTGAGAAAACAATAATTTATTATTATTATTTTTATTAATTATTAATCTTAAAATAAATTTTGCAAGTTTTTGAAAAAATTGAGACTTAATAAGAAGAAAGAAACTTGATACTTCAAAATATTACAAGTCTCGTATTGAGTTTACTTTCATGATAACCAATCATGTTTCATTATTTTAACTCATTTGTTTTATAAATTTATATTTAGTAGTATTTTATATAATAAATTTTTATTTCATATAAAAATATATAAATATGTCAAAAATTCAAAAGAAGAGAAAAAACGCAGGACTTTAATTTCATCATAAAAATGAATTATTAATAAATTTTAAAAAATATATAAGAAAATTGAATTAGAAAATATAGGTGGATGCTATTTGAATGAACAAGATAATATTAGTAGATTTGATTTATTTCCATAATTAAATAGAGAAATTATAGATTTGGAAAATGATAAATCAATTGACATTATTAATTATTAAAAACAATAGATTATATTCAAATGCCTATATAACTTATAAAATAATGTTAACGATTTTAGTATGCTATGGGTCAAAACTCAATATAATAAAAATTTATTTAAGATGAACATTGTTTGAAGAAATATTAAATAAATTAGTTTTATTATCTATTAAGAAAAAAAATAAATGAAATTAATTATGACAATTTAATATATAATTTTGCATTAAAAAGTTTGAAAAATAAATTTTAATACAAGGTCTTATTTTTTAAGTTTGTTTTAGGTCTTTCAAAGTCTTAAGTCGAATTGTCGAGAAGCGATATGCTTATGATAGCCTCTCTGTTAGTACAAAGAAAAAAAATTGTTTGACACAATTTGATAATTATCTGACAATATTTATAAAATTAAAATAATCTAAACAAAAATTAACTTTTATATTTAAAAAAAAAGTAAATAGTTATGAGAGATAATGTGTAGAAAAAATATATGGTATCAAAATTATACCGGTGTTCTTGCTATAAACACATGAACTACTTTTTAGTTTTGACCCTTCATTCACAATTTTATGAAGTGTGTTGTGCAGCTTTGTCTTTGGTTAATTATCCTCTGGAGTCCCGAGCCATCATGGAATGAAGTAGGGACAAAGCAAAGGGCCATTAGGTTTGCAAGCACCATGATATCAAACAAACAAGAGCAAAAAATAGGAAGATGTTGATTATGATTGAGAATTAAATTGTAAAATAAGTATAAATTGGTGGAGCATGATAGAAGGTGTGAAAAGAATAAAAATCCAAAATCTCTGGCAACAACAAAAAAACAAAAGAATTTGGAGATGATGCATCCCTCATTTGTTTATTGTTAATGTTATAATGGATGACCACACTCACACACACACATACATACCCAACAATCATTGCACGGATTACCTCAATGGAAAGCCACCATCATGCATGCACCCATCCAATGCGGATCCAGTTGCTCACTCATCTCCCACACAATACTTTTTCTTAGCTTCTCCATTTCAAATTCCTTCAAAGTTACATTAAACCCTAACTTGTTAAGTAATAATACGATGAAACAGTATAGTTTTTATCCAAAAGATTTCGTAATTGTTCCAACCGTTTGGCCCCTTTTTTTATGCATGTTTCACTGTTGTGCATAAAGTGTTTCAATGGACCACCTTTGACATCTCGAAGAAGGGTCCTTTCGCTCTCAACCTCGCTGGATTTTTCTGTTCTAATCTTCAACTATGAAACACACATGCCATGCGCTCCAAATTCTATTTCCAGTGCCTTCTTACCCTTGGCCAACCAAAACATTCACCACAATACTACTTTTATGTCTCACTTTATATACATTTTTTTTTTCATTTCCAAGCCTTTTATCACCCCTTTTGTTTATGAAATTTTTCATTAAAGTTATGTATTTAAAAACATAACGAAACAAATATAGACATAGTAAAAAAAGGATTGTGAAAAGAAGAAAAAGCTATATGAAAAAATCAATATAAAGGTATTTATATAAATATAGACAAAAACAAATAAAGTAGTTACATTAGAATTGCCTATTCAACTATAAGAGAACTTGTGATATTGCAAGTTTCAACTCTCATTTAAAGACGACAAAAGATATTTATTAAATACAAACTTCTCCTACCTATATAATTCAAACTAAAAGCAATAATTAAACTAAAATAATATAGTACAATCAGTTTAGAATATAAACTATCAATAAAATAGGGACAATGATGTACTATATTTATTAGCTTTTTGCATGATTAAAGGTAGTAGTAGTTATGTGTCTTCAGGATTGAAGACGACGAAAGTTGAGTAATTCAAAATAAAATAAGGTAAAAAATTTAGAAATGAAAATTTTGAATTTTAGAAAATATAAAGACCAATATTTGAAGCTGTGAATAATTCATAAACAGAGAAACGTCACCAGTTTACAAATATGATAGCAACATATGCATTTTATATTTTTGATTTGGGAACAAAAAAATAGGCTTTACAGGCTGGCTGGGCTGGCATACAGACAAGTGCCGAAAGTTAAACCCAGTCCAGTAAGTATGCCTAAGCAGCCCAAAATAAAAAAATCCTTTTTTTTTTTTTATTTAAAAAAAAAAAAAAAAAGGACGCGTGGTTTGGCAGTCTCTCTCCATCGCGATTGTGATCCCTTTATATCTCTACTCCACCGTCCCTCTCTCCCTTCAACTCAACTCAAGGGAACACTCTAACGGAACGCCTCACCCACCCTGTTCCGTTCCCTTCTCTCCTTTTTCCCGTTCCTCTTCTTTCTCTGTTTTAAGAATTCAACATTCTTCAGATGACATCATAATTCATAATCGTCAGAACCAACATCATCGTCAATGATCAGAAACCCGACAACAGCGAGCACGGAGCGGTCACGTGACGCGAAGAGAAGAAAGAAGAAGAAAACACAGGAACGCGAGGATGAGAAGCAGCCCAAGTGGAAATCCCAAGCGCAGCAACAAATCTACTCCTCCAAGCTGCGCCAAGCCTTAGCCAGAGTCAACAACCTCGGCTCCGCCTCGCCCAAAGGCAAAGCCGTGCGCCAAGCCGCGGACAGAGTCCTCGCCGCCACGGCCAAGGGGAGGACGCGCTGGAGCCGAGCCATCCTCACCAACCGGCTCAAGCTCAAGTTCACCAAACACAAGAGACAGAGAGTGGCCGCGACGCTCCCTAGCCGCTCAAAGAGAGCTCGCGTGAGCGTTCACCGGCTGAAGGGGAAGGGTGGAGCGGGTGTGCAGAGGAAAGTTAGGTTCCTGGGACGGTTGGTTCCCGGTTGCCGGAAAGAACCGTTACCGGTTGTTCTTGAAGAAGCCATCGATTACATACCCGCTCTTGAGATGCAGGTTCGAGCCATGAACGCTCTCTTTAACCTTCTCTCCGCTGCTTCTTCTTCTTCTTCTTCTTCCTCGTAATGTATGTCATCTCACGTGTCTGTCCATTTTTTAAACTGTTACTATTATTTGCCTCCTTTTCTCTCCACTCTTAGTACAAATTTATCTAATCTATGTATCTATCTATTTTTGTCCCACTTTAATCTCGAAGAATGTGAACATCCCTTTTAACCACTTCGTGTAATCTTATGTGAATCTTGTTTGTTTCTGCTACAAATGGATAAATCTAAATAGATTAATTATCATCTCAACCGAAACAATACTATTCCACCCATGAAATTGACTCTTTTCTATCTTTGCAAAAGACCATAAATTAAACTAATAGAACAGAGTTTAGAGTTGAGAAGGTTCAGTTGCAGGTCGCGCCTCTTCTCATAAAGGTGGGGGAATCCATCGCAAAATTTACTTTCCTTGAATATTAATAACCGGATCCATGATTAAGCATGTGATTTAATGGTGTGAAGCTTGCAAAAAATATCATTTTTTCGAATCTGTGGGGTAACAAAAAACTACTGTGTTTTGATCTGAATTAATACAGTATGTTTTGAAGTGGAGTTAGTGGATACGAGACAAACATGGTGACATGACATGCATATTTGTTTGGTGTTACTATTGAATGGCAAAGGTTGCTATGTATTTGAGATTTTATTGGTGTTTATCTGAGCTAAAGGCTTCATGATACTGTGGGGGAAATTAAAGTGAATGTGTGAAGGAAATTGAATGGAGTGAATGTCCAACTCCACTTCTCCAAACTTTTCACAAAAGCTCCAAAAAACATGGTTATTGGACAGAGCAGAATGGCCTAACATGCCATGTGACTTGTCGCCCACACCTTACACGACCCCACCAACTTCTCTTCCCCTTTCTACCCACACCTTCCAATCACAAGCCATGGATCTCATAATAAAATAAAAGTTGGTGAGAAGAAGGGTAAAAGAATTTGAATCTGGTCGAGGCGTGCCTATCTGAGATGCTCAGTTTAAAGGCTCACATGCCCTTTTGGATGAGGCAATGGCCTATATGAAGGACTCAACATGTCACTTTCTTTAAACTCTTACCCTCTCTCTCTTTCTGTGGCTCAGAGCCATTAAGATACACGAGTGCTCTGGTTTCATCGTTTTCGGTGGAAGCACTCACCACCCCACATCCCTTTGTTAGAATCGTAGAATGGCTTGGTTGGGTTGATTTGTAAGAGGACCACACCAAAAGTATTTAAAATTTTTGCATGTCACTTTTCAGATTGTGGAGGGTGATTCTGAAAAATAGTGAAAGAGAAAGGAAGAAAAACCAGAGAATCTTGAGAAAAAACTCGATAGAAATGGAAATGGGTCTTTGTTGTTGTGTGTCCACATCCAGCACTAGCATAAAAGTATGACCATTTACAAAGCAAACGGCAATGGTCACGACTCACCAATGAATCTGGCGTTTCCTTAATCAAACTCGTGTCACCAACTTCCAACACAGATGTTATTATCATTCTGGAAACATATTCATGAAAGGAGAGGAAAAGATGAATAAGTAATAACAAAGTAAAAAATAAATAAAATAAAATCGATTCCCTTTGTGTTGTCCTTTCCTCCGCTGAAGATTATATTCGATTAACTAATTAATTCACCTAACAGTGAAACAATTATTAATCCCCTTTTTCTCTATAAATCACGAGGCCATTGTAAGCTTTAATAATGTGACAGTGGTATTTTATAAGAACAGTAATTTATAATGAGAAAATCATAGCACTTTTTGACATGAGACTGTTGACTACTATCAAACCTTTTTTTGCCACTATGTGTTTTAGTGCTGATCAAGATTTGAGATTATATTATGATGATAAACTTCATAACTCTTTAACATTACTTGAACTATCACGTTTTACTACTTAAATCAATGACTATTTGGCTGAATAGTGGTACATGTGTAATATATATTAGTACGAGTTTTACCATGACATTGATATGTATTTGTAATAGCATAAATATGGATTTGTTATAATAAATCACTTTATCACAGCACGCAAACAAAAAATTAGACTAATAATAATAGAACTTTAACATAGGTCTTTTATCTTTTGTACTTCAATATATCTTAAATGATGATAAAAAAATTATAACAATTACATTAAATTATTATATTATAGTAAATAAAATTTATTTATACAATTGCAGTGATAATATATTAAAATAGTATTATACATAATAAAAATAAACAAAAAATAAAAACAGTAAAAAAATGATCAAATGTGTCTTAAAAATAATTTGAAAGACTTTGCACAAAAAAAAAATAAATCTATAATAATTAAGGGTATGATAAAATGAAAAATACCTTAGAAAGATTTAAGAATTTTTTTTAAATATCAACATAATCGATGATTGAGAGATAATGAAATTTGTTTTAACGAAACAAAAAAGTTATTCAAAAGAACAAAAATTAGTAATAATATAATAAATAAGATAAATTTTTTATATAAATTGATAAATGAAAGGTTTATGCCATCGAATACTTAAATTGATAATGTTAAATATTTTTATGTGAAAAAATATATAATAAATAAAAATATTACAAAATATTAAAAATATTCAAATGTAAGATATAACAAATATTTAATTGACACACATCATTTAAACTTGGATGAAAATTGTGATAAGACAAAAAATATATCAAAGATAAAAATAAATTTAAAGAAAAATAAACATAAAAATAAAAAATATGTAGTATATATATATATATATATATATATATATATGTTATGAATATTTTAAAAATTTAAATGTTCACGAATATCATAATAGATATAGGAAGATGAAGTCGAAACGGATATATACGTATCATTTCCATCCGCATACTTATTTTTTATACTCGTATCTATATTTAATCGGTGCAAAATTTTCTATCCAAACAATAACAAGTTCAAACGATACACACCAAAATAAATTTATTTAACATTAGAACATGATAAACTGAGAGAGATTTATTATTGTGTGAAATAGAGTGATAATTAACGAAAGAGGGTGGGGCCCAGGAAGCATAAAATTATTGATGGTGAGCATGTGACATATACCCGTGCCTCTAACCAATTACACTAATTTATAATCACTAGCTTTGTGGTCTCCCACCCAAAACATCTACGATCTTTCAATTCATTCAACACTTAACCAATTTCCTTATTTATATATATATATATATATATATATATATATATATATATATATATATATATATATATATTATACTTTTTTTACATTTTTTATAATTTAATTAAAATAAGTCGTAGAAAAACAAGACAAATAAAAAAAACAGAGAAAAGTTCTGTTGAGAACTTTCTTATTAATAACAACAATTAACAATTTGACTTTAGAAAGTAACAACTCAAAACAATTTGAAGAGTAATACAACTACTCTATTGCTATCATGGTTGAAATTAAAAAAAAAAATGAATGAAAATAGAAATGTCTCACATATTCTAGTGATTGATTAATAAAACGATTGCATCTACTTATTGCATCCTCAACGAAAAACTGATTGAAATACTTGAACAAAATTACCACTCTACTTATTGAATCTAATTTGCTTTTCCATGGTTAACAAATATTGTATAATTATATTAAGACAAGAAAAAAAAAAGCAACATAGAAAAACCTAATAGACATACATTAGTTATCTTCTCACCGTTAGAACTAGGGATATGACAACAGAGTGAGACGGTAAGAGTTTTACTATCTCATATCCATCTGTAAAAAAAATCAATTATCATTCTCATACCCAAACTCAAATCTAACGGGTATCAAACTTTTGTTCCATTCCAATCTTCACCGAGTAACGAATATGATCTCGTACTCTTACCCATTACCGTTTTCTTACTTTTTTAATATTAGTTTTAATTAATTTTTATAAAATAAAAAAAATACGATAAAGGAAACATAATATTATCAAATATTCAATATTATGAGGATGATTGTTTGTTTGATATCAAATACTATGAAATAAATTATAATTGTTTACATTTTATATTAGAATACCAAAAAAAAAATCATGAAAATAAAACATTTATTAAAAAAACATTAATGAGATCTAGTTGATAAAATTTAAAAATATTTTTAAAAAGTATAAAAGGAAAAACAAATATTCAAATTAAAATATATTTTGAATGTTTATTTACTTCAATTTTTTAAATTATAATGAATATCTTTTTTATACAGTAATAAAAGTTATATTACATCACTTGATCAAAATGACGCAAATAATAAATAATAAACATAATAATAAAATTTTAACATAGATCTTGTATCTTTTGAACTCCAATATACGTTGGATGGTGATAAAAAAATATTAATGGCAATTATATTAAATTTTTATATTGTAGTAAATAAAAATTATTTATACAATTATAGTGAAAAAAATTAAAGTATGATTGTAATGAGTTAGAAAATAAAAAATAATTAGATAAAATATATCGAAATAGTATTTTACATGATGAAAATAAACAAAAAATAAAAATATTAAAAAATTAACAAATGTGCGTCTTATAAACAATTTGAAGACTATTGAAAGGAATCGCACAAATAAAAACAAATGTATAATTAAGGGTATGATAAGATGAAAAATATCTTAGAGATGTAAGAAAAATTTTCAAATATCAACATATATACTCAATGGTTGGTTGAGAAATAACAAAAATTGTTTTAGCGAAATAGTTATTCAAATAAAACAAAATTTAATAATAATAAGTACAAATTTTATTTTATATTAACTAGTAAATGAAAGATCTATGCTATTAAACACTTAAATTAAGAGTATTAAACATTCTCATGTAAAACATGTAAAAGAAAAATATACAATAAATAAAAATATTAAAAAATAATAGAAATATTCAAATGTTAGACATAATTTTTTTTAATTGACATATATTATTTTAACATAATTACATAAAGGTTATGATAAAATAAAAAAATATATTGGAGATGCGAATGATTTTCATGACAAACCAAATAATTAAAAAAAAAAAAAAAAAAAAAAATATATATATATATATATATATATATATATATATATATATATATATATATATATATATATATATATATACGGTTACTTAATTAATTGTGAATATTTTTAATAATTTAAACGATGATGGAGATATGGCGAAGACAAATATTTTAGCAGGGATATGTACATTCTCATCCCCATACCCAATTGAAAAAATCTGGGATTCCTCATATTCATACCCATACTCAGTCAGTGCGAAGATTCCCGGTCAAAACGAGGACGAATTCGGACAATACTCACAGGACAAATTTATTTATCATCTCTAAAATTAAATAAAAATAAGATCCGAATGTGAATCGTGCCCTCTTAACTAGATTTGGGGAATATATTTCTCAAAGATAAGCTAGAACGGCGTGAAAAGTTATAATATCTTTTTCTGTCTCTTAAAACCAAAGAACGAATAAAAAGTTTATAAGTACTATGTTGTGGATAAAGTTAGCATCGGTTTGAAATATTTGATGAGGTTGTAGAAACGCAACACATCATGGTCGCAAATGGAAAACAAAACAAGAAGACACAATTGTTTAGCAATATACTAAAAAAATGTCCTTGTCCCTCACATGATCACCACTATATAGTCGTATATCATATTGAACTACTTTATTTGTGATTAGTGGAGTGATGAAGTAGATAGTGAGTCACGCATCCTTTTGTAGGGATAAGATAAGACTTGTAACTTATTTGAACTTCATAATAGCCCCATTAATGCTTCTTTTTTCCCACTAATTCATTGCCATCGTTTTTCAATCTTATCATTCTTAATAAATCACCATTTTCTACTTGTTCGGTTCAATTCAAAGCCATCGCAATGGACCCAACTAATTCAATGTTCTATATTCAAGGATAATCACATGTTTTTGAGTTTGGAAATTGCTTCCATTTGAATGCTCTTATGAAAAGGAGACACATACCGAAGAGAGTGAAAGAAAGAGAGACATAACATAAGATGGAGAGTGATTCAGAGATTCCTTAGAATGGAAATGTAAGACATAGATTATTAGAGTTAAGGTTGTTTTGAGACATGATGTGGAATTGGATTGAATGACCAGATATTCTCATATATTCATTCACTCAATCCTCCATTTTCATCTCCATGGACCCACACACAACCTTTCTCCTCTTACACGTATATGCTTCATCACCCACCACCCTTGAATCTATGTTTCATTCATTTTCTATTTCGAATAATAATATTTTAACAATTAAATTTTAACAATTTTTTTTTATAATTTGAAATAATATTTTTTAAGTGATCGAAATATAGAAAAAATAAAAATAAAAATCACTTAAAAAATTTCATCAGAATATAAAATAAATTAGTTGTCATTTTCTATCTCTCATTATATTGGGTGGGTGACTCACTTTCACTTGAGACTTTCTTCATATAACAATAACTGAAGTTATCGATGGACTTTTACTGTGAGACTTGTCTTCAAATTTGACTTAAAATATATCATAGGCCCACTAAGAAAACAGACCCAGAGTAAACCCATAATGGATCTCACTGGATCTTCAACCAATATAGTACGACCTTTTCTTCCTGCACCTCCTTCATTACTACCTACATCCCATATTAATATTATAATTGGGATTGGAATTATGTAAATTTTTTTCATATTTTATTCTTAAAAATATTTTAAAGTTACAACGTAAAATTTCCAGATAAAAAATATTAATATAAGAAAATGAAAAAAATATATAATAAAACAAATAAAGAAACAGAAAAGAAACGGAAACAAGAGACTCTATAGCAAATAAGAAAGTATCTATCTATATTCAACTTACAATGGAAGTGTATATACAACTAAATTTATAATATTTGATTATCTTATTCTCTCAAAATATAATTTAAGTACGTATAATAAATAATTTATTTAATTATATTATTTTTATATAATAAAAAAATGTGATAAAAAAGGCCAACACAGGCTGATGTGTTTGGTTTTCATAGTTAAAATGATGAATATTTTTCATTTAAAAAAAAAGTGATTATATATTTGCGCAATTTTTTTAAAGTTTTAAATTTAAATATAGTTTATGAAAAAAGCTATTTTATTTTACTTTCCTTTCTGAATTTCCTTGTAGAGAGAAGTTTTTCAAACAAACCCATTATCCTAGTGTTTTTACTTTACTTTGAATGAGTAGATTGCAACAGGATGAGTGTTGAGACACAATTTGGGGATGGAAACAGCGAAAGACCCAAAACAAACGAGTTTTGGCATTATATTTTCAATTTTCTGAGTGTGGAGATGAGGTAACAACTCAACAACAATGACTGCTACTGTTGCGAGTTGTTGCTTATTCGCCCTCAGGAGAGGATGTTCGGATTTATCTCACTCATTCAGGCCTTGATGCCAACTTTTCTCCAACAAAGGTTTCTTCTTTCCCCCAATAATCAATGCAGTATTGTTATTGAAAATGCCAACTTCATTTCTTTGGCTTAAGAGGACTTTTAGATTCTCAAAACCTTTTTTTTTTTTTCAGTAGCTATTTGTTGCTTCATCCCTCAATTGATTTTTGTTTTCCTTTGGAATTTTGGTATTGGATTGATGAGTATGATTAAGGCATTTTGCAAATGTGTGAAATTCTCAAAAACAATTGTCATGCTGTTTTTTAATGTGAATTTTATACTGCATCTGATGTTAGTCTGTTGTGCTTAATTTTTCATTTTTGGGATTCACCAACTGTGCACTTTCGTATATTTTTCTTCATATTTTTATTTCTTATAGAATGGGTCTGGAAACAGTTTCAGGTTATATTGCTCTGAATGATGGGGCCGTTAGTTATTGTACAATTACTAGGTTCATTTCTATTTCCTCGATTTTCTGTCTATCATCATTATTGTACATATTTGTTGCATCATGGTAGTATAAATAAGATAACAGTTCGGTGTCTTTTTTTCACAGAGCCATTAACCTAAGTATAATAGGTCATCCTAAATCATTCTGTATTTACAGTGAGTGAATTTTGCAGCAGAGATACTTGCATTGTTATTATGTTAGTTCTACAAAAAAGTAGGTTTCTGTTTTGAGTACATACTTGCATAACTAAAAACTCATTTTTACTGTTAAATATGCTGTATAGGTGAGTTCCTGTTTCCTAACAGCATAGACTTCATAGTACCAGGTTCTTAAATCATGAAGATAAGAATTTCTACTCGGATCAGTAGCTTCTAAGTGTAAAATTTTGTAAAAATATGAGTTTGTATTGGTTTTCTCAGTACCATTAATATCATAGTCCCTGTCACGAATATAATAAGCTGAAAAACTTTCTAACTTTAATTTCAGGCAATTGCTTTCTCTTTTTTAACGGCATTGGCTTCATATTTCCAGGTTCTTACCTGACTTAAATCATAGAAATAAGAACGACTACTTGAATCTGTAATTTCAAATTGTAAAAATTTGTATTTTGTGTTTCCGTTTTCTCTCCATCCGCACTTACTACACAATTTGTTTGGTTGTGTTTGTCAGGCAAAGATACCAAATATTGATTAGTGCTTACATGTTGCTACATTGCAAGCAAAGAGGGGTACTGGTGAGGTTTAATTGGACCCTGTTTTCTCATAAAGTCGTATATGGCTGTAGTGGTTGCTCAAGTAAAAGATATTTATTTGTATTTTATATCGAGGAAAGAGTTTTATATATGAATAGCAAATTTATCTTTTATCAGGCAGCTGAAATGAAAATGTATGCCTTTTATTCTAAGCATTTATATATCCCCCACCTTGTGTACAATGCTTGGTGTATTTTTATTACATCCTCTAGGCTTCCTCCTGGTTCCTAAACTCCTTGAGTAAAGAAGGCATATGAAAGGAGGGGGTGGGGGAGGGGCATTGGTGCCCTGTGTGGTACCAACCAGCTAAATTAGGCACACTGGAGCAGTACTCAAGCCTCATACGCTTATTAAAATTGGTATGTTTGGTATCTGGTTCGTGCCTACCTGTGAAGATTCAATATGTATTTGTAGGTACAAACATGTATGACTCACATTGATTAGATGGGCAGAGGTTGGTGGATATTGTATGCATCCAGTTTAGCTGTCTTCCATGAAGCAGTTGCGAGCTTGGGTTGTGACATTTAAATGTAACTAGTTCTATTTATCGATTCTAGTAAGATTCAACTTGCTTCATCTTGTAAACTTTTAAGAAATAAAAAGGGTGGGATATTGTAGATGTCCCGTAGTTCCTTACAACAACAATCAAGTCTTTTCCCATTACGAAGGATTGGCTGCATGGATCAAACAACAATCATGTTTATGGACAAACCATCGAGTTTTAAATGATGTTTACCTTGTTGATTTTTAATGTTTGCCCAATGATACCATGGTCAATACAGATTAGTATTTAAGGATAGATATTATGATAGATCCATAAGAAGTGTATGACAAAGAATAGGCATAGAGAGGGATATGGATGTGGGTCGTGAAGGAAATGGGCGCCAACCAGGTTTATGGGTGTGTGAGAGGAGAAGGGGAAAGGTATTGGCAAGAGCAAGGAAGGGAGAGAAAAAGGTAATGGGTAGGAGAGTAACAGAATTACCATGTGGCTGTGTTCAAGGGGAAGAAGTAGGAGTGAGTGGTAATCGTGCAAGTTGTGGTAGAGAATTAGTACTGGGGGGAGGCATTGACAAATTAACAATTGGTATGGAGTTGAGAAGAGAAGTTGGTTCTTTCCCGTGGGAGTGTCATGGCATTTTCACTTATTTTCTATCCATCCATCTTGTAAAGGAGCTCTGCTCCAATCCACCGTTATTTGCCTGATACATACTGTAAGAGGATTCATCCTGTGACTGAAAACTACTTTAAAATTGATTTCAGTTTTCTTTGGTTCTATCTCCTCCTTATCTCTGGTTCTTATCATATTTCTCCCTTGAATGTGTAGTGTTGCTGCTTGTTTAAACATTTTAGCTTTATGAATCTCTGTATTTTGCCTATCTTTTTTTTTTCTGGCTATATTTTTATGTTATGAAGTTTGTAACATATGAAAGAAAATATTCTTTATCTTCAATGATATTAGTCAAATGCTTATCCTTAACATTCTTTTCATCATCTCCAACTGGTAATTGAAAGTCTGCTTTTATGTGTATACCCGGATACCCAGCATAACCACGATGCCATGACTAATTTCTTTCCCAGCAATCAACATGTATGTTAGAGGGGCAAGAAAATACATGAGTGTTATAGATTGTGTTGAGTTCACTGTTTTTCTTTCAAATTCAACCACTTGCTAGATTCTTACACCGTTCTGCACATCTCGCTGATGGAATAGACCTTTGTAGTTGGCTTTCATGGTTGGTATTTGCCAGGAAGAATCGTGCTCAATACTGGTTTAGTCCAAAGGATTAGAAGGTTTTTAGTTACAATGATGTTGATACTCATTTTCATTTTAAAATTGTAACGGGCGTGATACTTTCTGGTTTACTAATACATTTAAAAAGTTTTACACCATCAACGAATGGTAGTTCTGGGTCATTTTCCCCTCCCATATTTGATCAAATTACAATTGGTCGCGTGTATGATTGGGATACTCATCAACAGAGAATTCAACAAGCTGGTGCCTAACCCTTCAAGACTAGCAAACCAAATCTGATACATGCTTCTAAACTTAGGGAATACATACATGTTGGTTTAATATACTGGTATCTATAACGTTTGGAAACACCAGTATCACTGGCATACCTTTTGTTTAAATCAATTACTTCCTGCACCCTATCAAATTTCTTCTCCCACCCCATCAAAATGCTTCTGGAAAATGTCTTCCGTAACGAAGAGATTATTTGCTTTCCAGAAAAAAAATTCCGGAAATGATGGTGCAGGAAGTGATTGCCTTTGTTTAATTTGTAGTACTGGTGTAAATCTTATTTGTATGAGGAAACTGTTATTTGAAATCAAAATCTGGGCCTGCAGGGTAGTAAAAAAGGCCCCACAGAATCATAGTCTGAACGAAATATGTGAGTGAAATAATGCAAAAATGAAGGAAGAAGTCATGCAGTCCAATATTGTAATACAGGGTAGGGCTGAGAAAATCCTTTGGTACGTGATGTAGACTTGAGAAGTGGTCTAATAATACAAACTGTGGAAAGTAACGACGTCATAGGAAAGAGGTTAAACCAGAATCTTAGTCTTAATGATCTTATGTTTTGAATGGTTGAGTTAGGTAAAGTGGCACTGTTATTCATGTGCCTAAACAGGATTCGTTGTTGGGTTCTAGCTTGACACATGGTTGAATATTATATGGTTTGTTTGCAGGCTAATTAATTTCATGGGCATAGACTCTTCACATGGGGGACCCATAAACAACGCTCAGTGTTCTCACAAGTCAAAAGCTGTATCAGCCTTTCGAACAAGTCTTCCTTTTTTCTAATTTTTTTTTTCTCCATTTCTTTTTGTTTTTCAGTGGCAGATACAAAACTTTTCGCCGAATATCTGCACCATTGCCTCAGCTTCTTTTCATTGCTATTACTCTTGCCATCATTATTATTGTTGTTGAGAAAGACGTGACTCAACACAACCCTAAACTTTCATGCAACAGAAGATAAACACATTACAAAGTATGCTTTGTCCACATTCATTTCCGTGCGTTATTTCAGAGGCTCATCTCATGATCGAGACACTGAAATTTACGTAACAAGAGGCTGCTAACTGCACTAAATCTGAAAATAATGTAGGTTCATATCAACCTCAACAATTAATTCAAGCTTATTTACATGTTTATAAACCTCTTTGAGTTATTACATGATCGAACACCACATCCTTTATGAAGAAGGCATTGTGTTTAGAGTTTGAGTTGTGTCTACTTTAGATACGTTGAAAACTGGTTGTTTAAAAGTTAGTGCCGGTCCAAGTTTGTCACCTACTTGTATTATTATTTAAGCCGTGAAGTCTATCCTAGATTCTGTGTGGGTGTGATTTGGTTTGCTTTTATGGCTTGAAGCCAACTATTGAATGAATAGTTTGTGAGGTATATATTATTATATTTATAGGGTAAGAAAGTTGACAAAGGCTTCGTGGGCCAATGATATGTCACACCTTATGAACCAAAAACTTATCTAGAGCTTTTGGTTGGTGAGGCTCTTGTACCTTAAAAAAAAATACAATGGTTAGGGTCAATTCCATCTCTGTCAAAGAACCATGCAAGGCATAGGTGTGGTTGACCTTATTAGACGGGACTTTGGCCCATTTGGTGATGGTCCAATCCTTCACAAAAAGTCACCCACCACCTTCCCCTTCTCATCATCAATTTTCCACCGTTTTTTTATTTATCTTTTAGTGCCGTTTTTCTGATTCATTCTGCCCTTCAAATTCAGCTGTTTAACCTTCATAAATGTTAGTGTAGTCCACAACAACCCGATTATGGCAATAACAAGACTTTGAAGTTTGAATCAGTCCTTTAATGTGATTGAGGTTTGAGACACTGAGAAAGATCTTATCACAAATTTGTGTTTATCCCATCAGAAACACTCCAAACTCAGTTTACTTAAATCTTGGTAGCAAGTACCACTCATTCTTCAAGTGGGTCATGAAACGAAGAGGTTCATCAAGTTTCCAAATTGGAAAAACCATATAGATTGGTTAAATTTGTAAGTTTGAGATGTTCATGTTTGTATTTATGCAGTAGTTACATTCAAAGTACAAATCTATATTTTTTATTGATATATCCTGCAACAGGTATCTTGCTCAATAAACAAAATTTCATATCTAAAAAGAGATTTTGAAGGGCATATGCTTCATAATTATGTCACTTTCATTACTATTACAGGAAATTGTTGAGAAGGACAATCTGATTAGCGTGGCTTATTCTGAAACACTAACTATTCTTCTCAGATTAAATGCATTCTCATTACAGGGAAAAAAGAAAAAAACAAAAACAAAAAAGTCGCATACGATACGTACCAATAATGCTACATATGCTAGTGCACATATATCCAAGTTAAGATATTGTTACTCGGAATTATATTTTATCCAAAGTTTGGAATTAACAACACCCACATATTTAGGGTGAAAATAAAAAAACAAACAGGCATGTATATCTTGCAAATAATTGAGACACGAAGTGACACAATATGCTTTTTTAGTGTAAAAAGAAAACAGTGGAATCTTTCTTAAGTTGTAATCAACAATCATATTATTTGGCGTAACTTGTTTGAATACCGATAAAGAACACAACGAACATTAACTCATAATACGCAACGACAGTGGGGTATAAAGTAACCTCCCATATACCGGTATTTGTTTATTCCTAATGTTCTCAAGAATTTAAAAACCACATCTTCATTAATAATCTATATTCCTACCTCAATTTTTTTTTTTTGGATATAAATTAGTAAATGGACATTTTGTGATGCTTTACATTCGTAGTAGTTTACTTCTACTTGCAATTATTATTATTGACCAATTGTGTCGTAATTAAGGAACGAATTTTAGTTCAATGTTTCAAAATTGACTGTTCAATCACCGAATTGAAATATGAGTAAATGAGTTTCCACAAAAATTTTATAAATCTTCGTTGAAATAATATCATTAAGATTAATTACTGTATTAAATGTATTGTGTATTTTAAAACGTAAAATTATTTTACGATTTTTGTCTTTTAAAAGACGTTTTAGAGAGTAAAGAGAGAAAAAAAGTACATCTGTTGAATACACTAGAACAAGAGCATCATCTCTTGAAATGATTTCACATAACAATATTTTGTTCTTAAATTTTTTACCTTTTTATTTCATATAAATCAACTTCAATTTATTTTTGATTCACTAAATACTTTTTGCCATATTGCCACCACTGCCAGCAAAAATCTACAAAGAGTATCGGACATTAATTCTCACGTGCTCGATTCATCAATTATATACGAATTCTAGAAGAAGAAGCAGAGTTAGCATGGTTTAAACTACTTTAATGGCGAAGATTTAAGAAAAGTTCTTACTTTTACTTTTATTTCCTGTTTCTTCATTAAAATTTTCTTACACACATCTTTAAACACTAGAAAGTAGATTACAAATATAAGGCTTTATCTTGTAATGATGTAATTAAACAAATAAATAAATAAATAACACTAGTAAACAGCTGAGTTTAAAATATGTTGTAAATGGGGTAGGTCACACTATGTGTACTTAGTTTCTTTTCAATGATTATTTGGTTCACTCTATTTTTTATTTTAACCTATTTTTGAAAAGATTTTTTTTTTATATTTTAACCTGTTTTAATATTTTTCAATAGTTGTTATTTCAAAAGTAGTTCTTGTGATTCTTCCACGTCTATGTATGTTATCCTCTCCTTTTTTTAAATACCATAAATTATAATATTTTTATTCTATCCCCCACGGTGGATAATTAGTATGTGCGTACTCCATTTTTTTAATCTGGGTTTTGAATTTCAAATTTGTGTTCCATTTTTTCTCTTTAATTTATAAATATTTTATTTTTTTTTCTAAAAATGAATATAAATAAAATTTGATGACAATTATAAATCCAATTTTTCTCTAAAGAATGCTATATTTTAAAATAATTAAAACCAATTTTTTTATTTCAGAAAAACCGAAAACATAAATTTCTAAGTATATATTTTTTTCACGATACATATTAAGAAGGCATACTTTAGTGTTGATAGACAAATACTTGGAGGGGCTAAGGTATAAAATGAATTAGGTTGTTTCCAAGAATCTAATGACATAAATCAAGTTTATTGAGTTCAATTGATTAATTGTTGCTTTTAATTTAAATCCAAATAATTTATTATCATTACAATTATCTTTGAGTTGTTTTTAATCCAAATCAAACTTGTCTTATTTGATAAAACATTTCGATTCTTAAAATTTATACATTTTATGCAAACTTGAAAATTTTGTATTCTTATTTCATATAATCATTTTAAAAATTGAACTTTAATTTTGTTTTTTTATAGGGATTTGTTATTTAAGAAGATGGATGAGGCTTTTTGCTTTCAGACATTAGAACTGATTTGTGTAGTTAGATTCGAAGAAAAATGAAATACTTTTATCCTTAAACATATAGGGAAGGGAAGACACATCACCGATACATATTTACTAAATACCCTTTAGTTTTTTTTAAATTCCAATTTAACAAGTATGATTTTACTTATTATTAATAATAATAGTAATATTAATTATATTAGTAGTAATAATACTGATAAGAATAACATTAATAATAATATAATAATATTAAAACTAATACTATTAATAATAAAAAAAGTTAATAATAATAATAATAATAATTATTATATTTTATTTTATATAAATTTTAACTATATGACTAAAATTGTAATTTAACAATTTTATCTATTAAAATATTATTTTATATTTATTACATCCATCAAATTATTTACAAACTTAAAAATTTAATTTTCAAATTCCTTCACTCTCATCTCTTCATTCCTTAAAACAAATAATTTCAATTTTCTTTTTACATCCCCTCAAATTCATCTATTTTCCTCAAATTCATTTTTAGAAGTAAATACATTGTAAGTTTAATTCAACCCTACAAAATCAAATTGTAAAATAAGGTTCATAGTCACTTATATATTGTAAATTAGTCTTACTTAAGATATTGAGTTTATGAGTCTTCAATCTTATTTGTATATATGAGTTACTAAGACTAACTATCAATTTTAACATCAATATTTTAACATCAATGGTCGAATTTTCGGGTGTGTTCACTTGTGAAGATTTATTTTGAGGAGAGGGAGATGATAAACTTAAATTTGGAAGTATTAATTATTCTTCTAAACATAATTTTAAAAACCGTTTTTTTAAATTATCAAAATTATGCAACATTATTAGTGATTATTTGCATCATTAATTTACACAGATTAAGAAAACATCTTGTGAGTTGACTTGAGTTAAGAAAACAAAAAAAAAAATAATGAAGGGCATTATAGTAATCTTATAAAATCACCTTGAAATCTCTGCACATGAAAGAGAATGAGAATATAATATAATTTCTTTATTTTTCTCTCTCTTAAATCCTTACAAAACTGAATAATTCAATTACTTTCAAATAATTTCTATTTCATCCTTCTGATTAATAAATACTCTCAAGTGAACATAATGTTAAAAAAATTACTAGAAAAATACAACACAAAAGAATCATAATTCTAACTCCTATAAAGAATTGACTATACTTCCGATCCAAAACCTCAATAAAAAAAAATTAGCATACTTAAGTTTGTTATTTTTAGTTAAAATGGAAGAGTTAGATTGAGTTGAATATGAAGTGATAATTTAAGGTATGTATTATGTAAAGATGGAAAAGAAATGGAAAGGTGAAAAAGTGGGTTGGATTTTTACGTTGTAGGCGTTGATGGGATCCGTGGTTTCCAGCATGGGCATGGCTTGAAAAAGCACACATCCACTCTCCAAAAAATTGCAGAGACGTGCACGCAATACGATATCGTTTCTCACTTTCTGCTCTCTACGCGTTCTTCTTCTTTTATTTTTCTTTACCCTCTTTCATCTTCAATTAACGTGCATTTCCCATTTCCAAATACATTCTTTAATAACTCCAATAATATAAAAATATAAATCTGTTGACTTTGACTTCCCAACATCCCATTCCAACTCAAGAACCGGTGTCAGTATTTTAATACTAATTGAAATTGAAACTTTGAAACTTTGAAACCCAACTTAAATTATTGGGCATGAATGAAGACACTATTTAAAAAAAATTTAAAAAACAGAAAGTGTAGTATTTTTTTTTTGGGTTACGGAAAAGAGAAAGATATGGAGAAGAGGTAAACAGAATAGAAAATATTCCATTGCAAGAGGCGCCGCAATCATCGCTGCCGTGTTCTTATTTCTAGAATTCCCCGAACCACTCGTGTTTTTTTGGCACCAATTTATATTTTTTTTCACAAATAAATCCATTTTAAAATAATTATCAAAGAATTTCATATATGAACAATACTCAGGGAAGCATTTGAAATTGATAATTATATCTCTTTTAATTATAATTTTACATATATATTCTTATAATACAAGTGTCATCAATTATTCCGTAACAGAGATCAAGTGGATCACATCACAATTGAACAAATCGTTATGTTACACTCTCAAGTAAAAAAATTGTGGCATGACTTATAGTTAAAACTTTTTGACCAAGTAATAAACGTTCAATCTATCAATTAGTATCAAAACTAAGATAACGAATATACAATTCCTAATAGATAATAATAGAATAATTGCTAAAGAGAAGATTGTTGCTTGATCTAACAATTATAAAGTGACTTTATTGTGATAATTTCTAGAATTTAGATGAACAAAGATAATATTAGACCCCACTAAAGCTTAAAATAAAATAAAAAATAAATAGAATACGGCAAATAAAAACCTTTTACTTGAAATTGTTCTCGATCAACATCATAAACATCTCGCCTCCAAAAATCTTAACCTTGGTTTTTATCTTATACATTTTTCAACCTCCTCTTTTTATTACACTCTTTCATGTTACAACGCATTCTTATTGTAACCACTTAAAAAATTCATTAGATAAATATTTTAAAAGAATATCATATATCAAAATTTTGTACTTACAATTATTTTCCAAAAAAGAAATTAGTAACTTTAACTTTTCATTGTACTTAGAAACGCATAGGAACGTGACACCATCTCTGCCAAGTTGAAAATAATATAAGTAGTATAACATTATTCTCCTATAATAATAATATTTAAAACTTATAAGTAACATATTAGACTAGGGATGTCAAAAAAATTTGTACCCGTGGATATCTGCAGATAAAACCCGCAACGGATAGGAAACGAATATTAAAAATGGATACCCGCTATCCGCGGGTACGAGTATTTTTTTGATACCCGCATGTTAACGGGGCGGGTACGGGTATGATAGTATTCGTACTCGTGGATACCCGTACCTGCTAAACTTTAATTCACAAAAGTACCCTTATATATATATTAGTAAAAAATATTTTGACATAATTTTTTCTAAGTTGCACATCTTGTCTTCTGTCTTCATTCTTCAAATTTCAAGTATCGGTATGTTGTCTTCTTCCAAGTACACCCTTTGACATCCTTCTCTTTCTTGTATTTGAAATTGGGCATATACATCAAATCATATATAGACAACAACGTCTATGGTATGCTTGTTGTCAAATGGTAGAATCAAAATAAGAATACTTGACACGTGGCAATTGAGGTTAATTATTTGTTTATTTTTTAGGAATCAATTAGAGAAAGTGGACTTTTTGATCAAAACATTACTTAAGGAAATTTCATTGTGTTGAACGTATTTTATATCTACTTTTATAATTATTTGGATTTGTATGAACTTGAGTTTATTTGAACTTTATTTAAAATTTATGACAGAGATGTATTTTATTTTATTTGAATTTATGATTAAATATTTGTTTTTTAAATAATTTTGTAAATATTTGTGGGTACCCGTGGATACTCGCGGATATGAAAAAAATAAGCGGATACCGCATAACGAATACCCAACTAATATGGTTACGAGTACAGGACGGATATTTATCCAACGGGTAGGGTACGGAGGAGTTACTACCCGTACCCTACCCGCTCCATTGACATTCCTAGATTAGACTAAATAATTGACCAGGTAAAAATAAATATTTAAAATTAACTTTAACTCTTTTAAGACGAATGTAATAAGATATTAATATTTCCGCATGACTCACTTTTAGATCTTTAATCTCTTTTTCTTTTAAAAAAAATCGATGTTTCTTTTAATAAGTATTAGTAGCCTATTTTCGTTATCCTTTCGTTAAATAAATTTTGAAGAATAAAATTCACAAAATAAATAAAATGTCTTTAATCTAATTTGGGTTACAATAGTTTTTGTGATTACATAATTTTGGTCTCCATAAAATTGTAATTATATATTTAGTTTTCCAATATTCTAAATGAAGTTATTTTTTCCCACCATGACATGTCTAAAATTTATTAAACCCTTACTATTAATATCTTAACATAACTAATTTATATTACTATTACCAATAAATTTGTATTGTTTTCTATTAATAATTTGATAATCACATGTTAATAGTGAACTTAGATTATTTAATTTTAAAGATTTGAATCATCACATTTATAATCAACTTTTTACAAAGAATCAGAATTCTGCATTCCAAATACTACACGAACGAAAAGTACATTGTAGCCCAGACAAGTATATTTATCTTTATGCGAATACAAACTGGATGGCTTAATTAAAAGCATGACATGACATAATTAATAATTAAATCTAGTCTTGCAAGAATATCTAGAAATTACTATAATAGAATTAGCATCAACAAAATCAAATAAATATTATAAGATAATAATGTGGATCATGCATATTGGTTTACAATCCACTATATAATAAGATAATCAAGTTCATCATTCTAAATAGTTTTTTTTTTTTAATTTTTCCAATATTTCATAATTCATTTTAATGTCTAATTTTTTTACGATATTTTCGTTCTTTACTTGTAATAAATAATAAATAAATAATCTTTATGATGGTTTCTTTGTAATTATTATATTAGTAATAAGATACTATAAAGTTAAGATTAAAAGACTGTAAATAACTTTCAAGATTTTCTTTTAATTTACTTTAACTAACTTGCAAACTCGCAATTATGATCACACCAAATCTATTAACTTGTAATTTAACATGTTACTTTTAGGTCAAATATGAATTAGACTAAAAGGAATCAAATTGACGTGCATTATATCACCATAAGAACTATCATATTTAAGGAAAGATTTAATTAAGTTATAACTTTTTTTATAAAATTCGAGTATTTTTAATTAATTTTTTATTAAATCTCTGTTGTTTATTGGATACTTAATATTTACGTATTTTCAATTTAATCTCATCTTATTTATTTGTTAGTTGAATAATATGATTGTTATGTTATTATCATAATTCCTTATTTTCACGTATTTGATTAATAAAGTAATATTACAGTTAATGTTAAACAACAAGTGATGAGGTAAAATAATAACCATATTATCTAATTAATTAATGAAAAAAAATTAAATAACAAAAATTTAATTAAAATTATAAAAAATTTAAATACCTAATGAATAAAAATATTTTTTTTTTAATTTTTTAATTAAAAATATACTTAAAAGTTAATTAGGTATTAAAGGAAATAGTTATTTATATCAATACACTTCTGTGAATATTAATTAGTCTTTTTGAGGGATATATAAATATATATATATATATATATATATATATATATATATATATATATATATATATATATATAACCCTAAAAGGAAGCAGACATGACTTTCCAACCTTGAAACTAAATTGATGAGTTTTCTAAATCAAATTAAAATGGATGCCCCCACTTATAATAACATGACGTACGTCTTTTTAGAACACTTTCTGTACAATTTTTAATTCAGTATTAGCTTTGTATGAATTAGTTTTCGTACTGAGTTCTATATATCACTGTTGGTCAAAAGTTGTTGAGTTGACCATGAAAACAAATAAGACAAATTCAACAAGAGAATAAACCTTATTAAGAGATAATGTTCGAAGAAAATGTTTAAAAATATCATAGATTTCGAGATCATCTAAATCAATTATTAAATTAAGTTTTGAGATTAATTTGAGGCACCTTATATAATTAATTTTTAGTGAAATATTTGGAAGGAAAATGGAATCAGAAATATGATATAATCTAGTGTGGAAATCATGGATGGTGACACACATCTAGAACACAGCTTTATATTATTAAATCACAAATGGGTTTGGTTAAGATGTTTGGAAAAAGATTCTGACAAATAAAATATATTCGAATCATAGCCATTAAAAAAAAATTAACCAGTTTGCTTTCACATTTGCTACAGCCTGATCAATATTCAAATAAGAATAATGTTGTTCAATGAATAAACCGTTTCTAAAATAGCACTCTCATCAATAACTTTAGGCAAGTTACATGAACCTCAGTAGAGGAATCACAGAACCTAAATCATCAAATATTCTCCAATGTTTTTTTTTAATAATAAAAAAAACAAGCGAGACTAATAAATTCTATGCATTTCAACAATTACATAATGGTCGGTCATAGAATAAGGATAATGGCAGTTGGAAGTTTTAAAAGTTTTAAGATTGAGAGAATGAAGTTTTGTATTAATGGGTCTATGGTGTAATTTTCTTCCAATATTAGAATTTCACAAATATTTTTTAGTTAAAAGTGTAACAATATTCTAAGCGTTATAATTTGATTTGTGACTCAGTCCACTAACTTCTGTTTTGGGATAATTAATGTTACCTGCAACAATTTATTTTTGGAGAAAAATGCATCATCAATTAAAAATATTACCATTTCTACCTCCAATAATCAGTCTATTACCAGAAAAATAAGATTAACACAAATAACAAATATAACCTGAAAACTCCAAATGTGAAAAAAAAAAACTACAACAGCAAAAAATAATCACTTTGTATAAATTTGTACAACATACATAAAACACTCTCAACCTTTCGATCTAAGTACACTCATACTTTTCACTAATAACATCTTACTACAAGAGTATAAGAAAAGTCAAACACTGACTTAAAATATATTTAACTTTAGGTAAGAAATATCGTAAACTTAAAACTCATTATATAATCACTAGTACCTACTTCCTAACTTATTCAGAGCTATATGAGATTTTTTAAGACATCTCAACATATTTTCACGTCAAAACTAAAACCGGTTAAAAGAAACATTGCAACTACGCATATATGATTAAACTACAACTGCATGTTCCAAGTTTCATCAACCTAAGTCAACACAATAGCTTTTATGTTTGGGGCATGTATAGACGTAAGAGAAAGGGAGGAAAAAAAAAAAGAAAAGAAACCGATAAAAAAATAAAGGTACGAAATTCAGACATTTTTAATTCTCAGCCGAAAAGTGGGATAAGTAAAATAGAATGAAAATGCTTGTTAAATATTTTTTTCTTTTTCATTTGTCAGCAGTTTTGTAGTGTAAGCCAAAAATATTATTTTAAAATATAATTGGTTACGTTATTAAAGTAATAAATTGCGAATATAATTAAAGGTGTTGCTTTCTCTTGTATTTGTGTAGTTGAACAAAGAGAAGAAAATATTGAGAAGGTTGACGAGAAGAAGCGATTTCATATAATGTTTCATTTGGGATTATCCTTTATAGCGACATTTTGGACGGTATCTCATAGAAACCGCGGTCAAACACCGCAAACAGAACTTTAAATCCTATGTCGGTTGTTCCCATGTGATGTACAATCCAAACAAACAACCGTTTGTACACAATCAACAAACCACGCGCCGCCCAAAGCCACGGCGCTGCCACCTTCCCACCCTCCACCAACTAGCACCAACATGTCAAACCAATACCGTTAGAACACTCATATACGTCTTGTCTTTATACATGTATGATAATTTACGGAAAAACTATATTTTAATAAACTAAAATAAAAAAATAATATTAATTTATAAATTGGTATATTTTGAGAGAGGATAAAAGAATGTTGTTGCTTACGGTAATCACGCAGTGGATGATAAATACACGCTTTCTTATCTTATATTATCCCAACAAAAACAAATCACAACACTACTTTTATGAACATGGCATTCAAAAATTTAAAGAAAGAAAAAGGAATGGTGTGCATGATTAAAAAAGTGTTAGTTTATGGACATAAAAGAGATTGAAAACTTTGATAAGATATAATAGTATTAAGAAAAAAGAAGAAAAATACAAAGAGGTAAGGTTAAAAAAATGAAGAGTATAGTAATTGAAAAGAAGATGAAAGCATATATGGGTTGTGAAGAGTGTGTTTGAAGCAATGATAGAATATACCAAAACCGCGTAAAGTGCGTTTCCTTTCGATCTCTCTTTCGCTCAATCCCACCCGTCCATCGAACACGTAAGAGCTACGCACAATCTCCTTCTGCCACGTGTACTTCCACCGCACTCATCTCCGCGCATTATATTTTTTGACAAAATCTTTTATTTACATTTCACGCCTTTTAAATACATTTATAAAATAATAATGTGATTTCGTTTATTTATACTGAATACAATAAAATAAAATAACAATCATTCACCTAATTGAGAGGCCCATTAAATTTTTGAAGAGCATTTATTGCTCTAAACATTGCGCCTCTGTTACGAAAAAAAAAATAAAACTCAAAATGGAGAGGGAAAAAAAAGAGTGAAAAACTAATATTGGTGTATCTTACTATTATGAAATACAGTAAATAAAATAATTCATAAATTTGACATTAAAGTTTGGGAGTTCTATAAATGGAGGTAGTTTTTATGAGGAAAGGGTGATGTGGAAATGATGTCATGGAAGGCACCGAACTCCTATGAGACGACGACGGTCTTAACAAGTCACAACTCACAACGTTGTTGTACGTGTTACATGTTAATTTGTTTTTCCTATAATAACTTTTAATTTTTCATTCTTTTTTTAGAACTTTGGAATTAAAGTAACTCTTTCTCGTTGTCTGCATGAAGACTTCTTTTTCACAGGAATGCCTTTATGTTTAATCATTTTCTTTTCTGACAGTTAAAATTTAAATTATTCGTTCTTTGACTCAGTCCAATGTTTGATTCAAAAGTAATTTAATTTATAGGTCTCTGCTATAGATCTTGCTGCTTCTTACTATCTCATCTTGTAAACGGTTTCTGCTTTATTTTTAAATCTATTTCCCATAATAATTTTTCACTATTCAAGCTTTATTGTCTTTTGAGTATTACTTTCAAAATAAGTATTTAAAAAAAAGTGTTACTCGTCTTCTTTCTTTCAAATATAATGTTTTCTTACTTAGGTTTAGAAAATAAAAATGTTCAGGAAGATAAACATTTTTACATGTAAGCAGATTTTAGAAACAAAAGATATTTTTGGAACAATAAGACGAAATAAATAAACAGAAAGAAAGTGAGATATGTAATAAGTAAAGATGAAAAAGAAAAAACAACAACTTATATAATAAGTAAAAATGAATGTAGTCGTGTGATACGAAGCAGCATTATTGATTTGAATTTTGAGTTATCAATAATGATTACTATCTTTCCTATTATTGACTTTTCTCGTGTCGAATTGTATTTTATGTGTTACAAATTTGGTAGTGCATTTTAGCCAGATGTTGAAAATGTTATCATCTGGATATTAATACCTAAAATATATATAGTATAATGTTATTATTCATCTTTTTAGTTATTTGATAAAGTTTGATGATAACTCTCAATTTTGTTAAAATTTAAGTGTCGGTCTAAGTTTTAGGCTGGATAAAAATAAGTAAATGAAACATCATATAAGGATGAGAATGCATAAACTCATTGTCTTAAGATCTTGAGTTGAGAATAATATTAATATCTTATGTGGTTGAACTTGAATTTTATTGATGTTGTATATCCTTAGTAAATCTCTCCCTCCTTATATCTAACATGTTTCAACGTGTTTTTTTTTTCTCGCATATAACTTTTGAATAATTAATTTTACAATTTCTGATATTATAGATTTTAGTACATCCCTTTAAATACCAAAAAAATTTATTGGTCTATATTCACATAAGATATATTAATAATATATTAACTTTAGTTCCTGAATTTTTGTAAGGTTTGTGGTTTCTAATTTTTTTGTCAATGATGTTAGATTTTTTAACTTTTAACTATTCGTGATATTAAAGTTGATTGTTGTTTTGATCTCTTAAGTTGTAATGATTTGTAATTTTGTTAAATTTTTAAATTTAAAAGCTTATTGAATCACTATCCAATTATATTTAGTGACAATTAGTTGTTATTTTTCCGATAATGTGAAAAAGTCACATATTTTTTATTAATCACTTTCTCTATATCATATCCAAAAACCAATTGTCACTAATATTTAAAAAACTAAGAATCAAATTTGTGTGAACAAATGATAATAAATTACGAATAATGCAAAATTAATTAACCAAGATGATGTCAAGAAAATATAGAAATCAAAATTTGCAGATTTTAAAAAAATATACAAGGTTAAAAATTATAATTAGGCATGAAATCTCTTCTTTTCCATAAGATGCAAAACTAGAAGTGTGGTTGGTATTTTCTCGATTATAGGTGACTAAAATGAACACCAAATTAAATTTATATATAATATCATATTTAAGTTAATAAAAAAAGATTAAATATTTTAATTGTCAAAAATCATTTTTATATCAAAGTATACAATAAAATCGATTTAGAATTAAAAAATAATAATATTTAGCGCAATTAAATGATCTTATCTACTTTGATTACAATTTGTGTTTTGCCATAAAGCACATACGCGTCTTTCCGGTGCTGTAAATCACTAACTCTCATATCAACACATATCTATATTATATAAAATAAAATACATAGACTTTTTTATTTACAGATTTTTTTTTTTTTTATTAAACAATGTAAAGTATTAAGTAAGTGTGAATATTTTTTTTTTCTACAATGTCGGTTGACAAGAATCCAAGTTAAGTTAATTTAAATTTTTAGTTCCAACAAATTTAATTCCAATCATCCTAAATCAAAATCTCTAATGATTTTCGTGGGTTTGCGATTTACTAATTCAATCAACTCAAACTAAATTTACGCGCTAAAAGTCTCACGTCGTTTTTTACGAAATTAAATTAGACTTAAACTCCATTTTTAAAAATTTATAATATACCTTTTTAATTATTATTATACACGAAGTTTTACGAATTTCTTCTTCAGTTTATGTATTAATTACGATAAAAAAAATTATGTTAATTACTTTTAAGGACAGGCACTCTTATGAAAATAATTGGATCGAAAATTCAATTTCTCCCGCTCAGTCACACTCGTCTTTGTTCTAATCACAACTTGCATAAAGTCTGTAGAAAACTTCAATTTTCCAGTTGCAACACTTTTAAGTGTAACTTTTCTCTTATCTCTCACCATCATCAATTTTCCTGGTTATTGTTCATATTCTTAATACTAGTTTTATTTATTTTTAGTTTACTTCTGTGTTTGTCTTGGATCAATTGTTTATTTATTGAAGTAGATGATGAAACCTATATTTTGGAAACAGAATTAGGGTTACAATAAATTCTGATTCCAATTTCTTTTAAAATTCTTCAACCGAAATATTTTTATTTAATATTGTAAATGATTAATTAATTGCAACTATTTTTTCTACAAATATTGGATGATCATCGTTAGTGTGAATAAAATAATACAGGACAGCTTTCAACAAAGACGTTGTTATAAATATATACGTTAAGTTAAATCGTACTCTCCACCAGTTATTTTTATTTTTTCCACTTCTAGAAAAAAAAATCTCTAAAATTCATAAGATATGTATTGTTGCTTTTTATTGCACTCTTTATCCTATAATAACTTTTAAATAGTTTTTACATATATTTGCTGTTTTAAATGAAAAGAGAGATGACTAAATGAGAAACTATATAACTATTTTAATAAAATAAAAAATGTACCACTTTTTTGTTTTTACAAGACAATCTTAAAAAATACATAAAAGTCAAAGAAATGATAAATGAATTTTCAGATGTCATCATAATTAATATGACAAAAATTCATAGTGATATATAATATGAGTATGTATGTGAATATTTTTAAGAGATATCAATTAAGAAAATAATAATGATTTTTTAATGCAACTTAACTATATTAGTTTAATTAGTGTCTTAAAACGTTTAGTGAGCGGAATCCATGTGATGAATAATTTTTTAGAGTAATACATTTCTTTAACTTTTTCTTCGATAAACATTTTTTGTTTGTTTTAATTTTAAAGTTATTTCATTAAAGTTCATAATGACGCAAAAATTTTCTTTACATTTTCACATTTAAAGTAGCATTTTATTTCTTGTAGTTTTCCCATAACATGTTATGGTTCTCACCAAAATTAAACAGAGTGAAAATAAATGAAAATGTGTTCATAAATGAACTTTTTATTTGGAGGATCTAATATCATATGTTTGTACACGAAGAAGGTAATACAATCAAGATTTTATAATCCAAAACTTGTAATAAAATCAAAATTTCCAGAGCCTTTAGTTGTATTGATCACCAATATTAATATTAATAAATATTAAAAGTATTTACCTATTCATCCTCTATCTCATGGATGAATCTTGATTAAAGTTTTGAGACGAAAGTAATACAATTATTTGATCATTAGATTGAATAATTAGTATAATACTTTAAGATAAGTGAAAAAGTATAATCTATTTTGTTTTCATTTTCATGAATAATTTTTCTTTTATCACTTTTAGACAATGAATCTATTATTTTATTCTTGATCAAATAATGGATTGAGAGATAGATACAATTTGTGAAAAACAAAAAAAATAATGGAAAACTAAAAAAACAATAGAAAAAAATAAAAAATATCTTAATAAATATTTGATTTAATTATTTTGTTTATTTTTATTTTCGTTCAAAAATGTTAAGTTGGTCCTCTACTTTTTTTAGTCTCAATTTGGTATCAAGTTTAGAAAAATTGATGCAATTTGTTTTTTTCGTTAAATTTCTTGAAACAAATAAATGATTTTTCATTAAAATTGAAGTAATTAGTAATTATGGTTTGTTGGTATAATTTACATAATCCTAGTGTTAATTATGTTAGAAGTTCTTTTATCCAATTCAATAAATTTAACTAAAATGATTAATATACATCAATTTCAAAAGTTGAAATGAAATTGAGTCTTAAAAATCGGAGTACCAACTTAATATTTTTTTTTATGAAAACATTCACCAAAAGAGTAATTAAACCTAAATATTTTTATTCTTTATTATATTTTATTTTATTATCTACTTGTGCCTTATAAAAGAATAAAATACACATAATTTAATTTTCATCAATTTCTAAAGTATACTACCCATAATTTAAAAAAATTCAAAAGCTTTTAAAATTTTCAAAAATATATACAAATTTAAAAAATATTTGGGCCATGGCCCTTTCGTGTCCTTAAGATGATCCGTCACTTGCATATCCAATTTATCCCTTATTAAATTCATATTAATCATTCATTACAAAATATGAAGAAAAAAAAAAGATATTGAATTAGATAAAATTTATCCATTTAATTTTATTGAGGCTTCTAGTGATTCATCCATTCTTTTTCAAAATTCAACTTATAGTCCCATTGATACTTAACAAATATAAATGAATTCAACATTTTTTTCGCAATAACGTTTTTGTTAAATTATTTTTTAAAAGTTAAAAAAAGCTCTGTATTATAAAAACCTTAAATTTTTTAATTTCAATATACATTTTAACTTCTAAAATGATCTATTTAATAGACGAATTGAATATCCATTAATGAAAAAAAATATTTAATGGTTGAATTTTTATGAGTAGAAATAGTTTCAATGATTCAAAATCTATCAATAATTTATTTTCATCTGAATCATTTTGATGCAAAATAAAATCTATCTATCAGTTTGTCACCCTAATAAATATGCACACTTAATTTAGAAATAGTTTTCATTCAATGATTATCTAATTATAACTATTCTCTGTACAATTCATGGTGTGATAAAAATAGTTAAGGAGAGCTATCAATACAAAAGTTAGAAAGTTTTCAAAAATATATTTATTTTTCTCCCAACACAGCTTATCTTAAATCCATTAAATCAAGAGTGACATGGGAATAGAACATTATATTAATATATTGCATAACCATAGTTTACAATATTTAATTAGGGTGACACTACAAATCGTAGTTATTCATACTAAATAAAATGTAGTGAAGATAAATGATTTTGGAAAACAAAAAAATTTAAATAAGATTTTTTTTTTAAAAGAAAAAAAAATGAGAAAGGGAAATGAAAGAGGACAGCACCATCACATGCTACATCAGACCCTAAACTCCTTTTACTTACATCCCACGTGTACACTCCCCCGTTCACACTAATTCCGGTTGCCAGTCAAATATACGCGTTCAATGGGACCCACCGCTGTTCCTCTTTCGCAGTAAATGCTATCGCGATCCACTGTGAGAACGAAAACCGCCACGTGTCGGTCACTCCTTAGGTGGGAAACCTCCCCCAGCCAACCTGTTCTCCAAATTCCCTACCCCATTCACACACCCAATTTTTTTAATATTCTTTTATTTAAACAAAACGCCCTTATTAAATTATTAATCTTTATTGAAAATTGAAATATCACATAATTGAAGATTGGAGATTGATTAATTCTTTAATGGTACTTCAGTTTCTTTACATTCATATATACAATTCTAATGATGAAATGAAACTCCTGGTCAAAAGCTTACAAGACATGGTCTGTAACTAATCGTTTTAGGTTTAAAAAAATAATATTTTTGAATTAAGTATTAATTGTGGTAAAAAGATTGACTAAAACGTTAGAGATGAGTGTGTGAGAGCATTGGACAGTCTGAATAAAATAAGGCTAAAAAAGCAAAAAATAATAAATGGGGAACATTGTTTTTGGGGTTTTTGAGAAATATTTTTAAGCAGAGAGAGAGAGAGAAAGAGGGGGAAAATGAGGAATATGTGCAAAGGTTTTTGTTGATATATAGCACCTACGATAGATTAAAAGCAATGGAGGAGAAGAGAGAGAAAGAAGCGAACTCAAAGTCATCATCATCATCATCCACCATGGCAAATTCTGTGGCATTTTCCGACGAGATTCCCAACATGCCCATCACCATGTCCTTCCCTTTCTCCCCTGCTTTCTCCACCCTCTTCGACATCATGCCACCTCTTCCACCACCACCATCTTCATCCTTCGCTCACGATCCAAAAGCTTCAAACTTTCCCTTCATGGACTTGCTGGGTGTGCCTGATTATACCCCTTCCTTATTCGACTGGCCGCAAAACACCGCCGTCACCTCACCGCCACCGCTGCCAGCCCCCACCCAAATCACCCACGCGCTTCCCTCGCCGGCCAGCTCCAATGTCCCCGACGGAGGCTCCGAGGTCCTCAACACCCCGCCGTCGCCCAACTACTCCTCGATTTCCTCCTCCTCGAATGAGGCCGCCGCGGCCGCCGCCAACAAAGCAACTGGAAATGAAGATGAAGCGGAGGAGGATGAAACGGCAACGGATGCAGCGGGAAAAGGAGAAGACCAAGATCAAGACAAGTCTAAGAATCAGTGAGTAATGATGGTGATGAAAGTAATATTAATAATGGAATTAGTTTCTTAATTTTAATCTGTTTCGTAAAAAAAAAAAAAAATAATGGAATTAATTCTCTATGTCACTGAATGTGCTTGTGTGAAATAATAAAAAGTTATAATAAGATTAAACGAGGATAAAGTTTGTTACAGTTACAAAGACAGACAGGGTTGCTGAGTGCTGAGAATTGATGGAGTTTCTCTGTCTGTGTGTGTGTGAGTCTGTGTTTGTTCATTGAACTTAAAATGGGTTTTCGTTATACTGTCATTTCTTTGCTATCTCATCTTCAGATTTTGATTTGTTGTGTTTGTTTGTTATATAAATAAATAAAGCCGAGAAAAGAAAAGAAAAGAAAGATGTTGATTATTTGTTTTGGTAATTAAATTTCCATGGTTAGGCCGAAGCCAAAAAAGAAGCACCAAAAGAAGCCAAGAGAACCAAGATTTGCGTTCAAAACAAAGAGTGAAGTGGATCACCTCGACGACGGCTATAGGTGGCGCAAGTACGGTCAGAAAGCCGTCAAAAACAGCCCTCATCCCAGGTAACACAAATAATTAATTAATTAATTAATTGACTAATATTGTACATGTAGATTTCATTTATCAAATCTTGATTTAAGTAACATTGATTTGTTCTTCTCCCCTAGAATTATTTTGTTCTCTCATTTTATTATATATGCGGTGCTTTGGATATTGGTACTTTATAATTAAAATATTTCTTGCGGTGCACGCAAAATAATCAACAACAGGAGCTACTATCGTTGCACCACCGCGGCATGCGGCGTGAAGAAGCGCGTGGAGCGTTCCTCGGAGGACCCTACGGTGGTGGTGACAACCTACGAGGGGCAACACACGCACCCTTGTCCCGCCACGTCACGGGCTAGCCTCGGGTTCTTGCACTCCGAACCAAATGCGTTCGGACCCAGCGGTGGACTCTTCATGCTGCAACAACAACAACACCAACAGTTTCGTCATGACCAAGCACAAGCACAAGCACAAGCTCAAGCTCAAGTAGCAATGTTATACAACTCGAACAGTAGCAGCACCTCGTGTTCATCATCACCTCTGAATGTTGTTAACTCAGGTAGTTGCGTAAACAAGTATGGCAATACGTCGTCGTTGAATGCGTTCCTTCAGAGGCAAGAGAATGAGCGTGGTTTTGCGGTATCGAGTATGGGAGGTCCTCAGGGTTTGTTCAATGGGCTTCTTCAGGACATTGTTCCAACGCAGATGATGAGTGAAGAGAGGGGCGATCGTGTGTAGGTGATGAGTAGTATTAGTATTAGTAGTATTTCATCATACAACTTTTGACATTAATTACTTCATTTTAATTTTAATTATTTTGCTTGTATATTAATTATATTATATTACTATGATGCTATATTATGATGAAAAGTGAAAAGCTCTATGGCCTCTCGGGGTTACCATAGAGAAACCTCACTTCAACTGGCCCGTGCTCATATATATGTATTCAACTTTTTTGTTCTTTCTTTGTTTATATTATCGATTATTAGGGTTAGGGTTTTTCCATAATGTGTTGAATTAGACGCATAGTGTATAGGTATGATGAGGGAAATTTAAGAAAGAAAGATGAAAGGGTATGGAAAAAGTTGCAACATTATTACTGGAACAGTACCCTTTAGCTTTTTGTGTGTATGATGGCCTTTCTCATCATCTTCCCCTATAAGCTATATACAAAGATGGGGTTCAGCCATTCAATGATGATGTGTGTTTCCTGAGAGGGAAATATCTACACCATCCATTCTTTCTTCTTCATACCAAAACATCCATCATGTCAGATACTGGTGTCCACACACACTTACATACCCATTCGCCATGCCACTAACCCTATCCCTGCTTCCAAATTTTTCACTCACTTCTCATTAACATAACACAAATCTGCTACAACTTCATATAATCTCATATCTGTCACGCCTTTTATCTTGTTGGATTCACACATAATCAGTTAATTATCTTCTTTCTTTTATGCTGCTTTATCTAATTCCAGTGATATTCAATGTTTGAAAAATTTATTTATATTGAACCGATCGAATATTTTTTGTGGAGGCTGGGGATAGCAATGTGCTAATTGTTTGTAACCGTCCAGGAATATGATGAAGGAAAAAGATAAATCATACAACAAGATTCTTTACAAACACTGCATGAACTGCTGTATCAAGATTTTATTAAAAAACACATTAATTAATTCCACCTCTCTACCATCTATGACCAATGTATAAGATTTTAATCGCTAAAATCACCCTCTTTTATATTTTCATAATTCATCGATGGGTCTGGAAAGAACCCATGATTGAGCCAAGTTCATGCATGTTAGTTTAGGTTGTTAAAGTTTATAAGTTTTTATCTTTTGTATTGACTGCTTTAGGTTTTTTAATCTTCACTTTTCTTGATCATACCTAAGGGTTATAATTTGTGATACTCTTTTCTGATAGGTTTTTTATTTTCTGACAGGTTTAAAGTGAATTTAATATAATGATGATTTTAAATTTGCCAAAAGTGTGAGAATATTTTAGATTGATCTGCTCTAAGCTCTTATACATATACTTGAAACTTGTTAGTAAAAGATTCTCTCACTCTGTTCCTTTCGTTCATACTAAAAATTATTTGGCAACCTTAGATAAAAACATGACACAGTTACAGTGTTAGCTGAAAAAGAAATTAAGGTTTGGTGGAAGTCTAACATGTGAATGGTTTTGAAATATCACTGTTGAAACTACTGTTTCTTTTGATCTATTCCAGGTTAAATTTTAAGGTTTCTACTTTCTACGACCATGTCATGTTTGCAACTATATATTGTTGATTGTAACATCGTTGCAATCAAATTAAAACCATTGTTTGGTAATTGGCATGCAAGTGGTAGTATGGACACAATAGCAGATAAGGAAGAGGAAAATAAAAAGAAAGCACTTTAGAAAAAAAAAAATGTATACAGAAATTCCATATGATGAAGCTTTACCCATTTTTCCACGATGTCGTTGGTGAATGAATATTCTCTGATCGAAGAAACGAAGAAAAATATTTTTTGTGATATAAATGAAGGTGGATTTAAAGCGAGACTTTTTTTTGGTATTACCCAACTTTCCAGCCATGAAAACTTTATGTTATGGAATTGTAAAAGGAAACAGAAAAGTCGTATCTACTTGTAATCCAACTGTTGCAGTGGCAATTAATTTGATGCTTTATGGAAATCGAATCAATGAAGTGAAAAGAGGTGTAGTCATTTGCATCCAACCCATATGATTCGTTGCAAGCATCTCAATTGAATCCAAACTCAGTACAACCAATAACTCATTCACTCTTAATTACTACTTTACAATTTCAACACTTATATTTTTTAAACAGATATGTCTAAAATTCACCTTTTAATATGATATTAGAACTAACATTTTAAAAAATTTATCCTAACAAAATTTTCTTGGATAAATAGTTTCATCTGCTATTTTGGATCACTATCGGATCATCCATTTATTATAGTCTCACACACAATATGTATATATCTCGACATGAGAAGATGGGTTAAAAGTCTCACATTAATTAGATATAAGACAATTTTATAATACATAAGTGAGTGTAAATCTTATTTTACAATATAATTTTGTGGGGTTGAACGACAAAATATAATTTTTTTCAAAAAAACAATATAAAAGAAACCAGTTAAAAATCGAGTAAAATTAAGTAATTTTTATGAAAAAAAAAATCCTTCTACAACAATTTTTATGAAAATTGTGTTCTCATCCATTTTCATTCCAATTCTTAAACTATTCATACCCTCATATTGCTCTGCATTTGAAGCTCTAGAGAGTTGTGTGTGTTCATCAAAATCAAACAGGAATCAGATCCTTATAGCTAAAGATTAAGGTTTGACTCAAGTCATTATGATTTGAGGTCTTAGAGAGGAATAATTTGAATGATGTTTTAGAAATGGGAGGAACAAAGTAATGAGACATTTGACATGGGAATAACGATAGCAACAACAAATCCAAATGAAAAAAGTATATAGAAGTGAAGTGAAGAAAGTTTTTTGGCTTTATATTTTAGTTAAATTAGCGGGTATATTTGGTTAGCTTATATATCATCCATGAACACCCATTAAGATAAGTTTAAAAAATGGTGGAAAACTTGGGTGATTTATTCACCCTTTTACAATTTCTTTATTCCTTTCTTGTTTTGCAAGTTTAGGAATATGTCGGACAGAAGAAGTGTGTGTTAAAAATGTGGCAACCAAGGACTTAACTTCTTCATGGAAAACTCTTAAACTTTGGAACCCTCATTGTCACTTTATCTACTTATGATTCCCGAAGAAAATAAAATAAATAAAATAAAATTCCCCAAACAAGGGAGAGGATGGATAACAATGAGTTCTGAGCAAGAGATTAGACAAAAAGGTGGATGATTCTGAATCATTAGAATATTTTTGTGCCAATCTCCCATTGGTAGTTCGAATTATATATATTAAACTGCTAGGGAACTAGTTGGTTACAAATCATAAATTGTATTAAGCATGTTAACAATGATTAGATAAAGACTTTTCTTGTATCATTATTCAATATTAAATAAATAGATGTTTTAGGAAAGAAGAAAAGAGGTTTAAAATGGATGTTTATAGTGATATTATTTGTGCAAGATGATGGATGTTAATGATGATATTATTTGTGTATTTAATATAGAGATTTAGTTGTAATTTATGTTGTTATATGTCATCCCTCTATCTTTCGTCTTGCACAAATATGATGTAGAGAATGATTTTTTAATGTTTTTACCAAGTTTGAAATACAGAAAGTGTTGTTTTAATATATTAAAAATCCTTTTAATATGTTAAAATGGTCTTCACATTGTTAGGTTTCTAAGGAAACATGTTTAATATATTAAAATATATTTTAATCAATAACTTCATTTAAACCTTTTACATATGGAATTTCTTGGTAGAGTAATATCTGAAAACACATTTTAATAAATTAAAATCTCCGAAAGATTCTTCCTTAGTAATTTAAATGAATTCAAACCACAAATAAATTTATTAAAATTAGTCACTTCGGAGTTTGTTTCAATAAATTTAAATTAATTTTATAAAAAAATTTGACATCTTAAAAAGTGGAATTTAAGTTTAATTCAACTTTACAAAATTGACTTGTAAAGTTATATTTGCACTCATTTATATATCGTAAACTTATTTATCTCTATTTCATGTGGATCTCCAACATACTTTTCTCACGTCAAAACATATATATTTTGAGTGTAAGATTAGACACTAATACGTGATCCAATAATAGTTTAATAGCGTGTGACACGATAGGTCCAACAAACAACAAATCTCATTAGGATGAACTCAAACTTATACTCTAATATCAAGTTAAGAAATACTTTAAACCTACCTCAACCTTACAAAATCGAGTTGTAAGGTGAAGTTAGCACCCATTTATATATCGTAAATTCATCTTACCTCTGATTGATGTAGTATCTCTAACACAGTCTTATAAAAGAACTAACTCAGTCTATCTTTAAAGATTGAATTTTGATGAAAAATTTGAATCATTCTAAACATATGAGAAGAGCTTTATAATTGAGGAAAATATTCCATTTGAATTGTTCTATAAAATTAATTATTTTAAGATCACACAGTTAGTGATTCGTATTAGAGATCAATGGAAGGGAATGAAAAAACATTGCCATAGTCCCGCGACATTGTGGAAGAATATATGTTGGAAAAAGAAAAAAAAAGTTTAGTAAGGAATATGATACTTGTAGTGTTGTTGATATGGAGACATAAAAACAAGGTTGTATACTTTAATTATCAACCAAATTTGTGTTGAGACCCTTCATAATCTAATCTTTTGAACCCTACTAGAAGGTTTAAGAATAATATATCATTCATAAATTTTGATGATAACAAACACTTTGAGTATTTTGTCTGTTTCAATGTGATAAAATTATCCGATCACTTTAATGTGTGTTTTTGTAGCAGTTCTATGATATATTAGACAATTTTATTTTTATTCCAGAGTCTCCTCATAAGCAAGCTAATAGACCGTATATATTCTTATTTGAGTTTGAAGTATAATCATGACACTTAAATATTTTTAGATAAATTAATTGTTTGAAATAATTTCTCAACAACTATAAAATCTACAACTAAGGACATATAAAGAGCTTAAGAAAAAGATGAATAATGCAAAAGTGTGTCAAACTTATAGAAATCTTAGTGTTCTTTATGGATGAGACATAACCTTTGTATCTTTTTACTTCTAATTAAATCTCTTAAGTTGTCTGCTTAAGAGAGAAGCGAAAATAACTTGAACTTAAATAAATGAATATAAAAACATGTTATATTGCTTATTCTATTTGCTCCTAAACGGTTTAGTCTGGTTTTTTGCAAAAATAGTCTTGGCTCTTTTCACCCCTTACTCCTTTTTAGAGCCAATCGAATAATTTGGAACAATAAGTATTGGATTATATGAAGTATAATTCTTGATTGTGGCTAAAAGGAGTGATACAAAGCTTTAGAGTCATATTTTATTATTGACATTTCAACCAATGTGTTCCTTAATATCAATCTTGCAGGTCACGAGAGGATGAATATAATATAATAATTATGTATGGGAATATTAAAACGAATGATAGTTCTCTTCTACAAACTTTGGAGAATGGGTTGTATAAATGTATTATGCTACTACTAGATATTTATAAACATTGTAATATGATTTCATGTGTTAAGTTGTGATTTTGTATATTTTGTTCCCCTTTTATTGTCATTTGGAATTTTAATTGATGAATTAAATTGGTATTGAAATAAAATCGAAATGGTATGTATACATGCTTAATAATGGACATAAGATGCTGAAATTTCTTAAATTTGAATTATATACACTTAAATTTTATTAGGAAGTATGAGTGGAAGCATGATTGTAAGATTTGGGAGTTAAAATATATATTTAAGCAAATATTATGGTACAGGAAGATGAGGGTAGGGCATTTCTCTGCCATGTTTAGAATCCCACATCGGCAGTAAGTGATAGTGAAACCTCAACAATGAGGACCAAAATAAATTGTTACATGTTACACATCGGATCAAAATGAAGGCGCTGGTGGCCCTCTGCCTTTAAACATCAGATAACACATTCTGTTCCACACCCGTTTTAAAGACTGCAACATCTTTAAATGTTCAGCCTCAACTCAAGCTCAACCCATCCATCTTCATACTCCTGGAGGTCAAAAACCATACCATATGTTACGATTCAAATTATTATAGAAATATTAATTAATAATCCATACATTGCCTCCTAATCTCGCCATCCATGTCTCCAACATTCACGCCTACTCTAAATCACATTAATTTAACAACAAAAAGGTGACATTGTTCATAGGCATGCATTGTATCACGTACCTGAAGGCTTATTTTTCCACATCAATTCTTGTGTAGAATGAACACCCTGAAATTGAATCAGGAATAATGATAACACATAAGGGTGCATAACAAAATGGATGACAAGTATGTTGAGTGAAACCTATAACATACCTGTGAGTAACGTCCTGGATCACCAGCTGAAATAATAGTTGGCTGTAACTGTTTATAACCAACTTCCTAAAAGCCAAACAATTTTCAATCATACACAACAAAAATCAGACACTTCAAAAATAATATAATGAGCGGGATGCATAGCTCTTATTGTCATTAAACAAAATTTTGACAAAAATAGTGTTACCTGAACATTTTGAGGGCCTGTAACGCCATATGCCTGGAACTAGAACAGAATATGGGAAAAAGAGTCAGTAACACAATCACCTTTCAATGTACGTTAGTGTCAGAGATGCTTACTGAAGAGGACAGAGGAGGCTGTTGTGCTTGTTGCTGGTGAAGAACTTGTCCTTGGAGATGACTCTGAGGCTGAACCTGTTGGAACTGTGGAATCTGATGGACAGGTAGTACCAAAGGCTGTGACTGAGTTTGAGACTGCTGAACAGATACCCTTTGCTGTTGCTGTTCAAATAACGTCAACTCCTCAGGTTTCTCCCACTGAAGTTCCCGGTACAGGTCAGTTCCACAGCTATGTTTATTATAGCTAATATAATGGTAACTCAAAATAAATTCCTACCCGACTTTCACCAGTGACACTATTATAGTAGTACTTGAAGCCCTCAGGAGATATATGTTCTGTCCAATTACATTTGGCGAGAGCCGAGTTATGGTTTATCGCTGGTAAGGCTGAAGTAGCAAGTTTGGATGAAGGGGCGTCTGCAGCAGGTGCAGTTGCATGAGTGCTGGCCACTGTTTGTGCTACAGTCCCAACCCATTGAGACTACATCAATACAAAATTGGCACATAATCGTTACTTTGACATCATCCTCTAACACCAGAAAAATAATGATAAATCCTAGCATCATGACAAAACAACGAAAAATATTTTATATTTACAACTAGTCCAGTTTGACACTAAAAAATCTAAGTCTAGTATAATCAATTTAAGCAATAGAAAAAAAAGTGAAGAAAACTGATTTTTTAGTACAACTAATTAGAACTAAACTTCACAAGATCAGTCCGATCAAAGCAAATGGAGCAACAATATAGATCAAATGGAACAGCTAATAGAATTTAACCAAAAATACCTGCTTTTTAGTAGCTTCTGCATTTTGCTGCAATGATAATGCTTGACTAGAAGGCTGCATCATCTGCAGTTGTTGTTGAAGCTGGGAGAAGGCCTGCTGAGATGAATGAAAGCTTGCTTGCAAAGTCTGTGTCTGTTGCGATAGCATCTGAACTGTGGGAGAAGGGGATTGCTGAATAGCCTGTTGAGGCACGGAGGGAGGAACTTGCTGTTGATTTGTAGCTAACAAAGTATTAGATTGCATGCTGGTGTCAAGAGGAGCCTGAGGAAATGCAGCAGACAAAGCATTTGGTTGAGTTTGCGGTTGAGAAGTTGGAAACTGTCCACTTACTCCATGTATCTGCTGAGATTGAAGAGGACCAGCAGAAGGAGGAAGATGTGGCTGGCCATGCTGTCTAACAGATGTTTGTGGGTAGGGAACTGGTGCTTGAGGGTACAATTGATGGGATGGTGGCAACTCCTGTGATGATTGAATAGGTTTCTGCAAGGGTGATATTTGTTGATTGTGTGGTGGAATTTGTGGCATGGGCTGATTGAAATTCTGAAAGCAAAACAAAATTACTTGTTTCAAGATGCCAAAACAGGAAGTAAACCTAATTAATATCTAATCTCAATCTTAGTACACAGATATACCTGTTGTGACATTGATGGCATAGACTGAACTTGAAAACGACCATCTATGGGGCCTCCCAAGCCAGTCATAGGACCGCCCTATATTTGTTTAAGTTAGGTATAAGCAACAGATGCCGTGAATGTTGTGAAGAGCAACATACAGGTACTAGAAAAATAAAGGTGAAACATCAAAGTTAAATATATTAAAGGAAAAACACTAGCAACACACTATTTACAACATCCAATGGTTAGGCGAAATACAATCAGTCCCACTAAATAATGATGGTTTCACTCTCCCTTTAGCAGGCCCTATTTCCCATTTAGTGAAGTCCTTCTGTATTTAACCTAATATTATGTCAAAGTAATAAAAGGGGAATGGTGGGTGGCCGGCCATCCACAAAAGTACTATAGCAAGATAAGGGTAGTGGGATGACCACTATTTTCTTTTTTGTTCTTGTATTGATAATTTAATTCAATATATTTCTGCATATTTATGACATAAGAGAATAAAAGACCCTAAGACCCAACCTATCATCTGCAATCTAGGGCAACCCATATGGAACACCACGCACATGAAAAGGTGGGAGGTGGGAGGTGGTAAAACAGGATGCAGCAGAGAATCATCAATAGCAAGAACCAAGAATGAGGTTGCAGAGTTTTTGTCTGGTTACAGTAACAAGGCCCAGGAGGAGCAGTGGCAAAGCCGCAAAACTCCTTGTTTTTCTGCGTTTTACCTCATGAATGGTGGAGTGTTAGTCATGTGACCAGGTGCTCTGCAATAAGTGTCTCAGGAGTGGTATGGGGCTGCTCCACAGTGGCACATGATTGTCAAACTCTTAAATTAAACTCCCACTCTTGACAATTTTATGATACTGGGACAAAATACGATAAAACTTGCTATCAAATTCTTTTCCCAACACACTCAAGTAAGCTGGTGTAAACTCAAGAGCTAATAAGTGAATTGGTTTAAAATCAAATGTAAATTTTGACGCCATAAGGACTGTTTTAACAGGCTCAAATGATTTAAAGACAGTGTTTTGCATGGTTATCTAACAAAATGTTCTTACGTTAGTAACTCATGGTTTTAACAAATTATATATGATCTGACACTTATGTTGCTTCATCTTATTTCCTACTAGTAGTATCGCACTTTATTATTGTCGTTTGCTACTACGCTTTATTATGAAGTTGAAATTTAGACTTATTGTTGTGTTAATAGTACTATGATATGCCTATATTGAGCAAGTATATGCAAGCTCCACAACTTTTACACCACCAAGTCACAAGTCTGCACCTTACTGTTGCTTCAAGCTCTCCCTTTTGACTATGTTAATTCAATTACTTAAGGTAAGAAAACAGCAGTTTCGTTCTTCAGAAAGTGGAGTTTTGCGAAAAATAGAAACAAAAGTCAGCCATAAATGCATTTGAAAGTAAAAGTGAATAATGTGCACTACACACACACACATAACATAAAAGTCAAGCATTTAGTTTCTGTAGTTATTCACATTAGTTGATGTTGTTAGTACGATATTAAGTATTTAATAGAAGCTTTTAGAGGATTCTAAAGATCTATTTGTAATCATTACTTTAGGATTAGAGTTCTCTATACATAGAGGCTGATGTATTGTTTCAAATCAATCACTTGAATAAAAGTATTCTTTCATTCAGAATAATCATTTTCAAGTGTTGACAATAATAAATAGCTATGTTCCTGATCTACATGTCTAAACTCCACAGTAGGCTGCAAAGAGCTAACAGTTTAGTAGCAAGAACACATACCATCCACAGAAGAAGCAAAGCTAAAACAACAATAAGAATTCAAAAGAAAATTGTTGAAAGTCCTACATCGATTAGAGATAAGACAATATCATACTATATAAGTGAGGTGCAAACCTCACCTTACAAGCCAGTTTTGTGAGGTTGAATTAGATTTAAACTCTACTTCTAACATGGTATTAGAGTCATTGTTCAAAAAGCCTATCCTAGCGAGATTTTTTGGACATTTTGTTTCACCCGCTATTGGACCGCTAAGGACCACCCATTAATTTTTAGTCCTATGCGAGATGTATATACATCGGCGTGAGGAGGGTGTGTTGGAAGTCTCACATCGACTAGATAAGACATTTCATACTATATAAGTGAGATGCAAACCTCACCTTACAAGTTAGTTTTGTGAGGTTGACTTAGGCTTAAACTTCACTTCTAACAAAAATCTTAAAAAAGAACCGGAGAGGTATTTTGCATTGGAAATTGGGATTTAGGATGAATAAAAAATTGTACTTACCGCATTTGTAGACAATGCCATTTCACCAGATCTTGGAAGCATTGGTGGCCCCATGCCATGAAGACCAGCATTAGTTGATGGCCCCATATTTGGGGGTTGCATTGGTCGCCACGGATTAGGGGGAGGCATTCGATCACCCATAGGATCTGAAACATTGGATGGAAGTCTGCAGAAGGAATTAACAAAAAAAACAGCATAACAAGTCTTGACTAAAAGAATTCAATAGAAGAAGCAAGAGATAAAAGGAAAGAGTAAAGGTGGGAGGATACCTTGAGCCTGGTGTATCAAATCTAGGACCAAATCCTGGGCCTCCAAAGGCCTGACCCCTGAAGCAAACCAAGCATAATTTTAAAAATCTCTTGTTCACTTGAATCATAGCAAATCTAAAAGCCACACGGTCAGAACAAACTTATATTTTGCATCAACATACAGCAACTGATTCATATTCTATCCACACGTGTCAAGAATATCCTTATGTCTAAGCTCCTTATATAATATAATTCAAGTACAAAATCAAAGAAAAATTCCTTCCCAACACGCTGGAACAAAAAGTAAACAATTGTCAAGGAAGAATGAACTTCTAGGTGTAAGACACAAGGAACATGGAAAAATCTCCTCTGTCAACTTATACAGCCAACAAGCCTTGTTTTAGACCACTTCCATTAGAACAGTGCCTCCTCAAAATGTGGGCTAACAAGACTGCTGAGAACAAACGTACCAGAGCATTCAAATTGAAATTGTCAATTAAAAAGAATACTTCTGGCCTGGGCTTGATTTCATATTCACATCAGATAGCACAGGTAAATTTATTGGTCAAATTTAAAAAGTCCATGGTTCAATGCTTGGTTTAATTAAAATTATCATTAGCCTTGGAATGGACTTTTATGATTAGGTATTGTCAAATTAGCAAGGACATACCTGGAATCTCCTTGGCGAGGCCTTTTAGGATCAGCAAACCGAACAATTAGTGCTTGCTCACAACCCTATGCATAAAAGTACAAGATTAACCAGAATGCATTCATAAGAATTATTGAAATGAGAAAAATAATTTTTTTCCATACTCTCATTGTGTAGAGTCCATCAAGTGCATTAATAGCTGCCAGAGCCATATCTCTGTATGAGTATTTGACAAAACCACATCCTTCAAACAATATGGGAAAATATTATTTGTTCAGTATTGCATCAAATCAAACATGAACATACAAAGACACAAAAAGTAATTCCAGAAAAATAAAATAGAATGCTTTCAGACATAGATGAGAACAATAAAAACCACTCATTGCACCAACCAAATTGTACTTCCCATAAGAATTACGAAACAGAGAAGCACAGAAACCAACCCCTTGCCCCCTATGGATCCACACCCATCCCCTAGCTAGTTTACAGCTAATATCAGATATTGGTAGAAAATATACCACGACTTTGTTTCTTTTCATCACGCATAAGATAAACATCTTCAACCCGACCATATTTTGAGAAAATCTGGCGCAAGAGAAAGTAAACACCCCGAATTAGTTTCATGTTAATATTAACCACAAATAATAATACTAGCAATTAATTAACCACAGCTATTTTCCCATGTACCAAAGTTCCCTTTCGAACCACCACACAAAAATAACCATTGAAAATAGTATAACAGCCTCTAATGTAAAGTTTGACAACAGAAAGATACATACTTCCTCAACTTCCTTTACGGAAGCCTGCTTGTTCAGAGAGCCCACAAATAACTTGTACTCAACTGCACCTATTATATAAATTAAGTTGCATGACCATGAAACAGTCAGTACAATCATTAGATGACTAATAACAATGATGCAGTCACAGATACAAAGCCAAATCCATGCATAAATTCTCCCCCCAGAACAACCTAACAAGAATATTGCTAACTTTTCTACTTTATCAACTATTTAGCAGTTGTAAACGTATTTTTGGAAAAACAATATGTGAAACTATACATAGGATGTATAGTACAAATGAAAAGGGACAAGTATTAAGTCCCTAACTTCAATTGATAAACACAATTTTCCAAACATAAAAGATGTTTCAAAAATTTCATCAGATTTCACAAGACCACCCCCACCCCCCTCATGCAGAAGATTTTTGACAATTAATTAGTAAACAGGAAAAATCACAACTATGATTATCATGACATTAGCAGTATTTCTTAAAAAAACCCTTGTGCATGATATACATATGGTAGTAAGAATCAGCAAGCTTAACAATGTCAATAAGTATAAATATTTACCAAGGCGTTCCCGTTCACCGTCAGCATATCGCACTTGTATAGGACCAACACCCTAAATAATAACATACATGCATTAGAAAATAACTAACCAATAACTATAACTTGTCCTGACAATTTACAATCTAGGATTCGTAAACACAACTCACTCCAGGAAGAGTATGTTGATTATGCAGTGCTCTAATTGCCTGATCAGCTTCTTCTGCAGTAGAATATTTTATAAAACAACAACCTGCATGACAAAGATACTTTATACCAGTTTCATTAAATAATACAACACCCCCAAATAGGTGTCAATAAAAATACAGACCCAGAAAGACATTCGGCAGAAAAATAATAGAAAAGTAAAACTAAATGTGATTTTATTTTAAACCCTATTTTGCTTTAAATTACTTAGCTGTTATAAACCCATGCAACTAAAAATGGCCTGTCATGGTCTTTAATTCGTCAACATATCAGAATGATTCTTCCAGTGAGATATGTTACTGTCACAACTATTTGGCTGCCAAGAGACTATAATCCATAAAGAGATAAAACAATAACCAAACTATATTTTAACACCCACATAAACCATAAGGCAGAGATTAAGATCTGATAAGCTTCAGCTGATCCCCAAGATAATATCATCACAAGCATGAGGTAAAATCATCCCAGCAACAAGATATCACAAGATATTTCAACAATAATCTTATTAGAATTTACTTTATTCTATATTTCTCACAAACAAATCTAAAATCAACTGCCAGTTGCAGACCAAACGGCTTCAGTACTCTTACAGCTAGTAAACTTTAAAGGATTTGAATGGTAACGAAGAATTCTGTAAAGTGCAATTCATCGGCACAAACAAAAAATGGCATGTAGCTATAATCTGCTTGAATTTCTGTGTCAATAACCAGTATGATGCTGATTTATGAATCAGCAATAAATGGGGCAGCTTAGAACGTAGCTATGGTTGAAAATATCAGGGTATGACTAGAACATAATCTACTTTTTCTGTTAAGCAAATAAACTCCTACTACTTCAAATCTCCTATCAGAGTTTAGCATCATATTCCCCGTGGGTTTATACTTCCCCAAAGCACACATGGGTGAAGGCTTTACTACAGCGACCACATTATAGAGAACCACACAACAGCATGACAAATACTCACCCCCACGCACTAATGTGGTAACAGCGGTATAATATAAATAAGACTTCTGATACAGAATATGGCATTCATATGCATACAGTTAAACACCATCGTGATATAAAAAACAAACTGCTTTTCTCCTGCAACTGGGTATTGTACAAGCTTGGAATAAATTATTGTGATAAAACACAACAGTAAATCCAACTTTAGTATCAAAATAAATAAAGGCAAAAGCACAACACTACACGATAATTCAGGGCCATGGAGAATCAAGCTTTCCATGATGACCATTTGAACAACCATGTTTCCTAGAATAAAACTTTATGCACCGAAAGGTATCATCAACCCAAATGGCAGAAGATCCAGTAACACATGGAAATAGCTATCCAATACCTGTCACAATTCTTAACATAAAAAGGATTTTTAAAGGGCTGCATCGAATGCAATCACGGTCATCACGTCACCAACACTAGAACTACATACCTATATTTTACACACAAATAAATGCTCATCATCACGTCTTCAGAAGATACTACCACTCACAAGATAGCTACTGACGAATGATTTCCAGTAAACACCACACACTAGTATCAATAATCATCCAATATTTAGTCAACCCAACTTCATACCCATACCACTTCATTAAATCAAAAAAGTCGAATATGACATTCCAAGCCATTTGATCAATAATTATTTCACCAAAATGAGAAACATTAAACCTTCAGAAATACATTGTGATTAACACCATTCAAATGTAACAATCCAAGTTTATCCTCTGTTCCCTTTGTACAATAACCAACTTCTAAAATTTTGAAGCAAAAAGCCTATAGATATGGTAACTGACACTCCAACTACAATCAAACGTTGGGTAATGCCCCCACTGCTGCAGCTACAATTGCAAGAGCAGGATCTTTAGGTCCTCCAAGATCCCATCTGCAATACAAAGAGCAGCTTACAGGTTTACATGTTGTAGCTCCTTCAGGTATCATGGGACGGGGAAAAAGGTGGAACCAATACTAACAAGTCTGAACTTGTTGCAAAAACAAACTGAGAAGATGATGAGCTTATTTTCTCTACCATCAGCCTCTCAAAGGACCTGAAATAAAGTGTATATGAATCAAAATAGCCTCAGAATATAAAAATAACAAATACCTTGATGTTGTCCTGTCTTTCTATCTTTGATGAGGGCAACCTCAATCACATTCCCATGTTCCTCAAACAACGGGCGAATCTGGCATCAACAAATGCAACAAGATAATAGTTATTCGTTAATAAACCAAACTAAACTGAAGTCAATATCATTTAATATACGGAAGATAAGAATTCATAAAAAAATATAACTTACATCATCTTCAACAGCTGTTCGGGGAACAGATCCAACAAAAAGTTTAGCAAAATTTCCACCATCTAAACGATCTGAAAGGGAAGAACATGTAACTTGTTTAAGTTACAGCGATGTCATAAAGATATAATTTATTCTAAACATAGAGAAATGACAGAACAAGATTGCAGAATTAGAGGAATAACTGAAACAGCTTAAGAGCGTGACAAAACACACAACCACATCAAGCCTTATCCCACACACCAGTTGCCACCTCAGAAAAACACATCAAGTCAATCACCCTATATTCTTGGGGTTTCTCCCTCCCCCAGAAGTAAATTATAAAGTAATATTACCCGCCATGCTTCAGCATCCCTAACACCTCCTAAAGTAAACAAACAAATAAGCCGCTGTTCCCCACAGAAAAAGCTTCCAGGAACAGCATTTTAAATATCCAATTATTTACCAAACAAATTAACACTCTTAAACCCTAACGCCAACCAATAGTTTAAAGACTATAGCTTTATTTGGATAAACTCCACTGGATGCCCCCAAGGGGAAAAAAATAACACAAAATGAATTAAACTTCCCCCATAAAATAATCTCTCCCCTAAGCCACAATCAATTTCTCCTTAGTTAAAATTAACTTGGTCCCTTCATTTTCCTTCTCTAAAGGAGTTTCTCGAAACAAAACGCATATGCTACAAGGCGTCAACAATTGACTGCCACGAGAACTATAAGAAAATGATTATTTATATGAAACAGGACAGAAGCAACCCTAAAAGCAAGACCAGTTCCAATAAGTTGCAAGAATTACAAAAATGACCGCAGCCGCGAAACGAAAACCCCATATTCAGAAATCAATATTCAGTAACCAAACACGACAAAGAGAAGTAGCGAAAAGAAAACACACCGGGTGAACCGCCTCCGCGTCCGGCAACAGGAAACCCTCGTTTCTGCCCAACCAGCGGCGGCGGTGGCTGCTGGCCGTTGAATCCGAATTCCCCAGGACCTTCCCCGCCCATCGGCCGGAATCCTCCTCCCCTTCCAGGAGAGCGACGCGGAGGACTGTCGAAGGCGCGGTGGTTAGGGGCAGCGCCAGAGCGGAAACCGGAAGGGCTCCGGCGCGTGTTGTGGTAGCTCATGGGAGAATCGGAGAAGCGCCCCCTGTTAGAGTGACGATAGTTATTGTCGTTGTGGAAATCATTGTTGTTGTTGTAACGGTCTCCTCTGTGCCTCTCCAGCTTGGCGTAACAGAGCGAAACCCTAACGGAAACCCTAGCGAGAGCAAGCGAACAGAGATGTGCGCGCGTGCGTGCGTGGGAGTTTGGCGTTACTTTGCTTTGCTCCGGTGAAGTGACACCTTTTTCTGGTTACGATGCTATGCTACACCAACACAACATAATTAATAAATAACGAATGAGACGACGACGAAGAAAGGAACGACGACTTGACCCGTGTTTGTTTATTGGAATCGATTTTTCTTAATGGGCCACCTAGCCCATTCACTCCTTTCGTATCTCGGCCCATTTAGCTTCATCCAATGTTGTCGTTTCAACGCTTGTGGCCATTTGTCTACCCGTGAAGACAGCATTTCTAAATTAAATATGTTTTTTTTACCTCGATTTTAACTAAATTTTGAAATTAATTTTTTTTTTGAAATTTTATATTAATTTAGTTCTTTATTTTTTTTGAAATACATAGATTTAGTCCTTCTTACTAAATTAATTTTGTTAAGTTTATTTGACATTTTAAACACATTTTATGATAATATTTGAGTTAATATTGAAGTAAAAATATGTTAAACGATTTTAATAATTCAAATAATATCATGAAATGCGCTTGAAACGTCAGATAAACTTAATAAAATTTGGTTAAAAAAACTAAATTCACACATTTTTAAAGATGAATGACTAAATTGATCAAAAATTTCGAAAAGAGACTAATTTCAAATTTAAGTGAAACTTGAGGGATGATAAACATATTTAACTCAATTACAAACAATTTTTACTTTTTAAAGGATAATCTCTTCTTAGACTAATATTTAGTTTTAAAATTTAAAATTTTATTTTTCGAAAAACTTTTCGACATATCAAAAGTATATTTACTGGGTGTAATATTGTTGGATACCTGTTGGGACATCAAAAGAGTATATTAAAAGTTATTAAGATTTGTAATAAATGAAAAATGTTATTTCTTCTTAAAATTTAGTGACAAAAATTTCTAAACCACTTAGTTAAAATATATATTAGTTAATTCAAGGTTCAAATTTTGAATGATATTTGCAGAAGGGAAATTGGACTATGAAATGTATGGAACCCACAATCTTAAGGAGATATAGCTAGATTTGCTGCCTTTTTTAATTTGGCTGTGTGAGGCCATGTTTAAATTTGTTAATAAGTTTTCAAAATAATTAAAAATCATGTTTTAAGACATTTTAAAATTAAATATCTCAAGTACCTGAGTGTATAAAAGTATATTTGTTTTAAGATAATCCGACAAAAAATTTAAAAGTATTAAGACTATAAATTTGGAAAGTTTTTCAAGTAATAGAATTTTAGAGATAATTTTGTCAGTAGAAATCTTACTTCATCCTTTCTTGAATTTTAAAATTATTTTTAATTTCTCGTAATTTAATTGATTTAATAGATTTGTATATATTATCAAAAGGGTATTAATGACATAATAAATTATATTTTTTTATTTTGTTGATATGAACATTATATTCTAAATTAATTTAGACCACAGTTGTGTTAGGATCACATTTATAAGAATTCAATTTTTTTTTTCTTATGACAATTAACATGGTTATTGTGATTTGGGTACGCAGATTATTTTGAGCTCGAAGACAAATTAAAAATACACATTTTATCTAGTTATGTTTTGTTAAGCTGAATGATTTGAGTTTGGACAAAATCAAGAGATGAATTGGTTTAATTAATAAAAATAATACTATAAAAAATTAAAATTTACCATTAAAGTCCCAATTTTTTTAAAGCAAGTGTAGATAAAGTGTAGATAAATAAAGAGCATAGAGAACAATGGCGAAACTTGTACAAAAGATGAAGAAGACCAAGTTATATTTTTTATTTATAATTTTTTTTAATTAAAAAAAATTAATTTCCAAACATAAAATGTATCATCAACAACAATATCTTAAAAAAAGAAAAATAACTTTTAGTCAAAGTGTTGTTCTAAGTTCTTTTAATGATTTCAAATTTTAAATAGTTGAATCAAAACTAAAACTTGTTGCAATATCTCTTTTAATACAAATTATCTTACTACTTGTTAAAAAATCAACCTCCATTTTATTTCGTAACCTGTTACTTATTATTTTTTCAATTGTAATTATAAAAGTTGGAAGAGTCATGATATGACGTTTTCCCAAACTACGTTCTAAAAAATTTTCAAATTCATTATATGTAATTCTAAGAACTTTACGAGGGTTATTTTTCATTTTCTTCACTTATTGGATTTTCATGAAGTTTCTCAAGTTTAGTTGACATAGATACATTTTTTTCATATCCACCACAGGTCTTTCTCTTAAAACAATAATCAATTTTTTTACTCTTTATCATAAAATTTCTAATATGAATTTGTCACTTATCGCCTATTTAGAAAAGAAAAAATTATAAATACCCCAAACTAAATTTTAAAATCAAAACTCAATATTTTAATAAAATTAACAACTTATAAATAATTAACTTTTCTTATCTTAAAATAGATTCTTAATATTATTGTTCCCCCTTGCACAACTATAACAAAAAATAACAAAAGAGGAAGAAAACAAAGTTTTCAAATTCTAAAAAACCTTTTTTCTAAACTAAATTAACATAAATAATAAAATAATATAAAAAATATATTTTTAAAATACATATAAATTATAAAAAAAAAGTTGGGGGAGTCATGGCTCCCCTCGGTCCATTAAAAGGACCGCCTCTGATAGAGAAGAAAATTAACACAAATATTTATACGGATTTAGATCAAAATATAATACGTTCAGATGTTTCTCTTAAACAAATAGATTGAATAGACTGACTCAAACACTAACATAAACACAATATAATCATATTAAGAAAGGAAAGGTTTAGAGAACGCCCATCTTGATGACACAAGAGAGGAAGAAACAATTCATCTGAATCACACAGAGGATAATTAGTTTTCCTAACAACAGTAACAACACCCAAGAACTCACTTAAGAAAAGTTATCACTTTACCCACACTAAATTTTTCAAAGTTATTTTTTAATAGCACTCAGAGAGTTATTTTGCGGTCACAACACTTGATCTTTTGATGATTGAAAAAGTTATTTCAAAGTTTTTAGATAGGGATTTAAAAATTACGTTAAATTTTTATCCCATATATTTCTCCACCTTCCCCACTTTGGATATTTGTCTATACATCGAGAAGTATTGGATAAGAAATCGTTTGGAAGGTCTAAAATGAATAGAATTTCATAATGCAAGTTTTTTGTGAAACAAGGCATAATATGCATACGAAAATGTGTAGTTTCTATTGTTTTAATCATGGTCACTTTATTCTTTAGAAATATATCATTAGAGTGATGCAGTGGAAGTGTGATGGACCCATAATCCACAGATCCTAAGATTGAAACTTGGCTCAACGATAAATCGTTTTTCACCAATATTATTTTTTACAGAGGAAACTTTCTCCTGCCTTTATTTTGTTTCACTAGTGTTTTTTTTTTTTTTAATTCAACCCTTAGATTATATTTATATTTTTCTCTTAAATACTTATCAATTTACTTGTGATTTGTGAAAAAAAACAGTTTTCCTCAATGTAACTTTTACGTTTCTATAATTTATTTACGGATGCTTCTGTCCGTATATATAATTTATAATTAATATTTATAATTCAGCATTACAAAAATAATTATTTTTAGTAAAGATTATAGTTAACGTTTATACTCACTAATGATTTTATTCAGATTTTGCAATTTTCCTGGAATAGCTAACATGACTAACAAATTATTTGTTATTTTTAAGCAACCCAAAATAAACATAACTTATTTGGAATTTTTGAATCCCGCTACTAAGATTTTTGAATCTTATTATATTAAATTGTCTAAACATTTCATAACAATATTTTATTAAATTGGGTATTGTTGTACCGCAGTTTATTTCATTAATTTTGTAATCTTTATTGCTTCTAATTATTTCAAAAAGTTTAAACATTCACAAAACAGGTACTTTTAAAGAAAAAATACTGAAACATTATTAGATAACCCTATGATAAAAATGGTATCAAACACTTCGATGCCATCGAAACAGTTACATTTACAAATTAAATATGTTTCAATCAAGATCGAAGACTTAACTCCAATGCAAGACAAGAAAGAAATAAATTGTTTACATTACAACAAAATTGTTTATACAAATTAATTCAATTTGATTTTAAATTAATCCAGATTTACAGGATAAAGATCTGATGCACAGTGAATAATCGATTCTGATTTGCATTTATGAAAATAGTTCATGTCTTTGCCAACCACAAATTATCAAGATAACTTAAATAAACAATATAGTCGAATTTTCAATAAACTAGTAATCAATTGGTACGGTGTAAACTCAAAAAGTTAAGAAAAGAACTTTAGGAACCTTTTGGAAATCAACCACCGTATAAGAGATAGTAAAAGTAAGAAAACGACATGATTTTTTTTAAAGAAAATTAATATATATATATAATTATTTAAATTTGGAAAAATAGATACTAGAATATAAAGATGTAAATACTTTTTTATAGATTAATTATTTGAATTGAATAAAGTAGTTACTAAAATGATATAATTGAAAAATAGTTTTTTTATTAAAAATAATTATTTGAATTTTAAAAATAATAATTAAGAAGTTAAAATTGAAAAAAAATATACTATAGTGGTATATTCTCTTTATATATAAAGTTACTTATACATATTTATAGATATTGTGTAAATAAATTTTTATTATGAGTAATTATTTAAATTTGAAAAGGTAGTTATTAAAATGATAAAATGTAAATACATTTTAAAGAATAATTATTTAAATTAAAAAAATTAGTTATTAAATTGAAAGAACTGAAAATATATATTTTTTATTTATTTAAAATAATTATTTAAATTTTAAAAATAGTAATTAAGAGAGTAAAATTAAAAATAGTTATATATTACAGATAATTTTATTGTTTTACTCTTCTGATTTTACATTTTCTTTTCAAATTCAAAATTATTTTTATAAAACACCAAATAATGTATTCACTATATATAGTTATATATTATAGATAATTTTATTATTTTACTTCTGATTTTACATTTTCTTTTTAAATTCAAAATTATCTTTATAAAATTATAAAAAATATTTTATTTTTATTTTTATAAATTTAATAATAATTTTTTTTGTTATTATCATGTGTTCACCATGTATTTTATTTTGATTGATTATAATTTTAAGATATTAATTTTTATAAAAATAATATATATTTTGAAAATTTCTCATTTAAATATATTATTAGTTGTTATATAAACCGAAAAGTTTTTACAGAGTAGACACATAATAATTTATAACATTGGTTAAGGATTTTTGAAAATAGTAGCACTATATTGACACCTTTTTTTAGCATACTTTGGTTTAATCATATTTTAAGCAAATATGGGTCTCTTAATTAGATTGTGGCTGAAGGGCAATTAAGTCATTGTAAAGGTGAGGTTTTATTGTTTTGGAAAATGATAATAATATTTTGACTAATTTCTTTGGACTCATTTTTAATTAAAAAAAATCAAAAGTTATGTGATCCTAAAAATAAAAATGTTTTAGGTGTGTTATGATTTGCCCTAAAATCATTTTTGCCCCCAAAATTATGTAAAAGAAAAAAAAAATTGAATATTTCAATTCAAGTAGTAGTGACGCATCTTATATTATGAGTTGGTTCATAAACCCTCACAAAAGTAAAACCCCAATTCTGCTCTTTCTCTGTCTCTTGTCTTCGCCAGAACCAGTTTCAATCATTCCTGCATCGACATCGAGAAGCGCTTCAATCGGAAATGAACGCCGATAATGGTTCAGGAAGTGCGACTCTTGACAACGTACCCACGCAAATGGATTCCGATAGTCAGGTACCAATACACTTATCTTTTTTCACTCTTTTTCTTATTCCCTTTAATAAACTATAAATCTATGAATGGAAACTGAGCTACACTGCTTATGGTGAGTTTGAAGTTAGATTGTGTTGTTGGTTTCATGCTACTAAGTCTTACTATTATAATAGGATTGTTAGATTGTTATTCTATTATTCTATAATGGATAAACCCTAAGTCGCCTCTATTTTTAATTCGGTGACTTAAATTAGAAATTGTGATCGCGGGGAGAATCATATATCCTGTGGTTGGTTTTGTAGGTAAAAGACAAGGAAAAGGAAGAACTCACCGAGACTATGAACAAGCTGCATATCGAAGGATCTTCTTCTGGGAATGGATTTCCTAACTTCCGAAGAAAACCTGTCATCATTATTGTTGTAGGAATGGCAGGTGATTCTGCATTTATATTTAACATGCTTGGTTGGAATTGGTTTTCATTTGTAATGCTATGCTTTATTAATGAAGTCTGGGAATATAAACCTCGTTTGTGTTTTTAGGGAGTGGGAAAACGACACTCATGCACAGGTTGGTTGCCCATACACATATAAAAAACATCCGGGGTTATGTGATGAATCTTGACCCTGCCGTCATGACCCTCCCATATGGTTCTAACATCGATATAAGAGACACTGTTAAATACAAAGAAGTCATGAAGCAGTTTAATCTTGGCCCTAATGGTGGAATTTTGACTTCCATGAACTTGTTTGCCACCAAGTTTGATGAGGTAAAGTTGGTTTGTTAATTTTTAAAACTGCTGAGTTGTGACATATCTTACTTGTTACTCCCTTTTAAACCAAGTGTTACTTACAGTGCTTTCAACCGGCAATCTTATTTCTATCACTAAAAAAAGTAGTTACACAAATAAGGTTGCTGCCTGCTTGTAATTACAATATGATCCCGTCTTTGTTTAAATTATTGAGTCAGAGAGCTTTCCTTTAGCATGTTTGATCTTATGTTTTGGTTTTACTTTTCCTAATTAAGCTTTTGGTGCAAAAAAGGAGATTATATTGTGTACCTGATCATTGACTTACATAAGTCTTTATTTGTTTTAATTATCACTACAATTTTTAATTTTTTGGATCACCTCATTTTCAGGTAATCTCTGTGATTGAGAGACGGGCAGATCAACTTGACTATGTTCTTGTAGACACCCCTGGTCAGATTGAAATATTTACCTGGTCTGCTTCTGGTGCTATCATTACAGAAGCTTTTGCATCCACATTTCCCACTGTAGTGGCCTATGTAGTTGATACACCTCGTTCAGAAGATCCTACAACTTTCATGAGCAACATGTTGTATGCTTGTAGTATCCTCTATAAGACAAGGTTACCTCTCATCCTGACATTCAACAAAGTTGATGTAGCTGCACACCAGTTTGCATTGGAGGTATTGTTTGTTTCTGATGATTTTTCTTGTGCCTAGTTGAGTTGCAAATGATGTGTTGGTTAGATTAGTCACTTCAAATTTTTTTTTTTTATTTACCAAACTATTTTGATCTACCCACTCATTAATATCAGGTTGTGGTTAACTAGTACAATCTGTTTGCAAAGTAGATTAATATATTACTTTTAGTTATAGGCCTGTTTGTTTAAGTTTTTCTCACCAAATAATAACTTCTTCTCAAAGATATAATAATAATTATTTTGGTTTTTTATGTACTTCTTACAACCTTTAGAAAATAAACCGAAGCTGAAAAGAATTAGAAATCTGATTCTAGTAAGTTCTAATATAAATCATTTACTTATTATTATTTTGGTATTATCAACAACATAATGAACCTCTGTTCATTTTAGTCCCTAAATAAGGGTCATCAAAATCACTTTTTTTCAAAAACGCTGTATGTTGACTTTTAAGAACTGGGTCATGTGTTTAAACTTTAAACTACAAGAGTGAGAAATAATGACACATGGACTTTTTCTATGATTTGGCTTGGCTTCACAGTAGAAGATTTTTCAAAACCAGAAATGATAACATTTAAGTTGATGGAATCATTCACCTATGAAGTGGGAGTTGGATATATTTGTTATATTTGGAATATTTAATTATATCACCCTTCTATTGATTGTCTATGAATTTAACCAGCATTGCATGTATCAACACCAATCACTATGCTTAGTAGATTTACATTGCTTTTAATTGATGAAATTGAAGTTAAGGCCAGCAAGTAATTTAAATTTTGAGAAATTGCAGTGAAATGGAAAATAATATTGATGGACATAATTATTAATTTGGCCTCTCGTGTTGGGGAATGTATTGTATAGAGAGATTGAACATATTGCCATTATTATGGGGTTATGGGCTGCTTCCTTTGCCTATTTAAGCTGAATTGTCTAGTTGGCCTCAAAGCTACTCTGTTTGAAATTTTATAGCCTACTTTCTATTCCTCGTTGCTTCTTTTATATCTAGTCTTTTCCTGGCCTAACAAACTTACATGATAGATTGTACCAAATTTATTTTGATTAATTTTTTGTTGTTGTGAAATTCATTTAGTGGATGGAGGATTTTGAGGCATTCCAAGCAGCAGCAAGTTCAGATCAGTCATACACATCAACTTTAACTCAAAGCCTTTCTCTTGTGCTAGATGAATTCTACAATAATTTGAAATCAGTTGGAGTTTCTGCTGTTTCTGGTGCAGGAATGGAAGACTTCTTTAAGGCTGTCGAAGCCAGTGCAGATGAATACATGGACACCTACAAGTACTGTCTTATTTTCACTATTACATTACTATTGATTTAGCATATATAGCAGGGTGCTCGAAATAGCTAACCAAATAACTTCATTGTATCTTACACTGTTCAGGACTGATCTTGATAAAAGACGTGAAGAGAAGCAACGTTTAGAAGAAGACCGTAGGAGGGGTGACATGGATAAACTGAGGAGAGACATGGAGAAATCCGGGGGAGAAACTGTAGTTTTGAACACTGGTTTGAAGGACAAAGAGAAAAGTAAAAGTATGATGGATGAGGAAGATGAGGTTGAGGAGGACGAGGAGATAGATGATGATGATGATTCTGGGATATATACTGAAGATGATGATGTTATAGATGAGGATGAAGATGAGGAGGTTGCTAAGTTTGGCTTATGATGGGATTAATCTCCGTTTGGACCATATAAGAGTTTGTATAGCACGTTTTTCACTTTCATTTGGTGTACATGTATACAACCTTAAAAGTTTGACTACCAATTACTCAACTAGTTTACTTCATATAGCTCCATTTGCTCTAGGTTTATTTCGTTAATGTTTTGGAAATGCTTTCAGAGATAGTTTTTTTCTTTTATGCAACTTGTTTGTGTATTTTATAAATGACTTGAACATTTGCTTCGCCCGAAATCTGTAGTGATTTTGCCTCGTCTGATAAGGGAAGGGGTTCTGATAGGCATTTACACATTCAACAAACCTGAGTAATATTTTCTTTCTCACAATTTAACTGGTAGTTTTTGTTTGGAACATTATTCTATACAATGAAAAATTGGGCCAGATGATTGTATATGGTCTTTGTGTTATTCTGTATTCCTGTTCTTTCTGTGACTTTTCCATAATATTTTTTAATTTCACCAATTAACTGAATCTTTCCAGTGTGTTGAAATGCATCTGGCAGCTATTCTCTTTGAATGCAAATGATACTGCTGAATGTGCAGTCTCTAAATTATAGAATACTCTTGTGATTAGAGTGACTAACTCTGATTAACCTTTTAGATAGAACACACCTTAAAATCATTTTATTTTGAATTTTTCATACAAAACTAAGAATAATAATAATTTTTATTAAAATAATCTTATTCTTTTAGTAAATATACTGTTTTTATCAACTGTAAATGCAATTATTAATGTAATTCATTTAAAGCTAAATTTAAAAGTAATAATCAACATCGTATTTTAAAAAATTATAGTTATTTTAGAATTGAGGTTGAATCGTGAAATCCTTAAATTCACACCTTTACATTTTTTTAAGTGAGAGGATAACATTTTTTTAGAAGAAAGAAATGAGTAGGATGAAAATAAATTGGTAGAGCGAAGATGAACTAGAGAAAAAAAGTGAAAATGCTAGAACATACCTAAAAAAGTGAAGAGGATATTAATTTCATTCGAAAAATTATTTTCCCTGTCAAGTAACTTTTACAGGAAGACTATTATACACAACTTAAAGAAAATTAGAAACTATATATGGAGTAATTTTAAAATAGTAAAACTTATTCAAATTATTTTTTCTTTTGTGCAAGATTAAATGTGTGTACTATGAAAGACATATTCGGCAAATAAAAAAGTTATTACGAACAATAAAACTCTACGAATATTCACTATTCAACTTGGTTATTATAAATTCAATTAAAAGATTTAAACTAATTGATACGTTTTATGGTAATTAAAACAGTCTTAACTTTGTACATCAATTTGGAAATTAGAATGATAAGTTTATATTTTTAAAATTATCGAAATATTTTTTTGTTATTTTCTTTTCTTTTTCTTACCTTTTCTATTATCTCTCTTGTCAAAATGAATCCTAAGAATAAAGGGTCAGAGAAAAGAGGTGGTTTACCAAGAAAAAAGAAGTAGAAAACAGTGCATACTAATCATGTCATGCACCTTTGCATTGTAATAATGGTGGAGGAATCTAAAAACATTGAGGAACACTCTACATAAAATATTCTAACAATAATTGATGTAATCTTGAAACTGTTCGTAGCCCCACATGAATTGAGAAAAGATAGGAAGATATTAATTCGTTAATGATTTCTTAGGAAAGTTAATTAGCCCAACGAATTTGTTGTTTTCATTCACGATAAGACCAAACAACGATGTCAACACGTGGCCACAATTTTATAACACAGTGAATAAAAGCTTCAATACAGAGCCAAAATTCAAAGACAGAAGAATCAAACTCGTGATATGTCATAACTGCAACTTAACGTTGGAGTTTTCTAAAAAACAAATTCCATGGCCAATTAAGGTAAAAAATCAGAAAACCTTAAATTCCATTATATTTGAGTAGTGAATTTTTCTTTAAAACAATATTATATTGGAAATTTTATTTTCCTTAAATTCCATTATTAATTTACAAAAGGAGACAAGTGCCACGCAATTAGTTATTCTGGGTTTTTCTCAAATAGTCACTTCCAAATAACGTTTCCCAGCGCAAGTACAATCACGTCATTTACAGTCTCAATAAAGTTGACGCAACCGATAATAATAATAATTATTGTTATTATTTTAACGTATGATTTTTTAAATATTTATAAATTATTTAAATTTTAAAAGTAGAAATTGAAATAATAAAATTATTAAAATAATAAATAAATACATAGTTTTTTTTATATTAAGTAAGAAATTCTTTGAACTTAAGAAAGTTTTTGTTAAAATAAAAAATTGAAAATTAAATTTTTTATTATAATAATTATTTAATTTTAAAAAAATAGTAAATAAGAGTATAAAATTAGAAAAATAAAAAAAGACAAAAAAAGGTGGATCTTCATCGTATAATTATTATTTGATTGTTAATTATTGAGAGAGTGAATGATGATAATTACGAAATTGAAGGACTCCTAAAAAAGTCTGTTTCTGTTACAATTGTGGAACAGAGCTTGATAGAGATAGAGATAGAGATACAGAGAAGATATATATAAAGAGAGAGAAGAGTTTATTTGTTCGTTTGTTTGCAATTGCTTAGTTGAAGAACGAAAGAGGAATGGCGAAGCACGAGGAGCTTCCGATCCCGATTTACAATAACCTAGAGTTGGTTTATGGGGGTGGTTCAGCGCTCGAAGAAGCTCAGCTTCGTTTCGATACTTTGAAGTCCAAATTCTCCGAAGTTTTCAGTAATCAACCTCAAGTTTTCGCTCGTTCACCTGGTTCCTCTCTCTCTCTCTCTCTCTCTGAATTTCTAGATTTTTATTTACTTTTATTTCTATATTGAGTTTTCTAATGTCGGTGCTGTGGTTGAATTGTTAGTTTGTATGATATAGGGATTAGAGTTTTGCGGTGTTTTATGATAATTTTGGTTTGCGGTGCAGGGAGAGTGAACTTGATTGGGGAGCACATTGATTATGAGGGTTATTCGGTGTTGCCTATGGCTATTCGGCAAGATACGATCGTGGCGATTCGGAAAAACAACGCGGAAAAGGTTCTCAGGATTGCTAACGTGAACGGTGACAAATATTCTGTTTGTACTTATCCTGCTGATCCTCTCCAGGTGGATTAACGAATCTTTTTTTGTTCTAAATTCTCTTTGGCAATGCGTGTTTAGTATTCTTCACAATAAGGTTGTCCTGTTTTGTTGATAATTTGATTTGGTGTTCCTTGTTTGTGATTTTAATGCAGGAAATCGACTTGAAGAATCACAAATGGGGCCATTATTTTATTTGTGGGTAAGTTTATTCCATATATATATATATATATATATATATTTTTTTTTTTTTTCTCTCGCCATTCTTTAGGTTTTTGAAGGAATTATAGTTGCAAGCTTTGTTGGATGTATGTGCTTTGTGTATGTTCTCTTTCGTGAACCCTGCTTAACAGTTAACACTACCAAGATGATGCAGTTTATTCGTCATTCAAGTAATTAGTCTTGCACTAATGTGCATACTGGTTACTATTCAAATCTATTTAAATTATGAAAACTAGTGGTTGCAAGTTTGTTTCAATGATATATTTTACCTTTGGTACTGTGCAATTTGAAACTAGTGGTTGGTTTTCATTTTTTGGGTGTACAAGAAAGAGTGCTGCACTGTTGTTTAATTCAGTATTAATTGGTAATGCAATGTCTGTAGGTACAAAGGTTTCTATGATTATGCAAAACAGAAAGGAGTGGATATTGGTGAACCTGTTGGACTTGACGTTCTTGTTGATGGAATAGTGCCAACAGGTGTGTTCATTAATTTTGAATTAGAATGGTGCTACTGCTATAGACATTCAAATTTACCTCAAAGTGAATGTTGCTTGGCATCTCTGGTTCTCTATTGGAGATGAAATTGTTTTCTGTTGACAGTGTTAAATTAAAAGGATAAAGGGCGACACTTATTTATTTATATTCACAGGTTCTGGGCTATCAAGCTCTGCAGCGTTTGTCTGCTCATCCACAATTGCTATTATGGCTGCTTTTGATGTGAACTTCCCAAAGGTATCACTTTTGGGTTGGAATGCTCATGTGTATGTGGAATAGTTTGTGCTTTAAGGAGAAAATTCTGTTCTTCTCTTAATGAACATTGAATGGATAAATTGTTTCCATATATAATAGCTTGCAAGATTTTAAAATTGTTGTATTAATTATTAGTTATTCAGAATTATGACAAGGTATTTCTGGAATTTTGTGTCATTTAAGTACCAAAGGAAAAAAATAGTTGAATTTTTGGAACTGATAATTTTGCTGTATATCAAAATCGGGTATCAGTTCAGTACCACTGACATTATAGTATTACTGGAATTTCACATATTCACCCTTGGATGATCAGATCTAATTCCTATTTCAAATTATTTGCTGCCATTGAAATTGACGTTTTGTAAATCTCTACGCTTCCATGATTTAGTTGTTTTTCGTGAATTTTGTTATTTTTACCCAATCGTGTTTAGATTTATATATTATTTGTAGACATCTAAGATAATTCTACATTATACCTTTTTAGATGGATGATTTACAACTGCTTTTTGTTGAATGCCTACCTTTATTTTAAAAACATTTTATTCTGTTGTTCTGTTGTTTATTTGATGTTTTTATATTCTGTTTCTGACATATGTAATCATATATTGTTGACAGAAAGAAATTGCACAAGTTACATGTGCTTGTGAACGACATATTGGGACACAATCTGGTGGAATGGACCAGGTTCTTCACTTTTGTCATTACAGATGTTTTCTGTTGTAATTTTATGTGAACATGTCCCAATTAACTATCTGTGTATCTTCTTTTCCTCCATATCTCCTATGTGGCGACACTCGTTCTATGTTACAGCTTCTTGCTGATTGACACACTCATTGACCAATGTTTGTAATTAACACCTAAAATATATTGTCTCAAGTGAATAATTGAACATGAGCATATGGTGTTGCTGCATGAATTTTGAAACTCAAGTGTATAAAATACTGGATTTTTAAAATAGCTTGCTTTAGGGTGGGAAGTAATGCAGATATTTAATTAAATTCCACATTTAGGGATGATCCGGCACCATGCTTGTGGCCACAATTTGAAAACCATAGTCATTTCACTGTAGAAGTATGTTGCATAATTGACCGAAGATGCATTAATCTGCTTCCAACTGCATATGGGTTATTATTATCCAATTTGTGTTTCTCTTCCAACATTCTGACGTTTTACCTTGGCTATTTTTTTTTATTTGGTTTTACTTGACAGGCAATCTCTGTCATGGCCAAGACTGGGTTTGCAGAGCTCATTGATTTCAACCCAATTCGTGCAACAGATGTGCAACTTCCTGCTGGTGGGACTTTTGTGATAGCTCATTCTCTGGCAGAGTCTGAGAAGGCTGTTACTGCTGCGACAAATTATAACAATAGGGTTGTTGAATGTCGTTTGGCTTCTGTGAGTATAATCCAATTTTGTACCCTCTCCCTAATTACTACTTCTGGAGAAAAATATCTTTACCGCACTATTTTATATAACCTGTCAGGGTACATTTACTGGATGCAAATGCATAACTAATTTGGTAGTCCTTTATGACTTCTTGTAAACTACCAAAACGTCTTGTTTGTCACCGGTACATTAATAGTCTTTTTGATTGGTCAATTAGATTTCACTTGTTTAGTTTCTTTCATATACTGAAGTCTGAACATTATTTTACCTACTTTTATTATTGAATCGAACAAGGAACGACCTGTTCATTTCAGATGTTTGTGGCAATTTCATGCTGGACTTAATCATTAATTCATTAATGTGTATGTGCATCCATCAAAGCCTAGTTGCTTCATATCACTTATTCATTGCAGGTGCATGTGCACTAAAAACCATGTTGCTTATAATTTATTCACTAAATATTGCTGTTATAAAAAATTTCAGATTGTTCTAGCTATAAAGCTAGGAATGGATCCAAAAGAGGCAATATCAAAAGTGAGCACACTGTCTGATGTTGAAGGTTTATGTGTCAAATTTGCTGGTACTCGTAACTCATCTGATCCTGTACTTGCTGTAAAGGTAATTGAACCTGTTAGGATGTCATCCTTGGAATTTGCCTTGGGTGACACTATATTTTATCTGAGACACAATTTATATCACTTAATGGATTTCTTTGAATTTTAATATTTTTTCTGCATTCATAAAAATCTCAAGCCTGTTAATTGTTATAAAAACTTTTCATTCGGTACAGGAATATTTGAAAGAAGAACCATATACCGCCAAAGAAATTGAAGAAGTTACTGGGGAAAAGCTGACCTCCTTTTTGGGCAACAATGCAGCTTATTTAGAAGTCTTAAAAGTTGCAAAGCATTACAAGTTGCATCAGGTTTTTTTAAGCTTCATTATGTATTTTACGTGCAATTGTTTAGAAGCTTTTATGTATAACATATTCCAAATAAAAAATTTCAAATAATTTCTCGTGCTTTCTTTCGTATTTCACCAGCCAATGAGATTTTCCATCGAATAGAAATTATTAACAGCCAATGCATTTATCCCTTTTATACGCCGTTGTTTATTTGACACATTTTGTTTCTAGAGAGCTGCTCACGTGTATTCAGAAGCCAAGAGGGTACATGCTTTCAAGGATGTCGTATCCTCAAATCTAAGGTGAGTATTTTGGACTCTACATTCAGTCGGTCTTGAATGTGAGTTGGATGAGGACCACTCTTAATTTCTTTTAACGGGTTTCTATTTATTTTGATACAAAAATGCCTTGAGAACTAATCCCATCAGTTTGCAACTTTGCATATATTGTTATTCTTTTGTAAGTGAGATATGGATTATTTTTATGTAACTACCCAATTTTTTCAGCGACGAGGAGAAGCTAAAGAAGCTTGGTGACCTTATGAACGACAGTCATCATAGCTGCAGCGTTTTATATGAGTGCAGGTACTGAAATAGAGTATTGTGTCTTAGTAGAATAATGTATGCATTGTCAATTGTTTGGTTTCTCAGAAGGATTATTTCACAAGGCATGAATATTTCATGCGAGATTTTCCAACCTTAAAATTGATATTTTCTTTTATCCATGGAATCAGCTGTCCAGAGTTGGAAGAACTTGTAAATGTTTGTCGTAAGAATGGTGCTCTCGGGGCTAGGCTTACTGGAGCTGGATGGGGTGGTTGTGCAGTTGCTTTGGTGAAGGAGAACATAGTTCCACAATTTATCCTTAATTTAAAGGTTTGTTTATAATTATATATATTTAATAACCGTAATTAATCATTGAAGACCATGGATTAACAGGTAGTGAATGGTGAATTTTATATCCATTGCAGGAATGCTTCTACCAGTCTAGGATAGACAAGGGCGTTATTAAGAAGAACGACCTTGGCCTTTATGTATTTGCTTCCAAGCCATCAAGTGGTGCTGCTATATTCAAGTTTTAGTATATTTTTTACCCACTTCCCTTATAATGGCTGAGCCGAAGATATAAACACGGACTAGAAGCAATTTCAAATGGATAGAGTAAGATAAAATGGTACCTTATTTTCGTCTTTAATTTATTTTAATTGACAGATAAAACAATAATGATATTGCCGAATGGCTTTGCAGTTATCTTCTGCAATTGATAAATAAATATGTGATCGTTTAAATTCCTTAGTGCTCTTCAGATAAATTGACGTTATCCATTCATACATACCTTGTACACCTTCAAACCACATCAAAAGTTGTTGGAATCTTTAATCTTGTAGAAATAAAGTATAAACTTACAGTGGACTAAGAAAAAAAGACACCATTGAAATAAAAACCTAAAACGATGGGAGTGCAAGTAGTACGTTTGGGATGGAGAAAGCAAAAGCCTAACCAAGTTTTCACCAAAACTCGCCTTAGCTTGAAGCGTAGGAAACTCACTCACAACCACCCATCCAATTTGTTTGATTTCTAAACTCACTCACAGCTACGATTAAACTCTTCTACTTTTGTTGATTGTTTTCAATTTGTGGTAAGATTTATGGAGGGAATGTGTTTGCGTTTTACCAAGGCCACCTCTCACAATTTTTTAACTGTCGTTGAAGCGAATTTTGGTTTTGAATCTAATAAATATAGACATTAGGATGTTAATTTTATAACATACTGAAATGTGGTTAAGATCGGAGTCTTAGTAATAAAAAAGATGGATTAAATATGTTGTTGGTCAGTAAATTTTGGATTGTATTTGAGTTATTTATATTATTTGACATATTTTTATTTTAATATTAAATCAAATATTGGATTGTATTTGAGTTATTTATATTATTTGACATATTTTTATTTTAATATTAAATCAAATATTATTATGAAACGTATTTGAAATGTTAAATAAATTTAATAAAATTTGATTAAAAAGATTAAGTCCATATATTTTGAAAGATAAAAGATTAGATCAATTTAAAATTTCAAAATAGATTAATTTTAAAATTTATTAAAAGACAAAAAACATATTTAACTAAAACAGTAATATTTTAATATTTTTTTGAAATATATTATTTTACACTTTTTTACAATACTAGTTTTTATTTTTAAAATTTGTATATCTTGTCCATAGTCACATTTGTAGACATGATAGGGTAGGCTTTGAGTAAATTTTCATACTTCATGAATTTTTAAGATTAATTATTATGTAAAATAATGTTGATCACTGTTTACCTTCATTTTTACTGACATGATTTCTTGTTATATATTTATGTAAAAGCATTTATCAATTTATTATTGAATATAGTAATTTAAATAATTAATTTAACATCCTAATTAGGTCACTGTACCAATAAATGTTAGGAAAACAATTTTACATTGTGAGAGATATTTCTTTTTTATGTGTCCCATCATCAATAAATTTTAGGAAAACTCCATTTCTTTCCTTTAATCTTATAATTTTCCAGATTAAGTTGGATATTGTCAACCTTTTAAAAAAAAGAAAAACTCAACTTTTTTTCTATATAAAGGATTTGAGGTCCTACAGGTTGATACAGACCACAATAATAATTTTGTATATCGATGAAATATGAGGAGATTTATGAGAATATGAGAATGTATTATTCTATTTCTTCTCTCTGCTTTTAGCAGCTTCAGAGCACCGCGAAATCCACATGCGAACGTGATTCCTTCCGAGAATCACAATCTTGGCAGCAGAAAACGCGTTGAATCAATATTGAAACGACTCACACCTCTTCTCATTCCTTCTTATTTTTTTCAATTCAATACTTTCTAAAATAATATTTATTCTCAAATGCTTAACAACAATTTCAGATTTCAAATGCTAAATAATAATAATAATAATTTTAGATATTATTATTATTGATGGTAGCATGAGTAACAGATAAGCCTGACAAATCTTGAAATATCAGAAGCCACGTGCTTTTGTACCTTACTTATTGGACGTGGGTTCAAACCCCACGTGCTTCTGCAAAACTCCTTATCACAACTTATTCAATCCTTCCTTATGTTTTCACTCTCTCACTATAATAATATCCAACCAAATCTTTTCTTTATGTTTCTATGTCATTCCATTCTTCAATTCTTATTTTTATCCCTGTGATGTAATTTAATCTAAGATCTTAGTTATGTATATATTTTTTATTTATTCATGGGGCTTGTAATAATCAATGTTCAAAGGTCCACTCACTTATGAAAGAGATTCTAAATCTCACTATTATTCATTCTTTAAGACTCCATTTTGAAAAAAATAATAATAATTTACTGCTACAAATCCATCAATTATTGTTCATGAAAACATGTTGATTAAAGAATTTTCGAATTTCATGACCACGGTGCCTCAGTAAAAGACTCAAAATAAGCCAGTAAATTATAAAATTAAATATCTTTAGTTCATTTTTTTAATCCATAAATGTATCGCTACTTTTACTTTGTCTGTTTACAGTTTCTCACTAGTAACTTTATAATTTCAATTTATTTTGTTCTATCTTAAAACTAAATATTATTTATCAAGTATTTATACGAATTTTGTTCACTTTTATTATGATAATAATTGAAACATTGTTTAAAGAGAATTAAGTATACACGACTTAAACTAATCTCTCGTTAGTTTCTCTCTGAGATAAATCCTTTTAAAAAATGGATGTTGACTTTCTTTTCATGAGATTTATACAACATAATCACATTTTTTTTTAATGTATCTGTGAAAGAGACACTGTTTCATGCATGCACTTTAACAATAGATAATGATAATTCACTCTGTGAACATCGCTTAAACAATAGTCTACCATTCTAGTAATATTAGTCCATAAACATATATTTCACATAAATTATGTCAAAAATATTAACTACAACACATCAAGTATATTATAAATACCAATTACACTTAAAATATTTATATTTTCTACTTTAAGCTTTTATAACAATACAATTTTCAACAGTATTATTCACACATGTATATAATTACACTCCAATATATATATATATATATATATATATATATATATATATATATATATATATATATATATATATATAAAAAATATATCTTTTAAAATATATTAAATAATATATATTATC